>Ga0206116_1000901_pt1 | contig 20898 bp, 20 predicted proteins | sample 3A1Ametagenome_FD_178000 | JGI IMG/M metagenome (GOLD analysis project Ga0206116, IMG submission 178000) | Enriched microbial communities from leaf-cutter ant dump, University of Wisconsin, Madison, United States - 3A1A | ecosystem: Environmental > Terrestrial > Nest > Insects nest > Nest dump...
TGGGTGCGCACCTTGCGCAGGTGCGTGCTGAGCGAGCGGAACAGCACAATCACCGCAACCGCCAGCGCAAACGTCACCACGAATGCGATGAAGCCCGGCCCGCCAGTGAACGTCGAGGTCATTCGCCCTGCCTTTCTTGCGACTATCCTGCCTCACCATGGGCACCCTTGACGACGCGGCCTTGCCGCCCGACGCTGCCGACGACGAGTCACTCGCGTCACCTCGGCGCACCTCGGGCCGCGCGAAGGCATGGGGATGGGCGGGCGTTGCGGTGCTCGTGGCCGTTGCCAGCTGGTTTGGCTGGCAGTCCGCTCAAGAACCCGTGCGCTGGAGCGACGTGGGCTTCGCCATCGACTCCCCCACGCAAGCCGAGGTCACGTTCGACGTCTACCTTTACAAGGATTCCGACGCCGTGTGCCACGTTCGCGCGCTGAACTCCCGCTTTGCCGAGGTGGGGGTGGCCGACGCCACCGTGCGCCGCGCCGCAGGCAATGAGCAGCGCATCACCACCACCATCGTCACCACGGAAGAGGCAACAACCGCCGTGGTCAAGTACTGCCAAGCCGCCAACTGATTCACCCGCGCTTGGGGCCTCGCAAGGACGCTTGGTACCCTTAGCGCTCACCTACGAGGAGCATTGCCGTGACCGAAACCCCCGCCACCTGGCTGACGCAGGAGGCCCACGACCGCCTGCAGGCGGAGTACGACCACCTTGTCAACGTTGGCCGCGCCGCCATCGCCAAGGAGATCGACGAGCGCCGCCAAGAGGGCGACCTCAAGGAGAACGGCGGCTACCACGCGGCTCGCGAGGAGCAGGCAAAGCAAGAGGCGCGCATCGAACAGCTGCGCCACATCCTGCGCACGGCCGTCGTTGGCGAGGCGCCCGAGTCTGACGGCACCATCTCCTCCGGCACCGTCGTCACCGCATCGGTGGCAGGCCGCGAGATGCGCTTCCTTGTGGGCTCCCGCGAGATCGCCGAGGGAACCGACCTCGACGTCTTCAGCGCGCAGTCCCCGCTTGGCGCCGCACTGCTGGGCAAGGCCGTTGGCGACGAGACCAGCTACACCGCCCCCAACGGCAACCAGATCGCCGTCAAGGTCCTTGCCGCGGAGCCCTTCCAGCCCTAAGCGCCCGAGCGCTCCAGCAGCACCGCCACCTCGTAGTGATCGGTGTGCGGGAACATGTCCAGGAGCCGCGCCTCCACGGGCCGCAGCGACGGCATCGCGGCCAGGTCCTTGGCAAGGGACTGCGCGTTGCAGCTGGAATACACCACGGTTGTCACGCCCGACGCTTCCAACCAGTGAGCGAGCTCCTCGCCTATTCCCCTGCGGGGTGGGTTGACGATCACGAGTTCAGGTGGGGATGGCTGGGAGAGCGCCCACGCGGTGGCATCCGCCGCCACAAAGTGCGCGGTGCTGAGCCGATCCGCCGCTGAACGCCGTGCGGACTCCACGGCCGCCTCGGACAGTTCCACACCCACCACCGTGCGCCCAGGTGCCGCCACATGCAGCGCAAAGGCACCAACACCGCAATAGAGGTCCCACACGGTGGCCGGCGCCATCGCCTCCACCCACCCCGCCACCTGTCGGTACAACGCTGCTGCCACGTCGGTATTGGTTTGGAAGAAGCTCTGCGGGCGCAGGTGAAGATCGATGCCGTTGACGGTCATGGTGAGCGAGTCGGCATCGGTCAGGAGGATCTCGCGTTCACCCTCAACCACCGCGCGATGCTCCGGGAGCACATTGAGCGATACCACCCTCAGCTGCGGCAATTCGCCCTGCAACCAGGGCAGATGCTTACGGATTCGCGCCAGCGCCTCGGTGGAGCGCATGACGAACCGCACCATCAGATCGCCAGAGGGCGCCACCGTCACAATGATGTTCTTGAGCTCTCCGGTGCGGCTCGGCACGTCATAGGGCTCAAGGCCCGCGCGGGTCACAAAGCCCGTCAGCGGCGCGAAGGCCACCGCCAAGTGCGGCGGATACAGCGGACAATCGGCGAGGTCAACACCGGTGCCGTGGGGCGAAAGTATGCCCAGCGTCGGGCTGGCAATGGAGCCGCCAACCACCATCTTGGCCTTGGTGCGAAACCCCTGCTCCGGGCCCACCACGGACGGCAGCCAGCGCTCCGCGGGGACCAGTCCGCGCACCAGCCGCTCCTTGCCGCTCACCTGCGTGGGATGCGGCAACTCCAGGAGCGTGCAGGACCGGCAGCGATGGGACGCGTAGTACTCGCAGTACATCAGGCGGGGTCGGCGGCGTCGGGTTGGCGCAGCGAGGAGATGAAGGTGGTGACAAACGAGATGAACGGCACCGCGATGACGGCGCCGATGAATCCCGCAAGCAGCGTTCCCGCAGACACCGACAACAGGATCACCATGGGGTGCAGCGAAGCGGCCTTGCCGAACATCAGCGGATACAGGATGGATCCCTCGAGCTGCTGCACCAGGATGACCACGCCGAGCATGATCAGCGCCGTGGTCCAGCCGCCGTCCACGAGTGCCACAAGCACCGCGAGCGCACCAGAGATGGTGGCGCCGAACATCGGCACAAAGGAGAATAGGAAGACGGCGATCGCGATGGGGATCACGAGCGGCACCCCAAGAATCCACGCCCCAAGGGCGATGCCCACCGCGTCAATGAGCGCCACCGTTGCGCTGGTGCGCGCATACCGTCCGAGCGTTCCCCAGGCGTTGCGGCCCGCAGTGTCCACGCGCTCGGCGTTGGTGCCGGTGGTGGAACGCACCACCCACAGCCACATGATGCGGCCGTCCCTCAAGAAGAAGAACAGTGCCAGAAGCGCGATGACGGTTCCCGCCAACACCGAGCCGATGGTGCCCGTCACCGACAACGCGCCGTTGGCTACACCTTGCCAGTTGTTTTGCAGGAAGTCTTGGGCACGGCCCTGGAGGGAGTCGATCCACTCGGGATCCACATGCCACGGCCCGTCCACGAGCCAGTCGAGGAACGTGTTGAAGCCCGCAATGGCCTCGTTCTTCAACTCGTCAAAGCCCGCCACAACCGTGCCGCCAGCCGCGGCAATGAGGCCCAGCACCACCACCGTGAGGCTCAGCAGCACGATGGCCGCCCCCCACCCACGGGGGATCCGGAAGCGTTCCATGCGTGTTACGAGGTGTTCAAGGGGAGCGGCGATGATCATCGCGATGATCATGGGCATGAGGATCGTGGACAAGATGGCGAAGAACTTCAGCACAAACATCGCCACCACGCCGATGACGATGATGCGCCACGCCCACGCCGCGGTGATCACCAGGCCATAGGGAACCGCGCCGCCGGGCGCACCGTCCGCGCCGTCAACGGACTTGGTGGGGACCATCTTCAGCCGAGCCATAGCGCGAGCCTAGCCCCAGCGTCGGGCACCACCAGGAACATTGCCGAGCATGCGGGCGTTTCCCAGCCGGGAAGGGAGCCCATCATGTTTGGTATTGGAATCGACAAGCAGGTCATGGTGACGCGCGAGGATGCGCTGCCCGGGCGAGGCGACGTCATGGAGGTGGCACCGCTGCACGTGGTGCTGGGAACCCCGTTGCGCGGCCCCTACCCCGAGGGCAGCGAGGTCATCTACGTGGCCATGGGGTGCTTCTGGGGTGCGGAGCGCATCTTCTGGCAGACGCCGGGCGTGTACGTGACCGCCGTGGGATACATGGGTGGCTGGACACCCAACCCCAACTACGTGGAAGCCTGCACCTCGCAGACGGGTCACACCGAGACCGTCAAGGTGGTCTACGACCCCTCGGCCGTGACGCTCGAGACGCTGCTGGCGGCGTTTTGGGAGAACCACGACCCCACCACATGGGCGCGGCAGGGCGGGGACATCGGCACGCAGTACCGGAGCGCCATCTTCACCACCACCGACGCTCAGCACGCCGCCGCCCTTGCCAGCCGCGACCAGTACCAGGCGCGCTTGCATGACACCGGGTTCGGCGAGATCTCCACGCAGATTGTGCCGGCGTCCGAGGCCGGCGACGGCGAGTTCTACTTTGCCGAGGACTACCACCAGGGCTACCTGTACAAGAACCCCGGCGGGTACTGCAACCACGGGTTCTGCCAGGTGTCATACGCGTAGGTTTGCCGGGCGGCCAAACTGTAGAATTTGCACGTCTACAGCGCACTGCCGCTACGGGAAACCTGTCCCACCACGGGACGCGAACAAAGGACACCGATGAGCAAGATCGTGGGCCTCGTGCTGATGGCTGTTGGCGCGTTCTTCTTGTTGGGGGCGGGTCCTCTCGATGACGGATCTCTTGGCACCAGCGGCAGGGTCTTCTGGGCGCTGTTCGGGGTTGTTGGGATAGGCGTGGGGATATGGCTCCTGTTCACTCAAAACCCGGTGATTACGCGGCTTGACGAGAAGTACGAGGCCAACAAGCGCAAGCAAGCTCAACGCGAGGCCGAGGAGGAGGCCAAGGAGGCCCTCGAGGAGCAGCGCAAGCGCGAACGCCGCGAAGCGCTGATCGACGGCGGCCTCAAGGGGCTCGTTCTCGGCAAGACGGCTCGGCCCCAAACGGCGCCCCAGCCCGCGCCGGCCGACGCTTCCGGGGCGGGTCTGGCCGCGGCGGCCCAAGTGGATGCCATCGCAAACCCAGAGACGGCCGCGGCGCTGCAAAACCTTCAGCACCTGCTCTACACCCGAACCATCACCGACTCCGAGTTTCAGCTGGCGAAGGACCGCCTCTTCTTGTCGCCGCCCACACCCGGCCAGGCCGATGCCTCGTCCAACATCGAGAAGCTTGCGCAGCTCCACGAGGCCGGGATTCTCAGCGACGTTGAGTTTGCGACTGCCAAGTTGAAGGCGCTCGGGCTGGCGTAGGGCGGGGCGGCGCCCGCTGCGCGGGTGCGGGGGGTGGGGTGCGCGCTGCGGGGTGCGGGGGGGTGGCCGGCGCGGCGGGCGCGCAGGCGGTAGCACGGCCGACGCTGCGGCGGGCCGGGGCCGGGGCCGGGGCCGGGGCCGGGGCCGACGCTACTGCTGGGTCAGCCGGTCCACGCCGTCAACGGTCTCGATAAGGCCGCGCTCGCGCAACTGCTCGATGTACTTGCGCTGACCGCGTTCGCCCTTGCCGCGGAACAGCGGCATGAGCCGCGGCAACGCGTTGGGCATGAGCATCGCGGTCTTCACGAGCCACGACTCGCTGACCTTGGGATAGACCTCGATGCGGCGCTTGTCCAGCACCTTCATCATGGCCCGTGCCACTTGCTCTGGAGTCTGCGGAGGGTCCTGGAACTGCAGCGCATTGCCACCGTCAAGGGCCTCTTGACGCAGCATGCGGGTGTCCGTGGCGGACGGCAGCACGGAACCGGCCAGGATGCCCTTGGTGCGCAGGTCAAGCGCGATGGAGAGCATCGCCCCACGCAGACCAAACTTGGACGCCGTGTAGATGGGTGTCTCGCCAAGCGGGAAGATGCCGCCAAGCGACACGGTGGTGACCACCCGGGGGTCGTCGGCGGCACGCAACAGCGGCACGGCGAGACGCGTCAGCATGAGCGGCGCGTAGAGATTCACGTTGAGCTCGAGCTCGATGGACTCCACGGACCGCTCGTCAAATCGCTCCGCGGACGTCATGCCCGCGTTGTTGACAAGTACGTCGATGCGGCCATGCTCGTCACCGATCGCAGCGAGAATCCGCTCCACATCCGCCCGCACGGTGAGGTCCCCGACCAGCACGGAGTGCCGCTCCGCTCCCCCAGGCAACCCGGCAGCGACACGCGCCGCAGCGTCGGGCCGGATGTCCACCAAGACCAGGCGCGCGCCCCGGCCCGCCGCCAACGCAGCGAACGCCGAGCCGATGCCGCCACCGCCGCCGGTGATGACCACCACGCGATCGCGAAGGTCGAGGGCGGTGCTCAAGGCACGTCCCACGCCATCTGCTTGGCGGTCTTCTTGATGTACTTGGTGATGGCCACGCCGTCCACGTAGCCCTGATGGCGGGGCGAGTCGACGAACTTGATGCCGCGGCTGAGGTCGGGCTCGTCGGTCTGGATGCGCTGCTCAAACCGTGCCCACTGCTCCGGGCGAGACTCGCGATCCGCGATGTGCGAGGCGATCATGGCGGACAGCTGCGACATCAGCACATACGCGGCCCCATTGGTCTCCACAAAGCCAACCCCGTACAGGCCCTGCGTGCGCGAGAAGGCGGTCATGTACAGCAGCGGGTGCTGCTCGGAGCCCATGAGGTCTTGTGCAAACGGCACCTTGTGCACGTAGCCGGTGGCCAGCATGATGAGGTCCACGTCCACGGACGTGCCGTCGGTGAAGGTCACCGTGGTGCCCTCCGCCGACGCGATGCCGGGCTTGGCGATAACGTCGCCGTGGTGCAAATAGTGGAGCAGCTGGGTGTTGAGGATGGGGTGCGTCTCGAAGAGCTTGTGGTCCGGCTTGGGCAGGCCCAACCGGGTCATGTCGCCGTTGAGCACGCGCAGCATCTTGCCGAACGCGAACTGCTCGAGCCACATCGGCAGTGTTGGCCCCTCTTCCGCGAACACGTCCGCGGGCTTGCCAAAGACGTGCTTGGGGATGAACCAGTAGCCGCGGCGCACCGAGATGTAGGCGGCGTCTGCATTGCGGCCCGCGTCACACGCGATGTCGCAGCCGGAGTTTCCGGCACCCACCACCAGCACGCGCCGCCCCTTGAACTCCTCCGGAGACCGGAACGTCACCGTGTGGCGCACCTCGCCCGTGTAGTTACCAGGGATTTCGGGCACGTTGGGATACCACTGCACGCCCGACGCCACGATCACGTGGTCATGCTCGGTTGCCTTTCCGCCCGCTCGGGTCACGCGGAAGCCGCCGTCGTCAAGTTTCTCGACCTTCTCCACCGCCGTGTTGAATTCGATCGCCTCGCGCAGGCCGTAGTGGTCCGCAAACGCGTTGATGTACGCGTAGATCTGCTTGTAGCTGGGGTAATCGGGGTAGTCGTCGGGCATGGGGAAGCCCGGGAACCCGCTCAGCGTCTTCGAGGAGATGAAGTGAGCGGACTCGTACATGGGCGAGCCCGGTGCGTCGATGTCCCACAGACCGCCAACGCCGGCGTTGCGTTCGATGTGGGTGTAGGGAAGGCCGCGCTCCTTGAGAGCTCGCGCCGCGGACAGGCCCGCGGGCCCGGCGCCAATGATGCACGTGTCGCGCATGGTTCTCCTCGTCGGTGAGAGTGCCCCCTCAGCACCAGAGGATTCTACGGGCGCTCCACCCCCGGCGAGGTGCGCTCAGCGTGTGAGACTGCGCACAAACTCCCACTGGGCAAAGCCCTGGTGCCCGGCCCCGCCCTCGTGCCCGTTGTAGTCGTAGACATTGATATGCCGCTCGCCGCCGTACCAGTTGTAGGCGGCGAAGACGGTTGACGGCGGGCAGATATCGTCAAACAGCCCGACGCTGAACAGGGCCCGCGCCGACGCTCGCTTGGCGAAGTTCACGCCATCGAAGTAGCTGAGGGTCGTCAGCAGCGTGTCGGCGGCGTGACGATGAATCGACAGGTAACGGCGCAGCTCGCCAAAGGGATCGGCGTCCGTGATGGTGATGGCGCGCTCGGGGTGGCACAGGAAGGGGACGTCGGGCGCCACGCCAACAAGGCCGTCGGCGAGGCCGGCCACGGCCAGCACCATGGCACCGCCTTGGGATCCGCCAATCACGAAGGTCTGCGAAGCGTCGACCCCTGGCAGGCCGCGCGTGGCGTCGATGCTGAGCACGGCGTCGGTCAGGAGGCGCCGGTAGTAATAGGTGTGGGGGTCCTCGATACCGCGCGTCATGAAGCCGGGCAGCGCGGGGCCGGAGGGGCCGTTGTCGGGGGTGTGCCCGCCGTTGCCCCACGACGAGCCCTGGCCGCGGTTGTCCATCATGACGTGCGCGTAGCCCGCGCTTGGCCAGAAGGTGTGCTCAAAGGGCAGGCCCCGCCCACCCCCGTATCCGTGAAACTGCACCACCACGGGCAGCTCGGCGTCCGTGCCGCGCGGACGCGAATACCAGGCCTTGATGGGCTCGCCATCGAAGCCGGGAAAGGTCATGTCAAAGATCTCGACGTGGGGCAGCTGGGTGGCAAGAGGTTCCAGCACCACGTCGCCGCCTGCCGCACGCGACTGAGCGAGGGTGCTCTCCCAAAAGGCGTCGAAGTCCTGGGGCTCGCGCACCGCGGGGCGGTAGTCGCGGAGCTGCTCGAGGGGAAGGTCGAACTGGGTCATGCGGGCCTCTCAGCCAAGAACAAACAGCAGGTAGTTGGCGATGCTAGCGAGCGTCAGCACCACGATCACCGCCGCGAGCGAGCGCACGATGCGACGGTTGCGGCTGAAGGGCTCTGCCCAGGCGTGGGCGGCAAAGAATGCGGCGGCCACCGCGGTTCCCATGAACACGGCGCCGCGGATCCGCGCGGCGCCCGGAGCGTCGAAGACCGTCAGGAACAGCCAACTCCAGCACGTGCCAATGATGAAGCCCACCACGATGAAAGCAAGCTCAGGAAGCCCGCGTGGCCAAGTAACCGAGACCCGCTCCAACAGCCATGCCGGCAGCAGCGCGAGAGTCAGCCCGCCGATGACAATGGGCGCCGCCATCGCGATGAAGAAGTTCAGCGAGCCCGCCACGAGCGCAACCGGCAGCAGGAACCCCAGCACCGTGAGCAGGCCGAGCACGATTGCGCTGAGCAACAGCGGCGCGGGCGCCACGGCCGCCTTGGCCGACGCTGCGGCACGCTCGGCCGCGCGCTCGTCTTTGGCGTCGTCCGGCCAGTCGAACTCGTAGGGGTCGTCAGCCGGGGAGATGCCGGGCCGGTCTTGCGTCATGGCTAACTGCACCCCATGGCTAGCGGCGACCAAAGAGGATCGCAATGATGCGCAAGAACTCGATGTACAGCCACACGAGCGTCAGGATGAGGCCAAACGCGGCCTTCCACTCAATGTGCTGCGGCGCACCGTTCTTGACGGCGTTGTCGATGAAGTCAAAGTCCGCGATGAGCGACACGCACGCGATGACCACCGCGAACGCGCCGATCAGCACGCCGAGCGGCACGGGACCCACCATGACGGACGTGCGCATGCCCCACGCGGTGCCGGAGTTGCCGAACACCATGTACCCCAGGTTTACCAGGCTGAACAGGAGGTACGAAAGCCCGGCAACCATGAGGAACTTGCGCATCTTGGAGGTGTAGCGCACCTTGCCGGAGCGGTACAGCGCCAGCACAACACCGAACGTCACAAACGTGGCGGTGAGCGCCTGCAGTCCCGCGCCGGGCACCTCAAAGTACGTCTCGACAAACGTGGTGATCGCGCCCAAGAAGTAGCCCTCAGCGATTGCATACAGCGCAATGAGGGCGGGATTGGCGCGCTTTTGGAAGATGACGATCATGCTCAGCACAAAGGCGCTGAGCGCCCCCACCCACATGCCGATCGCGTTGGGGAACAGGTACCCAGGGATCGCGGCAACCATGGTGCCGATGCCGATCATGGCGGTCTTGGAGATGGTGCCCTCGTACGTCATGCGCCCGGTCTGCTGCGGCGTGGCCGAGGGCAGGTCAAACTGCGCCTGCAGCTGCTCGGCGCTCACGGGCTGATTCATCTGCTCAAACCGGGCGTTCGGCTGGAACTCTTTGCCGGAACTGAACACAGGGCTGGCCACGGTGCCTCCTTGGATGGGTTCGGACAAGTCTACCGGCCGCGGCACGGTGCCCCCGGCGGGGCTCGAACCCGCACTGTACCGATTTTAAGTCGGCTGCCTCTGCCGGTTGGGCTACGGGGGCGCCCCCAAGCCTAGTCAGGCGATCGACAGCGCTATGACATCTACAGCGCTATGCCATCGACAGCGCTATGCCATCGAGGATGTCGTGTTCGCTCGTGGTGACGGTCTGCAGGCTCCCGCCCGACGCCGCAACGGCCTGCGCGACGGCCGTCACCACCTCTCGCCACACCAAGGCGCCCGCGCCAATGGCCTCCACACGCCCGGGGTGCATGAAGGGCATGGCGGCCCGCTCGTCGTAGGTGGCGGCGATGAGCGCATCGCACGAGGCGATCACCTGCTCCAGCGTGAGGGTGGCGCCGTGGATCGCGACAGGGTCATACGCGGGCAGTCGCAGCGCGTGCGCCGTCACAGTGGTGATGGACCCGGCCACGCCAATGAGCGTGCGCGCCTGGCCGAGCGGCACGGTGCCCGACGCTTGGGCGAGTGCCGCTGATACGTCGGCAACGGCGTCGGCCTGCTGGGCGGCCGTGGGAGGGTTCGCGGTGAGGTGGCGCTCGGTGAGGCGCACGCAGCCCACGTCCATGGAGTAGGCCGCGTCGAGCTGCGCGTGGCCAAGTGCGAGCTCGGTGGAGCCGCCGCCAAGGTCCACCACCAGGAATGGCGCGGCAGCGTCGGACACGGCAGAGACGACGCCACGGAAGCTCAGCGAGGCCTCCTCGTTCCCGCTGATCACCTCGGGAGTGACGCCGATGCGAGAGCGCACGCCGTCAAGAAAGATGTCCCGATTGCGCGCATCGCGCGTGGCAGAGGTGGCAACGAACCGCACGCGCTCGGCGCCGAGCTCCCGGCACGCCTCGCCGTAGCCGTCAAGCGCGGCGAAGGTGCGATCGAGGGCCTGGGGCGCGAACTCGCCGGTCTTGTCCACCCCCTGGCCCAGCCGCACAACGGTCATGCGGCGCGTGAGGTCGTGAAGAGCTCCCGTCGCTGGATCGACGTCGGCAACGAGCAGGCGAATGGAATTGGTTCCGCAGTCGATAGCGGCCACGCGAGTCATGCGGCGAGCCTAGCTGGCGGCCGGTTCGGCGCACGTGCAGCGGTCAACCCGCCACTGGTCGGCGATGCGCGCAAGCGCCTCATCACCGAGCGGGTTCACACCCGGGCCCGCGGCGAGCGAGTGACCCACAAGCACATGCAGGCACTTGACGCGGTTGGGCATGCCGCCAGCACTGATGCCATGAATCTCAGGCACGTCGCCCATCTCATACCTCTCCGCGAGGTACCGCTCGTGGGCGGCCTCGTAGGCGGCGGCAAGCTGGGGCTCCGTGGACAGCCGCTCCTGCATCTCACGCATGGTGCCCGTGGCCTCAAGAGTCGACACCGCGCCCACCGCGCCAGGGTGTGTCAGGTAGTACTGCGTGGGAAAGGGAGTGCCGTCTGGAAGCCGCGGGGCCGTTCGCGCCACCACCGGATTCCCGCATACGCACCGCGCGGCGATCGCCACCACCGCTCGCGGCTCGCGTCCCAGCTGGGCATGCATCACCTCAAGATCGCGATCCGTGGCGGGAGTGAGGGGCACCCCGGAAGTCTACGGCGTCTGCTTGGCGCCGAGCCCAGCGGTTTCGATCGAATCCCACAGCGTGGTGTACCACGGGGTCACGGCGGCGGTGTCCGGCGTCTCGATGGCCCCAGAGACGTCTTGCTCCACACCCGTCACGATCTCGGGATCCACCACCCGATACGCCGTCTCACCAGGGAAGACGTACCCCAAGCGCTCGCGCGCCTGCGCCACCACATAGGCGGGATCCTCCCAGCGGTCGAGGTCGCCGCGAAGGTTGTCCACATCCGTTGCCGCCTGGTCGCGCTCCGCGCGCAACTGGCGCAGGTTCTCTTGCTGCGAGAAGTACACGCGCAGCGAGGGCAACAGCACGGCAAGCGCGAGCACCACCACAACGGCAAGCACCGCGGTACGCCAACTCAGCGCACCCACGAGCGACCCCCGCGCACCGGCCGCACGGATCTGCGGCTTCGCCTGGGGCAGCGTACGTCCGGGGCCCGACGGCCCGCCCGGCCGGGTCGTGGCGCGCGGCTGCCGGGAGCGTCGGGAAGGCGTGGGCACGCCGGCCGACGGCGTGGCCGGGGCCCGGCCTGGCGTGGCGGGAGCCCGGCCGGGGGTCGCCGGCCCGCCCGAGCGTCGGCCTCCCCCAGACGCCGAAGGGCGCGGCGCACCGGGACGAGTGGGGGCAGACATGCCCTCATTGTCTCGGCGCGCCGCGCCCTGAAGCGGCTAGGCCGCCGCGCGTCGCGTGATTGGCTACACGTACTTGCGCGGGAAGGCGCTCTTTCCGGCGTACACCGCGGCGTCGTCGAGGTCTTCCTCGATGCGCAGCAGCTGGTTGTACTTGGCGATGCGCTCACCGCGCGCCGGGGCACCAGACTTGATCTGCCCGGTGTTGAGAGCCACCACGAGGTCCGCGATGGTGGTGTCCTCGGTCTCGCCGGAACGGTGCGACACCATCGAGGTGAAGCCGGCGCGCGTGGCGAGCGCCACGGCATCGATCGTCTCGGTGAGCGAACCGATCTGGTTGAGCTTCACGAGCAGAGCGTTCGCGACCTTCTCGTCGATGCCACGCTGCAGGCGCACGGGGTTGGTGACGAAGAGGTCGTCGCCAACGATCTGCACCTTGTCGCCCAGCTCGGTGGTGAAGTGGGTCCAGCCCGCCCAGTCGTCCTCGTTCAGCGGGTCCTCGATGGACACGAGGGGGTAGTCCGCAACCAGGGTCGCGTAGTACTCCGTCATTTCCTCGGCGGTCTTGGTGCCGCCCTCCCACTGGTAGACGCCGTTCTTGAAGAACTCCGACGCCGCGACGTCGAGCGCCAGCGCAACGTCGTCACCGGGCGTGAAGCCGGCCTTCTCGATGGCCACGAGGATGAGGTCGAGCGCCTCGCGGTTGGAGTCGAGGTTGGGCGCAAAGCCACCCTCGTCGCCAAGGCCCGTTGCCAGGCCGCGCTCCTTGAGCACGGACTTGAGGGCGTGGTAGACCTCGGCGCCGTAGCGGTAGGCCTCGCGGAAGGACGACGCACCAACCGGCGCGATCATGAACTCCTGGATGTCAACGTTCGAGTCCGCGTGCGAACCGCCGTTGAGGATGTTCATCATCGGCACCGGAAGGACGTGCGCGTTGGGGCCGCCGAGGTACTTGTACAGCGGCAGGTCGGCGCTGTCGGCCGCGGCACGGGCCACCGCCATGGACACGCCGAGGATCGCGTTGGCGCCCAGCTTGCCCTTGTTGTCGGTGCCGTCCAGCTCGATCATGATCTTGTCGACGAGGCGCTGGTCGGTGGCGTCAAGGCCAACGATCTCTGGGGCGATGGTGTCGATGACGGCGTCAACAGCGCCCTCGACTCCCTTGCCCAGGTAGCGGGCGTCGCCGTCGCGGCGCTCAACCGCCTCAAAAGCTCCGGTCGATGCACCGGAAGGGACCGCAGCACGTGCAAACGTGCCGTCCTCCAGCGCCACCTCGACCTCAACGGTGGGGTTGCCGCGCGAGTCAAGAATCTCGCGGGCGCCTACGGCCTCAATGCTGGCCATGATGCTCCTTGGATTGTTGGTGGGGATTCCGAAAAGAGTCTAGTCGTGACCGAACAGGGGCGCGGCGCGACAAAGGTCCCTCCTTGCGAGCCATGATCGGTCGCGCCTTGCTGAGGCGTCGTGGCGTCAGGAAGCGGGCGTCGTGGAGCCGCGGTCAAACCACGAACGGCTCTCGTCGGTGAAGGCCGACACGTTCTGGTACTCCGTGAAGCTGAACTGTGTGCCGAGCTGCTGATCCTGCGCCGACTGCATCGCCTTGTGGACGGAATCCAGCAGCGCGTCGGTGGAGTACTCGCCGGAACGCGGGCTCACGATGGCGCTTGCCGACACCGAATCCGAAACCTCCCGCACCGCGTCAAGCGAAGGGTCCACGCTGGCGAGCACGTACAGCGCGAGGATGCCCTGCGTGGCCGCCACAACGTCGTCGCTTGCCGTGCCTTGCACACCCTTGAAGGCGAGCCATTGGTTGGCGTAGGCCTGCGCCGTGGGGATCGTGATGGGGTAGCCCAACTCTTTGGCCTTGTCGACGAGCGCCGGGGTCAGCAACGCAATCGTGAGAACCTGGCGGCGATTCGCGACGTCCTTGCCCTTGGTGTCATACAGCCAAGCGCTGTAGGTGTCGTCCACCTGCTGGTTGGTGACCACGATGTCTCCCACCGTGGCGGCAACTCCGGGGTCGCCCTGTTGGCCAGGGGGCGCGCAGGCGGTCAGGGTGAGCATGAGGGCGGCCGCGCCAAGCACGGCGATGCGCGAACGCTTCAATCGCATGGGTCACATCCTAATCGGGCCACATGGCGCTCACGACAGCGCGCACCCACTCCAGAACGGGCAGACCCTCCACGGGGCTCCCGCCAACGCGCGCCGTGCGCGGAGCTGGCACCAGCACCTGGCGCAGCGCGGGCTTGATGTGCGTGCCGGGGTACAGCCGATTGATGCGCAGCGCGGCAGAATCCGGCAACTCCACGGGGCTGAAGCGCACGAGCGCACCCTGACTCACCACGTCGTGAATGCCACGCGTGCGCAACTCGGTGCGCAACTGGGCCACCGCCAGGAGGTTCTCCACCACCTCCGGAAGCTGCCCGTACCGGTCGGCGAGCTCCTCGCGGATGGCCGCGAGCGCCGCCGCGTCCCCAGCGTCGGCGATCTTGCGATACGCCTCCAACCGCAGCCGCTCATGTTCGATGTACTCCTGCGGAATGTGGGCGTCGATCGGCAAGTCAACGGTCATGGGAGCACGCTCCGGCTCACCCTCGCCGCGGAAGTCCGCGACGGCCTCCCCCACCATGCGGATGTAGAGGTCAAAGCCAACGCCCTCAATGTGACCAGACTGCTCGGCGCCCAAGAGGTTGCCTGCGCCGCGAATCTCGAGGTCCTTCATCGCCACGGCGGCCCCTGAACCCAGGTCGGTGTGCGCGGCGATGGTCTGCAGGCGATCGTGGGCCGTCTCCGTGAGTGAGCGATCCGGCGGGTAGAGGAAGTAGGCGTACGCACGCTCGCGGCCCCGCCCCACCCGCCCGCGCAGCTGATGCAGTTGTGAAAGCCCAAAGGTGTCAGACCTCTCCACAATGAGGGTGTTGGCGTTGGAGATATCAAGCCCCGTCTCCACGATCGTGGTGCACACGAGTACGTCATAGCGCTTCTCGTAGTAGTCCACGATGACCTGCTCCAGCTGCTTCTCGCTCATCTGACCGTGCGCCACGGCCACCCGCGCCTCCGGAACCAGCTCGCCAATGTGCAGCGCCGCCCGGGTGATGGTCTTCACCGAGTTGTGGATGTAGAACACCTGGCCGTCACGCAGCAGCTCGCGGCGCACGGCCGCCGCCACCTGCGCGTCCTCATGCGGCCCCACATACGTGAGGATGGGGTGCCGATCCTCCGGAGGGGTGGCGAGCGTCGACATTTCGCGAATGCCCGTGATCGCCATCTCCAACGTGCGCGGAATGGGGGTTGCGGACATCGCGAGCACGTCAACATCAGTGCGCAGTGCCTTGAGCGTCTCCTTGTGCTCCACGCCAAACCGCTGCTCCTCGTCGATGATGACGAGCCCCAGATTCTTGAAACGCACCTGCCCCGTGAGGATGCGATGGGTGCCGATCACCATGTCCACGGTGCCGTCCGCGAGACCCTCCACCACCTGCCGCGCCTCGGCGTCGGTCTGGAAGCGAGACAGCGCCGCGACCTTGACGGGGAAGGGCCCAAATCGGTCGCTGAAGGTGTCCACATGCTGCTTGACCAGGAGCGTCGTGGGGCACAGCAGTGCCACCTGGGTGCCGTCTTGAATGGCCTTGAACGCGGCTCGCACCGCCACCTCGGTCTTGCCAAAGCCCACGTCACCGCAAATGAGACGGTCCATGGGCACGGGCTTCTCCATGTCCCCCTTGACCTCGTCGATGGTGCTCAACTGGTCCGGCGTTTCCACAAACGCAAAGGCCTCCTCAAGCTCGCGCTGCCACGGCGTGTCCGGGCCAAACTCGTGCCCCTTGGTCGCCATCCGGGCGCTGTACAGGCGGATCAGTTCAGAGGCAATCTCCTTGACCGCCTTACGCGCGCGTCCCTTGGTCTTTGCCCAATCCGCGCCGCCCATGCGGCTCACCGACGGCGTCTCGCCGCCCACGTACTTGGTCACCAGGTCCAGTTGATCGGTGGGCACGGACAGCCGGTCGCCCGGCCCACCGCGCTTGCTCGCCGCGTACTCGATGACGAGATACTCGCGCTCCACTCCGCGCACCACACGCTTGGTGAGTTCCACAAACCGGCCGATGCCATGGGTCTCATGCACCACAAAATCGCCCGGCCGCAGCTGCAGCGGATCCACCACGTTGCGGCGCTTGCTGGGCACGGCAACCTTGGGCCCGGCCGCATTCGCCGCCCGCCCCGTGAGGTCGGACTCATTGACCACCATGAGCCGCGCGCCCGGAACGGCAAACCCCCTGCCGGTGACATGCGGCACTATGGCGACCACCGCGTCGGGCCGGCTTTCCGCTGAACGATCCAGCGGCCCGACGCTGGGCACCACCTTTGCGGGGACCCCCGCCTGGGCGCATTGCTCGGCGATGCGCGCGGCCGAGCCGGGGCCCGCGGCGGTCACCACCACATGCCACCCCTGCGCGAGGCGTTCGCCGAGCTCGCGGATGGCCGCCTCGAGCCGGCCGCGATGGTCGTCGAGCACCGCAAAGCCCGCATCCTCGCTGCCCTTGTCGATTCCCCCGCCAAATGGGCTCAGCGTGTGCCACGCCATGCCCCGTTGAGCGGCACTGTCACGGATCTGGTCAAGCGCCGCGAACGAGCCGTCACCCTCGATAGGGGACTCGGCGCCCGCTGCCGCGCTCACCCATGCGGCCGACAAAAACTCCGCGGCCGTGCGCACGAGGTCCTCGGCACGGCGCGCCAGCCGCTCCGGCTCCACGGCGACAAAGCGGGTGGTGCCAGGCAGGACGTCGGGCAAGAGGTCAAGGCGATCCACGAGCACCGGGATGAGCGACTCCATGCCCTCCACAGCGTGGCCGTCCGCGATGCGGGCAAGAATGTCGGCGGCGGCGGGAGCACTGGGAATGAGGGCTTGCGCGCGGGCGCGGACCTCGGTGGTCAGCAAGAGCTCGCGGCATGGCGGGGCCCACAGCACCGGCACGGCGGCAAGGGAGCGCTGGTCCGCGATGGAGAAGGACCGCAGCGATTCCACCTCATCGCCAAAGAATTCGATGCGCACGGGATGGGGATCGGTGGGGGCGAAGACGTCGACGATGCCGCCGCGAACCGCGAACTCGCCGCGCCGTTCCACCATGTCCACCCTGGTATAGGCGGCATTCGCGAGCCCTTGTGCAAGCTCCGTGAGGTCCGCGCGGTCCCCCACCGCAAGACGCACCGGCACCAGCTCCGCGAGCCCCGGCACAAGGGGCTGCAGCACCGCGCGCAACGGCGCCACGACCACCGCGAGCGGCTTGAGGCCCGCCTCGGCGGCCACCTCCTGGGGGTGCGCGAGCCGGCGCAGGGTCGCCACGCGCTGCGCCACGGTGTCCGCGCGGGGGCTCAATCGCTCATGGGGCAGGGTTTCCCACGATGGGAATCGCGCGATGGTTGCCGGGTCCACGTAGGCGCCGAGGGCGGCCTCAAGGGTCTCCGCGTCGTTCGAGGTGGCGACCACCGCAACGATGGGGCCGCGCGCGGGGTCCGCCATTCCCGCGATGAGCGCAGGGGCGGCGACCGCGGGTGCCACCACGTGCTCGGCACGCGGAGCCGGAAGCACGTCCAGCAACGCGCCCAGCGGGCGAGCGACGTCTGTCACGGATGTGGTCATGAACTGCCTCCCGGGCATGCCAAAGAACCGGAAAACCGGCATGGCCATCCTAGGCGCGGTCCGCGCCGGCCCCCTGCGCGGTGCCCGTGCGCGGGCCCCTGCGCGTGGCGGCGGGGACCACTCCTAGACTTGACTCATGCCCAGTGCCCTCGACGACGCCGAGCGGCTCATCAGGGACTTCGCGAGAGCTACCAACCTGCAAGTGGCGGGCCGCCCGTTTAGGATCGCGCGGTCGGACGCCGTTGGTGCGGCCCTGCGCGGCATGCTTCTCGCGCTAGGCGCACGCGAGCGGGCCAGCGGCACGGTACGCGGGGTGGTCGAGTTTGGCCTGCGCGCGGACGGCACCGAAGACACCCTGCTCGACGGCGCACCCCTTCCCCAGCGCGGCGATGCGGCGGGCCGCATCGCCTTCGCGGGAGCGCACATGCCCACGGCGCACGCCATGGCACAGCACCTCGCAGCGCAGCACCCTGACGGCCTGCAGGGAATCACCGTGGGCGTGGCAATGATGCTTGAGCCCAAGACGGCGAACCTTGCCCTGCTGCTGCGAAGCGCCGGCGCCACCGTTGACGTCTACGCACACCCGGATGAGACGGACGGCGACGTGGCCGCCGCCTTGCGCACACTGGGCATCCCGGTCACCGCCGACGCGACCCTCACCGGCAGCGCGGAGCGCACCGCCGCGCTGACCTGGCTGCGCCAAGGGCACAACGTGATCATGGACGACGGCTCGCACCTGGTTCGCCTGGCCCACGAGTCTGCGCCGGAGGTGGTGCGCGGGTGGATAGGTGTCACGGAAGAGACCACCTCCGGACTGCGCCCGCTGCGCGCCATGGCCGCAGCGGGCACCCTCGCCACGCCCGTGATCGCGGTGAATGACGCCGCCACCAAGACGAGTTTCGACAACCGCTACGGCACGGGGCAGTCGTGCGTCTTCGCCATTGGCGACGTGCTCGCGAGCGTGGGGCTCACGGTGCGCGATCAGCCGGCGCTTGTCATCGGCTACGGACCCGTTGGCCAAGGGGTGGCGGCACACCTGCGGGCGCTCGGGGTGGAGGTGCGCGTGGCGGAGACCGATCCCGTGCGCGCCCTACTCGCCTCCCACGACGGCCTTGAGGTGGGCACCGCAGAGCGGCTAGGAAGGGGCGCGCTCGTGATCTCCGCCACGGGAGTGCGCGGCACCGTGACGGCGCGCACCGTGAGGGATGCGCGCATCGTGGCGGTGGCCGGCGGCGTGCCGGGAGAGGTTGACCTCACCGACGCCAGCTGGGAACGGCTCGCTCCGCACGTGCAACGCACCGGCGACACACTGGTGCTGGACCGCGGCGGCTGCATCAACATCACCGCCGCGGAGGGCAACCCCATCGAGATCATGGACCTCAGTTTTGCGACCCAGCTCGCCGGGCTGAGCTTCTTGCTGAGTGACCGGCCGGGCATCGGCGTCCACCCCCTCCCGGATCGCTTGGTGGCCGACGTCGCACTCGCCGCCGCGCGGACGCGGGGCATCGAGGTGGCCCCCACCACACTGCAATCCACAGACTCCGATTGGCGATCCACGAGGTATCGATGACCACCACCCTGTTCACCGCGGCGCTCGTGGTTCCCGTCACCGCACCGCCCATCATGGACGGCGCCGTTGCTGTGAGAGATGGCCGCATCCTGCACGTTGGCGACCGCCGGTGGGTCATGGCCACCCTCGCCGAACGCGGCATAGCCTTCGCCGAACATCACTGGGACGGCGTGCTCACCCCGGGCCTCGTCAACGCGCATACCCACCTGCAGTACACGGCCATGGCCGCCGTGGGGCAGGGCAGCTATGACGGCTTCCCTGACTGGGCCGCGGCCTTCAACCCGGTCTATGAGCGCGGCGCGGACTGGGAGGCCTCGGCGGCGCAGGGCGCGGCCCTGTTGCTGGCGTCGGGCACCACGGCCGCCGCCGATGTGGTCACGGACATGGCCGCCGCGAGCGCCCTGCACACGGCCGGCCTGCATGGCATCGCCTATTGGGAGGTCATGGACTGGACCAACGATGCGTGGACCCTGCGGGGGCGCGCGGAGGTGGAGCGCGCCCTCGACGCGCTGCCGGCAACGCCGGGCACGGGGCTATCGCCGCACGCGCCGTACTCGCTCGAGATTGTGCCGCTGCTCGACATCCCTGACATCGTGCGCGAGCGCGGGTCCCGCATCCACATTCACCTTGGCGAGCATGCAATCGAGCAAGAGCTGGAGCAGACTCATCCGGACCCGTGGCATGGCGCAGGGGTGGGGAGCCTGCGCGAGCTGCGCGACGCGGGTTACGGCACCTCGGCCACTGAGTACGTGGATCACCTGGGGGTGCTCGGCCCCGACTGCCACATCGCGCACGGCGTGTACTTGGGGGCGCGTGACCGCGCAATCCTGCGAGCGCGCGGTTCTGCGGTGGCGCTGTGCCCGCGCTCCAACGAGGTGATCGGGCTGGGCGAGCCGCCCGTTGCCGCCTACCTCGAGGAGGGCAGCTTCATCGCGGTGGGCACGGATTCGCTGGCGTCCTCGCCCTCGCTGGACCTGATGGCTGACGTTGCCGCCTTGTTTGATATCGCCCGACGCCAGGGTTACCACCGCGCCGACCTCGCCGAACGCCTGCTCGCCGCCGCGACGCTTGGCGGTGCGCGCGCCATGGGTCTGCACCTTGGCCGCGAGCGCACGGGGTACTTGGCGGTGGGTGCGCGCGCGGACCTGGCCGCCTTTGACCTCGACGTCGCGGACGCGACGTCCACAATCGAAGAGCTGGTGCGCAGCGGTGGAGGGCTCGCCGCAGAGACGGTGGTGGGCGGCACCATTCGGTTTACCAGGGAGGATGGCGCATGATTCCCGCAACTGCCGCGGCTCTTGGTCTGGAACGGCATCCGGAGGGCGGATGGTTCAGGCGCATCTACGCCTCGAGCATCGGGGTGCAGACGCCCGGCGGGGAGCGCCCAACGGCCACGTGCATTCACTACTTGCTGGCCCCAGGCGAGGAGTCTGCGTGGCATGTGGTCACGAGCGACGAGTTGTGGCTGTGGCATGGCCCGGGCACGCTCACGCTGAGCCTTGGCGGGGACGGGGCCACGCCGTCGGCCAACCCTACGGTGGTGCGGCTGGGCACGAACCATGCCGCCGGCGAGGTGCCCGCGTGTGTGGTGCCGGCCGGGGTGTGGCAGGCCGCCACGGTGGGCGCCGCGGAGGCACTCGTGAGCTGCGTGGTGTCGCCCGGTTTCGACTTCGCCGATTGGCGCCTCGCGTAAGCCATATACTTGCGGTGTCGCATTCGCGCCAATGTCCATCAAACTTCTAGGGAATACTCATGTCCTTTTCGCTGAA
>Ga0206116_1000903_pt1 | contig 20843 bp, 12 predicted proteins | sample 3A1Ametagenome_FD_178000 | JGI IMG/M metagenome (GOLD analysis project Ga0206116, IMG submission 178000) | Enriched microbial communities from leaf-cutter ant dump, University of Wisconsin, Madison, United States - 3A1A | ecosystem: Environmental > Terrestrial > Nest > Insects nest > Nest dump...
TCCGAAGAGCGCAGCAGGAAGCAGAGTGTTTTGCGGAGCTGAAACGACCTCCGACGACGTAAGCCACAAGTCGACAGCCTGTTGAATCTGCCGCTCACCTAGCCCGGTCAGAATGTTCGTCATGAGCTGTACGGAAGACTTTTCGTTCAAACTTCTAGACAGCTTCTCAAAGAATGCCTCCTCCAGTGAGGGGTGGCGGCCCAGTGATCTGGCGAGAAATACCCCTATGTCCGACTCCAGAACAGCATCAAGCGCTCGGACGAGCGTCTGCAGCTCGGTTTCTGTGGATATGTGATTCGTCTCTCTGAGGAGATGCAAAGACCTCAATTCATGTGCACCACCCATTGAGCCGTCACCGAGGTCTCGCAGAAGATGCTCGTTCACGATACGGGGGAGTGTGCTGCCAACCTCGATTGCACTTAGATGAAGTACTTCAGAGAGCTTCGCGACATCAACACGCGCCCCTAGGCAGGTGATTGCAACGCAAATACGCAGGACCTCAAGCTCCGCATGCCTAGAGTGGTCACTCACGCGGACGGCGACCTGCTGTCGCAGGGTCTCAGAGAGCCGACTCCCTTGTGTAAGGATGTGAGCGTACTCCAGCAGCAGTTCATTGGACTGGCCCCAAGGCTCCTGCCAGTTAGTCCACGAAGTAATGCCCTGATTTCGTAGTTCACGCCAGAACTGTTCGGCAAACTCGACATCAGCGGACACGGGAATTTCAATTGCGTGGCGCCGTTCCGCTAGAGGGTAGATGTCTTCCTCGCGGATCGAAGCGAGAAGGGTGAGCCCGGGGTTAATCGCGACCTCACGTGCCAGAGCGTCCCACCCGTCCATCAATCCAGCGCTTAGGTTGTCAAGCAAAAAGCCCACAGGAGCGTCCGCTGACGCGCCGCAGCTGTTAGCCAGCACAACGAGATCACCGATGTCTTCCACGGTCAAGCGCCGAACTCGGAACCAACGCATTGCGTGCCGCAGCGAGTGCGCTACATCCCACTGAAGCGCAGACTTTCCCGCCCCAGAGGGCCCTTTCAAAATGACGTTACGGCGCTCGATCAACGCACTGATGATCTCGTCTTTCAAAGCGGCCCGTTCCACCACCAAGCCAGCGACCACATGGCCAGGTTGAACGTCAACGCCCGCGAAGAAGTTTGGCTCGTCCAGCGGCGTTGCGAAGTCAACCGCTTCACATAGCCCCCGAGAAACTGCTGACAGGATGCGCTCCGAAGTAAATAACGGAGCAAGCTTACCCACCTCAAGCTCCACATCGCTCAGCGATAGGCCGAGGAAGCTGCCTGACTTCCTCATACCGTTCTCATCTGCAAGCTGACCGGCCTTACGCAAGACCGTGCCGTAGTAGGCATCTGCCTCAAGGACAGTGCATCCGCGCCGCGCAACTATTGACTCACGGGCCGTACCGCGCGGATTGGGCAGTACCCACAGGGTCGTTCTGGCCACGAAGTCTCGCTTAGTACTGCTAGGCAATGCTTGAACAACAGCAGTCAAGCCGCTGAGGGGAAACGCCCCGTCCAGCGCTGGCCCGCCGGAGACACTTCGCTCAAGTATGAGGATGTAGGATTCGGTGGGATTCTCTGTACTGGTCGTCCAGAGCTTAGTGAGGAAGTTCACCACGTCAGCCACCGGGAAAGGCCCCCGTTTGTCACGTCTCGACTTCACCTGAACAAGGACCCGGCCGGCCGTCGTACCTAGCTCTAGATCGTCATCGCCTTCAGGGATGACCAGGCCATATGGAAGTTGTCCCGTCCATCCCCCTAGCGCAAGGTTTGCCGCGACAGCATCTTGATATCGGAATCCCCGTCCCGCATGGGACCCTGCACGCGAAGTCACCAGAGCACCTCCCTACATTTTCTGGCACATCCCATCTGGACGGTAGCTTTCCGTCCATACAGAATCAATCTATCCAGTCTATGCGAGAGCGTTGAGAGACGCCTCGCAGCGAGCCTTGTGCAATGCCGACTACCTGGATTCGCAGTTCATAACCAAACTACTTTAAATCCGACACTTGTCCGCGCCCGCTCGCTTCCACATCCCCGATAACGGTCTCTCAGCGATTGCGACCTATCGCGATCACAGAACGAACTCATGATGACTACCCGCTGAGAAAGCGGAAGGATGGAGAACGCGACTTACCCGAAGCGCACCGACTGTAGACGCCATGCGCGAAGTGTTGAGTGAGCTGATCGTTCCACGGGCGCCTTCTGGGGTCGAAGTCATAGCGACCCTAAGGGTCGTCGATACGCACCTGCTCGCGCATCGCCATGTTCGGCTTCCGACGCTTTCGATCCTAGACACTTGATGTCCCCCCGCAAAGAATCTGCGTTTTTGTGCTTCTGCCAAAAGCGGTTAATATTCCCGTGCCTTTGGCAAAGGTACGCCGCCCGCAGCAGCGCAGCTCCGAGAGTATTGCCTTCAATTTGCGAACTCCTAGCATGACTTTTCTCAAGGTCCGTGTGGAGGCGGTGGCGGGCGACGTTTTCGACATGGGCCATGGAGAACTGACATGTCCATGACTACACCTGCCCCCTTATCGATCGGCGGAATCAAGAGTCTGGCCCGAAAGATCAGGCACGCTACGGGTGCATCGCATACCGAGGCACTAAACAGCGCTGCTCGGACGGCAAATTTCCAAAACTATGCTCATGCGCATCGCGCGCTGGCTGCCCATGTAGCTGCTGCGATGCCATTGATGGGCTCGCGGACGAACTTGCATCCGCTCTATCTCACGTTCTACTGGAAGAACAAGGAGAGCGGTGAGCGAGGCCGCGAGACCATCACTATCCAGCTTGAGGTCCCGTGGGCGTCCTTGATCACGGTGCAACAGTTGAGCCACAACCGTGCATTACACGACCTGTTCCCGATGGGGCTTGATCATCTCGAAGGGCGGTACCTGTGTGCTGATCAAAATGAGGCTCGCGAGCACGCATGCGCTGCGGCACGGGCTTTCTATTTCATGAATGCCACCGGGCTGCGGCCCTCCTCGAGCTTTGGCCGTGCCTATCCGAAGGGAGACTCACGAAATTGCGTGCCGTACTCTGACCACCCTAGCGTTTGGTTTGAACCGTCGACGCGTCGCTATCTCTTTATCGACGAGCCCTACGAGAAAGCGATCGGTGAGCGCGAGGAGAGGGCGCGTGAGAGGTGGGCGATCGGCCATTTCCGGGTCATCGTCAAACCCACTTGGAAGGGGATGTACAACTCCCAGGCGCGAGACGGGACGCAGATCTACTTCGTCAGCCACGCATTCAATGGCGTGCCAGTCCGGCCATTAATCGCCGCGGTCGACGCACTTCCCTCATGTACTGCTGACCATTGGACAGGAGATTCCGCCGCCGCGACACCGCGGTTCAGCAGTCCTATGGAAGGGCAACCAATTCCAAAGCCTGACCCGATGCCGCGCCGCAGTATTCAACACAATGACCCCGCAGCGCCAGCGGTCATGTTTCACAAGCAAGCAGGATTACTGCTGACGCGACTGATCGGTCTCTGTCGCCGCCGGTCAGGAATCAAAAAGCATCTTGAATCCGTACGGGACGTGCTGCGCGAACTACTCATGATCTCCTCGACCGAGGAGGAAGTGTCCGACGCCGAGTTGTTGAGCATTTACGGAGGTGGCGCCTTCTTGGCGCAAGCGATTCTTCGTCCCGATTTGTACCAGCGACGTGCTCTGGAAGAAGACATGCGTAAGCTTCGCGAGCTGCTTCTTCAAGAGTTCGCGTTCAAGGCTGATGGAGGCACGCTGGCGAGTCACTTGGCTGCGGCGGAGCGCTCGCTTGAAGGCTGGCACCGTGAAGCATAGCCGCGCCAATCGGAAGACGTCCCGCGTTTGCCCTTGGTTAGTGCCCTCGCCGGGGCGAGCCCCGGTTAGATTTCACTGGAACCACTGAGGTGTGGTGGTTGGAAGCCTCCCGTCGAGAGGGCGTTGCAGGCTCGCTGTTGCAGTAGCGCCTCTCCTGGGCGGCAGGGTGATGCCGCTCAGGAGAGAACCTTTGCGACACCTAGGGTTCCATCATGCCAAGGCGCCAGGGCGTAAGCGATACGCGCGACACCATCAGCACTCCCTGCTAGGAACCCATACCGGGCAGGATGCGGCGGCTCGGAGAGCGCGTCGGTAGTCAAGGCGCCAAGCGCTGCACAGACTCAAGAGCTCCGCGACAGGAACAGTTCCTTGAACTCATTGCCAAGGAAGCGAAACTTGTGGCGGAAAAGCCCCGCGAGTTTGGTGTCTGCCGTGGCGAAAAATATTTGCCTTGATCCGCTGATCGCAAGCTGGCGAAGATGATCGAGGAAAGACAGCATGTTGATGTCGTCGATGTGTGCCACGGGATCGTCGAAAAGCAATACTGGGGGGCCTGACCGGAGACGGCCATTCATTGCCAGGAACAGCGACAGGGCGAACGCCGCGCGCTGCCCTGTGCTCATCTGTTCGAGCTGAACTTCTGCGCCGGTGCTTCTGCGAATGATGGCGAGCTTTCCCTCGGATATCTGGATCTCAAACTCGTTGGGCATGTGAATGCTGGCAAAGGTCCGAGCAATCTCCGCTGCGTTCTCGGTCAAGATTTGGCTCTCCAACTCGCCACCTAGGCGCTGCTCCGCCAGCGTCTCGAGTACTCTTTCCGCGTCGGCGGCAAGCGTAATCTTCGTAGTTCCGCCTTCAATTTTTTGCGCAAGATCTTCAACGATCTTGGTTTCGTCGTTGAAGTCCTTGTCGTTGGCTCCTTCTTGCGCAACAGCAGTTGCGACCTGGGCTAGCAGTTGCTGAACAGTAGCCAGGTTCAACGTAACTTCTTCCGCACTCGCCTCCTCGCTGACCGTGAGGATCGACGCGAGGATTTGGCGTGCCCCTAAAGCTGCCTCCGCATCAGAGATCAGTTCGTTGACCGATCTTGCGAGCTGGTCCGTGTCTCCTAGCACTTCGATGGATAAGCGCTCGGCCATTGCATCGCACTCATGTCTGACGGCCTCCGAGTCACGTAGCGCCGTCCTTTCGGCGTCTTGCTGTGTTTCCAGCGTCTCGATGTGTTTCGACTGGAGGTGTTGCAGCTCCTCAATTGACAGCAGTTCTGTGACGCCCGCAGCCAGCAGCTTGCTTGAAAGGTCTGAGGACGACAGCCCGTCGGACTGCAGTTGCTGAAGCTGCGCTTGAATCGCTTCTAGTTCTTGTCGATCACGATCAAGTGCAGATTGCTCTTGGGAGATCTGTTCGAGAGCGTCGGCGACAGTGGGTGTATGTCCGCCATTTGCGGTGAATGCACGCAAGGGATGGAGCTGGGCCAGAGCAGCCCGGGAGGCCACTATCGATTCGCTGGCCGACGAGATGTCCACCTGCAGCTGACTGGCTTGCCCCGATGTGCTGACCTCAACATCGGCCATCATGCGGAAAAGCAGTTGACCTTCTTCGAACTTTGTCCGGCACAAAGGACAATGGTGGGGATCGGCCGACCGTTGAAGTATGTCCTGGGCGGTTCCAAGCAGGCGCTGCCTCAGAACGGTCATCGTGCTCTGTGTCTTCTCCAGAGCTTGAAGTGATGCTTGCGCCGCGTCGCGCCGCTGCTGATGCTCTCTTGTCTCTGCCTCTGCCAAGTCAATGGCGTGGGCAACGGAGCTTTCCAGAAACTTTTTTATCGCACTTATATCGCCGAGATTGGCGACCGTGCCCAGACTCGCAGTTCGCGTTCGGACCTGGTCCCGAGCCTCTGATAACCGCTTGACAAGTTGCGGGAAGTTGGCCTGGGCATACGGAAGCAGAGCCTCTATGGCGGCGCTGAGTCTCGCCGCTGCCTCTGCAGCACGCCTCGCGTTGGCTTGGGCCAGCCGCGCGGCCTTGGCACGCTGATCCAGGGCGTCCGCTTTGGCGGACTCATCGTTGAGGTCTGTTATGAGCCGAAGCACGGCTTTTGGTTCGGCATGAAGCACGCTTATCGACGAGTGGCGGACCAGCGCAAGGGCAGAAGTTGCCTCCTGCACACCCTTGCGCAATGCTTCAAGGCTCCCCTTGTCATCTGGAGGCTGATTCCATCCCAGACTCTTCAGTGCGGTGAGAAGTTCGAGGAACAAGCTGTCTGATAGTTTGGGCGCAGCTTTAATAGCATCCAGGCGGTGCTGGGCGGCCAGCTTCAACTGCTCGTTGCTCGTTTTTTCGCTCCGTAGATCTTTCAGTTCGTCCTGCAACTGCTTCAAGACTCGACGCAGCCTGTCTGCCAAATTCTCAGCCGTCGCACCCAAGACCAAACGGGTGACGTCCGTTCCGATTTGCGTTGAACTGTTCGATACGCTGAGATTCACCGCAGCATCGGTGTCGAGAAAGTTGAACTTCCCGAAACTCTCCTGGATGGTGACTGTCTTCAGTTCTGTTTTCGCATACCAATTGGAATGGCGCGCTCGAAGTCGTGCGGAATCCGTTGTCGAAGACAACTTGTGCTCGACTCCGAAGAGATCCGCAGTGATCGATGTACTTGCAAGCAATGTGGAAGTTCGGCGATTCCTTCCGCAGTAAGCGAACTCAATGGCCTCAAGGAGCGACGTCTTGCCGACACCGTTGCTGCCGACGATCAAGTTCACGCGGCCGAGCGAATGGTCCCTTTCTTCCGGATGCGTGCGGAAGCCCTTGATGGTCAAATGCTTGATGAACTGGCGCGCAGCGGCCTGTTCGGCGTCGAGTAGAGCAGCGGTAGGTACCGGGCGTGGCGCTCCGTCCTTTGTTCCCGCAACGATGCGCCGAACGGCATCTGGAACAGAGATGTCACTGTCCAGAATAAAGGAAAGGCCGTGCTCTTCGAGGGTGTTCGACCATGTTGTCGCGAGGTCGATCGGCAGAGCGGTCGGAGCGTCTGACGTTCGCTCGTTGGTCAGCAAGCGGACGACCTCATCCTCTCGGACGACCTGTTTTCTTGCGTACTCCCTGTCAGCCTCTACCTTGGCTTTGAGTCTGCCGAATTCTCCCCGCTGGGCTTCCTCATCACTCGTGACGAAGTACAGATAGTGGTTCCATCGCAAATCTGTCGCGACGTCGGTCGAGAAGTACATTGGCGAGAGCACTTCCTCCTGATAGCTTTTGAGCGATTCAGCTGTCGATGCGAGTCGGTCGTTGAGGTCGAAGTAGCGAATCGCATAGTCGCGGGTACCGAAGCGGTCAACGCCTCGGAAAACACCTGGCCCAACGCCTTCAAGATCGGGGTAGCGGCTCTTGAGTAGCGCTTCAACGCGTTGCGCATTGATCATGATCTGTACTCTGAGAAATCCACCGGCGATGCGCTGGCCGGGGTGTCAATGAGATTCGTTCCTTCAGGACCGCGTGCGCCGAAGCGGTTGTCGCGTCGGAACACGACGCAGAGTCTGTCTTGAGAGCGCACAACAGCGTCGCTCAGCTCTTCTGCGTTTTTCCCAGCTTCGCAAGCCTTCGTCACCGCGTGGGTGGCCATGGCCGTCCTGAGCTTCTGGTGGGTACTCTCGATCGCCAAATCGTTTGCTTGGTCCGAAAGGTAGACAAGGGCTGCAGGTCCGCGCTCTCCAGTGTCTGGTTCGACGTTGTGATGCGGGGAGTTGCGCTTCCATGAGAGCTTGAAGCCGTTCGCCAGGTCTTGTACTGGAGGCGGCCAAGGCACGTCGTTTTGTGCGAGTCCGATCGCATCGTGTGCACGTTGCAGTCGTTGCAGGCGGTAGAACGATCCTGGTCGATTAATGTCAGGGTCTTGATGAACCGTCACCCTGCGTATCGATTCCTCATCCTTGTCCAGATGGACCGCATCCAGCTCTTTGACTGTGTACCAGGATCCTGGATTTCCGCGGGGTCCCATGAGAATCTCGATAGCGCGTTCCACCGCGAGCGGGCTGGCCTGGGAGGCGACGTGCAGGTGCTCGGAAATGGCGTTGTATCCCACCAGCGCATCGGAAAATCCGTCGTTTGCAACCGCACCGGCATCCCAACTGTTGCTGACTGGATTCCAGGACCAGCGCTCTTCCACTGCAATGAAATTCTTGGGTGCCAGCGCTTGTTCGCCAGGAAAAAGCAGTTTCTGCTTCTGTAGTTGAATGACCTGACCTTCGTAGTTCAGGAAGAATGAATGCCAGCGCTGGGCTAGCAAGCAGTAATAGAGACCGCCCTGGTGCAGTGCATCGATGAGGCCATCGTCGGCGCTGAATTTTGCTGGCGGCGCATACCAGGCTGAGCCTGCGACGTTGTTCCAATCCAAATCTTTGCCTGCGCCTTTGACCTCATGGATGCTCTTGGCCCAATTCAGGCAAAGCAGTTCGACGTGGCTGTTTGTTCCTACTGAGCAGAGCCTTGTGCGGTAGGCCGCATAGTCGGTATGCGCCGGCTTTGGATTCAGCTGGATGTGAATGAGAAGGCAGTTTGTGTGAATCGCATCGATGTGCGCGGCGAAGTCAAAGGCATCGGAGCAAATGATCGAGGTCAGACTGATGGAGTTGATGCCACGATTAAAGGCGTAAACCGTACTGCCAAGGCAAAGCGAGGTCTGCTCTACATCCCTGTAGTCCCGGCACGCTACTGTTTTCAGTTGTGCAAACAGACACAGCAATGGCTGTCCGTCTTCGTTTCGCGCCCAGAAGACATAGAGCAGGGGATCGACATAGCGGCGTTGTGCAGCTTGCCGGGGATCGAGGGGTTCGTGGTAAAACACGCATTCACCGGCAGCGCTGTACGCTTGAGCCAAATCCCGAAAATCAGCCGGGGAGATGCTTTCGCAGCCTAGTACCCAGATGGCGCCATGTGGCGGTCGATGCTTACCTGCGACGATTTCTGCCACGACGGTCCAGGGAACGCAGTATTCGGGTGCGACCGCGAGGTCGGAATGGCTCTGTGCTGCGGAGGAAAGGAACCCGCTGCACAGCGCATGACCTATTGCGGCGTCTGCGTGCCCAACCCGCTCATCATTGGCTTCGACCCTGCCATTTGGCTGGAGCAAGATCGCCCTGTAGGGCTCTCGTGCTGGGTTAAGGGCATGCAAGCTCATAAGCGTCAGTGGGCGGGGCTGTTGCCTCCTCAGCACGTCTTCGACGTCTACGATATTTATTGCCACTACTCCTCCCCTACAAAGCAGATGGAAACACGAAAGAGTACGTTCTTTTTAGGAAACTCATGCGTTTCAAGCTATTCGATTCGGGTTCAGTGTAACAACCCGTTTCGACTGGCTAGTGCCTTTTGTAGGTGATCAGTTGGATCGCAGCATCGGTCAGCGTAGAAAGTTGCGTCCAGGGCAGCTATGCCGTCGCAGATGCCAGCGTCGGATGAATAGTAGCGCGTCGCTGAAGTTCTCAGGGGCCACCGTTTTCCAATCGTAGCTATGGCGAGCACCTAGGGGGATCGGACAACGGCCATGAGTGGCAGCGTGGCGCCTACTGCCGATGCTCAGGTGAGCTTCTCGACAGTTGAAGACGCCGTGCGTTTAGTTGTACCGTACCAAGCACCCGTTTGCAGGGCTCCGGCATCTGGATGTGGCTGACTGACAGGTTTCGTTTTTTCAGCAGACAGCACAGCTGTCGAATCACCATTGGCAGGTTTCGGCTTCATCGGTCGTTCGACTTCCAAACGCAACTGACCGCAATCAGCGGAAGCAGTCATCGGTCACATAATTGAGCAGAGACCGAAAGCGGTCGTTTATTCGGCGTCAGAAGGCGGAAGCAACCGTCATTGCCTCAGCAAGCAGCGCCTGAAATTCATCTGCAAAGCGCCATTGAAACGGCAGCCTCAGGCCGCAAACAAGCGTGCTTCGAGTACAGTTCCTCCTTCAGCGGCTTTTGAACAATCCGCTGGTCACCTAGAGGCAGAGGAGTCCAGGAGGACACCAATCCCATTCCAGCACCTTCGGCGACCCGCAGCGTCCTCGCGGGATACATGTCGCCGTTCAAGGTTTGGTCCGATATCCCATAGGCTTAGACCTTTTGGGGCTTGGCCTTTCCAGTCCAAATCGACGCAAGGCAGACTCATCGCCGTTCAGGCCAAGTGCCGCCAAGGCTGCCGCCGCCCATAATCACTGATCCTCGGTTCCCTCGCCCTGTTACAGCAGGGCGGCGGTCCCCAGCCCGCATCCACCGTCACTGCGGTGGCACGCGGGGGGCATAAACCGGCATGTACTCTCCCAGCAGATCGCACGTGCCGTACTGCAGCAGGAACACGCCTTTACTGCCCCATCCCGGCCCGCTACTGTTGATTCCAATCCAGTAGCCCCTGTCGTCGTCATAGCCGATCAGACAGACCGCGTGTTTTCCAGTCCGTTGAGAGCCTGCAGGCGGCCGGTAAACCGTGCCACGGACGTAGTCATCGAGAAATCCATCGTGCAAGGCGATGTGGGCCACCACGGGACCGTTGATGCTGATTTCGTGCTTGATCGCCTCCGGCGTTTCGAACCGGGCCAGCTCACTGACCCGCAACCGGGGCCAATCGGCGAAAGTGTCACAGTTCCCCCCGCTCGAGAGTTGCTCCGGCTCCTCGGCCAGTGCATCCGTCGGTGCATAGGGAAGTCCCGAAGCCACGGCCTGCTCACCGAAATCGTCTGAGTTGGTTCCCTGGTCCTGGCTCAGCTTCAGCGTGCAGAAATGGAACACGCGTGGTGTGAGTCTCAGAGCCCGGCCCGTTTGCAATTGGTGGCGGATCGCAGCCGTCAAGCAGCCGGCATAACTGACACAAGCGGTCACCTCGCCTTGCGCGCCGGGCAATGGAAGCGTTGTCTTTTCTTCCCAGCTGAACGACTTTGGGTAGCTCGGCGTCGCCGTAAATAGGTTCTTGGCCTGCCTGGCAATCATGGTGAACGCACCCGACAGCCAATTCGATTTGGGAAGACGCCGTTCGGGCTCGACCCCGGTATAGCGGGGCGCTACTCCCGGGATGCCAAAGCCGTCAACCTCGTCGGCACCGTCTTCACTGGCGGCTGCGCGGTCGTTGGTTGGATCGCTCACGAGCTGCCTTGCTTGAGCGCCTCGTCCAGCGCTGCCTGCGCCTTCAGCTTGGCCAACTCAGCCTCAAGCAAGGCTGTGTCGGCTTTGAGCGCAGCGGTTGTCGCGGCCTGGTTCGCGCTTGGGTTGGGTGCCAATGCAGCCTTGGCAACTGCGAGTTTGGCTTTGGCCTCCAGAAGTTCTGTTTGTTCCTTGACCAGTTCCAACTCGGATTTGGGCTTGCGTGCCTGGCGAACCTTGCCGTACTCATCGACGAAGGTGTTTAGGGAGTCCAAGGCCTTCTCCGCACCCGCCTCGGACCGATAGCCCAATTTGGTCGGTTGACCGGCCTCGTTCATCGTGAGCACGACGGTCTGCGTCATGAACGGATAATTGCGCAGCGGCAGCGTCATGATCGGCCCGAGTTGGCTGAACAAGCCCGTATCTTTGAACAGCTCGGCATCTTCGCCGGAGCACGTGGCATTGCTGCATACCTGGAATTTTCCTGGCTTAGCCATGCGGTATTTGAGGCCGGGAGCCTTTTCCGAGTCGCCGCAATTGGGAGTGCACAACACATGCTTTGCCGAGGCGGAATCAGATGTGAATCTGGCCCACACGCCCGTGTCTTTAAGCGCAGCCGAGCCCTCGTCGTCGAGGCTCACCCAAGCCCTCACATCTGCACGAGTGAGTGGCTCCAATAACTCAGCGGAAAAGGTTTCACCACTATTGGGCCAAGTGAGTTTGGCCGTTTTCGTGAAGCGCTTCTGATGCGCATTAACTTTGGCCTGTTGGGCATCGACTTGCGCCTTCGCATCGATTACTGCGGAGACCTCACTGGCTAAGGCCTGGCGTTCAGCCGCGTTGCGGGTCGGCCCCAGTGCACTGGCCACCGCCACTCGCTTTTCCAGCACCGTTGTCAGCCGCGTCAGCAACGCCGTTTTGGCCTTGAGTTCCTCTTCGGCTTTGATGCCTTCGACAAGGGCGTCTCGCACTTCCTTGCTGCACCCTTGCGTGTTGGCTGCACCGGCACCAGCGGTCAGCCTGGCTACCTTGGCGGCGACGGTGAAGGAACTCTTTAGGAACTCCGCCGTCTTGTCGTCCACCGTCGCATTGACGGATTTCAACGCTCCATTGTCGTAATACTCGACAGCCACGTCGGTGGTTTTGAAGAAGTTTCGCAGCGCCGCGAAGTCGATCACATACTCGCGTTCAGGATCGCGCGCTTCTTTCCGCTTGGCTTCAACAGTTGTCTCGATCTTCACGTCGGAGACAGGTAGCGCACCGGGCGCCAGTGCCTTGTCCGTGTCCTTGACGCAGGAGACCAGGCGACGCTTGATCGTGAGGTCGTACTGGGTGAAGGTGAGGTTGTAGGGCGCGCCTTGTACCGTCATCTTGCCTTCGTTGACCCGCTCGGCGTTGAGGGACGTGCAGCCTTGCAGACCGAGCGTCGCAACGACCAGCAGCGCACCGGCCAAGCGGGTGCGCTCCAGGTTCTTGCGCCAATGGTTGCCACGATGCGCATGAGCGCCTTGGATTTGCCGCTCAGCAATGCGCGGCGGCACGCCTGCATCGGAACCTTGGCTGGCGGGTTTCCTGCGGAAAGCGAAAGCTTCCATCTCTGTCCTCCCAGGTCCGGTGCTGCATACGGCGCCGGTTACAAATTAGGCTACTCGAAACTATGTTGCAGAAGCAAGCGACAAATGGCAGCGTCACCGCTGTCGATGTGACGGCCCACCGAGTGATCGCGCGGTTGCCGAGCTGCTCCTGCATTCAATGAGACGCTGCAGTCCCAACAACCTACTCAAGATTGCGCAGTCAGCAGTGAGGTGGTTGCGGCTCCCAAACTGCGCATGTCGTCTTGCGTCCGCATGGATCTCGACGTGCACGACGTTTCTGGTGTTTCCTGATGCCGAATCGCGGAGCGTGAAGCGAGATGAAACGTCCGAAGGCCGCCAAACGGGATCGTTGCGCGGTTGTTCCCTTGTCGGAATGCCCTGATCCGCCATAAAGAACGTGAATCTCGATGGTGTCGAGTGACCCGCTTGGATTGCTTCCCTGCCAGTTCAAAATGGCCTGCTGGAGGCGGTCAAGAGACAATGGTGGGTAATGTGGCTTGCGCATTGCTGTGGTCCTTGATCTGAGGTTGATTACCGGCAGTCCAAAGATGTGCGCAATTGTTAACCCTTGACCATGTTTTGCAATCGATCCGTGTTGGAGTTCTTGGTCAGCACTGCCTCAGACCCCAAAGCCAGTGCGGCAGCACCGGAGAGACGGCCTGGTCCATCGTATGCGCGGGATCCTACTTTTTAGGCCGAACGTGCGCGGCGATTTTGGTTGTGATCGATGGCCAGTAAATGTGCGCTTTGATCCCTTTCGCCGCAGCTTCCCGCTTGATGCTGGTGGTAGCGCCCATGCCATGCAAGTGCAGTTCGGTCGCACCATAGTGGAGCGCTAGTTCAAGAGCGTGCCGGCACGCACCTATCTTCGTTGGATATACCGACGCCCGATGCTTCTCAGGCGTGGCAATGGCCGCCGCCTCCAGCGCATGCTCCACACCCCAATAGCCCGAAGAGTCTTCAAAGATCGTGAACTCAGCTTTCACTTGTTCCTTGGCTGTTGAGTGCTCTCGTTGGAGGTTTTTGGTCTGAAGGAAAGCCTTTGAACTTTTAGCGGTTACGACGCGATTTTGCGAATCAACCATGAACTGGACGCCATGTGGGTCCCCGGTCCTCGGGAGGTCCTCGGCCGCAGCATCGGCAGCTTCCATCGATTCAAAAAGCCGTATCGGGGCACCGTCATAGAGCTTGCCGTCGGGCAACCATGCGCCTGATTCCAGGTGATATTCCATTGAGCCCATTCCGTAGAACCGAGCTATACCCCACGTCTTGCTCATATTCACCTCTTTCCAAGTGTTTCGACCACTGTGCCACCTCGCGAGTTGTGCGCATCCATTTCTCGCCAGCGTGTTCCGCGACCGCATTGATTTTGTCAGCACCGCGTGGATGCAGATGCAGATGCACCGTGAGCAGTGCACAAACCGGACAAACGCCGACAGTTAGTCGGCCAACATTCACGCGCTAAGTTCCGCGGACATGGTCACTGCAATGCGTTTTGCTGGTGTGCGACACACATGCCGCTTACCTGCAGCCATAGATGGGCCCTGCCTTCGCGCACGACTGCTTTCATTCACACCGGTCTTTCGCTGCGAGTCATGTGAGCGGCTGCTCGCAGCCTTAAGCGGGCGAGCATGTCAGTATCAATCGTGCTTTAGCCAGCCAGTGCGGCCAACCCCAACCGATGCCCCCGAACAACCGGCGCGGCTCCACGGCGCGGACAACTGACTGAATAGCAGACCCGCGCCTTTTTTTAATTGGCTGAGGCCCTGCGGGATCATTCAATGTCAAATCGGGGCCGGAGGCGGTGCAACCTGGAGGCAGCATTGTTTATGGATATGCATTGGCGGAATCGAGGTGCCCATGGCTGGGAGACCGGTAGCGCTTCCGGCCTTGGGACTTCCTCTGGTCGTGCCGCAGTTCGTGGGGCTCAGCCTTAGCCTGAGAGCCTGTCCGCGGCGTCTCGCAAGCCGCCCAGGATGCTGCTGGCCACCTGCTCGGGAAAGCCCGCCGGCAACTTTGCCCATACCGCAGCCACCACTCCGGGCGTTCGCGCGATCAGATCGTCCAGGATGAACTGCACCTGCCGACCGTCATCGGTCACGATACCGTGGCGAGCGCCCAGTGCCAGCCAATGCCGGCGCAGGATGTCCCGCATCTTCCAGTGCGCATTCTTCGAACGCACCGCCATGGCCATCTTGGCCTTGAAGGGTGAAATCTTCCCCGGTCCCTCGCCAAGCACCGGATAGGCCGACAGCACGTCGTAAAGCGGCGTGAGCTGGTACCGCCCGCCCGGCCGCAAGAACAGGCTGAAGTTCTTGGCGTGGCCGTCCGTGGCGCACAGCATCCAGAACAGTACCTGCGCCTGGAAGAAGGTGTGGCGGTCGCGCTCCCGGGCGATCGAGCCCTGCAGCACGTCCAGGATGCGGTCCATGCCCGGGCCACCATCGGCTTCGTACTTTGCGTCTGGAGGCGTGCCGGTGGCCTGGCACAGGTCCTCCTGCGGGAGGCGGACGAGGCGGCGGCCGCCCGCAGGACTGTCCCACCATGCCCGGTCGAAGCGTTCGACAACCAGTGCCTTTACGTCCTCGAACTGCATGGGTTCACACGCGGCCACGGGCAGGCCGAATTCCCGCAGGATCAGCGAGCACAACCACTCGTTCTCGACGGAGTCGCGCATGTCGATCTTCATGCCGCCGATCAGTCCCAGGGGCAGTTTGAGGATGTGCGTGGTGGGCGTGCTCGCGCGGGGCAGGTACCACTGTCCGTCGTGATGGAGCAGCGCGGTCTTTTCCTGGGCACCCGCGATGGAGATCCGGAAATCGTCGTCGGTGGCCGTCAGGCCCAGGGTGTTCGGGGTCGTGGTGCCGCGCAAGACCTCGGCGACCTGCGCTTCGCTCAGGGGCTCGGCCTGCAGGGGCGCGAGTCCTGCCGATGCCTGGCCATGGGGCAGGATTTCCAGCGCGCCCACGCAGTCGCGGCCGATCTCGGCCAACAGGTCGAAGGCGTCGGTGGAACCCGTGCGGTAGCGGCGGGCGATCCGTTCACGGATGTCCTTGCTGTCGGGCAGCAGGTTCTCGAAGTACGCTCGGACCTTGTCACCGCGATGGGGCGCGTTGCCTGGGGTGAAGGGCAGGGACAGGGATAGCGCGCGCCCTTGTTCCGACCGGGTCCACGTGGGGTCGTACTGCAGCGTGTCGGGAGCGTTCGGGGTCAGGCTCCAGGTGCCGACGAAGGCGCCGTTCATCCAGAGACCCAGGGAGCGCTTGTGTGAGCGGCGTCCCATGGCTCACCAGCTTGGCTTGTCGGTGGCGGCCTTGCCTAGTGCCGTTGCTGAGCCGGGGACTGGCTTGTCGAGCACCATCTCGACGCCGAGGATGCCCAATAGCTTCAGCAACCGCGCCGCGCCGATGTTCTCGGCGTTGCGCTCCAGCGCCGAATAGGTCTGCTGGGTCACGCCCAGGCGCAAGGCCACGTCGCTCTGCGTGAGTCCGGACTCTTTGCGGAAAGCTTGCAGCAGGGCGGGCAACTGGTCTGCCGTGCGTACTGTAAATCCAGGCATACAAATCTCAGGCTGTATTCAGAGTTTACGCATTATAAGCAGTAAATGTGTTTTACAGTTTTTGGTTTGTAATCTGTAAGGGAGTGAGCCAAGTCACGTGGCGCGGGTGTTCCTTCGTCCGCGCATGGGCTGCGGGCTGGCCGAGGCTGGCGAGACATGGCGGACGTGAGCGCCTGATGAGGTGCGCTGCACTTCGCAGGTGGCCAGTGGGCGAAAGCCCGATGGGTCGCTGATCCATGCTTTCAGGGATTCCCGGCGCCAGCCAGTCGCCCGTCCGCCGAGCGACACCTGCGGAGGGAACTCGCCGGCAGCGATGCGCTGGTAGATGCTGGACCGGCTCAGGGCCGTGATGCGGACGCCTCGGAGGAGCCGAGGTTCCTGCCAGGATGTGCTTTAGCTGTTTCCGAGTAGAGTAGCAAGCAGTTGGGGCGGGTTTCCGTATGTTTTTCACGACCGTACCCTAGCCCGTACCCCGAGAAATTTGTAACTTCGCGATAGCCGTATCGCTAGCGGAATCCCGTATTTTTTTCGATTCCGCCCCAAAAGTTCCGGATCGTGCGAGTGGATCAAGCGGCCGAGTACATTGCCACGACGAGTAGATGCTCTGAACCCTCATGGCTGCTGAACTATCACGCCTTCAAAGTCCCGCTGTTGTCCAGGCCAACGTTCGGTTTGTAAGTGCCCGCTTCAGATTCGAATCGGAATGAAACTAAAAATGCGTGCCATTGAGTCCACTAGCGCATCTGCTTCGGCAGAAAGAGTGATATCTCGGGGAACGCAAAGAGCAGCGCCATGATGACCACTTCCGCCGCCATGAACCAATTCAATGCTCTGAAAATGGTGCTCAGCGTCACCTTGTCACCCACTACGCCCTTAATCACGAATGCATTAAGGCCGACCGGCGGTGTGATCAGGCTTATCTCCACATACTTCACGATGATCACACCCATCCAGATGAGGTCAAGGCCAGCCGCCTGAAAGAACGGCAGGAACACAGGCAGCGTGAGCATCAGCAGGCCGAGCCCGTCGAGAAACATGCCCAGCAGCAGGTAGATCACGGTCACGGCCACGAGCAGCAGCACCACGTTGTCCGTAAAATGCGAAGCGAGCGAGCTCATGTACTGCGGCACGCCAGCCAGCGCCAGGAAGCGGGTGAAGAGGATGGCCCCCACGCCGATGAAGAAGATCATCGCCGTGCCGTGCAGCGTTTCATGGATGCTGGAGCGGATGCTGCGCAGCGTGAGCGTTCGGCGCACTGCCGCGATGACGAAAGACACGGCCGCGCCCAGCGCCGCAGCTTCGGTTGCCGTGGCCAAACCCGCATAGAGGACACCCATGACCGCGAAGATCAGCACGGGCAAGGGCCAGATGGCACGCAACGACTCGAATCGCTGCGCCCAGGTCACGTGCTCCACGATGGGCGGCGCGAGGGAGGGGTTCAGCTTGCAACGCACCACCACCATCAGCGAATAGACGAACACCGTCAGCAGGCCGGGGATGATGCCTGCCATCAACAGCTCGCCGATGGGTTGTGCGGTGAACATGCCGTACAGCACGAACAGGATGCCGGGCGGAATCAGCGATCCGATGGTGCCCGACGCGGCCGCGACCGCGCAGGCCAGGCCTGGCTGGTAGCCGTGGCGCAGCATCTCGGGGACCGCGATGCGGCCCATCGTGGCCGCGGTCGCGACGCTGGAGCCGGACACTGCCGAGAACAGCGCCGCCGCCATGTTGGTCGCCACAGCCAGGCCGCCAGGCAGTGCCGACAGCCAGAGACGTGCGCAATAGAACAGGCCGCGAGTCATGCCGGTGTGGTACGCGATGGCGCCCATAAGCAGGAACATCGGGATGGCTGACAGTTCCCACTTGGCATAGAAGTCGTGCGGCATGGTGACGGCCGCGCCGAACACGGCGTTGAAGTCGCGAAGTAGCCAGATGCCGACGAGCGAAACACTGCCGAGCGCAACGCCAATGGGTACGCGCAGGGCAAGAAGGGCGAACATGGCCACGGTTCCCGCGAACCCGATCTGCAGAGATGTCACAGCAAGCCTTTGTTTGGATGTTTCTGGTCGCGCGCCGGTCAGATCGGCTCGCCTATGTCGATGTCGTCGGGTGGTGCGACATCCTCGGGCTGGCGGATGAGTTGCGCCCAGACCTGCCACACCAGCACCAGGCCCATCACGCCGAGGCCCAGCGTATTGATCCAGCGGCTGGGCCAGGTGGCCAGGTCGGTGTCACCGACCAGCTGCATCTCGCCGGACTCTGTGGCTGACCACGCGCCCGCAGCGGCAGCCACGGCAAGAAAGCCCACGTAGGCGATCCCCAGCACATTGGCGGCGATCTTCAGCGGGCGCAGCCGCTCGGCAGACATCTTCTGGACGAACACCTCCACCACCACCTGCGCACCAGCAAGCTGCATCGCAGGGAATGCCAGGCAGATGGCAGCGACCATGTAGTAGTACGACACCACTTCAATGGTGCCGACGATGACGATATCGAACACCTCGCGCAGGATGATGTCCGCGCAGACGTGGAGCATCATCGCGATGATGCCCGCGGCGCAAAGCCAGGTGCACACCTGCGTAAGGCCTCGCACGGTTGCGCCGGCGGTGCGAAAGGCGGGCCCGGGCACTGGGGAAAGAGCGGTTTTGCTCATGAGCGTTTCTCCGTGACTTTTGTAGTTTGGTTCGTGCCGGGCCTTCCCCGGCGGGGGATGGCCGACCTCGTTTTCGTCGCGGAAGCTGCTCAGTCGACAGAAACCTTGGAGAAGATTTCCTCGTTCATCTTCTGGAGGAACGCGGTGTCGTCGCCCTTCACGTCAGTGTAGATCTTGTCCCATTTCGCCAGCAATTGCTGCCAGTTGGCCACGAGCTTGTCGGCGTCCTTCACGTTGCGGCGTTCGCCCAGCTTGTGCACGCGTTCCGCTTCGCCCGCGCGGTACTTGGTATCGGCGGCCAAGAGGTCTGCGGCGGGAGCCACGAACTCGATCTTGCCGGCCGCTTGCGCCGTCTTGATGGCAGCGGCATCTTCCGCCGCGAACTTGCGGTTCAGGTCTAGGGCGGACTGGCCGGCGTTCATCAGCAGCGCGCGGCGCTGCTCCTTGGTCAGCGTCTGCCACTTGGCTTCGGACATCGCCACGTGCATGCCGGCGGCCACGCCGCCCCAGCGGTGCTGGCTCACGAACTTCACCACATCGGCCATGGAGTGCGAGGTCAGCCAGCCCGCGCTCGCCAGCGTGCAGTCGATCTGGCCACGCTGCAGGGCTTCATACGTCTCGGGGATAGTGAGGTTTACCGGCGTACCTCCCAGCGCGGAGATCTCGGCACTCCACGGGCTGGGCGCACGGACGCGCTTGCCCTTCAGGTCTGCGAGAGAGACGATCTTCTTGTTGCACAGCAGCGAGTAGTCGGGCGAAACATGCGCCGACAGCGGGCGAATACCCTGGCGCTTGAACTCGTCGGTGCAATCGACGCAACGCAGCAGGAGCAGTTCATTGAGCGCCGCATTGGCTGCTAACGTATTCTTGGCCATCAGGCTGGACTCGGCGAGCAGCACCGGGTACTTCAGTTCCCCGGGGTGGTAGGCGAAGGCGACCAGGCCCATGTCGACCGTGCCGCCCTTGAGCGCGCCGAGGGTTTCTCGGCCACCGGCGAGCGTGCCGTCGGTGAACAGTTCGATCTTGAGATTGGAGTCCTTCTCCACGCGCTCGAAATAGGGCTTGAGCACACCGGCGTGCAGGACGCTGGGCGCAGGGAACCAGCTCGAATAGGTGAGCTTGGTTTGTGCCTGCACGCAGGCCGCCGCGGCGGTCAGTGCCGCCAGCGTGAGTACTTTTGAAATCTTCATGGCGAGTCTCCTACGTTTAAGTCGTTCTTTGGTTGGCATTCATGCGCCGCACCAGTCGGGGCGGCGCTTCTCCACGAAGGCGCGCGCCCCCTCCTGGAAATCCCGGGTGGCACGGATGCGGTCGCGTGCGGCAAGACTGGCGGCGTACCCCTGCGCGCTATCGAGCGTGGCCGCCGCGCGCGCAAGCACCAGGCTCTCACGCACCGCGACCGGCGCGTTCAGCGCAATCTTTCCTGCCAAAGCAATGGCCGCACCGAGCGCCTCGCCCTTGCCGCAGACGGTATGCACGAGGCCATGGGCTTTCAGCGTCTGCGCATCGGCAGATTCGCCCGTGAGGATCAGGCCCAGCGCCACGTTGCGCGGCAAGAGCTGCGGCAGGCGGACCAGGCCTCCAGCTGCGGCCACGAGGCCCCGCGTGACCTCGGGCAGGCCGAAGGTCGCGTTGTCGGAGGCCACGATGAGGTCGCAGGCCAGCGTGATTTCAAAGCCGCCGCCCAGCGCGGCGCCGTCGACGGCGGCAATCCACGGCTTGGTTCGCGCGAAAGACGTGAAGCCGGCGAACCCGCCGCGCTCAGTCCAGAGCCCGGCGCCCTGTCCGGCTGCCACCGCTTTCAGATCCGCGCCCGCGCAGAAGGCGGCCTCACCGGAAGCCGCAAGCACCACGGCGCGGACGGACGCATCGGCTTCCAGGCGGGCCGTGGTCTCGTCCAGCAGGCTAGCCAGTTCTCCGTCCACCGCATTGCGTACCTGCGGCCGGTTCAGCGTGACGACCGCGACATGGCCGGCCATCTCCAGGAGCACGGCAGCCTCGCTCATACGGTCACCTCCGCGAGGCTCCACGCGGGAACGCCATCGGCGTCGCCCGTGATGCAGCCGGCCAGACCGACCGGCGAAACGTCCATGTCCATCAG
>Ga0206116_1000909_pt1 | contig 20750 bp, 21 predicted proteins | sample 3A1Ametagenome_FD_178000 | JGI IMG/M metagenome (GOLD analysis project Ga0206116, IMG submission 178000) | Enriched microbial communities from leaf-cutter ant dump, University of Wisconsin, Madison, United States - 3A1A | ecosystem: Environmental > Terrestrial > Nest > Insects nest > Nest dump...
CGCCATCGAGCACAGCGGTTATTCCGTGTTCGCCGGTGTGGGTGAGCGTACTCGTGAGGGTAACGACTTCTACCACGAGATGAAGGACTCCAACGTTCTCGACAAGGTAGCCCTGGTCTACGGTCAGATGAACGAGCCACCAGGCAACCGTCTGCGCGTTGCGCTGACCGGCCTGACTATGGCCGAGAAGTTCCGTGACGAAGGCCGTGACGTACTGTTGTTCGTCGACAACATCTACCGTTACACCCTCGCCGGTACCGAAGTATCCGCACTGCTGGGCCGCATGCCTTCGGCAGTAGGTTATCAGCCGACCCTGGCCGAAGAGATGGGCGTTCTGCAAGAGCGCATCACCTCCACCAAGAAAGGCTCGATCACCTCGATCCAGGCCGTATACGTACCTGCGGACGACCTGACCGACCCGAGCCCGGCGACCACCTTCGCCCACTTGGACGCCACCGTCGTACTGTCCCGTGACATCGCTTCCCTGGGTATCTACCCGGCCGTTGACCCGCTGGACTCCACCAGCCGTCAGCTGGATCCGAACGTCATCGGCAACGAGCACTACGAAACCGCTCGTGGCGTTCAGTACGTGCTGCAGCGTTACAAGGAACTGAAGGACATCATCGCGATCCTGGGTATGGACGAACTGTCCGAATCCGACAAGCAGCTGGTATCCCGTGCTCGTAAGATTCAGCGCTTCCTGTCCCAGCCGTTCTTCGTGGCTGAAGTCTTCACTGGCTCGCCAGGCAAGTACGTGTCCCTGAAAGACACCATCGCTGGCTTCAGCGGCATCCTCAAAGGCGACTACGACCACCTGCCGGAACAAGCGTTCTACATGGTTGGCGGCATCGAAGAAGCCATCGAGAAAGCGAAGAAACTGTAATCACCCATGCGCCTGGCAACGGGCGCATCAGAGTTGTGGATAACTTCGGTTGTCCACAGTCTGTAACCTGAGGCAAGCGTATGGCTATGACAGTCCATTGCGATATCGTCAGCGCGGAAGCGGAGATCTTCTCCGGCCTGGTCGAGATGGTGATTGCGCACGGCAACCTGGGTGATCTGGGTATCGCTCCGGGCCACGCGCCGCTGATCACTGACCTGAAGCCGGGTCCGATCCGCCTGATCAAGCAGGGTGGCGAAGCCGAGGTGTTCTACATCTCCGGTGGTTTCCTCGAAGTGCAGCCGAACATGGTCAAGGTTCTTGCCGACACTGTGCAACGCGCCGCCGACATCGACGAAGCTGCTGCTCAGGAGGCCCTCAAGGCCGCCGAGAAAGCGCTGAGCGAGCAGGGTTCTGAGTTCAACTACAGTTCCGCCGCCGCTCACCTGGCCGAAGTCGCAGCCCAACTGCGTACCGTCCAGCAGCTGCGCAAGAAGTTCGGCGGTTAATCCCGTCGGCTTCAACCGTTGTTCGAGAAAGGGTAGCCTAGGCTACCCTTTTTCATTTCTGCCGTTTCATACTCCGGCGCCCTGTGCCGGAGGCTGCCAAGGAATCGCCGTTCATGTCGCTCGATATCGTCATTCTCGCTGCCGGCCAGGGCACGCGCATGCGCTCCGCTTTGCCCAAGGTTCTTCACCCGGTTGCCGACAAGCCCATGCTTGGCCATGTTGTCGACACGGCGCGCAGCCTGCAGCCGCAGAGTATCCAGGTAGTGATCGGGCATGGCGCCGACAAGGTGCGCGAGCGTCTGGCGGCTGATGATCTGAATTTCGTTATTCAGGCCGAACAGCTGGGAACCGGCCATGCCGTGGCCCAGGCGTTGCCACACCTTGCCGCTGACACCGTGCTGATTTTGTATGGCGACGTGCCGCTGATCGAGACCGTGACCCTGCAGCGCCTGCTGGCCCTGGTCAACGACGACCAGTTGGGCCTGCTCACTGTCGAGTTGGCCGACCCGACCGGCTATGGCCGCATTGTTCGTGATGCAGAAGGTGTGGTGCAGGCCATCGTCGAGCACAAGGATGCCAGTGAAGCGCAGCGTCAGATCCGTGAAGGCAACACCGGCATCCTCGCGGTACCGGGTAAGCGCCTGGCCGACTGGCTGGGGCGTTTGTCCAACAGCAACGCCCAGGGTGAGTACTACCTGACCGACGTGATCGCCATGGCGGTCGCCGACGGCCTGACGGTGGCCACCGAGCGCGCTGCCGACGAGATGGAAGTGCTGGGGGCCAACGACCGCATCCAGCTTTCGCAGCTCGAATGCCATTACCAGCAGCGCATGGCGCGCCGCCTGATGGCCCAGGGCGTGACCCTGCGCGATCCGCATCGTTTCGATGTGCGCGGTGAAGTGAGCGTTGGCCGCGACGTGACCATCGATATCAACGTGATTCTCGAAGGCAAGGTAGTGATCGAGGATGACGTGCAGATCGGCCCGAACTGCGTGATCAAGGATTCTGTCCTGCGCAAGGGCGCCATCGTCAAAGCCAGCAGCCACCTGGAAGGTGCTGAAGTGGGCGAGGGCGCCGATTGCGGGCCGTTCGCCCGTCTGCGTCCCGGCACCAAGCTGGGCGCCAAGGCCCATGTGGGTAACTTCGTCGAGCTGAAGAATGCCGTGCTGGGTGAAGGTGCCAAGGCCGGTCATCTGAGCTACCTGGGCGATGCCGAGATTGGCGCGCGCACCAACATTGGCGCCGGCACCATCACCTGCAACTACGACGGCGCCAACAAGTCCCGAACCGTCATGGGTGAGGACGTGTTCATCGGCTCCAACAGTGCGCTGGTGGCGCCGGTTAATCTGGGCGACCGCGCGACTACCGGCGCCGGCTCGGTGGTCACCAGCGACGTTCCAGCCGATACGTTGGCTGTGGGGCGTGCCAAGCAGCGCAATATCGAAGGCTGGAAGCGGCCGACCAAGAAGTGATTGCGCAGGTGCCTGGGTTGAGCGAAGCAATACCCAGGGCTGTTGATAACTTCTCCGTGGGAGGGATTGTTGAATGTACGGTGTGACGGATTACGCCGCCTTCGTGGTGGCCTTCATCATTCTTCTGGCCATTCCCGGGCCGGGTAACCTGGCCTTGATTCTCTCCACGGGCAAGGGTGGCATCCGCGGTGGTCTGGCCTCGACTTTCGGCATCATCTTCGGTGATCAGGTGTTGCTGTGGTTGGCGGTAGCCGGCGTTGCCGCGTTGCTCAAGGCCTATCCGACGGCTTTCCATGTCGTGCAGTGGCTTGGCGCGGGCTACCTCGTCTATCTCGGCCTGCGCATGATCCTGGCCAAGCCAGGGGCAGCGCCGACGTTGGAGATCAAACCGCGGCAGTACCTGTGGCAGACCTTGGTAATCACCGTCTTCAATCCCAAGGCCATCATCTTCTACATGGCCTTCTTCCCGCTGTTCATCGATCCGCAGCGGCACCAGGGGGTGGTTACTTTCGGTTTCATGGCCGTGACCATCATGGTGTTGACCTTCCTCTACGGCTTGCTCGTGGTATTGCTGACGCATTTTCTCGCCGAGCGCATGCGCGCCAACCCTCGTATCTCGCGCGGTCTGGAGAAACTGGCAGGGCTGTGCCTGGTGGGTTTCGGGGTTAAGTTGACGTTGAACTGATCGACGGCGGCTTGCAGAGTAATAAACCTTATGTTTTGATTCGCGCCATTATCTTTCGAATCGAAACTTAAGTATGTCGAAGCGCAACACGCCGCAACGCCGCCACACCATCCTCACCTTGCTCAACGAGCAGGGCGAGGTGAGCGTGGATGCCCTGGCGCAGCACTTCGCAACGAGCGAAGTGACGATCCGCAAGGATCTGGCCGCCCTGGAAAAGAACGGCCTGTTGCTGCGCCGCTATGGCGGTGCGGTACCGGTACCCCAGGAGCTGATCGGCGAGCCGACGCAGCCTATTTCCCCCTACAAACTGGCGATTGCCCGCGCGGGTGTAGCGCGCATTCGCGAGCATGCGCGGATCATCATCGACAGCGGCACCACCACAGCAGCGATGATCCCGCTGCTCGGGCACAGGCCAGGCCTGGTGGTGATGACCAATTCTCTGAACGTGGCCAACGCCCTGCGTGAGCTGGAGCACGAACCGGTTCTGCTGATGACCGGTGGTACCTGGGATCCGCATTCGGAGTCCTTCCAGGGTCAGGTCGCCGAGCAGGTGCTGCGTTCCTACGACTTCGACCAGCTGTTCATCGGGGCCGACGGCATCGATCTGGAGCGTGGCACCACCACCTTCAATGAGCTGCTCGGTCTGTCACGGGTGATGGCGGAAGTTGCCCGTGAAGTCATCGTCATGGTCGAGAGCGACAAGATCGGCCGCCGCATTCCCAACCTGGAACTGCCCTGGAGCAGTGTCCATACCTTGATTACCGACGAGCGCCTGGATGTCCGGGCTGCCGAACAGATACGCGCGCGTGGCATCCAGTTGATTCTCGCGCCGCTGGAAAAATAAGGAGAGTACCCATGTGTGGAATCGTAGGCGCCATCGCCGAGCGCAACATCACCCCTGTTCTGGTTGAAGGCCTCAAGCGTCTGGAATACCGCGGCTACGACAGTGCCGGTGTGGCGCTGCTGACCGAGGCGGGTGTGCTCGATCGTCGCCGCCGGGTCGGCAAGGTCAGCGAACTGCAGGCTGCTCTGCAGGCCGAGCCGCTGGCTGGTCGTCTAGGGATCGCTCACACACGCTGGGCCACTCATGGCGCGCCCACCGAGAACAACGCCCACCCACACTTCTCCGGCCATGAACTGGCGGTGGTGCATAACGGCATCATCGAAAATCATGAGGAACTGCGTGAGCGCCTCAAGGGCCTGGGCTACGTTTTCAGCTCCGACACCGATACCGAAACCATCGTCCACTTGCTCGACCACAAACTGCAGCAGTTCGGTGATCTCAGTGCTGCGCTCAAGGCCACGATTCCCGAGCTGCATGGTGCCTATGGTCTGGCGGTGATCAGCGCCAAACAACCGGATCGCTTGCTCGCCGCACGCAGTGGCAGCCCACTGGTGATCGGTCTGGGCCTTGGCGAGAACTTCCTCGCCTCCGATCAGTTGGCCCTGCGTCAGGTCACCGACCGCTTCATGTACCTGGAAGAAGGCGATATTGCCGAGATCCGTCGTGACGGCGTGCAGATCTGGGACGCCGCCGGCCAGCCGGTGCAACGCGAAGCGGTGCAATACCACGAGGGTGCCGAGGCGGCCGACAAAGGTGAGTATCGCCACTTCATGCTCAAGGAGATCCACGAGCAGCCCAAGGTCGTGCAACGCACCCTGGAGAGTCGACTGGGCAGTGATCATGTGCTGGTTCAGGCCTTCGGCCCACAGGCGGCCGAGCTGTTCGCCAAGGTGAAGAACGTGCAGATCGTCGCCTGCGGTACCAGCTATCACGCCGGCATGGTTGCCCGTTACTGGCTGGAAGAGCTGGCCGGCATCCCCTGCCAGGTCGAGGTGGCCAGCGAGTTCCGCTACCGCAAGGTGGTGGTACAGCCGGATACCCTGTTCGTCAGTGTCTCGCAGTCCGGTGAGACCGCCGACACCCTGGCCGCCTTGCGCAATGCCAAGGAGAAGGCGCCAGGGCAGGGTGGCTACCTGGCCAGCCTGGTGATCTGCAATGTTGGCACCAGCTCGCTGGTGCGCGAATCCGACCTGTGCCTGCTGACCCAGGCCGGCCCGGAAATCGGCGTGGCCTCGACCAAGGCCTTCACCACCCAGTTGGTCGGCCTGATGCTGTTGACCCTGGCTCTCGGCCAGGTACAGGGCAGCCTGGACAAGACGCTGGAAGCCGAGCTGGTGGAAGAACTGCGCCGCCTGCCGACTCGCCTGGGCGAGGCGCTGGCGATGGACAAGATCGTCGAGAAGATCTCCGAACTGTTCGCCGAGAAGCACCACAGCCTGTTCCTCGGTCGTGGTGCGCAGTATCCGGTGGCGATGGAGGGTGCGCTCAAGCTCAAGGAAATCTCCTACATCCACGCTGAAGCCTACCCGGCCGGAGAACTCAAGCACGGCCCGCTGGCCCTGGTGGATGCCGACATGCCGGTGGTGACCGTGGCGCCGAATAACGAGTTGCTGGAAAAGCTCAAGTCCAACCTGCAGGAAGTGCGGGCGCGTGGTGGTGAACTGATCGTCTTCGCGGATCAGCAGGCCGGCATGCGCAATGGTGAGGGCACCCATGTGGTGGCCATGCCGCATATCCACGACCTGCTGGCACCGATCCTCTACACCGTGCCGCTGCAACTGCTGTCGTATTACGTCGCCGTGCTCAAGGGCACCGACGTCGACCAGCCGCGTAATCTCGCGAAAAGTGTCACGGTCGAATAACGGATTTTCGCGTTGAGACGAAATATGTTGTGAGCGGAATGTTCTGTATATGACAAACAGTTTGATTCGCCGGATCACGGTCTTGATGCCTGATGGACTTCGCCGATCTCGAATTCAACTTCCAATCGCAGATGGCCGAGGAACCAGCCAGCAACGCAGCCATCGCCAACGTCCCTTGGAAAATGCCTGAGCTGGCGGCGTTGCAGTCTTGCACGAGGAGGTAGTGAGCATGCAGCGCTCTGGAACTTGGCGAGGCGCTGCAGCGCTGCTGCGAAGGGCGATTCACTGCCAACAGTGATATGGTTGGGCGCCTCGGTTCTCTTCCCACCTGCCAGGCGCTGCCTCCAGCCATTCCATGAAACCCACCTTCGACCTAAACCTGCTGCGCACCTTCATCGCGGTCGCGCAAACCGGCTCTTTTATCGGCACCGGCACTCAACTGGGCCGGACGCAATCGGCGATCACCCAGCAGATGCAGAAGCTCGAAGCGCAATTGGGGCGCCCGCTGTTCCAGAAGGAGGGGCGGAGCAAGATCCTGACCGAGTATGGGCACCACCTGTTGCGCTACGCCCAGGATCTGTTGGCGATCAATGACGATGCGATGATGGCGCTTCAGGAAGCCGGCAGTGGTGGCATGCTGCGGATAGGCTCGCCCCATGACATCGCCGAATCGACGCTGGCGAAGATTCTCAGCCACACCGTTCGCTACCTGCCCAATTTGCAGTTGGACATCAGCATCGGGCGTAGCCCTCAGCTCATGGAGGCGCTGCACCGAGGTGAGCTGGACATGACACTTTCGACGCGCCAGGACGGTTCCCTCGAAGGCTTTTTGCTACACAGCTCGCCCACGCTTTGGCTGTGCGCGTCTAACTATGTGCACAACGCTCAACTCCCTCTACCGCTGATCTTGGGAGACGGCCGAAGTATTTTTCGTCGTTTCGCACTCGATGCCCTGGAGCGGCATCGTCTGAGATGGCGCCAGGTGTATACCTCGGCAAGCCCCATCGGCATCAAGTCCGCGCTCAGGGCCGGGCTCGGTATCACGCCTCGCAGCGCGCAATTGCTGAGCGATGACCTGCGCATACTGGGGGAAAAGGATGGGTTGCCGCCGTTACCCGACATTCATTACTACCTGTGGATTCGGCCGGGCAGTGTGAATCCCCTGGCTCGTCAAGTGTTCGAATTGCTGCGAAACGTTCGAAATACAATTAGCCCATCTTGATAATCCATTAACTTTGCTTATAGGAAGTCGGAAGGACTAATTCTTATATTTTAAATTACTTATTTAAAATCAATTAGATAGTGATCCTAGAGTTCTATATCCCTGACTTAGCTCTCACTTTCTTATAAGCATATTTATATTTTTTCTTTCACATGACTGGAACGGATGGTGACCATGCGCCTCCTTTGTCATATGGAAGAGCTCACACGATGCATACCGCTCTATCACCGACGTCGCGAACGCGAGGTCGGACTGTCTAATGGATTTTTACTTATCCGTCGAAGCACTGTGTGGGCGGCTTGCCAATGCGCGTGATGACCTTGACCGGTCGGAAGTCGCCTTCCTCGATGTGAGTGAAGAAGGGGAGTTCGGCGAAGGCCATCCCTTGTGGGCGGTCAATGTGCCCTACAGCCGGCTGGAATCGGTGATGGCAGCCCTGGTGCCAAACCTGCGCTGCCCGGTGGTGTTGATCGATCACGGCCATGAGCTGGCGGAGCGCGCGGCGCGGCGCCTGCACACGCTTGGCTACATGGATGTGTGCATCGTCGAAGGTGGTGTCGCGGCGTGGGAAAAGGAAGGGCGCGAACTCTTCAAAGGCGTCTACGTGCCTAGCAAAGCGTTCGGTGAATGGCTGGAACAGCGCTACGGCACACCCACCCTGCAGCCTGACGAGGTGCTGGCCAGGCGCGCCCGGGGCGACGACCTAGTGATCCTCGATCCGAGGACGCCCGCCGAGCATCGAGTCCGTCACGTGCCAGGCGCACTTTCTTGCCCCAGTGGTGAGCTGCTTGATCGCTTCAAGGACTTGGTTTCCTCACCCGATACGCTGGTGGTGCTGGCCTGCGGAGGGCGCACCCGGGGAATCGTCGCTGCCGAGGCACTGCGGCAAGCTGAAGTGGAAAACCCCATTGCGGCGCTCGCTGACGGCAACCATGGCTGGCTGCTCGCCGGGTTGGAGTTGGAGTATGGCGGATCCGATGACCGGCCGAGCCCTAGTGCCGAGGCGCTAGCCTATGGCAGGCAGCGCGCACGCACCCTGGCGGCCAAGGCGAACATACCAACGCTGGATCCCGACACACTCAGCCAGTGGCTCGCCGACCCTATGCGCACCACATACGTACTGGATGTCCGCGACCCGAGCCAATACGAAGCCTCGCATCTGACCGGAACCCGCAACGCGCCCGGTGGACAACTACTTCAAGCGACGGATCGCTGGATGGCCGTGCAGGGCGCACGCGTCGTGCTGGTGGATGAGCATGAAACGAGTGCCGTGCAGATCGCCTACTTCCTTCGGGCAATGGGTTGGCAAACCTGGGTGTTGGCGGGCGGTATCGCCGGAGCGCATGCCGCAGGTTGGCGATTGGGAAGCACCCGGACTTCGTTCCGGCCAACCAATCAGACAATGACTGCGGACGCAGCGGCGGCGGTTCACCTGGCTGTCGAACATGCGGTCGCGAGTGCTCCCGAGGTCACGGTAACGCAGGCCGCCACACTGATCCGGGATGGCGCGAGCGGCTGGGTGTTCGACACCAGCGCGGATTACTTGCTCAGGCATCCGCCGGGCAGCCAGTGGGCCAACCGCGCCTATCTGGGCGAGGCTCTGGTGCGGGCAGCCCGAGGCGAGGCCTTGGTGCTGTTCTCGTCCGATGGCCACAGTGCGCACCTGGCCGCCATCGATCTGATCGAAGCGGCCCACCGGCAGGGCGTGCTGCCGAATGTCCAGGTGGTGCGCGGCGGCATCGAGGCGTGGGCCGAGGCGGGTTTCCCCCTGGGCCCCGCCGAGCCCGGCAGCCTCTCCCGTGATCAGCGCGTGGACTTCCTCTACTGGGCGGCCAACCGCCGCAACGGTGACCAACAGGCCATGCGCGACTACCTCGCCTGGGAGCGCCAGCTCCCACTCCAGTTGCAGCGTGACGGCAGCCAGTTCGCTGAGTTCGTCACACATTCGCCCGCTTACCCCGAACAAGGTATCGACCAACCATGACGACCCGAGAAATCGAAATACCCAGCGGCAAGCTGAGAGCCTATTCCGCGTCTCCCATTGTTTCACGGGGTGTAGCGGTGCTGGTGCTGCCGGAGATCTACAACCTCAACGGCTGGATCCGAAAGGTGGCAGAGCGCTATGCGGGCCTGGGATTCGAGGTACTGGTGCCGGATCTGTACTGGCGGCAGACACCCGACCCGCAACTCGACTACAACCCGGCCGACCAGCAAACGGGACGCCAGCTGGCAAGCGCCCTGGATCGCGAGGTCGCGATCAACGATCTCGCTGAAATCGTACGCGCGTGGCGTGCCGAGCTGCCGGAGGGTACGCCGGTCATTGCTGTCGGCTATTGCCTCGGCGGAGAACTGGCGTTTCTGTTGGCGGCGTCGGGCGCGGTGGACGGTGCGAGTGGCTATTACCCCACACGCATGGAAAACCACCTGCAGCATGGGGCTGCCGTGAAGGTGCCCACCCAACTGCATTTCGGAGAGTTGGATTACCGCACCCCGGCGGAGCTGATCGACCAGGTGCGTCAAGCCACGGTCGAGAGCCCTATGGTTGAAATCATCGTACATGCGGGAGCGGATCACGGTTTCGGCCGTTTCGGTCACCCCCCTTACCACGCCGCTGCGGCCGCGCTGGCGCAAACGCGCACCTTGGCCTTGGCCGACGCGCTGATCGGCAAGCGCCATTAATCGTTTTCCCTGGACTGCTTCGAATGACTATCTCGCTCAAACGCTTTAAACGCATCCCCAGCTTGCTGGCCTGGGCTTCGGCCTTCACATTGCTATCTGTTTCCAACGCTCACGCCGAACGCCAGAAGTTGGTGGTGGCGTCCTTCGGTGGAAAACTCGATGAGGTCTACGCGCAGGTTTTCGAGCCTTTCCGCAAGGCTCATGACGTCGACATCGAATGGGTGCCCGGTACCGCACCAGGGAACGTGGCCAAGCTTGCCGCAACGCGCAATTCGCCGGAATTCGACTTGATCCTGTTCGACGATATAAATCAGGGCGTGGCGTCCTCCCAGCAACTGCTGGCGCCGATCAAGGAATCCAAGACCATTCCGTGGAACGCGCTCACCGATCGGGCGAAGGCGGCAGGCGGCGACGGCGCGGCAATCGGGGCGTTCGTCACTGGCATCTATTACCGGGCGGACGTATTCAAGGACAAGGGGTGGGTGCCACCTACCAGTTGGGATGATCTTTCGCGTCAGGAGTTCTGTGGCCACCTCGGCCTGGAGCGCGCTACTCAAGTTTATACCTTGAACGCAGTGTTGATGCTGGCGAACGCCCAGGTCTCGCAGATCGACAAAGGCATCGCCCGTTTCACCGAGCTGGCGAAGTGCGCCAGGGTGCTCGAGCCCGCCGCAGCGAAGCACGAAGAGAAGATTCTGCTGGGCGAACTCCTAGTAGGGGTTAACAGCAGCATCCGCGCCTTGCCGCTGACCCAGCGGATTGACGGTTTGAAATTCGTATTGCCCAAGGAAGGCGCGGTGGTCAGCACCACGATGGTGTCCGCCGTGCGCAACGCGCCTCATCCCGCGTTGACCGAAGACTTCATCGCCTGGTTCGTAAGCCCCGAGGTTCAGGATCAACTGATGCGCAAGTTGTTCTACTCGCCAGTGAACGTCAACGTCGACGTGCCCCGGCAATTGCACGAACTGGGCGTTCCCGACCAGGCCACGCTCGACCGCCAGCCGAAGATCGTCGACACCGACGTGGTAGAGCATCGCCGCGATTGGACGCGCAAGCTCGAACGGTTGCTGAGCCAGTGAGTTGCGACATGCCAAGCGATAACCAGTCAACTGAAGGTGCTTTCCTGGCACTGCGGAGCCTTACCAAGCGCTTCGACGGACACGCTGCGGTCAATGGTATTTCCCTGGAGGTGAAGCCGGGTGAGTTCGTCTCGTTGCTGGGCCCTTCCGGGGGCGGCAAGACCACCCTGCTGCATATGATTGCCGGCTTCACGGAGCCGGATGCCGGAGACATCCTGATCCAGGGAGAGTCCGTGCGAGATTGGCCCAGTCACCGGCGCGGTGCCGCCATGGTGTTTCAGAGCTACGCACTGTTTCCGCACCTGACCGTGTTCGAGAACGTGGCGTTCGGCTTGCGTATGCGCAAGGTCGGTGACGGTGAGATTCGGCGTCAGGTCAGTGCAGCGCTGGAAGAGGTGCGCTTGCAGGGGCTGGAAAAGCGTTATCCCCGGCAGTTGTCGGGTGGGCAGCAGCAGCGTGTGGCCTTGGCCCGCGCGCTGATCCTCAAACCTCGGCTGCTGCTGCTGGACGAGCCGTTGAGCAACCTGGATCCTAACCTCAGGAGAGAGCTGCGGGATAACTTCCGGGAAATCCACAATCAGACCCGGATGACCACGCTGTTGGTGACCCACGACATCGAGGAAGCGTTCACCACCTCTGATCGGGTCGCGATTCTCGGTAACGGTCGTCTGGAACAGTTCGACACGCCCCAGGCGATCTACACTCGACCCGCCTCCGCCTTCGTCGCGCGCTTTGTGGGACACAGGAATATCGTGCAAGGCACGCCCGTGCAAAAGGAGGCTCGGCATTTCCTGGCAATTGAGGGCGCCGAGGCGCTCTTGGAAACCCCTGGCGCGGCATCCTCCTACGTGATTCCCATGAATCAGGTGCGTATAGCCACGGACGAAACGACGCCTCATGGATACGCCGGCATGAGCGGTGTACTGGAAAAAATCGAATACCTGGGAGCATTGGTCAGGTTTCAGGTGAAGTCCGGCGGCGCCACGCTGGTGGGCGAATGCCTCGATGACCAATGGTCCGTGAGCCTGCAACCCGGCATCGCGACTCGTGCCTGCTGGCCCTTGCACCGAATGATCGATTTGCCGGGGGCGGTATGACGACGGCCCGATTGCGCAGCGCTTCGTTGATCATGCCCGCGCTGATCTTCATCGCCGCGCTTTTCCTGGCGCCGGTCGTGCAGATACTGGCCGGCAGTTTCGTGCAAACCAACTCGGGGGGATGGACGTTCACGGCCGGGCTTTACGAAGCGTTCTTCACGGACGCCTACTCTTGGCGGTTGCTCGAACGCACGCTGCGTATTTCGGCCATCACCACATTGGCATGCCTGGTCATGGCGTTTCCTGTCGCTCTGCTGATGCGCAGGCTTTCATCGGCGCAGCGAACGGTACTGGCGATCCTGCTGCTGTCGCCGCTGTTGACTAGCGTGGTGGTGCGCACATTGGCCTGGGTCATCCTGCTGGGGCCGGTGGGGCTCATCAACAAAACCCTGGGTGTGCTGGGCATCGCGCCGGTGGCTCTGATGTACAACGACATCGGCGTCATCATTGGCCTTACCCACGTGTTCTTTGGCTACATGCTGCTGGCAATCACCGCATCCATGCTCAAGCTGGACGAGCGGTTGGTACTGGCTGCGATCAACCTTGGTGCGAGCCGCTGGCAAGTGTTGCGCACCATCGTGTTCCCGCTGTGCCTGCCGGGCATCGTGTCTGGCTCGGTGCTGGTGTTCACCATGAGCGCCAGCGCCTACATCGTGCCCGTGCTGCTGGGTGGCACGGCAACCAAGGTGATGGCAACGGAGGTGTATGACCTGGCCATCAATTACCTGGAATGGAAAGAAGCCGCCGTGGTTGCTGCAGTGTTGTTCGTCACGGTATGGCTGATCGTTGCGGCGCTGGCCCGATTCGCCACCCGTCACGAGCGAATCGGGGAGGGCGGATGATGCGAGGCACCAATGCTTCCATGCCTGTCGGGCTGATGGTCTGGACTGGCCTGGTTACCCTGTTCATCATCGGCCCATTGCTCTGCGTCGCGCTGGTTTCGCTCACCCCGCTGGACTACGTCAGCTTTCCGCAGCATTCGGTTTCGTTGCGCTGGTACAGGGCGATTCTCGATAAGCCGGAACTACTCGCGGCTGCCTTCAATAGCTTGGTGCTGGCCTTGTCCGCCACGGTAGGTGCCCTGGCGCTCGGGTTGCCGGCGGCCATGGCAATGGCTCGCCAGGCTTACCCCGGAAAACAGCTGATCATCGGCGTTTTGATGTCGCCGCTTTTCCTGCCGCACATCCTCAGTGCGCTGGCCATTCTTTCCGCCTATTCGGCTTGGGGCTGGTCTCATCAACCGTCGCGCATATTGGCCGCGCACATCGCGCTGACCATTCCCTACGTGCTGCGCACGTTGATCGCCAGCCTTAGCGGGATGGACGTTCGGCAGGAGCTGGCGGCACGCAATCTTGGAGCCAGCCACTGGCAGGTGTTCTGGAAAATCACTCTGCCGCAGATTCGTCCAGGGCTTCTGGCGGCGGCCATCTTCGCGTTCATCGTGTCGTTCGATGACGTGGGGTTGTCGATCTTCCTCACCGGCGCAGGCTATAGCACGTTGCCCGTCCAATTGTTCAGTTATGCATCCTATAACAGCGACCCATCGGTCGCGGCCATATCGGTGGCCATGGTGGTTATTTCATTTATCGCGGTATTGCTGGTCGAACGTTATTTCGGCCTGGAAAAACTGATTCGTTAAGTTATCGCTCAGGAGTTTTCTATGAGCCTCAAGCAACAACGTGAGCAACTTGTTTCGGAAATATTGTCGACCATTCGTGCGCTTCATCGGCACGCCGCTATCGACAGGGACGTTTTAAAGTCTACGGCCGAGCAGTTGGAGAAACTTGCCACGCGCCGAGACTTGTTCAACTTCGACGAGTTTCCGCTGCCCTCGGACGAGCACCCGCTTTCCACGCGTTATGAGTTGCAAGTAGGGGAGAACCAGGAATACGCGCTTTACCTGCAGGCACTGCTTCCCGGCAAGACGAGCGTGCCGCATAACCATGGTACCTGGGTGGTGGTGGTCGCCATCGAAGGTGAAGAGTTGAACCGCGTGTATCGGCGCGCCGATGACGGGAGTGATCCAGGGCAGGCAACGCTTGAGGTCGACCGTGAAATCGTGGTGCGGCCAGGCCAGCCCGCATTGTTCCTTGGCGACGATATCCACAGCATCCACGTGGTGTCGGACAAGCCGGCGTTGCATTTTCATCTGTATGGCCGAGCGCTGGAGACGCTGACCGAGCGGCTTGCCTTCGATCTGGAAAGCGGCAAAGTGACGCGATACAACCAGACACGTTGGCGGCCAAGTGTGAAAGTTTGAATCCCGTATTCTCAGTTATCGAATGCCTGATTAACCACTCTAAATAAAAACAATAACCCGATAAACCAGTCCCCTAGCTCCAGACGGAGCCGACCTCGGCACGACACAGTTACGGCCCAAGGAAACTTGGCGCCGGCGAGAGCTTGCGGTTAAAAACCGTTCACTCCAAAGGAACACTAAACTATGAAATCGATTTCTGCGATTACGCTCATCGCCGGAACACTGTGCTTGAATGCTTCTGCCTGGGCGAACTTTGTCGATGATGGCAAAGCCGTACTGGACTTGAAGAATTTTTATTTCAACAACGACACCCGTGACGCGGCCGGTAAGACGGCTGAGTGGGGGCAAGGCGCGGTATTCAACTACCGTTCCGGGTTCACTGAAGGCGTGATCGGTTTTGGCGTAGACGCCCAGGCCATGCTGGGCTTGCGGCTGGATGGCGGGAAAGGCGATCACAAGGGCAGCAGCATGATCCCCGACGATAGCGACGGTGGCGCCCGGCACGAGTGGTCCCGTGGCGGTGCGGCCGCCAAGATGCAATTCTCGAACACCGTGCTGACCTACGGAAACACGCTTCAGCCCAACCTGCCGATCCTCAAGAGTAACGATGGTCGGCTACTCCCGCAAACGTATGAAGGGGGCATCATCACGTCCAAGGAAATACCCGACGTGACGCTGGTGGCGGGCCAGCTCGAACACATGGTGGGCCGTGGTTCCACCAACCGTTCGGGGTTCGCGGTCGGTGGATCATCGGGCAAGATTCTGCCGCAGAGTAACGAGTTCCGCTTTGCCGGTGCGGACTGGAAAGCCACGCCCAATCTGCTGCTGCAGTACTACTACGCGAACATGGAAGATTATTACGGCCAGCACTTTCTTGGCTTGACCCACGTGGCGCCGCTAGGAGCCGATACCTCACTGACCTCCGATGTGCGCTATTTTCGCTCTTCTGCCGATGGTGCGAATGGTACGGCGGCGGGGCGTGCCGAGGGCTATCGGGTGGGTGGCTATACCCATGATGGCAGCGGCGAAATCGACAACCGCACATGGAGCGCGGCGTTCACACTGAAGCACGGCGGCCATAGCTTGATGGTGGGGCATCAGCGGGTGTCCGAGGGCAGCAACTTCGTGCAGCCCAACCAGGCCAATACCGGAGAGGGCGCTGGCGGCTACAGTAACTACCTGTTGACCGACCGCCTCATCTTCAACTTCACCCGTGCGGGTGAGCGCACCTCGTTCGCCCAGTACGATTACAACTTCAAACAATTCGGCCTGCCGGGGCTGACCGCCGGCATCAGCTACCTGTCAGGCGATCACATCAAAAGCACCAACGGCGAAACCCTGGCGGAATGGGAACGTGACCTGGCCATCGATTACCAGGTTCAACAGGGGACGTTCAAGGGCGTGAAATTCGGTTGGCGCAACGGTACTCTGCGTGGCAATGCCACTAACGACCAAGATCAGAACCGGTTGATCGTCAGCTACAGCATTCTGTTGCTCTGATCACTGCATAAACGTTCGGCTTGGGCCCAATCATCGAGTGGGCCCTCGCGGGCACCTTTCGAGGGAGTGCCTGTGCGGCTTGCCTAGAGGCCGCTCGGTCGATGGCTGTCTTTGGCTGGTCGTGAATGCCGGAAGGGCTGGGAGCCCGGCTTTGTCGGTGAGCACTTCCAGGGCTGGCACCATGGACATCAGCCAGGCGGTAATCGCCAGCCCGACCCGAACGGTCGAAGCGGTCGATTCGACACTGCCATTTTCGAACATCTTCCGCCCCCAGCCAGCACTCTTGACCGGGCGGGAGGTTGCGCCGTTTCAGGCTGCGACAGTTTTAATTCTCTAATTTCAAGGAAAAGGCCTGGCTATGAAGACGGGCCTTTTGCTTTCGGTCAGCTCGAAACACTGCGTAAGTGGTGTTCCTCAGGGCGAAGCGTGAGCACGCGGACACCTTCGCGGGTGACCGCCACGGTGTGTTCGAACTGCGCCGACAGCTTGCCGTCACGGGTGACTACCGTCCAGCCGTCGCGTTGGGTGCGCACGGCATTTTGGCCCTGGTTGAGCATCGGCTCGATGGTGAAGGTCATCCCTTCGCGCAGGGTCAGGCCAGTTCCGAGTTTGCCCCAGTGCAGAACCTCGGGAGGCTCGTGCATTTCCCGGCCGATGCCGTGCCCGCAATACTCCCTGACCACCGAGTAGCGGTGGGCGCGAGCATGTTGTTCGATGGCATGGCCGATATCGCCAAGTCGAGCGCCGGGCCGTACGGCCTCGATACCCTTGCACATTGCCTCATAGGTGACCTGGACGAGCTGGCGTGCCTGCTGCGAAACCTCGCCGATCAGGTAGGTCTTGCTCGAGTCGGCGATGTAGCCGTTCTTTTCCAGGGTGATATCGAAGTTCACCAGGTCGCCGTTGCACAGAATCTCACTGGCATTGGGGACGCCATGGCAGACCACCTCGTTGCGCGAGGTGTTCATCGAGTAGGCGAAGCCATATTGCCCCTTGCTCGCTGGACGCGCCTTGAGTTCACTCACGATGTAGTTATCCACAAGGTCGTTGACCTGTAGGGTCGACATGCCGAGCAGGTCTATTCGATCCAGATAGCCGAACACGGATGCCAGCAGTCTGCCAGCTTCCGCCATCAGGGCGATTTCCTCAGGTGTCTTGCTCATGAGGCATCCGCCATGCGCGGCGGCGCCGCGACACCGGCTGCACGCAGTTCGGCAGTCATGACCTCGTTGAAACTCAGGGTCGGGTTCATTTCGCACAGCATGCCGATGCGAATCCAGAAACCCGCCTGGGCATTGATCGAGCGGCCCGACACGCTGCTCGCCCGGCGAATCTGGTCGTGTAACTCATCATCGATGTTGACAATGCCCATATGGCCTCATGTATATGAAACGAATATGAATCATATATATAATGGCTATGGAATTCACTGATTCCGTGGCACCACCATCGTCGTTTCTACCTGCCGACGCCGATCCTTTACACTATTGCGTTGCAGTTGTTGTCCTGTCATGTGGCCAGGCTCGGAGATACCGACGTCTACTGCCACGTAATCGGATCGACAGTGTCACGCTGGAACAGGAGAGAGAATGAAGCGCGAGGACGTGAAACGCAGAAGCGCCGAAGGTGTGGTGTTCGACACTCAGGTCATGGCCAATCCGGCCAATACCCGTGAATGGATCGTGATGTTCAAGAAGGATGCTGGGCGTAGCTTCTTCCTGGTCAATGAGCAGGACGAGGTGGATTCTTTTTCCAGTCTCGACCTCCTGGTCGAGGAATTGCGCCAGATCGGCATTCGCCGCAGCGAAATTCAGCTCTGAAATACGGAGGTCATCCCATGCCCTTGGCGGTGGCCTTTTTCCTGCGTTGCTGCGAGCGAGTGATGCAGGGTGATGAAGCGCTGCTCGAACGACTGCGGGGTCATGGGTTTTCCTGCAGAACCGGTTGTTGGCGCTTCGACCTACCTGGCTTGCATGCCTTTCTGCAACAGCAGATGGTCGAGCCGTGTCCGGATTACCTGACCTTTCGCCGCCAGTTGTTCGCCAGCGATTGCAATCTGCAGTTACAGCGGCTGGGCGCCGCAATCGTGATTGCCGACAATCGTGGCAAGGTGGACGAGAGTCTCTACGCGTTGCAACCGTTGTAGCTGGCAGATGCCCCGTCTCACCGCTGAAGCGCCCCCACGATGGCCGTGGGGGCGTTTGTCTCAGATACCTTGTGCAGGTTTGCGGTAGAACCAGGCAGCGAGCAGACCGAGCACGATCCAGAACGCCACATTGGTCAGCAGAGAGGCGAGGATGAACTCGTGCTCCATAGCCTGTGGTACCAAGCTTTCGTGAATCTCCGGATGCGGCGCGCCGATCAGGTGCGGTACCGCCAGGATCAGCAGGCCGAGGATGCGCAGCGCCCAATGGGGGGCGAAGGCCAGCAGAGCCAGACCCACGGCGGTCGAGGTAGCGGCGCCAATCCACCAGTACTGGCGTAGCAGCAGATCGGCCGCAGCGGTTCCTGGCAGCTCCGGCGGCAGACCGAGCGATGGCGCCAGGGAGAAGGTGGCGAAACCTGCCAATCCCCACAGCAGGCCTTGCCAGGTCTGGTTCGGGGCGCGCAGGGTGAACAGACCCGCGAGCATCAGGGCGAAGCCCACAGCCACCACCAGGTTGCTCAGGCCGGTCGCCAGCAGGCGCTGCCAGCCGTCTTCCGGAGCCCAGGCTTCGCCATCATGGCTGTGGCCGGCGACGCCATGATCATGAGCCTGTTCGCCATCGGCGTGGCTGTGTTCGATGATGACTTCGGTAGCCGGGTCGCCACCTTCGAAGGTTTCCGCATGCAGGATCAGTGGGGTGACCCACAGGCTTTGCAGCAGGGTCAGCACGACGGCAGCGAGCAGCCCGGCGAAACCGGCCGTCTGGGCGATACGTTTGATCATCGAAGTGGCCTCAGTGACAGGGGAAGGCGGCGCTGTGGCGGGTGTCGTGGGCGGCGTTGTGTACCGCTTCGACATGGGAGAACCCGGCGAAGAAGATCAGCGCGGCACCGAGCAGGCAACTGCCGATGGCCACTGTCAGGCGTTGGGAAAGGGTCTGCGAAGCGGGTACGGCGGACGACAAGGCGCTGCTGGACATGATCTGACCTTCTGATTGAGGCAGCGGATGATGCGCAGCAGGCAGCGGACTCCCATTACGAAGCCAGTTCCGGCGTGCGCCCGCCCACCGCGGGTTGCCAAAAAAGCTTCAGGCCGGTCTCCGGGCTTGCGTCGGCTGTCAGTGACAGCGAAGGGTCAGACCTTCCCATGCTTTATATCGCACAGTGGTGATGACGACCCTGCGTACGCGTACCGTTGCGGGGGCAGCGCCGGACTTGAACCGGCTTCCCGTTTCACCTTGCACACGGCGGCGCAAGGCACCTGAAACGGCGTGTAGCACACCACGAAGCACAAAATGCGTCAACGTGTTACAAGCCTTTTGCCATTCCATCATTGACCAGAACACCCTTTCTGCAAGGGTATTGACGACGGGGGAGGCGAGATGCCCATCAATTACGCCAGACGCCTGATTGGCAGCGAGCGCAGCAGCGTGGCCAATCGGCATCTGGGTTTCGCCCTGGCGGCCATAGCCGGGGCGATCAATGCTGGCGGCTTTCTTGCCGTGCAGCAGTACACCTCGCATATGACCGGCATCGTTTCATCGATGGCCGACAATCTCGTGCTTGGCGCTCATGCGCTGGTTCTGGCGGGCTTGGGTGGGGTCGTGTCATTCCTGCTTGGTGCGGCCTGCTCGACGCTGATGATCCATTACTCGCGCCGTCGTCACCTGAGCAGTGAATACGCGCTGCCGCTTCTGCTGGAGGCCGTGCTGTTGCTGTGCTTTGGTCTGCTTGGCGGGCTCCTGGCGACGATCGAAGGGCTGTTCGTGCCGCTTACGGTGATGTTGCTGTGCTTCATCATGGGCCTGCAGAACGCCCTGATCACCAAGCTGTCCCGGGCGGAAATCCGCACCACGCACGTCACCGGCATCGTCACCGATATCGGCATCGAGCTGGGCCGCCTGCTGTACTGGAACCGCAGCACCGACCTGGAACGGGTGGCTGTGGATTGGCAGCGTCTGCGTATCCTGCTGACACTGTTGGGGTGCTTTTTCCTGGGGGGAGTGGGCGGCGCCCTGGGTTTCAACCACCTGGGCTATGTGTCCACCGTTCCTCTGGCTCTGTTTCTGGTGTTGCTGGCGGGCGTGCCGGCGGTTGATGACCTGTTGCGGTTGATGCGCCTGGCGCTGGAGCGCCTCAGGGCCTGAACAGGTGCCGATGGCTCGCGTCATACAACGCTGACTCGGCGAAGGCACCCGGATCGAGCACGCGACCGACCAGGATCAGCGCCGTGCGACGAAAGTCCCGGCTGGCCACCTTCTCTTCGATATCGGCCAGAGTGCCCAGCACCCAGTCCTGATCCGGCCAGCTCGCCCTGTGGATAACCGCGATGGGGCAGTCGCTGCCGTAGTGCGGCAGCAACTCGGCAACGATCGCTGGCAACTGGCGTACGCCAAGGTGGATGGCCATGGTCGCGCGGTGCCGCGCCAGGTCATGCAACTGCTCGCCCTCGGGCATCGGCGAGGTGGTGCCGTAACGCGTGAGGATCACCGTCTGGGCGATACCGGGCAGGGTCA
>Ga0206116_1000910_pt1 | contig 20749 bp, 18 predicted proteins | sample 3A1Ametagenome_FD_178000 | JGI IMG/M metagenome (GOLD analysis project Ga0206116, IMG submission 178000) | Enriched microbial communities from leaf-cutter ant dump, University of Wisconsin, Madison, United States - 3A1A | ecosystem: Environmental > Terrestrial > Nest > Insects nest > Nest dump...
CCGAGATGGAGCGCGGGGTTTCCAGCAGCGGGGTATCGGTTTTGGTGCCGACCGCGACGCGGTTGGCCAGGTAGCCGTTGGCCGGGCCCCAGGCGCTTTCGCTGGCCTGACCCGTCGCCGTGACGGTCACGTCGGGCAGTGCCATGGCTTCCTGGTCGGCCGGCGCCAGGCTGTAGGCGCCCGAGCCGCCGCCTTGCAACTGCAGGCCTGTGCCGCGCAGTGCCTGGTTGAGCGCGTCGATGGCGTCGAAGTCACCGTTGACCGGAGCCGAGCGCTTGCCGGCGGTCAGCGCCGGATCGATGCTCAGGGTAATGCCCGCCTGGCTGGCGATCTGATTGAGGGTGCTGGACAGTGGGCCGGCCGGCAACTGATAGGTGTCGGCCTGAGCCAGGCCAATATGGCCAGCCATGGCGACGGTCATGGCCAGCAGGGTGTGGCGGAACGGGGTAGGGCGGAAAGACATTGCGAACTTCTCCTAAGCGGGAATGCATCTCAATGTCCTGTTGCCGAAGCAGAATGAAAAAGTGACAGGGGTGGGCAGAAAAAATATTTCTACCGCGCCATCCATGGGTTCCCCGGTTGTAGGCAAGGTCTGGATGATTTCCCCGGCAACGCTTATTTTTCGGCCGGCACCACGCGTGTCCACCAGGGACCAACCTGTTCGATGCGTACCGGCAGGCTGGGCGGCAGGGCGGCCAGCGCCTTGTCCGTATCGTGTAAGGGGAAGCTGCCGCTGATGCGCAGTCCAGCCAGGCTCGGGTCGAGGCTGAGGTAGCCGCTACGGTACTCGCCAATCTGCTCGATCAGTTGCGCCAATGGCAGTTCGTCCGCCACCAGCATGCCACGGCTCCAGGCATCGGCGCCGATGGGCGCGGGCGTGCTGGCGCCCAGGTGCTGGCTGTCCATGCGTATCTGTTCGCCGCTGTGGACGATGCGTTCTGGCGCGCCGGATCGTGGCCGTGCGGCAACGGCAGACTGCAGCACGATCAGTTCGGTGACATCGCCTTCGCTACGCACCAGGAAGCGTGTGCCCAGAGCTTGCAGGCGTCCTTGTGCCGTTTCGACGACGAAGGGCCGCGTATCGCCCTTGGCGGTCTGGATGAGAATTTCACCGCTGCGCAGCACCAGGCGTCGTTCCTGTCCGTCGAACTCCACATCCAGCGCACTGCGGCTGTTGAGGCGGATCTGGCTGTGGTCAGCCAACAGCAGTTCGCGCTGCTCACCACCTGCAGTGTGGTAGTCGGCCAGGTAGTCACTCAGTGGCCGCTGCTGAGCCAGCAGTGCCAGGGTGATGCCCGCGGCCAGAACCACGCCCAGCGCACTGCCGCCCAGGCGGCGCAAGCTGCGCCGCCGAGCACCGCCACCCTGCAGCAGGGCGCGGCGTGCCATGGGCGGCGCGGCAGCGGTCAGCTGTTGATCGATACCGCCCAACTGGCGCCAGACCACAGCGTGCTCCGGATGGGCGGCCAGCCACTGGTTGAATTCATGGCGTTGCTGATCATTGGCGTCGCCGGAGTCCAGGCACAGTTGCCAGGCGATGGCTTCGTCGAGGGCGCGGGCTGATACCTGGCTCATCGTGGCTCGCCATACAGCGCGATGTAACACTGACGCAGGCCCTGAGCCAGGTACTGGCGTACGCGCGACGGCGAAACGCCGAGGCGTTCGGCGATCTCGGCATGACCGAGGCCGTCCAGGCGGCTATGGAAGAAGGCGGCGCGGGCCTTGCTCGACAGTTGGCCGAGCAGGCGGTCGATCTCGCTCAGTTGCTCCAAGGCCAGCGCCTGTTCTTCCGGGCTGGGGTGCAGGGCTTCGGGGGCCAGGGCGAGTTCGTCGAGGTAGGCGCGTTCCAGCGCGCTGCGGCGGAACTGGTCGACCAGCAGGCCTTTGGCGATGGTGGTGAGCAGCGCCCTTGGTTCGCGTGGGGTTTGCAGGTCATCACGGCCAAGCAGGCGAACGAAGGTGTCCTGGCTCAGGTCTTCGGCGCGTTGTGGGCAGTTGAGGCTTTTGCGCAGCCAGCCGAACAGCCAGTCGCGATGGTCGCGGTAGAGCAGACCGACCAGCTGCTGATTGCTGGAATCCTGAACCGACACGCGCACCTCGCGATAACCTAAGTTAAGGTGATAATTATTCGCATATGATTGCAGAGGTCATGTCCGGGTGCAATCACGCTGTGGCGTGGTATGACCGGCGGTGTTGGCGGCAGGGGCAAGGGGACATGAGGTCTGTAGAGGCGAGCCCCGCCTGCCAAAGGGGCTCGTCCTGCATGTGCACTGTAGCGGCGACTGCTACGCCCGTTCCTGGCGGCTGCGTGCCAGGGCACGATTGACTTCCAGCCAGCCTTGCACGGCTTCTTCGCCCATTTCCCCGAATACCCGTTGCAGCAGGCGTGCCTGCTCACGGCGCAGGGCCTGTTCCAGCTTGGCACCTTCAGGCGTGAAACCGAGCAGACGCTTGCGCTTGTCGTCTGGCGCGGCTTCGCTGAGCACCAGGTTCATTTCCATCAGTTGCCGCAATGGTGTGTTCAGCGCCTGCTTGCTTACGCCCAGATAGCGAAGCAATTCGGTCATGTTCAGGCCCGGGTATTTGGCGATGAAGAACAGAATGCGGTGGTGCACGCGTGACAGGCCGCGCTTGGCCAGCATTTCGTCGGGCTTGGCGGTAAAGGCCTGATAGCCGAAGAAGAAGGCTTCCATGGCGGCCTGCTGAACGGCGCTGTTCTTTATGGCTTGCCACCCCTGGCGGCCACTCGGCGGGCCATCGCTGTGCGACGTTAAAAATTTCTCGGGGAAATTTTTTAGGTCAGTCATATTGACGTATCCCTGTTCGGCATCGTAGTTTCGGTCAAGCAGTTTGACTTAAATCTACAGCCTTTGGCACCCCAGGAATACTCATGGCCTTCTCCGAACGCATCGCCCGCCTGAAAAGCTCCCTGATTCGTGAAATTCTCGCTGCGGCACAGCGTCCGGAGGTGATGTCCTTTGCCGGAGGCCTGCCAGCCGAGCCGATGCTGCCGAAGGTGGATTGGGCCGACATGCCGGCGAGCATCGGCCAGTACGGCATGAGTGAGGGCGAGCCGGCGTTGCGTGAGGCCATTGCCGCTGAAGCGCGCGCCCTGGGCGTACCTTGCGACGCCAGCCAGGTGCTGATCGTCAGCGGCTCGCAGCAGACGCTGGATCTGGCGTCCAAGCTGTTCATCGATCCGGGCACCGAGGTGCTGCTGGAGGCGCCGACCTACCTGGCGGCCCTGCAGGCCTTCCAGTTGTTCGGCGCCAATTGCATCAGTGTGCCGCAGGAGGCCGATGGTCCTGAGCTGGCTGCACTGCGCCAGCGCCTGGAAACCAGCAAGCCGGCCTTCGCCTACCTGATCCCGACGTTCCAGAATCCGTCCGGTACCCGTTACAGCGAAGCCAAGCGCGAAGCCGTTGCCGCGTTGCTGGACGAATTCGGCGTGACCCTGATCGAAGACGAGCCGTACCGCGAGCTAGTGTTCGATGCCGGTAGCGCCACGCCGATCGTCACCCGTTTGCAGAAGTCCAGCTGGATCTACACCGGCACGGTGTCCAAGACCCTGCTTCCGGGCTTGCGTGTCGGCTATCTGATCGCCACCAAGGATCTCTATCCGCACCTGCTGCGCCTGAAGCAGTCGGCCGACCTGCACACCAACCGCATCGGTCAGTGGCAGGCGCTGCAATGGTTGGGCAGCGAGCAGTACCGCGGTCACCTGGCCGAGCTGCGTGACTTCTACCGCATCCGCCGCGACGCCATGCAGGTGGCTCTGGAAGAGCACTTTGGCGAGCTGGCCAACTGGGAAATTCCGCAGGGCGGACTGTTCTTCTGGCTGACCCTGAAGCAGCCGCTGGACACCCGTACGCTGCTGGATGCGGCGCTGGCGCAGAACGTCGCGTTCATGCCAGGCGAGCCGTTCTTCATCGACCCGGACGCCAATCCGGGCTATCTGCGGCTGAACTTCAGCCACGTGGCACCGGAGCGCCTGGGTGAAGGCTTGCGCCGGTTGGCGGCGGTTGTTCGTGACGCGCAGGGCGTATCAGGGGTTTGAATTTTTAGGCGGCGGGTTTGCCGCGAGCGTTAAGGAGGGCGGGGCAATGTTCAAGGTCTACGGCGATTACCGGTCGGGCAACTGCTACAAGGTCAAGCTGATGCTGCATCTGCTGGGCAAGGAGTACCAGTGGATTCCCATCGATATTCTCAAGGGCGAGACGCAGAGCGACGCCTTCCTGGCCAAGAACCCCAACGGCAAGATTCCGGTGCTGGAGCTGGAAGACGGCACCTGCCTGTGGGAGTCCAATGCCATCCTCAACTTCCTCGCCGAGGGCAGCGAATTCCTGCCGAGCGAACCGCGTCTGCGCACCCAGGTGCTGCAATGGCAGTTCTTCGAGCAATACAGCCATGAGCCCAATGTCGCCGTGGCGCGCTTCATCCAGCTCTACCTGGGCTTGCCGGAGGATCGTCGCGAAGAACACGGCGTTCGCCTGGTACGTGGCTACAAGGCGCTCAAGGTGATGGAGCAGCAATTGCTGCGTACGCCGTACCTGGTGGGCGAGCAGTACTCCATCGCGGATATCGCTTTGTATGCTTACACCCATGTGGCCGAAGAGGGTGGTTTCAGTCTGGAAGCCTTCCCGGCCATTCTCGCCTGGATGGATCGGGTGGCCAGTCACCCACGTCATGTCACCATGCTGGGCTGATCGAAACCCTCACGCTTGATCGTTGGCGGGCTGCGCTCTTGAGGCGCAGCGCTGCCGCCACATCAGCGGGCTCAGTCCGGTTTCGCGGCGAAAGGTGCGGGTGAAGTGCGACTGATCGCAGAAACCGTGGGCATGAGCGATTTGTGTCAATGGCTGGTCGCTGACCAGCATCATCTCCCTGGCGGCTTCGATGCGCTTGCGGGCCACATAGGCCAGCGGCGTGATGCCGAAGGTCTGTTTGAACACATGGGAAAAATGGCTGCTGCTCAGGTTGAGCTGGGCGGCCAGGTCGCAGGTGCGAATCGAGGCGGCGAGGTTCTCGTTGATGTACTGATCCAGGCGTCGTGTTTGCCAGTGAGTCAGTCCGTTGCTGGTGTGGCGCGCACCACAGTCGCGGCAGGCGTTGGCATGACGCAATAGCTCCATCGCCTGTTCGAGGTAGAAGTAGGCGCTGTGGGTGTCGTCTTGCAGCGCCATTTCGGCTTCCGCGAGCAAGGACGAGATTCGTCTCAGCACCTGCGGGTCGCGGCCAGCCTGATGTGGGCAGGGCGCTACTGCGCGAAAATCCCCGAACGAGCCCATCTGGAAGCTTCCTTGTATGACTGGATGCCAAGCATGCGCGGCGCCTCGGGTTGCGCACAGCTCACAAGGAGGGGAAGCGCGGCAACACTAAAGTGGGGTACCGATCTCCAGTACGCCGCGTTGCACGGCGATAGCCACGGCATGGGTACGGTTGTTGGCGCGCAGCTTGTCCATGATCAGGCGCATGTGGCCTTTTACCGTGTCCTCGGTGATGCGCAGTTGCAGGGCGATGTCGCGATTGGAGTAACCCAGTGCGGCTGCCTGGAGTACCTCGACTTCACGCGGGCTTAGGCTTTGCTGGCCGATGTGTGCGGCCAGGTCGGCGGCGATCTCCGGCGGAATGTGGCGCTTGCCCGCGGCGAGGGTGCGGATCGTTTCCACCAGCTCCTTGCGCAGGCTGCTTTTCAGCAGATAGGCCTGTGCGCCTGCCTGAATGGCGTGCAGCGCGCGCACGTCGCCGCGATAGGTGGTGAGAATGGCAATGCGTGCATCCGGGCATTCGCCGCGAATCGCCAGGATGCTGTCGATACCGTTCATGCGCGGCATCTGCAGATCCATCAGGGTCACGTCCGGACGCAGTTGGCGAAAGCGTTCCAGCGCCTCGCGACCATCGCTGGCTTCGCCGACCAGATCGATGTCCTCTTGCCCGGCGAGCACGGCGGCGATGCCTTCGCGCAGCAGGGGGTGATCATCCGCGACCAGTACGCGGATGGGGGTGGCGGCTGTCATGGCTGAGAGCTCCTGATCAATCGTTTCCAGTGTAGCCAGCGTCGTGCACTCGGGGGCGGCTGACGGTAGGCCAAGGGCCCGGCCAGGGCCAACTGCACCAGGCAGCCGTGGCCAGGTGCACTGTGAATATTCAAGGTGCCGCCGATCTTGGCGGCGCGTTCGTACATGCCTTTCAACCCCCAGTGGTCGACCGGTTCCGCGCCTTGCAGGTGCTCGGCCAGCAGGCCGCTACCATCGTCACTGACTGACAACGAGAACTGCCGTGGGTTGTAGTCCAGGCGCACGTGTACGCGACTCGCGTTGGCATGCCGGAAGGCATTGCTGACGGCTTCGCGGGCGAGCTGGCTGAGTTCGTCATGCACCACCGGATGCAGGGCGCAGGGTGTGCCGGCGATCTCGACCTGATAGTCGGTGTCAGCATGCTCGTGCAACTGATCGAGCTCGCGCAGCGTTTGCGGCAGGTCGCTCGATGCCTCCTGCGCGTGACGCAGGTTACGCACGCGCTCGCGACCTTCGGCGATCACCTGGTCAGCACGATCCAGGGCATTTTCCAGCTTCATTCGCGCCGGTTGATCGGCCGGCAGGCTATCCGCTGCGGCCTGCACGTGCAGCACCAGGCCCTGCACGCCTTGCAACAGGGTGTCGTGCAGTTCGCGTGCGATGCGTTCACGTTCATCGTGGCGTTCTTCCAGGCGCGTGCGCAGGCGCTCGGCGGCGCGCTGCATGTTGCTGCGGTAGAACAGGTGCAGTATCAGCAGCACGCTCAGTGCCACGGCCAGCAGGAACAGAGGATGGCGGTAGAACATCTGCTCGATGCTGAAGCTCAGTTCGGCATCCTGTTCGCTGGGTACGCCATCCTGATTGAGCGCGCGTACGCGAAAACGATAGGAGCCGGCTGGCAGGCCGGTGTAGGTCGCCTCACGCTGGCGCCCGGCGGAATGCCAGTCGCTGTCGAAACCATCGAGTCGGTAGAGAAAGCGCAAACCCTCGGGAGCCGACAGGCTTAGGGCGCTGTAACGAATGGCCAGACGTTTGCTGTCGGCAGGCAGGGTCATGGGGCCCTGCAGCGAGATGTCTGCACCGTCGGCGACCAGCGACTCGATGCTGACCTTGGGAGCCTTGCTGTTTTGCATCTGCCAGCCTGGCTTCAGCCCGGCCACGCCATTGCGGGTCACGAACCACAGGCGTCCCTGGGCGGTACGGACGGCCGTTGGCAGGGCAAGCACCTGCTGCGGGTCGTTGGCCAGGCCGCCCTGCAGGTCATAGGTGCGATAACGGATAGGGTGACGTGGGTCGCCCAGAGCCTTGGCGATCTCCTCGGCCGGCAATTGGAATACGCCGCCCTTGCCCTGTAGCCACAGGTCTTCGCCCTGTGCACTGGCCACGGGAATGATGGCGTAGAGGTTGTCGAACAGGCCGTTCTCGCTCAATGACAGGCTCTGGAAACGCTTGCCATCGAAGCGCGCCAGGCCTCGCTGTCCGCCGAACCAGCTGTGATCCTGCAGGTGAGCCATCGCCGTCACATGACCGATGTCCAGGCCTTCGGCGCTCCCCCAGCGATGCTCGCCCTGGTCGTCATGGCTGACGAGCAGATTGTCGCGGTAACCGAACCAGCGCTGCCCGTCGGGTGCCAGCGCAGAGCTGACCGGCATCAGTTGCGTCGGGTTGGCGCTGGGAGGCGGTAGCCGCTGCCACTGGCCGTCACGCAGTACGTAGAGCCCCTGGCGGTTGAGTGACAGCCAGACTGCATCCCGGCGGTCGATCAGCAAGGTTCGTACCGATGAATCCAGGTCGCGCTCGACAGGCAGGGGCGAGACCTTCTTCAGTCGCTCACCGATGCTGCGCCAGATACCCTCGGAACCGGCCAGCCAGACCGAGCCGTCCGGTGCTTTGCTGATCGCACTGATTGGCGTGTGCAGTGGCAGTTGATGCAGGCCATCGTCGTTCAGACGCATGACGGGCAGGTTGCTGCTACCCGCCCAGAGGTTGCCTTGGTCATCGGCGCCCAATGCCAGGTTGTGCGCGTTTTCGGGAAAGCCGGCGGGAAGCAGAGGACGTTCGCGCAAACGATCCAGGCCGTTCTGGGTACCGATCCACAGGCTGCCGTCGCTGTCCTCGAGCAGTGGCCAGGCGAAGTCGGAGCTGAGCCCGTCGCGGGCGGTGAACCGCTCGCTGGTATAGAACCCGGCGCTGCCATGCTCGTTGGGCTTGGCCACGTGCAGCAGGCCGCTACCCGCGGTGCTCAGCCACAGGCAACCATGCAGATCGAACAGCATGGCGTTGGCTTCAGCGCCGATGGCGATGCGGCTTGCCTGCAGTGATGCCGAGCTGGTGTCGACTCGAAGCAGGCTTTCGCGGTCGCGCTCGATCAGCCACAGCGCACCATCGGGAGCCTGCATCATCTGCCGGGTGCGGTTGCTGCGAATGCCGGTATCGCGCAGCGCTCGGGCGCCAGGCTGGAGAACGTAGAGGCGCTGTTCGTCGGCGACCCAGAGTCGGTCGCTGCTGTCGACCAGCACGCTGTAGGCATTGTTGCCGAGAAAACCTTCTGCGCTGCCCAGTCGTTGCCAGCCTTTACCGTCGTAGCGCAGCAGGCCGTCGTTGGCAGCTGCCCAGACGCTGCCGTCCGCCGTTCGCGCCAGGGCGTAGATCACGCCGCTGCCCAGGTCGAAGCGGCTGGGTTGCTCCTTCTCCGACGCGATCAGGTAGACGCCACCGTTGCGCAGGCCTACCCATAACCCGGCGTCGCTGGCCAGCAGGCTGGAGACGATACCCAGCTCATGGCCGTCGGGTGTGCGGTAGCTGGTGAATTCGAAGCCGTCGAAGCGATACAGGGAGTCGTGCGTGCCCAGCCACAGGTAGCCGTCGTGGGTTTCCGCCAAGGCGCCGATCTGGCTGGGGCTGTTGTCATTGAGTGTCCAGCGCCGATGTTCCAGTTGCTGCTCCAGCCCACTTCGGTCTGCCCGCGCGACGGCGCTGAACAGCACCAGGCAAAGCAAGGCCAGCACGACGTTGAGGCAGGGCTGTGAGGTGTACGGTCTAGAAGCGTCCAACGTGATTCTGTGCCCATTCGATGCAGTAGTCGGCAACTCTTTCCCACCCGGGTTCGGCGATCAGCCAGTGGCTGTAGCCTGGAAACTGCTTGAAGCTGGTGACAGCGGCCGAGCGCCGGTGATGGCGGTAGCTGGCGGCCACCGTGCTGGCGCGAACGATGCGAGCGCAGCCACCGGCGATCAGCAGCAGTGGTGCGCGCTCGGCATTGGCAAAGTCGATACGTTTGCCAATGCCCAGTGCCGCCTCGAACAACACCCGGCCTGGCGCTGGAACGATGTGCTGCGCATAGGCATCGTTTTGCTGGGCCGGCGTCAGGGTTTGCGCCATATTGCGCGCGAAATACTGCGGTGTCATGTACAGCAGGTGACGCCAGCCAGCCCAGTGCAGCAGCCAGGGCCAGGCGCCGTACAAGCCGGCCAGGCTGGCCCGTGGCGGCAATGGGTCGATGGCGATGCCGGCCTGGCCCAGGCCGCGGTCGAGCAGCAATTGCACCAGCAGGCCGCCGAGGCCATGCCCGATCAGCAGTGGCGGCTGGTCGAAGCTGCGAATGTGCGCTTCGTAGTGGTCGAGGAGGGCGCTGATACCCGGTTGCCGCCCGCCCTGGTCTGGCGGCCAGGGCGGTGCGCTGCAGCGATAACCGCAGGCGCTGAAACGGCGCTGGAACGACTCCCAGATTGCAGGCGTGAGCCAGATGCCGTGGATGAACAGTGCGTGACGAGGCATATGCCATCTAGCCTGTCGCGTCCTGCGCTGTACAGTCGCTCTCGTCAGGAGTTGGCATGAGGCGACTCCGCAGGCTGAGGGGCGCCCTTGGCTGGCATCAGGAAGTGTTCGATATGCACCGCTACGTCTGGATTCTGGAAGCGTCTGGCCGCCGCCTCGATGCGTTGTTCGGCGCGGGTTACCCGGCCGTGATGGCGCAGGTGTTCGAGCCAGGACTCGTCGAAGAAGAACTCCTGCCAGTGCCGCGGATTCTCGCTGTTCTGTACCAGCCCCCAGGAAAATGCACCGTTACGCTTGCGCATGCGGGCGACCTCGACCATTGCCTGGCGAAAGCCAGCCACATGCTCCGGCGCGATGTCGTATTGCAGGGTGATCATCACCGGGCCGCGTTCACGATCGGCCTCGTCGGCGAGGATCGGTGCCGGCCAGTGCAGCGAGGGCGCCAGGTCTTCGCTTTCGGTCACCGGCAGGGTGAAGCGCGGTGTCAGCAACAGACCGAGCACCAGGCAGCCGGCAGCGGCGAGCAGGGCGACGGGAATCGACGCATGACTGGCGACATAACCCCACAGCGCGCCGCCAGCGGCCATGCTGCCGAAGAACACCAGGATGTACACCGACAGCGCGCGGGCTCGCACCCAGTCCGGCACCGACGTCTGTGCGCTGACCTGAAGGCTGGACAGCACGGCGATCCACGCCGCGCCGCTGAGCAGCATCACCGGCAGCAGCACGGCGAACTCGCGTACCCAGGCCAGGGCCAGCAGCACCAGGGCGTAGAGCACGCTGGCCATGGCCACCAGATGGTTGGCGCTGATGCGTTCGCGCAGCCTGGGCAGCAGCATGGCGCCGAGCACCGCGCCGATACCGACGCTGCCCAGCAGCAGACCGAAGTCACTGGCGCTGCCTTTCAGCTCGCCCCGTACGATCAGCGGTAGCAACGAGGTGCCGGCACTGGCGCCAACGAAGAAGGCTGCAGCGCGCACCAGCACCGACTGCAGCGGGCGTGAGGCACGGCTGTAACGCCAGCCGGCACGAATGGCGCCGAGCAGGCGTTCGGCCGGAAAGGCGGCGACCTGGCGCTCGCGCTTCCAGGTCAACAGCACCGCCATCACCGCGAAGAACGACAGGGCGTTGAGGGCGAAGGTCGCCCACGGCCCGCTGAGGCTGACCAGTACCCCGGCGATGGCCGGGCCGAGCGCGCGGGCGACGTTGATGCCGAGGCTCGACAGGGCGATGGCCGAGGGCAGGTCGCGTTTGCTCACCAGCTCCGGTGTCAGCGCCGACCAGGCTGGCATCATCAGCGCAGTGCCGACGCCCATGGCCAGGGTCAGGCTGAGCAACAGCCAGACCGTGGTCAGCCCGAGCAGCGTCAGGGTCGCCAACAGTGTTGCCACGGCGGCCATCCATACCTGCACGATCAGCAGGTAGCGACGCTTGTCGATGATGTCGGCCATGGCTCCGGCCGGCAGCGCCAGGAGGAACATCGGCGCGCTGCCGGCTACCTGCACCAGCGCCACGTGCATGGGATTGCTCGACAGGCTGGTCATCAGCCAGCCGGCACCGACCTCGTGCATCCAGGTGCCGATGTTCGAGGCAATGCTGGCCAGCCACAGCCAGCGGAACGTGTTGTGCTTGAGGGCGCCCCAGGGCGAAGCTTTTTCGCTGGCCATATCAGAACGCAAAGCACGAGCAGCCGAAGGCGCCCCAGAAGCCCTGGTGATCGCTGACCGGCACACTGCTGCGGCGGGCGCGGTCGTGCTGGTGCTGATGCACTGCGCAGGCGCCGATGCATTGGTGGATGCTGGCCGACAGCGGTGCCGCAACTGGCTTCCAGTGGCCGGGCACCTTGGCTACGGGTGACCAGTCCGGCAGTACCGGCAGCGTGGGCGGCGCGAGTTTGTCGAACTCGGACGTGGCATGCACCACCTTGCCGCCGACTACGGTGAGCACCGATTCCAGCCACTTGATCTGTTCTTCCTCAACGCTGAAGAAGTCCGCCGACAGCGCCACCAGGTCGGCGAGCTGGCCCACCTTGATCTGGCCTTTCTTGCCTTGCTCGCTGGAGAACCAGGCGCTGCCGTGGGTGAACAGTTGCAGGGCGGTGTTGCGTGACAGGCCTTGTGGGTTCAGCGTGGTGCCGCCGACCGTCTTGCCGCTGACCAGCCAGTAAAGCGCTGTCCATGGGTTGTAGCTGGCCACGCGGGTGGCGTCGGTGCCGCCGCCGACCGGGATGCCTTCGGCCAGCATGCGCTGGATTGGCGGGGTAGCTTCGGCGGCCTTGGCGCCGTAGCGGTCGATGAAGTATTCGCCCTGGAAGGCCATGCGGTGCTGGATGGCGATGCCGCCGCCAAGTGCTCGTACCCGTTCGATGTTGCGCGGGCTGATGGTCTCGGCATGGTCGAACAGCCACGGCAGGCCGTTGAACGGCATGTCGCGGTCGACCTTCTCGAACACGTCGAGCATGCGCGAGATGGATTCGTCATAGGTGGCGTGCAGGCGGAACGGCCAGCGCTGCTCGACCAGGTGGCGTACCACCGGCTCCAGCTCAGCTTCCATGCTGGGGGCCAGGTCGGGGCGCGGCTCGAGGAAGTCCTCGAAGTCGGCGGCGGAGAACACCAGCATCTCGCCGGCACCGTTGTGGCGGAAGAAGTCGGTGCCGTCGCCCGGCTTGACGATCTTGCTCCAGGCCTGGAAGTCCTGCAGTTCTTCCTTGGGTTTCTGGGTGAACAGGTTGTAGGCGATGCGTATGGTGAGTTGGTCCTGCGCGGCCAGTTCCTGGATCACCTGGTAGTCATCGGGATAGTTCTGGTAACCGCCGCCGGCATCGATGGCGCTGGTCACGCCCAGGCGATTGAGTTCACGCATGAACTGGCGGGTGGAGTTGACCTGGTATTCCAGTGGCAGCTTCGGCCCCTTGGCCAGGGTGGCGTAGAGGATCAACGCATTGGGGCGGGCGATCAGCATGCCGGTGGGTTCGCCGCTGGCATCGCGCTGAATCTCGCCGCCGGGCGGATTCGGCGTGTTCTTGTCGTAACCCACAGCGCGCAGCGCGGCACGGTTGAGCAGGGCGCGGTCATAAAGGTGGAGCACGAACACCGGGGTGTCCGGCGCGGCCTTGTTCAGCTCATCCAGGGTCGGCAGGCGTTTCTCGGCGAACTGGAACTCGGTCCAGCCGCCGACCACGCGCACCCATTGCGGCGTCGGCGTGCGGTCGGCCTGCTCCTTGAGCATGCGCAAGGCGTCGGCCAGCGACGGCACGCCTTCCCAGCGCAGCTCCAGGTTGTAGTTGAGGCCACCACGGATCAGGTGCAGGTGCGAGTCGTTGAGACCGGGGATCACCGTGCGCTTCTGCAGGTCGATCACGCGGGTGGCGTCACCGCGCAGGGCCATGGCTTCGGCATCGCTGCCGACGGCGACGAAGCGCCCGTCCTTGATGGCCACGGCGCTGGCTTGTGGTTTTTCACGGTCGACCGTGTGCAGACGGCCATTGAACAGAATGAGATCGGCACTCATGTTGCCTCCTGATGAACTGGCGGATGAGTCGCTGGCCATGGCCGCGAAGGGCAGTGCTGACCACAATGCGCCGGCGGCGCCAAGGACGCTACTGGTGGCGAGAAAGTGGCGGCGTTTCGGGTCGCTGGGATCCTGGCTCATGGTCGATCCTCGTCTACGGTTGGGCTCAGCCAGGCGGCGAACAGTCGCGTGGCGATGGGCATGAATAGGTACACCACGAGCAGAACGATGCTCAGGGTGATCACGACATTGCTCGGCAGATAACCGCCGAACCAGGGTATGCGTTGAAACAGGGGTTGCCAGAGCAGCGGTACGAGCAGGCTCAATGGCAGGATCACGAGAAAGGTCACGCAGCTCTGTTTCCAGCGTGGCGGCGGGGCTTGCGCGGTTTCCGGCACGAACCAGAATTCCTTGTTCTCGGCGATTTCCAGCTGATCACCCGTGCGTAACAGCGGTTCGACTTCGGCGATCAGCTGGCGCCGCTGCTCGGAGTCGATCCAGTTCTGCAGTCGTTCCAGGCTGGCGAAACGCAGCACGCAAGTGAATTGCGTCATACAGGCCTGGTGGCTGCGCACCACGTCGACCCCCAGGTGACCGGGGCATTGGCTGGCAGTGGCGATGATGCGCCGCAGCCAGGATTCGTAACGCGGCACGTGGTTTGGGCGAACCTGATGGCGTACCACCAGGGTGACGGTTTCCGACTGCGTCTCGCTCATGCTGGCGACTCTGCTCAAAACCTTGTGCTTGTCGATCCAGCGGCGCGTATCGCTGCGCGCTGCTGGATCGGCCTTCATCTGCTCAGAACCTGTTCACGATCTCGCGAGCTAGAGCCAGGCAAGGCGAAACCAGGCGAAAAACGCTCGGAGTCGCGCTCGACTTTACGAGTTGTAAATGAGCATTTGATTCGCTTCGCTCCCCCCTGCGGGGCCGCGCTAAAGCGCGTTCAGCCTCCGGCTGTGAGGCTGGTCTCAACGCAGCATGGCCGACGCGCAGCAGATCGTGATCAGGTTCTCAGATGGGCGCCGCGATCGGTGCCAGGGTCGGGCCGTGCTGCACGCGTTCCGGCGCTTTGTGCACCATGGTGTAAGCGTAATCCACGCCCATGCCATAGGCACCGGAGTGCTCCTTGACCAGCGCCATGACGGCGTCGTAGGTATCACGGTTCTTCCAGTCGCGTTGCCATTCCAGCAGTACCTGTTGCCAGGTCACCGGTACTACGCCGGCCTGGATCATGCGTTGCATGGAATAGTCGTGAGCGGCTTGCGAGGTGCCGCCGGACGCGTCGGCGACCATGTAGATCTCGTAGCCGGCATCGTGCATGGCCGACAGGGCGAAGGTGGTGTTGCACACCTCGGTCCACAGGCCGGAAACGATGATCTTGTTGCGGCCGTTCTTCTTCAGCGCATCGCGGACTTTCTGGTCGTCCCAGGAGTTCATCGAGGTGCGCTCGAGCAGCGGCGCGTCGGGGAACACGGCGAGCAGCTCGGGGTAGGTGTGGCCGGAGAAACTCTCGGTCTCGACCGTGGTGATGATGGTCGGCACGTTGAAGATCTTGGCCGCCTTGGCCAGGCCCACGGTGTTGTTCTTCAGGGTTTGCCGGTCGATGCTCTGCACGCCGAAGGCCATCTGCGGCTGCTGGTCGATGAAGATCAGCTGGCTGTTCTGAGGGGTGAGAACTTCGGTTTTTGGATTGCTCATAGCGGTTACCTGTCGGTGAGGCGGTGGTCGATGCACGCATCCCGTCGGTCGTTGCCGTCGGGTAGACGCCGGGACTATCGCAAAGCGGCCACCGCCTGGATTGGATGGGACTACGGTTCTGGTATCGGGCTGTGGTGTTCAGGCCAGGTGTTCGCGCAGGGCCGCGCCGGCCTGCTGCATCGCCGTGCGTACGGCAGGTACCTCGGCGATCACGTTGAGCAGGCCGTAGTCGTGGATCATGCCGTTGTAACGCACGGCGCTGACCGCCACGCCGGCCGCGCCCAGGCGACGGGCGTAGGCTTCGCCTTCGTCGCGCAACACGTCCATTTCGGCGGTCTGTACCAGGGCTGGCGGCAGGCCTTGTAGCTGCTCCAGGCGAGCACGAAGTGGCGATGCATGGATCTCGTTACGCTGCTTGGGGTCGGTGGTGTAGTTGTCCCAGAACCACTCCATCATCGCGCGAGTCAGGAAGTGGCCCTCGGCGAACTGGTTGTACGACGCGTTATTGAAACTGGCGTCGGTCACCGGCCACAGCAGCAGTTGGAAACGCAGCTTGGGCGTGCCGGCTTCCTTGGCTTTCAGAGCCACCACAGCGGCCATGTTGCCGCCGACGCTGTTGCCGGCCACGGCCAGGCGAGTCCCGTCGATGCCGATCTGGCTGCCATTGGCGGCTACCCACTGGGTGGCTGCGTACGCCTGGTTGATCGCGGTCGGGTATTTGGCCTCGGGGGATGGCGTGTAATCGACGTAGACCGCTGCGGCGCCGGAGTGCAGCACCAGGTCACGGATCAGCCGTGCGTGGGTGGGGTAGTCGCCCAGCACCCAGCCACCGCCATGGAAGAACATGAACCCCGGCAGTTCGCCCTGACTGCCTGCGGGGCGTATCACGACGAGCTTGAGGCTCTGGCCGGCGACCTCGATGCTGTGTTCGCGCGTTTGCACGGCAGAGAGATCGATCTCGACCGAGGCCTGCGCGCCTGTTAGTACGTCTCGGGCCTGCGCTGGCGGCAGTTGTTCCAGTGGTGTACCGCCACCGGCGGCGAGCGCTTCGAGAAAGGCTTGGGTGTTGCGTTCGACGCCGGGACTGCCGGCGCCCAGGTTGGGGGAGGGCTGCATGGCGAATGACCTCGTGATGGCTGAAGAAACGGTAGCGCAACTGCGTCGAGCATCTTCGGCGCTGGTGTGCTCAGACGCTTGGATCAATCTGCCGTTTTGGCATCAGGCTGCTGTCGGGCTGCTAGAGTGAGGTCGAACGCTCAACCACGAGGTGGTCATGACAGGGGAAAGTCGCAAGCTGGGCCTGGGGTCGCTGACCGCGCTGGTGGTGGGCTCGATGGTGGGCGGTGGCATCTTCTCGTTGCCGCAGAATATCGCCGCGCGCGCCGATGTCGGTGCGGTGCTGATCGGCTGGTGCATCACCGCGGTGGGTATGCTGGCGCTGGCTTTCGTGTTCCAGAACCTGGCCAATCGCAAACCGGAGCTGGATGGGGGCGTATACGTCTATGCCAAGACCGGGCTTGGCGACTACATGGGCTTCTCGTCGGCCTGGGGCTATTGGATCAGCGCCTGGCTGGGCAATGTCGGCTATTTCGTCCTGTTGTTCTCGACGCTGGGGTACTTCTTTCCAGCGTTCGGTGAGGGCAATACGCCGCTGGCGATTGGCTGCGCCTCGGTATTGCTCTGGTGCGTGCATGCTCTGGTGCTACGCGGGATCAAGGAAGCGGCGCTGATCAATCTGATCACCACCGTGGCCAAGTTGGTGCCGATCCTGCTGTTCATCGTCATCGTCGGTCTGGCCTTCGAGCGCGAGATCTTCACTCGCGACATCTGGGGGCGCAGCAACCCGCAGTTCGGCGGCGTGCTGGAGCAGGTACGCAACATGATGCTGGTCACCGTGTTCGTGTTCATCGGCATCGAGGGCGCCAGCGTTTACTCCTCGCGCGCCGAACGGCGCCGCGACGTAGGCAAGGCCACGGTGATCGGTTTTCTCGGCGTGCTGGCGCTGCTGATGCTGGTCAACCTGCTGTCGCTCGGGGTGATGAGCCAGCCCGAGCTGGCTGCGCTGCAGAATCCGTCCATGGCCGGCGTGCTGGAGCACGTGGTGGGACGTTGGGGCGCGATCTTCATCAGCATCGGCCTGGCGGTTTCGCTGCTGGGGGCACTGCTGTCCTGGGCACTGCTGTGCGCCGAGATCCTCTTCGTGTCGGCCAAGGATGGCACCATGCCGGCGTTCCTGCGCCGGGAGAACGCCAACCAGGTGCCGGCCAATGCACTGTGGCTGACCAATACGATGATCCAGTTGTTCCTGTTGATCATCCTGTTCGCTGAGGGCACCTATCTCTCGCTGATCTATCTGGCGTCGTCGATGATTCTGGTGCCGTACCTGTGGTCGTCGGTCTACGCCTTGCTGCTGGTATTGCGCGGTGAGACCTACGAGGCGCAGGTCGGCCTGCGGCGCAAGGATCTGCTGATCGGCCTGCTGGCGACCCTCTATGCCATCTGGCTGCTGTATGCCGGCGGGGTGAAGTACCTGCTGCTTTCGGCGCTGCTCTATGCACCTGGCGTGCTGCTGTTCCACAAGGCCAAGAAAGAGCTGGGACAAGCGCTTTTCAGGTATTACGAATGGCTGATCTTCGCCGCGGTTCTGCTGACAGCACTGCTGGCTGGGTATGGTCTGTATAGCGGGCACCTGACGCTTTGACACTGGACAAAGTGCTGCGAGTGCGCATAATCCGGCAGACCATTTTCACTCTGATGCACCGAACCCCATGCGCAAGACGATGCGTTGTGCCCTGATCTGGATGCTGATGCTGGCTCTGCCGGCACAGTCCATGGCAGCGCTCGCCATGCAGTTGTGCGAACAGGTGCATCGCAGCGACATACAGATGGTCATGGTCGAGCATGGCGCTCATGCGGACATGGCTGCCGACAGCGGTCACGGCGGTCACCAGCAGGACGCCACGGTGGCCAGCAGCGATGCCCCGGCCGACTCCAGCCTCTGCACCCTCTGTGCCTTCTGCGTCGGTACCGCCGCACCAGGGCAACTGTTCAACAGCGATCTTTCGCAGCCCGCCATCGAGCCTGCGCCGGTCTGGCCGGAGCGACTCGTCCTGGGTGTTTCCGACACCCCCGAACGCCCCCCGCGTTTGCCTCTCGCCTGAGCCCTGTTGATCGCGTCGCCTTGCGGCGCTTGTAGCTCATGCGGCCATTGGCCGCCCATGCGAGAACATCAATATGAATTCGCAACCCCTTGCCGGGTGGCTGCTGGGCGTCATCGCCCTGGCGCTGCCTGGTGTCCTGCTGGCAGCCCAGCTCGAGCCGCTGGATGCCGACGCCGCTGTGCCGGCGCAGGATTATCGCTCCCCATTGCAACACTACCGCCCACTACCTGACGACCCCGTGCAGGACTGGCGTGTGGCCAACGATCAGGTCGGCCGTATCGGTGGCTGGCGCGCCTACGCCCAGGAAGGCTGGGAACAGCCGGATGCCGCTGCCGAGAAGATGGGGGGCGACGCTCATGAGCATCATTAGAGTTGCTGTGTTGCTGTTCGCAGCTTTCCTGTCTGGTTGTGCGAGCCTCAGCCCCGACGGTGGTTTCACCCCGGTGCAGCAAGTGGCCGAGCAGCGCCTGGAAAAGCAACTGATCTGGGCCAGGGACGACTCTGCCCATGACCAGATAGCCGAACGGGTGAGTGAGTTGCTGGCCGCCCCCCTTGGCCTCGATGCCGCGGTGCAGCTGGCGCTGCTCAACAATCGCGGTTTGCAGGCGTCCTTCGAGCAACTGGGTATCGGCGAGGCCGAGCGGGTGCAGGCCGGACGCCTGCCAAATCCGGGCTTCTCCTATGGCCGGCTGGAGAAGGGCCGCGAGGTGGAGTACGAGCGCGGCCTGAACCTGAACCTGGCGCGCCTGGTCGCGCTGCCGATGACGTCACGCCTGGAGGGCCGCCGTTTCGAGCAGTTGCAACGGCAGACCAGCCTGGCCGTGTTCGAACTGGCCAGCGAAACGCGCAAGGCCTGGTACCAAGCCGTCGCAGCCGAGGAAAGCCTGGTCTACGCCCGTCAGGTGCTGGACGCCGCCGAAGCCTCTGCCGAACTGGCTCGGCGTCTGGCTGCGGTGGGCAACTTCAGCAAGTTGCAGCAGGCCGAGCAGCAAGGCTTCTATGCCGAGGCCGGGATTGGCCTGTTGCGTGCCGAGCAGGCTAGGGTGCGCAGTCGTGAACGACTGACCCGGTTGCTTGGTCTGTGGGGCGAACAGGTCGACTATCGACTGCCCGAACGCCTGCCGGACATGCCGGAAACGGCAGATGAGCTGCCCAACGTGGAGCGCCTGGCCATGAGTCAGCGCCAGGATATCCAGTCCGTGCGTCTGGATACCGAGCGTCTGGCACAGAACCTTGGGCTGACCCGCACCACGCGGTTCATCAACGTGCTGGAGCTGGGGGTGGTCAACAACCGCTCCAACGAGGAACCGACCCAGCGCGGCTACGAGATCAGCGTCGAGTTGCCGCTGTTCGACTGGAGCGGGGCACGGGTGGCGCGCGCCGAGGCGCAGTATCGCCAGGCATTGAATCGCGCCGCGCAGACGGCGATCGACGCGCGCTCACAGGTGCGCGAGGCCTATCAGGGCTATCGCAATGCCTTCGAGCTGGCGCGCCACTACCGTGCCGAGGTCTTGCCGCTGCGCCAGCGTATCGCCGAGGAGAACCTGCTGCGCTACAACGGCATGTTCATCAGCACCTTCGACCTGCTGGCCGACGCCCGTCGCCAGGTGCAGGCCGTGGACGGTTACCTGCAGGCGCAGCGCGACTTCTGGCTGGCCCGTGCCGATCTCGACATGGCCCTCGTCGGCGCTCCCAATCTCTCGCTTGTCGCGACTTCGGCCCTTGCTGCCGAACCTGCCGCCGCGGGTCACTGAACAAGGATCTTTCCCATGGTTTCACGACGCGATTTCTTTCTCGGGGCCAGCGCCATCGGTGCTGCCGTCGCCACCTCGGCGGTCAGCCGGGTGTCTATGGCGGCCCTGCCCGAGCCGGTGCTGCAGGGCAGCGCCGATACCCAGCCGCCATTGCTGCCAAGCAGCGGGCGACCCTACAACCCGGTGGTGACCCTCAACGGCTGGACGTTGCCCTGGCGCATGAACAACAGCGTCAAGGAGTTCCACCTGGTCGCCGAACCGGTGGTTCGCGAGCTGGCCCCTGGCTACAAGGCCCATCTCTGGGGCTACAACGGCCAGTCGCCGGGGCCGACCATCGAAGTGGTGGAGGGCGACCGGGTACGTATCTTCGTCACCAACAAATTGCCCGAGCACACCAGCATCCACTGGCACGGCCAGCGCCTGCCCAACGGCATGGATGGTGTGGCGGGCTTGACTCAGCCGGCGATTCCATCCGGCAAGACCTTCGTCTACGAGTTCGTCGCCCGCCGTCCCGGCACCTTCATGTACCACCCGCATGCCGACGAGATGGTGCAGATGGCCATGGGCATGATGGGCTTCTGGGTCACCCATCCGAAGCAGCATCATCCGTTGATCAACGAGGTGGATCGCGACTATTGCTTCCTGCTCAACGCTTACGACATCGAGCCTGGCGCCTACACGCCGAAGATCATGGAGATGCTCGACTTCAACCTGTGGACCTTCAACAGTCGGGTGTTCCCGGGCATCGATCCGCTGGTGGCGCGCCAGGGCGAGCGGGTGCGCATCCGCGTCGGCAACCTGACCATGACCAACCACCCGATCCATCTGCACG
>Ga0206116_1000912_pt1 | contig 20727 bp, 6 predicted proteins | sample 3A1Ametagenome_FD_178000 | JGI IMG/M metagenome (GOLD analysis project Ga0206116, IMG submission 178000) | Enriched microbial communities from leaf-cutter ant dump, University of Wisconsin, Madison, United States - 3A1A | ecosystem: Environmental > Terrestrial > Nest > Insects nest > Nest dump...
GAGATAGGCCCTGACCGCTGTGAGCTTGAAGTGCTCGCTGTACTTGCTCATAACTCCCCCAAGGGTTGGATTGGTGTCCAACTTCTTGGGGGCAGTCCAACCTGTGGGAGCTGGCTTGCCAGCGATGGGGCCATCAGCCCCGGATCAGAACTCCAGGCTGAAGCTCACGGTCACCGCGTTGTCGCGGCTCTCGCTGGCCAACTGACCGGAGTAGCCCAGGCCCAGCTTGCCCTTCTCGCCGATGCTCAGGTCCACGCCCGCCTCGACCACCGCCGCATCGCGGGCGATAGGCACGCCCGAGTTGCTGAACCCGGCACCGCCCTCGACGAAGCGCAGGTCGGCATCCGGCTTGGTGTCGCCGTAGGCATGCCGCCAGCCGATGCTGCCGCGCGGAGTGAGGGTGGCACCGTTGTCCAGGACGAACGCCTTGCCGACCCGCACACCGAGGGTGGAGAAGGTCACGTCCTGCTTGGACTCGGCCTCCAGCCGCCCGACCCCGCCTTTCTCGTGGGCCTTGTCGCTGTCGTAGTTGACGTAGGCCAGGCCGGCGAACGGCTCCACCGCGATGCCACCGGCATCGATGGCGTAACCCACCTCGCCGAACACCTGGGCGCTGCGGGCCTTGTAGCCGGCCTTCAGGCGATCGCTGGTGCCACCCACATCGGTGTAGCGCTTGGTGTCGATGTCGTGCCAGGTGTAGCTGGCACCGAGACGGGCGGCGAAGGCGTCCATCTGGTAGCTCAGGTAGGTCGCCAGGTGGTAGCTGTCCACCGACGCATCCTGGCCCTTGCCCTTGGCGTTGATGCTGCTGTTGGTGTAACCGGCAGCGATACCGGCGCGCCATTGGTCGTTGAGGTTGTTGTCGAAGCCGATCAGGAAACCGGACAGGTCGCGATCGATGTTGGCCGCATTGTGGCCGCCATCGAAGTCACCCCAGCCGCCCACGGCACGGATCCAGCCCACGCCCTCGCCGCTGCAGCCACGACCGGTGGTCTGCTGGTTGCTGCTCGGTGCCAGGGTGTTGCGCGGATCCTGTTCATCGCTGCAACCGGCCTGACGCATACGGTCGTTGACCGCGTCGCGGATGTAGCGCGAATCCTCGATCAACACGGTGGTGGTGCTGGCGTAGATCTCGCCCGACAGGCTGTCGAACGCGGCCACGGCCTCGGCACGGTCGCTGCCGAGGATGGCGCTGCGCAGTGCCGCCGGTGCCGCGGCGCTGTCCAGGGCCGTTGCCACGGCACGCTGGTTGCTGGTCTGTGCCACCGAGGCGAACGAGGTGCCGTTGCGGGCGACCGACAGGGTCACCGCATTGGCGCCATAGTTCACCGTCGAGTCCATGAACAACGAGCTCGCCAGGCCGCCCGTGCTGGCGAAGGTACCGGTCACGCCACCGGTGGCCGAAACCAGGGTGTAGGTCGCGGAGCTGCCATCCAGTCCCTGCACTTCCAGGGTGCCGCCCAGGTTGGCGGTACCGCCGACGTTGAGGTAGTTGGTCACGCTCGGGGTCAGGGTGATCGCCAGGGTGCCGGCGTTGCTGAAGTTGCCAGCCACCGACAGGTTGGCGCCGTTGCTGCCGGTCAGCACCGTGCCGTTGTTGACCAGCGCGCCGACGCTGCCGGTACCGGTCAGGGTGGTATTGGCGCCGACGGTGACCTGGGCGCCGAACACGGTACCCGGGTTGGCGGCATTGCCGACGGTCAGGCTGCCCTGGTCGAGGCGGAAGGTGCCATTGAACGGCTGCTTGTCGACGATCAGCAGATTGCCTGCGCCCTGCTTGACGATGCTGCCAGCACCGGCAAGGATGCCGCTGAATTGCCCGTCGCTGCCCTGGTCGAACACCAGGTTGGCGTTGTTGGTAATGGGGCCCTGCAGGCTGCTGGTGTTGCCCTGCAAGGTACCGCCACTGACGGTGGTGCCGCCGGTGTAGGTGTTGGCGCCAGTCAGCACCAGGGTGCCGGCGTCCAGTTTTTCGATGCCACCGGTGCCCACCAGCGGTGCGGCGATGGTCGCGCTGCCGCTGCCGACGCGGATCGCCGCGAGGCTGCCGTCGGCGGCATTGACCGGCGCCAGGGCGCCCGCGCTGCCGGCGTTCAGCTCATAGCCGGCATTGAGGAACTGCAGGCCGGTGAACGACTGCTGCCCTTGCACGGTGACCTTGCCAGCGGTGCCGACAGGGCCGCCGAACACCGCGAACTGGCTGGTCCAGGCATTGCTGGCGGTGCCGGTGGTGTTGGTCCAGTTGGTGGAGCCCGCGCCCCAGACGCCGTCGCCGCCACTGATGGTGCCATCGGCGGTGGTCTTGCTGCCGTTCCAGAACTGCACGGCGGTGTCGCTGCCCACTACCAGGTTGATCTGGTTGGCGATGGCGGTCTGCAGGGTCAGGTCGGTCGGCAGTATGCCCGCAGGCAGGGTACCGTAGACCAGGCCGTTGTCGGTGACGCTGCCGCCGTAGGTGAACAGCTGGTAGACGCCCAGGCCGAAACCGCCGGCATTGCTGAGGTTCAGCGTGCCGTCGAGGACCAGGTTGCCGTTGACCGCGACCAGGGTGGTGGAGCCGCCCGGTGCGCCGAGGGCGTAGTTGAGGATACTGCCCGAGGACAGGTTGAGGTTGCCCACGGTCAGCGGCGCGGTCGCCGAGCCCGCGTTCAGGCTGGCGCCGTCGGCGATGGTGACGGTACCGCTGTAGGTGCCGCTGCCACCGAGGCTGGCGCCGCTCTCGACCTGCACGTTGGCGCTGGCCAGGGTGCCGTTGTTGACCAGGCTGCCGGCGCTCACCAGGGTGTTGCCGGTGAAGCCGTTGTTGCCGGTGAGCAGCAGTTGGCCGAGGCCGGCCTTTCTCAGGGTGCCCGAGCCGGTCAGGTTGCCGCTGTAGGTACCGTCGGCATTCTGCTCGAAGGTCAGCGCGCCGTTGTTGAGGATCGCCCCCTGCAGGCTGGTGGTATCGCCGATCACGCTGCCGGCGTTGATGGCGGTACCGCCGCTGTAGGTGTTGGCACCGGCCAGGCGCAGCGAGCCATTGCCGTTCTTGACCAGCTTGCCGGTACCGGAGACCACGCCACCGAGGGTGGTGTCGTGGCTGCCGGCCAGGGTCAGCTGGGCGCCGAGGCTGATGCCGTTGGCCAGCACCAGCGTATTGCTGCTGTCCAGCAGCGAATCGCCGGTCACGCTCAGGCCGCCGCTGCCCAGGGCGCCACCGTTGCCCAGGGTCAGGCTGCCGGCGTTGAGCACGGTGCCGCCGCCGTAGGTGTTGGCGCCGTTGAGGGTCAGGTTGGCGCTGCCGTTCTTGGTCAGGCTGCCGCTGCCGCTGACCACGCCGCCGAGGGTCAGGGCATTGCTGCCGCCGATGCTCAGGCCACCGTTGAGCACGGTGTTGTTGGCCAGGGTCACTGCGGTGTTGCTGTCCAGCGTGGTGCCGGCGGCCGCGGTCAGGTCACCGCTGCCCAGCGCCGCGTCGTTGCCCACCACCAGGGTACCGCCATTGAACGCAGTGCCACCGGTGTAGCCATTGGCGCCGTTGAGCACCAGGGTGCCGCCGTCGATCTTGGTCAGGGTGCCGGCACCGTTGATGGCAACGCCCAGGGTCGCGGTGTTGCCGGCGCCAACCCACAGGCTGTTGGCCCCGGCACTGGTCAGCAGTTCGCCAGCGACGCCATTGTTGAGGGTGTAGCCGTTGCCGTCGAACTGCAGGCCGGTGATGGCATGGCTGCCGTTGACCGTGATGGTGCCGCCAGTGCCCTGGAACACCGCGAAGGTATTGTTCCAGGCCTGGTTGAGCGAACCGTCGGAACCGGTCCAGTTGGTGTTGGTGGCATCCCAGACACCGAAGCCGCCATCGATCGAGCCGTTGCCGGCGGTTTGACCACCGTCCCAGAACAGCACGTTGCTGGCGCCGCCGACCACCAGGTTGACCTGGTTGCTGACCGCGGTCTGCACCAGTACGTCGGCAGCATTGATGCCGCTCGGCAGGGTGTTGAGGGCCAGGCCGTTGTTGGTCAGGTTGCCAGCGTAGTAGGCCAGGCGATAGACACCGGCACCGAAGCCGCCGAGGTTGAGGACGTTGAGGTTTCCGCCCAGGGTCAGGTCGCCGGCGACGCTGACCAGAGCCGGATCGCCCGCCAGCGCCGCACCCAGCGATGCATTGACGTTGGAATTGCTGTCCAGCACCAGCGAACCGACGTTGAGGGTGTTGCCGCCCTGCAGGTTCAGGTTGCCGCCGCTGGCCACGTTGACCGCACCGGCGAGATCGCCGCTGCCGCTGAGGATGGTGTTGTTGCCGACGCTGACGCTGCTGCTGGCCAGGCTGCCGTCTACCACCAGGCTGCCGCCGCTGACCGTGGTCGCACCGGTGTGGGTGTTGCTGCCGGTCAGGGTCAGGGTACCGCTGTCGATCTTGTCCAGGTTGCCGCTGCCGCTCAGGTCGCCGGCGAAGCTGCCGCTGCTCACCGCCAGGGTGGTGCCGCTCTGTACCTCCACGCCGCCGCCACCGGCCAGGTTGCCCAGTGCCAGGTTGCCGCCCAGGTTGAGGTTGGCGCCGTTGCTCAGGTTGATCTGCGCCGGGTTGCCCAGGGCCCCGCTGTTGGCGGTGCTGAGGGTGCCGGAGAGGATGTTGAGGATACCGGCGAAGGAGTTGACGCCAGCGAGGGTCAGGTTGTTGAGGCCGCCCTTGTTCAGGGTGCCGTTGCCGCTGAGCACGCCGCTCAGGGTCAGGTCATTGTTGCCAGCCACCGACAGGGTGCCGCTGACATCGATGGCGTTGGCCAGGGTCAGGGCGCTGGTGCTGCTCAGTTGCGTGCTGCCGGTGATGCTCAACTGGCCGCTGCCCAGGGCCAGTGCATTGCCCAGGGACAGGTCGCCGCTGTTGACGGTGAGGCCGCCGACGAAGCTGTTGGCGCCGTTCAGGGCCAGGCGGCTGAAGCCGTTCTTGACCAGGCGACCATCGCCGCTGACCACGCCGTTGAGGGTCAGGTCGTTGGTACCGTCCAGGGTCAGCACCGACCCCGGCAGGGTCAGCAACACATTGTTGGTCACGGCCAGCGCGCTGCTGGTGTCCAGCTCGGCGGCAGCACCCACGATCAGGTTGCCGCTGCCCAGCGCACCGGCATTGCCCAGGCGCAGCTTGCCGCCGTTGAGGTTGATGCCGCCGCTGAAGGCATTCACGCCGTTCAGGGCCAGGGTGCCGGTGCCGCTCTTGGTCAGGCTGCCGACGCCGTTGACCGGGCCGCTCAGGGTCAGGTCGTTGCTGCCGACGTTGAGCAGGTTGCCATTGAGGTTGATGGTGTTGCCCACGGTCACTGCGCCGAGGGTATCCAGTTGGGTGCCATTGGCCACGGTCAGCGCGCCAGCGCCGAGCGAACCATCGGTGCCCAGCACCAGACGACCGCCGTTGAGGGTGGTACCGCCCAGGTAGGTGTTGAGGTTGCCAAGGGTCAGGATGCCATTGCCGGCCTTGAGCAGGCTGCCGCTACCACTGACCACGCCGTTGAGGGTCAGGTCGTTGTTGCCGGCCAGGGTCAGCACACCGGCGGTGCTGACCGCGTTGCCCAGGGTCACCGCCTTGTTGCTGTCCAGCGTAGTGCCGGCAGCGGCCTTCAGGGCGCCAGTGCCCAGGGCGCTGTCGCTGCCGAGGACGAGGGTGCCGTTGCTCAGGAGGGTACCGCCGCTGTAGCTGTTGGTGCCGTTGAGCACCAGGGTGCCGACGTCCAGCTTGTTCAGGATGCCGTCGCCGGTCAACGGCAGGTCGAGGGTAGCGGTGACGCCGGCATCGGTACGTACGGCGAAGTAGGTGCCGTTGCGGTTGGAGACCTTCAACGAGCCGTCGTTACCCGAGACCAACTGGTAGCCGTCGGTCATGAACTGCATGCCGTTGACGGTCTGCGCGCCATCGACGGTGACTGTACCGGTAGCGCCCTGGAACACCGCGAACTGGTTATCCCAGGCGTCGTTGCCGAAGCCGTCGAACTCGACCCAGTTGTTGGTGCTGCTGTTCCAGGTGCCGTTGCCGCCTTCGACCAGGCCGTTGTCGGTAGTGTCGCTACCGTCCCAGAACTGCATGATCAGGTTCGGCGAGAACACCGCCACGTTGACCTGGCCGTTGGCCGCATTGAGGGTCAGGTTGGCCGCGGTGATGCCGTTCGGCACGTCGCCGAAGGTGACGCCTTGGTTGGTCAGGGTGCCGCCATAGTTGAACAGCCGGTAGACACCGTTGCCGAAGGTGCCGATGTCGCTGACGTTGATCGTGCCATCGAGGATCAGGTTGTTGCTCACGTTGAACAGCGCATTGGCACCGGAGAGCGGCGTATCCAGGTTGGCATCGATGATGCTGTTGGCGGAAAGCACCAGCGAGCCGAAGTTCAGGGTCTGGCCGGTGTAGCCAACCAGATGACCGCCATCGGCGATGGTGGTGGTGCCGTTGATGGTGCCGGTACCGGTCACGCTGGCGCCGGCGGCGACGTTCAGCCCGGCCGGGCTGCTGGTCGGACCGAGGCTGCCGGTAACCTTCAGGGTACCGGCGGTGACCTGGTTGAGGGCGCTGTTGGTGCTGTTGCCCGTCAGTTCCAGCACACCGCTGCCGACCTTGTTCAGGCCGCCGAGTCCGGTCACCTGGCCAGCGAACACGCTGTCGGCGTTGTCGCCACCGAGGGACAGCACGGTGTTGACGGAGAGGTTGACGATACCCGGGCCAGTCAGGCTGCCGATCGACAGGTTGCCGCCAGAGTTCAGCACGGTGCCGGACGCCAGGTAGGCGGAGGCCAGGCTGCCCAGCGCGCTGGAGTTCACCGAGGTGATATAGCCACCGAGCAGGTTCAGGTTGCCGTTGAACGAGTTGTTGCCGAGCAGCAGCAGTTCGTCGTTGCCGGTCTTGTTCAGGGTGCCGCTGCCGCTGATCTGGCCGAAGCTGGTGAAGGAGTTGTTGGCTGCGACGGTCAGTTCGCCGTTGATCGCGAGGTCATTGAACACGTTGCGCGACTGGTTGGCGACCAGGGTGGTCGCGGCATTGGCGGTGACGGCGCCGGTGCCCAGCGCAGCGTCGTTGCCCAGCACCACCGTACCGCCATCGAGCGTGGTGCCGCCGCTGTAGGTGTTGGTGCCGTTCAGGGTCAGGGTGCCGCTGCCGGTCTTGGTCAGGCTGGCGCTGCCGCTGACGGTACCCCCCAGGGTCAGGTTGTTGGTACCGGTGACGGTCAGGCCGCTGTTCAGGGTGATGCTGTTGCCCAGGGCCACGCCGTTGTTGGCCGCGGTCAGGGTGGACGCGCCGCCGACGGTCAGGCCGCCGGTACCCAGCGAGCCATTCTGGCCCACGGCCAGGGTGCCGGCATTGAGCACGGTGCCGTTGGTGTAGGCGTTGCTGCCGAGCAGGGTCAGGGTGCTCGCGCCGTTCTTGACCAGGCCGCCGCCGCTGCCACCGAGGGTGCCGGCCAGGGTCAGGTCGGCAGTGCCGCCGTTGGTCAGCACGCCAAGCAGGCTGAAGTTGTTGGCCAGGGTCACCGCCGTGTTGCTGTCTAGGCCTGCAACGCCGGTAGTGACGTTGCCTGTGCCGAATGCGGTATTGCTGCCAACGGTGGTGGTGCCGCCGAGCAGGAAGGTATTGCCGCTGTAGGTGTTGTTGCCGGTCAGGAGCAGGTTGCCGGTACCGGTCTTGGCCAGGTTGCCGGTGCCATCGATCGGGCCGTTGAGCGCCAGGTTCTGGGCGCCGTTCAGGGTCAGGGTGCCGAGCAGGTGCACGGCGTTGTTCAGGTTGGCCGCGACGGTGTTATTGAGCAGGCCGCCGGCTGCGGTCAGGGCGCCACTGCCCAAGGCGTTGGCAGAAGCCAGGATCAGGGTGCCGGCATTCAGGCGCACGCCACCGCTGAAGGTGTTGTTGCCGCTCAGGGTCAGCTCGGCCAATCCGCTCTTGAGCAGGCTGCCGGTGCCGCTGATGTTGCCGTTCAGGGTCAGGTTGTTGCTGCCACTCAGGGTCAGGGTGTTGCTGCCCAGGGCGATCGCGTTGGCCACGGCGATGCCGCTGTTGTTGGCCGCATCGAGGAAGGTCCCTGCCCCGGTGATGTTCAGGGCACCACTGCCCAGGGCGCCGTTGTTGCCCAGCAGCAAGGTGCCGTCCGCCAGGCTGGTGCCGCCGCTGTGGCTGTTGGCGCCATTGAGGGTCAGGGTACCCGCGCCGGTTTTCAGCAACGCGCCGCTGCCGGCGATGGCGCCGTTCAGGGTGATGTCGTTGCTGCCATCGAGGGTCAGCAGCGCAGCAAGGTTGATGGCGTTGCCCAGGTTGAAGGTAGTGGTGCCGGCCAGGGTCGCGGCGCCACCGACATTCAGGGCACCGCTGCCGATCGCGGCATCGTTGCCGACGGTCAGGGTGCCGCTGTTCAGGTTGGTCGCCCCGGTGTAGCCGTTGACCCCGGTGAGGATCAGGTTGCCAGCGCCATTCTTGGTCAGGCCGCCCGCGCCGAACACCGGACCGCTCAGGGTCAGGTCGGCAGCGCCGGCGAAGTTGAGGTTGCCGCCCAGGTCGAGAGCGTTGTTCAGCAGAGTTGCACCCAGCACGTCGAGGGTCACGCCATCGGCCGTATTGAGGCTGCCCGCGCCCAGCGCGGTATTGCTGCCGAGCACCAGGGTGCCGCCGTTCAAGGTGGTGGTGCCGGTGTTGGCGTTGTTGCCGGTGAGGGTCAACACGCCGACGCCGTTCTTGACCAGGCCGCCGGCGCCGTCGAGGGTGCCGGTCAGGGTCAGGTTGTGGCCGCCGAGCACGTTCAGGGCGCCCAGCAGGGTCACGCCATTGGCCAGGCTTACGGCGCCGCTACCGTCGAGGGCGGTGCCATCGGCAGCGGTCAGGTGGCTGGTGCCCAAGGCGGCGTTGCTGCCCAGCACCAGGGTGCCGCCGGCGAGGGTGCTCGCGCCTTGGTAGGTGTTGTTGCCGTTGAGGACGAGCACGCCGCTGCCGACCTTGTTCAGGCCGCCGGTACCGCCGATCACGCCATTCAGGGTGAGGTCCGCAGTGCCAGGCAGGGTCAGGTCGGCGCCCAGGTTGATGGCATTGCCCAGGGCCACGGTGCTGCCATTGCTCAGGCTGGCTGCACCGGTGACGTTCAGTGCGCCGCTGCCCAGGGCCGCACCGCTGCCGAGGGTCAGGGCACCGGCGGCCAGGGTGGTACCGCCGGCGTAGGTATTGAGGCCGTTGAGGGTCAGGTTGCCCGCGCCATTCTTGACCAGGCCGCCGGCACCGCCGATCACGCCGCCCAGGGTCAGGTCGCTGCTGCCGAGCAGGGTCAGGCTGTTGCCCAGGTCGATGGCATTGGCCAGGGTCAGCGCCGGGTTGTTGTCCAGGCTGATGCCGGCACCGGCCACGTGCAGGATGCCGCTGCCCAGGGCCAGGTCGTTGCCCAGTACCAGCGCGCCGGCGTTGACCGTGGTGCCGCCGACGTAGGTGTTGGCGCCATTCAGGGTCAGGCTGCCCGCGCCATTCTTGACCAGGCTGCCGCTGCCACTGACCTGGCCATTGAGGGTCAGGGCATTGCTGCCGATCAGGTTGAGCGCGCCGAGGGTGCCGACGCTGTTGCCCAGGGTGACAGCGGTATTGCTGTCCAGGCTGGTATTGGCCGCGGTAACCAGGGTGCCGCTGCCCAGCGCCGCATCATTGCCGAGCACCAGGCGACCGCCATTGAGCTGGGTGCCGCCGGTGTAGCTGTTGGCGCCGTTGAGCACCAGGGTGCCGCTGTCCATCTTGTTCAGCAGGCCGGTGCCGGTCAGGCCGAGATTGAGGGTGGCAGTGGCATTCGGATCGACGCGGAAGGTCGCGGTGCCGTTGCCGTTGTTGACCAGCTGCAATGCGCCGGGACCGTCGAGGACATAGCCGTCAGTGGTGAATTGCAGGCCCGTGACGGTCTGGGTGCCGTTGACCGTGACCGTGCCGCCCGGGGTCTGGAACACCGCGAAGTTTCCGCTCCAGTCGCGGTTGCCGGTGCCATTGACCGTGGTCCAGTTGTTGCTGAGGGTGTCCCAGGTACCACTGCCGCCCTGGATCACGCCATCGCTGGCGGTATTGTTGCCATCCCAGAACAGCACGCTGCCATTGGCGCCGCCCACCAGCAGGTTGACCTGCGCGCCGATCGCGGTCTGCAGTTGCAGGTCGCTCGGCAGGACGCTGCCCGGCAACGAACCGAGCACCAGGCCGTTGTCGGTGAGGGTGCCGGTGTAGTCGATCAGGCGATAGATACCGGCACCGAAGCCGCCGATATCGCTGACATTCAGGTTGCCGTCGAGGGTCAGGTTGCCGCCCACCGCGAGCAGCGCGTTGCCGCCGGTGGATGGCGAACCGAGGCCGACGTCGAGGTTGGAATTGCCGTTGAGGACCAGCGAACCCAGGCTCAGTTTCGCCCCGCTGTTCAGCGCCAGGTGGCCGCCATCGGCGATGTTCACCGGGCCGGCGATGCTGCCGCTGCCGGTCAGGGTGGCGCCGGTGTTGACCTGCACCTGGCCGCCGGCCAGGGCGCCGCTGACATTCAGCACGCCGCCGTTGACCTGGGTATTGCCGGTGTAGGTGTTGATGCCTGCCAGTTCCAGGCTGCCATTGCCGAGCTTGACCAGGCCGCCGTTGCCCGACAGCACACCGCTGAACAGGCCGCTCAGGTTGCCGCTGCCGACGCTCAGGCTGGTGGCGTTGCCCAGGGCGATCGAGCCGCCGCCGGCCAGGGTGCCGACGCTGCCGCTGGCGCCCAGGTTGAGCAGCGCGCCGCTGGCGACGTTGACGGTGGAGGCATTGCCCAGGGAGCCGGTGTTCAGCGTGGTCAGGCTGCCGGACAGGATGTCCAGCGCACCACTGAAGGTGTTGGCGCCGCTGAGGGTCAGGTCGGCGCTGCCGGTCTTGACCAGGTTCCCGGTGCCGCTGATCACGCCGCCCAGGTTGAGGCTGTTGCTGCCGGCCAGGGTCAGGTCGGCACCCAGGGCGATGGCATTGCCCAGGGCCAGGGCCGCGCTGCTGTCCAGGGTGGCCGCGCCGGTGACGCTGAGCGCGCCGTTGCCCAGGGCGCTGGCGTTGCCGAGGGTGAGTTTGCCGGCACCGAGCACGGTGCCGCCGAGGTAGCTGTTGACGCCGTTCAGGGTCAGGTTGCCCGCACCGCTCTTGACCAGGCCGGCCGCACCGTCGATTACTCCATTGAGGGTCAGGTCGCTGTGGCCGGTCAGGTTGAGGTTGGCGCCGAGGGTGACGTTGTTGCCCAGGGCGAACGGCGAGGTGGTGTTCAGGTTCGACGCGCCGGTGACGCTCAGGCGGCCGCTGCCGATGGCCCCGGCATTGCCCAGGGTCAGGGTGCCAGCGCTGAGCAGGGTGCCGCCGGTGTAGGTGTTGACCCCGGTAAGGTTGAGGTTGGCCTGGCCGTTGACGGTCAGGCTGCCGCCACCGCTGATCACGCCGCTGAGGGTCTGTTCGGCACTGCCGCCGAGGCTCAGGGCGCCGTTCAGGATGATGGCGTTGGCCAGGTTGATTGCCGTGTTGCTGTCGATAGCGCCGGGGCCGGCCACGGTCACTGTGCCACTGCCCAGGGCCAGGCTGTTGCCCAGAAGCAGGGTGCCGCCACCCAGGGTGGTGCCACCGCTATAGGTGTTGGCGCTGTTCAGGGTAACGGTCGAGCTGCCTTGCTTGGTCAGGCTGCCGGTACCGGAGATCACGCCATTCAGGCCGAGATCGGCGCTGCCACCGAGCGCCAGGTTGCCGCTGGTGTGGATCAGGTTGTTGATGCTGACGGCGGTGGCAGCCTGGAGGATGGCGCTGCCGCTGGCGTTCAGCACGCCCAGGCCGAGGGCGTTGTTGCTGCCCAGGCTGAGGGTGCCACCACTGAGGTTGACCGGGCCCTGGAAGCTGTTGTTGCCCGACAGGGTCAGGGTGGCGCCGCCGCTCTTGGTCAGGCCGCCGGCGCCGCTGATATCGCCGGTCAGGGCCAGGTCGCGGCTGCCGAGGACGTTGAGGTTGCCGCCGAGGGTGACGGCGTTGGCCAGGCTGACCGCCTTGTTCGCGTCCAGCGAGGCACCGGCGCTGGCGGCCAGGGTGCCGCTGCCCAGCGCGGTGTTGGAACCGAGCACCAGGGTGCCGCCGAGCAGCGAGGTGCCGCCGCCGTAGCTGTTGTTGCCGTTGAGGGTAACGCTGCCACTGCCGGACTTGGTCAGGCCGCCGACACCGTCGATCACGCCGTTGAGGGTCAGGTTGGTGCTGCCCGGCAGGCTCAGGCCGGCATTCAGGTGCACTGCATTGGCGAGGGTCTGCGCGCCGCTGGTGGTCAGGCTGGCCGCGCCGCCGACGGTCAGGTCGCCGCTGCCCAGGGCCGCCGAGTTGCCGAGGTTCAGGGTGCCGGCGTTGAGCAGGGTGCCGCCGGTGTAGGTGTTGAGCCCGGACAGGCTCAGGGTGCCGTTGCCGTTCTTGATCAGGCTGCCGGCAGTGCCGGTGACATCGCTGATCACGCCGCTCAGGCCGAGGTTGGCGCTGCCGCCGATGGTCAAGGCCCCGGCGAGATTTACGGTATTGGCCAGGCTCACTGCCGTGGTGGAGTCGAGGCTGGTGCCATCGGCCGCGATCAGGGTGCCCTGGCCCAGCGAGGTGGAAGTACCGACCACGATGCCGCCAGCCTTGAGCCGGGTGTTGCCGGCGTAATTGTTGGCAGCGCCGAGGGCAAGGGTGGCTGCGCCTTCCTTGATCAGGCCCGCAGTACCGGCGATGGCGCCGGTCAGCCCCAGGTTGTTGCTGCCGCCAACGGTCAGGTCGCCATTGAGGGCGACCTGGTTGGCCAGGCTGACAGCGGCGCTGGCGTCCAGCAGTGCAGGCGCGGACACGCTCAGGGCGCCGCCGCCCAGAGCCGTGTTGCTACCCACCACCAGGCCACCGGCATTGAGCGTGGTGCCGCCCTGGTAGTTGTTGGCGCCGCTGAGGGTCAGGGTGCCCGCGCCGTTCTTGGTCAGGCCGCCGCTACCGGTGACCAGGCCACTCAGGCCGAGGTTGGCGCTGCCACCGATGCCCAGGTTGCCGGCCAGGTTGAGCTGGTTGGCCAGGCTCACCGCCACGCTGGCATCCAGCACGGTGTTGCCGGCGGTGTTGAGCACGCCGTTGCCCAGCGCGGTGTTGCTGCCCAGCACCAGGGTGCCGGCATTGAGGTTGACCGCGCCGAGGAAGTTGTTGTTGCCGCTCACGGCCAGGATGCCGGCGCCATTCTTGTTCAGGCCGCCGCCACCGGTGATGTTGCCGGTCAGGGCCAGCGGGTTGCTGCCGGCGATGTTCAGCTGGCCGGTGAGGCTGAGGCTGTTGCCGACAGTGACCGGGCCGGTGCTGTCCAGGGTCGTGCCCGCCGCAGTGCTCAGGGACCCGCTGCCCAATGCGCTGTCGCTGCCCAGCACCAGGGTGCCGGCGCTGAGCACGGTGCCGCCGCCGTAGCTGTTGGCGGCGAGGAGGCTCAGGGTGCCACTGCCGGTCTTGGTCAGGCTGCCGCTGCCGTCGATCAAACCGCTGAAGGTCATCGGGCTGTTGCCGGCCAGGGTCAAGCCGGAATTCAGGTGCACGGCATTGGCCAGGACCAGCGGCACGCCGCCGGCCAGGGTGGACATGCCGCCGATTGTGAGGGCAGCGTTGCCGATGGCGCCGGTATTGCCCAGGGTCAGGGTGCCGCCATTGAGCACGGTGCCGCCGAGGTAGCCGTTGGCGTTGCTCAGGGTCAGGTTGGCCGCGCCGTTCTTGACCAGGCCGCCGGCACCGTTGACGGCGCCGTTCAAGGTCAGATCGGCGGTGCCGCCGATGTTCACCGTACCGCCCAGGGTCACGGCATTGCCCAGGCTCACCACGGTATTGGCATCCAGGGTGGTGCCAGCGGCAGCGATCAGGCTGCCCTGCCCCAGCGCACTGGCACTGCCCACCACCAGGCGCCCGGCATTGAGCAAGGTGTCGCCCTGGTAGAGGTTGTTGCCGTTGAGGATCAGGTCGGCGGTGCCGTTCTTGGTCAGGCCGCCCGCGCCGCTGACCACACCGTTGAGGCCGATGGCGGAGGTGCCGGCGATGGTCAGGTTGCCAGCAAGATTGACGTTGTTGCTGGTGGTGACTGCCGTATTGGCATCCAGGATGGTGTTGGCCGCGGCGGTCAGCGTGCTCAAGCCGTTGCCCAGGGCGGTGTTGTGCCCGAGCACCAGGGTGCCGGCATCGAGCTGTACGCCGCCGTTGAAGTTGTTGCCACCATTGAGCGTGAGGGTCGACGAACCTTGCTTGATCAGCCGGCCGCTGCCGGAGACATTGCCGTTCAGCGTCAGGTCGTTGCTACCGACGAGGGTCAGGTTGCTGGTCGCCTGGATGTTGTTGCTGAGGGTCCGCGCGGCGGTGGTGTCCAACTGGGTGTTGGGAGACGTCTGCAGGAGGCCGCTGCCCAGGGCGGTGTTGCTGTCGAGGATCAGCTTGCCAGCGGTCAGCTGGAAGGTGCCGGTACGGCCAGCGCTGTTGCCGCCCAGGGTCAGGTCGCCGGCCCCGCTCTTGATCAAGATGCCGCTGCCACTGAGCGCGCCGGACAGGGTGCTGGCGGTGTTGGCGACCAGGGACAGGTTGCTGGACGCCAGGTTGATCGCGTTGCCGATGCTCTGCCCGCTGACATCCAGGGTGGCGTTGCCGGTCAGGCTCAGTTGTCCGCTGCCCAGCGCGGTGTTGTTCTGCAGCACCAGGCTGCCGCCGGCGAGGGTGGAGTTGCCGGTGAAGTCGTTGGCCCCGCTGAGAGTGAGGGTGTTGGTGCCGGTCTTGTTCAGGCCGCCGGTGCCGGAAATCTTCCCGGACAGGGTCAGGTTGCTGGTGCCGGTCAGGGTCAGGTTGCCGTTGAGCTGGACCAGGTTGCTCAGGCTCTGGGCCGTGGCGCTGTCCAGGGCCGCCGTGCCGCCGACGCCGGCGGTGATGGTGCCGCCACTGATGCTGCCCAGGGCACCAAGGTTCAGCTTGCCGCCGTTGATGAACACGCCGCCGCTGGTGTCGTTGGCAGCGTTCACGGTCACGGTGCCGGCGTTGATGAACAAACCGCCGGAGAGGGTGTTGGCACCGCTGAGGGTCAGGTTGCCGCCGTTGCTGTACAGGCCGGCGGCGAAGGTGTTGGCGTTGCTCAGGGTCAGGTCGCCGCCATCGGCGTGCTTGGTCAGCGAACCGGTGCCGTTGATCAGGCCGCTGAGGGTCACGGCGCCGGTGTTGTTGACGGTGAGGTTGGCGCCGTTAAGGCCGATGGCGTTGGTCACCGTCATCGCCCCCGTGGTCGCCAGGGTACTGGCGCCGGTGACATTGAGTGCCTGGTTGCTCAGACCCGCGGCATTGGCGAGGTTGATGGTGCCGCCCGCCAGGGTGGTGGTGCTGGTGAAGGTGTTGGCAGCACCGAGGGTCAGGGTGCCTGTGCCGGTCTTGGTCAGGGCACCGCTGCCGCTCAGCACGCCGTTCAGGGTCAGGGCGTTGGTGCTGTTGGTGACGGTCAGGCCGTTGGTGGCGAGAGTGATGCCGTTGCTCACTGCCGCGTTGGTGACGGCAGCGCCCAGCACACCACCGTTCGCGGTGATGCTGGCACCGGTCAGTGCGTTGGAATCGACGTTGAGCACGCCGCCGGAGAGCAGGACGGTCGCCCCGGTGGTCCCGGCCTTGAACAGCTGGTTGTTCATCGACCAGTTGCCGCCGGTGACCACCAGGTTGTTGAAGTTGAGGTAGTAGTCGCCGTCGATGTTGCCGATGGTGGAGGCACCGGCCAGCGGGTTCAACTGCAGGTACAGGCTGTTGCCGCCGCCACTCGAGTTGTTCAGCGTACCGCCGTCGACGTAGCCGGTGGCGGCATAGGTGATGCCCAGGCTGAGGATGCCCGGCAGGGTGACGCCGACGCCGGTCGCCTTGTTCACCGACGAGCCGGTGCTGGCATAGAAGCTGTTGGACAGGCCACCGGTGCCCAGGTTGACGCTGCCGTTGACCGTGCCGTGGTTGGTGAAGGTGTTGCCGACGGCGCCTGAGCTCACGCCCTGCATCGCTACCCGACCGGTGATGGTGCCGGTGACGACACCGCCGTTGCTGCCACCGTTGGTCAGTACGTTTCTCGCACCGCCGTACATCGCGATGACCGGGATGTCGGGGAGCTCCACGATGCCTCCCGTCATGACGCTGGCACCGATGGTCCCCTCGTTCACCACGGTGGAGGCGCCGCCGGCGCCGTTCTTGATCGACAGCGCGTTGCCGGCGGTGGTGTTCAGCACACCCGAGAGCGACAGCGACGAGCCCATGAGCATGCCCGCCGAGAAGTTTCTCACCGTTATCGTGCTGCCCGCGGCATTGGAAAGGTCGAGGCCGGTGGTCAGGGTGGAGATACCGGCCAGCAAGGCCGGGTCGACCCGCCCGTTGTTGTTTACGGTGACACCGGTGCCCGTCAGGCTGACCACCGGGTTACCTACAAGCACGGGTGTGATCGTGGCACCGGCCTGGATGTTGTAGGTCAGGTTGCTGAGTGCCGAAAACTGGTTACCGACGGTCGCAGCGGTGCAAGAGATGATGTTGCCAGCAGGGGGGGTGCACGCCGCCAGTGCTTCCGGGCTGAGCAGCCCGGACAGTATCCCGGCCGTCGCCAGGCTGATGGCCAGTGGCAAGGGAGCGAAACGAGCGGAAAAGGCTTTCTTGGCGGATTTTCTGTCCACGGGCAACTCCTTCGTGGATCAGGCGAATCCGTCCTTGAATGCGTGTCGGAGCGAGAAGAACCCCCTGGAAAAACACACACCGCGTGTCGAACAGCCTGACCTTGGCGACTAACTGTTTCCATTTGCGGGTGAGTTTTAGTCGAAAAATTGGATCCACGAAGAAGATTTCGTACGTTCACTTAGCATTAATACTTACTGATTAATGCCCGGATTTACGGGGTGAAAGTAACGTAGTTCGCGGCTTTGAGCCGACGAACGGTGTGACAGGAAAGAAATGTCGTACCCTTTCAACGACATGAAATTAATTATTTCTAAATATCACAAAGCTGACCGACCAGATGGTTTCGGATAGCTGTGTTTTCGAACGAATAGCCCTGATAACCGTATGGAATTTACAGGGTCCATTGAGCGAACGTCGGCCAGTCCACTATAGTGCCGCGATGAATACGCCTACCGACATCGACGCGCGAATCGGCGCGCGCATCCGCACCGAGCGGGAAAACCGCGGCTGGTCGCTGACCGAACTGTCGCAGCGCGCCGCCGTGTCGCGCGCGATGATCCACAAGGTCGAACGCGGCGACAGCAGCCCCACCGCCAACCTGCTGGGCAAGCTCTCCGGCGCCTTTGGCCTGAGCATCTCCAGCCTGATCGCCCGCGCCGAGACCCGCCAGGGCCGCCTGCTGCGCCGGCAGGATCAGCCGGCCTGGACCGATCCCGAGACCGGCTACCTGCGCCGGCACGTGTCGCCACAATCGGACCTGCCCGTCGACCTGCTGCAGATCACCCTGCCCGCCGGCAAGCAGGTGCCCATGCCCGCCTCGGCCTACGCCTTCCAGCGCCAGTTGATCTGGGTGCTGCAAGGCGCGCTGGTGTTCGACGAAGGGGGCGTGCACCACCACATGGAAGCGGGTGACTGCCTCGAACTGGGCCCACCGGTGGACTGCGTGTTCCGCAACGACAGCGACAACGACTGCACCTACGCCATCGCCCTGCTGAAGCAGCGCTGAGGACGGACGTCGCCTGGGACAGCGATCAGACTTGTCAATGATGTCCACTATATTGGATTATTCATCCATCATAGTTACAAGGCATGTCCGGAGAAACCATGACCATCCGCGATGCACTCCCGCGCGACATCGACGGCATCACTGCCATCTACAACGACGCCGTCGCCCACTCCACCGCCATCTGGAACGAGACCCAGGTCGACAGCGCCAACCGCCTCGCCTGGCTCGCCGAGCGCCAGCGCGCCGGCTATCCGGTGCTGGTGGTAGTCGACGCCGCCGACGCCGTCCTCGGCTACGCCTCGTTCGGCGACTGGCGGGCCTGGGACGGCTATCGCCACACCGTCGAGCACTCGGTCTACGTCCGCGCCGACCAGCGTGGCAAGGGGTTGGGCGAGGCCTTGATGCAGGCCCTGATCGAACGGGCCCGGGCCATCGGCAAGCACGTCATGGTCGCCGGCATCGAAGCGGGCAACCTCGGCTCCATCCGCCTGCATGAAAAGCTCGGTTTCGAACAGGTCGGGCACCTGCGTGAGGTCGGTGCAAAGTTCGGCACCTGGCTCGACCTGGTGTTCCTCCAGCTCACCCTCGACCCACGCGCCACGCCGGAGTGACGCCATGGCCTGGACCATCGCCCTGCTCATCGCCGCCGGCGCCGCACTGGTGCTGCAGAACCTGCTGATGGTGCAGATCAGCAGCGGCGTCTCGACGGTACTCGTCGCCCTGCTGCTCAACTCCGCCGTCGGGCTGGGCATCCTGCTCACGTTGCTGCTGGCCCGCTCCGGGCTGGCCGGGCTGGGCGAAGTGTTCGCCACCCTGCGTTACTGGAGCGTCCTGCCGGGCGTGCTCGGCTCGTTCTTCGTCTTCGCCAGCATTTCGGGCTACCAACAACTGGGCGCAGCCGCAGCGATCTCGGTGCTGATCGCCAGCCAGCTGGTGGTGGGACTGGGCGTGGACCTGTTCAGGTCCGGGGGGATCGGGCTGTCGTCCGTGGTGGGGGCGGTGTTGCTGGTATGCGGGGCGTGGTTGGTGGCTTCGCGCTGATCCTGCACCGTCGACAACCCTTGGGCAATTTTCCAGCGCGTCATGCGGGGCTTGGCAATCACAAGCAATATATGCGTAAATCCGAATATTCGAATTTGCATATGTAAAAGCCCGTCATGACCCTCACTCCCCCCGCTGTCTTCAAGTGCCTCGGCGATGAAACCCGGGCGCGGATCATGCTGATGCTGTTCGCCGAAGGCGAACTGTGCGTATGCGAACTCATCTGGGCGCTGGATGACAACCAGCCGAAGGTCTCCCGGCATCTGGCCCAGCTTCGCGCCTGCGGCCTGCTGGAGGATCGCCGCCAGGGCCAGTGGATCTACTACCGGCTTCACCCCGAGCTCCCCGAGTGGATCCGCAGCGTCCTGCAGGTGACGCTCGACGCCAACCGGGCCTGGGCTGACGACGATCAAGCGCGCCTCGCGTCCATGGAAGGCCGTCCCGTCCGCCAGGCTTCGTGCTGCTGAGGTCCGCCGATGCTCATCGCCGCGCTGGTCTTCGTCCTCACACTCACACTGGTCATCTGGCAGCCCAAGGGCCTCGGTGTTGGCTGGAGCGCTGCGGCAGGCGCGCTCCTGGCGCTGCTCACCGGCGTGGTCAGCCTCGGTGACGTGCCCGTGGTCTGGCATATCGTGTGGAATGCCACGGCCACCTTCATCGCGGTCATCATCATCAGCCTGTTGCTCGACGAGGCCGGATTCTTCGAATGGGCAGCCCTGCACATGGCGCGCTGGGGGCGTGGCCGCGGCGGACGTCTGTTCACCCTGATGATCCTGCTGGGTGCAGCGGTCTCGGCAATGTTCGCCAACGATGGCGCGGCACTGATCCTCACGCCCATCGTCATCGCGCTGCTCCAGCGCCTGCGCTTCAGCCCGGCCTCCACCCTCGCCTTCGTCATGGCCGCAGGCTTCATCGCTGATACCGCCAGCCTGCCGATGGTCGTGTCCAACCTGGTGAACATCGTCTCTGCCGATTTCTTCGGCGTGGGTTTCGCCGAGTACGCCCTGGTCATGTGGCCAGTGAACCTGGTGAGCGTGAGCGCCACGCTGCTGATGCTCTGGCTGTTCTACCGCAAGGACATTCCCGCCCGCTACGACCCCGGGCAAGCGGCCGCCCCCCGGCAGGCCATTCGCGACCGCGCCACCTTCGTCGCCGGCGGGTGGGTGCTGGCCCTGTTGCTGGCCGGGTTGTTCGCCCTGGAGCCGCTGGGCATTCCCGTCAGTGCCGTCGCCGCCCTGTGCGCCGTCATCCTGCTGGTCATCGCAGGCAGGGGACGCATCATTTCCACACGCAGGGTCATCAGGCATGCCCCCTGGCAGGTCGTGGTGTTCTCGCTGGGCATGTACCTAGTGGTCTACGGCCTGCGCAACGCCGGCCTGACCGATATCCTTTCCACACTGTTCAGCCATCTCGCCGGGCAGGGTCTCTGGGCCGCCACCCTGGGCACCGGTCTGCTCGCCGCGTTGCTGTCCTCGGTGACGAACAACATGCCCAGCGTGCTCATCGGCGCCCTGTCGATCCAGGGCAGCGCTGCCACGGGGGTGATCCACGACGCGATGGTCTACGCCAATGTGATCGGCTGCGACCTGGGGCCGAAGTTCACGCCCATCGGCAGCCTCGCCACCTTGCTGTGGCTGCACGTCCTGGCGCAGAAGAACATCCGCATCACCTGGGGTCATTACTTCAAGGTGGGCACCCTCCTCACCCTGCCGATCCTGCTCGCGACCCTGGCCGCCCTGGCCTTGCGGCTGAGCCGCCTAGGCTCTGTATGAAAGCCTTGAGACGAAGGTCAGGCAAGGCGAAAACAGCCGAGGAAGCGCAGTTTACGGGTTGTAAATGAGCATTCCGAGGCTGTTTTCAACGCAGCATCACCGAGTATCAAGGCTTTTCATACAGAGCCTAGTGTGGTGTTTCGCAAGTAACACTCATATTTTGGGCTAGGTTTTTCAGCATCAGAAATGCCCTGGAGCCACGATATGAAAACCGGCCGACCTGCTGCCCTGATTGAGTTGAGCGACGACGAGCA
>Ga0206116_1000915_pt1 | contig 20622 bp, 19 predicted proteins | sample 3A1Ametagenome_FD_178000 | JGI IMG/M metagenome (GOLD analysis project Ga0206116, IMG submission 178000) | Enriched microbial communities from leaf-cutter ant dump, University of Wisconsin, Madison, United States - 3A1A | ecosystem: Environmental > Terrestrial > Nest > Insects nest > Nest dump...
AGAAGGCCGTAGGCCGCCGCCACCTCCTTGAACTTCTCCTCGGCCGACTTGTCGCCCGGATTGAGATCGGGGTGCAGCTTCTTGGCGAGCTTGCGGTAGGCGCTCTGGATCTCGGACGCCGACGCGCTCGCGGAAACGCCAAGGACCTCATAGGGATTTTTCACGCGCGCGCTCCGGAAATCATTGGACTACAATCTCCATATGGGATGGCGGACGGGCTTTCGGCAACGAGACAATGCATCTCGCCGCCGAATATCCATCGTCCTCCTCATTTGCGCTCGTCGTCGGGAATTTCCGTATATTCCGCATCGACCACGCCATCCTCCGCCGGAGCGGCCGCCGCAGTATCCGAAGATGCGGACGATTGGGCAAGCGCGGCCACCGTCTCCTCCAGGGCCGAGGCCTTCTCGCGGATCGCAGCGGCGTTCTCGCCGCCCAGCACATCCCGCAGGGCCGACGCCGCCGCTTCCACCGCCTGCCTGCCGGCCGGGGCGGCGTCTTCTCCGGCAAGCGCCTTTTCGGCGGCATGCAGCACGGCATCGCCGTGATTGCGCGCCTCCACCACCTCCCTGCGCTCGCGGTCGGCGGCCGCATGTGCCTCGGCATCCTTGACCATGCGCTCGATATCCGCCTCGGAAAGGCCGCCGGACGCCTGTATCTGGATGCGCTGTTCCTTGCCGGTGCCCTTGTCCTTCGCGGAAACGTTGACGATGCCGTTCGCGTCGATGTCGAAGGTCACCTCGATCTGCGGCACGCCGCGCGGAGCGGGCGCGATGCCCATCAGGTCGAACTGGCCGAGCATCTTGTTGTCCGCCGCCATTTCGCGCTCGCCCTGGAAGACACGGATCGTCACGGCGTTCTGGTTGTCCTCGGCGGTGGAGAAGGTCTGGCTCTTCTTGGCCGGCACCGTCGTGTTGCGCTCGATGAGGCGGGTGAAGACGCCGCCGAGCGTTTCGAGGCCAAGCGAGAGGGGCGTGACGTCGAGCAGCAGCACGTCCTTCACGTCACCCTGCAGGACACCGGCCTGGATGGCCGCGCCGACCGCCACGACCTCGTCCGGATTGACGCCCTTGTGCGGCTCCTTGCCGAAGATCTTGGCGACCGTTTCCTGCACCTTCGGCATGCGCGTCATGCCGCCCACCAGCACCACTTCGGCGATGTCCTTGGCGGCAAGGCCCGCATCCTTGAGCGCGTTGAGGCAGGGATCGATGGTCCGCTGCACGAGATCGTCCACCAGCGCCTCGAAGCGCGAGCGGGTGATCTTGACCTGAAGGTGCTTCGGCCCCGTCGCATCCGCGGTAATGAAGGGCAGGTTCACCTCGGTCTGCGTGGAGGAGGAGAGCTCGATCTTCGCCTTCTCGGCCGCCTCCTTGAGGCGCTGGAGCGCGAGCTTGTCCTTGCGCAGGTCGATGCCCTGCTCCTTCTGGAACTCGTCGGCGAGATAGTTGACGAGGCGCATGTCGAAGTCCTCGCCGCCGAGGAAGGTATCCCCGTTCGTCGACTTCACCTCGAAGACACCGTCGCCGATATCGAGGATGGAGATGTCGAACGTGCCGCCGCCGAGGTCGTAGACCGCGATCTTCGCCTGCTTCTGCTTCTCCAGCCCGTAGGCAAGCGCTGCCGCCGTCGGCTCGTTGATGATGCGCAGCACGTCGAGGCCGGCGATCTTGCCGGCATCCTTCGTCGCCTGGCGCTGGGCGTCGTTGAAATAGGCCGGAACCGTGATGACGGCCTGCGTCACCGCCTCGCCGAGGTTGGCTTCCGCCGTCTCCTTCATCTTCTGCAGGATCATCGCGGAGATCTGCGAGGGCGAATAGGTCTTGCCCTCCGCCTCGACCCAGGCATCGCCGTTGCCCGCCTTGACGATCCTGTAGGGCACGAGGCCCTGGTCCTTCGCGACCGTCGGGTCGTCATAGCGCCGGCCGATCAGCCGCTTGACCGCGAAGATCGTGTTGGTCGGGTTCGTCACCGCCTGACGGCGCGCCGGCTGGCCGACGAGCCGCTCGCCGTCGCTTGTGAAGGCGACGATCGACGGCGTCGTGCGCGCCCCTTCGGAATTCTCGATGATGCGCGCCGTCTTGCCGTCCATGACGGCGACGCAGGAATTGGTTGTTCCCAGATCGATGCCGATGACTTTTCCCATCGCGAGTCCTCCTTGCTGCTGTTGATCTCCGACCGGCACGGGCCGACCCCACCGTTGAAGCGAGCAACCCGCATGCCAGGTGGCAAGTTCCGGTTTTCCAGCCGTTTGGCGGCTGCAAGGCCATCTGGAAAAGACAAGTTGTCCGCCGGGGGCCGGACAATCTGTCAGGCCCTGAGCCAGAACCGAAGGATCGCGGCGACGACACCGAGCGCGGCCACGCTCATCGTCCAGATGGCGACCATCCAGCCGAACTGCTTCAGGCGGCGCGCGGCGGCCGGCATCAGTGATATCCGTGCGCGCCGACCTTGCCGCGGAACACCCAATAGGCCCAGGCGGTATAGGCGAGGATCAGCGGGATGATGACGATCGCGCCGGCAAGCAGGAAGCTGAGGCTTTCTTCCGGCGCGGCGGCGTCGCGGATCGTCACCGCGGGCCCCGTCTTCAGCCAGAGACCCTCGAGCACGAACAGATAGCTGGCAAGGCCGATGGAGAAGGCCGGGAAGATGAAGTGGAAGGAGATGGTGAACGCGAACTGCGCGCGCGCCAGCACCACGGGATCGAGCCCTTCAAACACTGTCCTTACTCCTCGCTCACGGCCGGATCACCCGGCGACAACGCGCACCGGGATGGATTTGGCTGCCGGCGTGCCGCTGAGCCTGTCGTAGTAGTCAAGCGGCAGGAGGGGATTGAGTTCCGGATAATATCCCGCGACCGCCCCGCGCGGCATCGGATAGTCGAGCACCGTCAGGCCGTCGACGCGCCGCACCAGCCCGTCCGTGCTGATCGTTTCGAGCGCGACGCGCGTGCCGGAGGCGAGGCCCCTAGCTGCGATATCCTCCGCGTTCATGAACAGTACCATGCGGTCGTTGTAGACGCCACGGTAGCGGTCGTTGTTGCTGTAGATCGTCGTGTTGAACTGGTCGTGCGAGCGCACGGTGGCAAGGCGCAGCATGGCCGGATCGTCGACCACGTCGTTGACTTCCAGCCCCGGCATGGAGAGGAAATTCGCCTTGCCGTTCGCCGTCGGCCAGACGCGCCGGCGCGGCGGGATATCGAGATGGAACCCCTTCGGGTTCCTGATGCGCTCGGAAAAGCCGGCATAGATATCCGGGTAGACCTCGGCGATCTTGTCGCGGATGAGGTCGTAGTCCTCGATGTAGTGCGCCCATTCCACCTTGCTGTCGGGCAGCGCCGCCATCGCCATGCGGCAGACGATCTCCACCTCCGGCTTCACATGAGGGCTTGCCGGCGTCAGCACGCCCCGCGAGGGCGTGACGTTCGACATCGCGTCCTCGATGGTGACGAACTGCTCGCCCGCCGCCGTGCGGATCCATTCCGAGCGGGCGACGACCGGCAGGATCAGCGCCTCGCGCCCATGCACGAGATGGCCGCGGTTGAGCTTGGTGGCGATGCCGACCGTGAGATCCAGCCGGCGCATCGCCTCGTAGGAGCGGTCGGTATCGGGAATGGCGCGCACGAAATTGCCGCCGAGGCCGATGAAGACCTTTGCCGTGCCGTTCTCCATCGCCTCCACCGATTCCACCGTATGGTGGCCGTGCCCGCGCGGGGGCTCGAAGCCGAAGACGTCGCGCACCCGGTCGAGATAGTCCTGCGCCGGCCGCTCGTCGATGCCGACTGTGCGGTCGCCCTGCACGTTGGAATGGCCGCGGATGGGCGCGATGCCGGCACCCGGCTTGCCGAAATTGCCGCGCAGGAGCAGCAGGTTCGCCACCTGCTGCAGCAGGCGCGAGCCCTGCTGGTGCTGGGTGAGCCCCATGCCGTAGCAGATGATGGTGGCGCGCGAGCGGATGTAGATTTCCGCACAGCGGCGGATCTGCGCCTCCTCCAGCCCCGAGACCCGTACGATCTCGGCCCAGTCCTGCGAGACCGCGTCGGCCCGGATCGCCTCCACCCCGACGGTGTGCTCGGCGATGAAATCCGTGTCGAGCACCTTTTCGCCAGCCTCTTCGCGCTCGAACATCACCTTCATCATGCCCTTGATGAGGGCAAGGTCGCCGCCGATCCTGATATGCACGAACTCGCTGGCGATCCGGGTGGAGCCGAAGGTCGCCATCTGGACGACGTCCTGCGGCTCGGTGAAGCGGATCAGCGCCCGCTCCGGCATAGGATTGACCGCGACGATCGGCGCGCCGCGTTTGCGCGCCTCGACAAGGTTGGTCATCATGCGCGGCGAGTTGGTGCCGGTGTTCTGGCCGATGACGAAGATCGCCTCGGCATGCTCGAAATCCTCCAGCACCACCGTGCCCTTGCCAATGCCGATCACCGGCGGCAAGCCGCGGCTCGTCGGCTCGTGGCACATGTTCGAGCAGTCGGGGAAATTGTTGGTGCCGAACTCGCGCACGAAGATCGAATAGAGGAAGGCCGCCTCGTTGGGCGTGCGGCCGGAGGTGTAGAACTCGGCCTCGTGCGGGCTGGAAAGGCCGCGGAGATGCCGGCCGATCGTCGCGAAGGCCTCGTCCCAGCTGCACGGCACATACTTGTCACTCGCCGCCTCGTAGCGCATCGGCTCGGTCAGCCGGCCCTGCATCTCCAGCCAGTAGTCCGACTGCTCCATCAGCTCGGCGACGGTGTATTTCGCGAAGAACTCCGGCGTGACGCGGAACTTCGTCGCTTCATGGGCGAGCGCCTTGGCGCCGTTCTCGCAGAATTCCAGCGTCTTCTTGCAATCGGCATCGGGGAAGGCACAGCTCGGGCACTTGAAGCCGCCCGGCTGGTTCATGGCAAGGAGCGCGCGCGAGCCCTTGGTGATGACGCTCTGCTCCATCAGCACCTTCGCCGTCGCAGCCGCGGCGCCCCATCCGCCGGCGGGATGATTGTAGGTCTTGTATTGCGGCTTGCCATCAGCCATGATCGCGCGCTCCAAAAGATGACATGCCTCAATTACATCACTTTATCCCATTGAAATCCATGGACATTTTGTCTCGTCTCCGAAGGACAAATTGTCCATCGCCATCTATCCGGCAACCTGCAACGCCTTGAAATGCCAGCCTTCGCCCGGCTGGCACGCATCCTGCAGGGCAACGCCTCGTGCGTCAGAACCCTGCCCCGTCCCGACACTTTCCGGCAAGCCGATGATCCTGCGTTCCAAGCCGAGCTTCAAAGATATCGTCTCCACCTTCAACGGCTCGATCCTGCCGCGGATCGCCTGGCATCTGATGGCGATGACGGTGCTCAGCATCGTCGCGATCTTCGCGGCGCGCGAACATCCGGGGATTTTCGCCAAGATCAGCGCCATTCCCTTCACGCTGACGGGCATCGCGCTCTCGGTCTTCATGAGCTTCCGCAACAATGCGTGCTACACGCGCTGGTGGGAGGGCCGGGTGCTGTGGGGCGAACTGATCATCGCCTGCCGCTCCTTCGCCCGCCAGACCGCGGCGCTGAACGAGGACGAGCGCCGCTTTCTCCTCCACAATCTCTGCGCCTTCTCGGCAGGCCTCGTCGCACGGCTGCGCGGCGAGGACGAGCTGGAGGCGATCGGCCGCTGGTCGGCGGACGGGATCAGCCCGCAAAATCCCAATCCGACCAATGCCGTGCTGGACAGGATCGGCGCCCACTGTCTTGCGCTGATGCGCGCGCACCGGATCAGCGAGATCCACTATTCGGTGCTGGAAATCCAGCTTTCGGCCCTCGCCAGGGTGCAGGGCGGCTGCGAGCGCATCGCGCTGACGCCCGTGCCCTTCGCCTATTCCCTGCTGCTCCACCGCACCGCACTCGTCTTCTGCGTGACGCTGCCCTTCGCGCTCGCCGGATCGCTCGACTGGTGGACGCTGCTGCCGGTGCTGCTGGTCGCCTATACCTTCTTCGGCCTCGAGGCGCTCGGCCACCAGCTGGAGGAACCCTTCGGCTTCGAGCCGAACGCACTTCCCCTCAGCGCCATGCTGCGCACGGTGGAGCGCGACATGCTCTCCCTCCTCGGCCATACGGATCTGCCCGACCCCGTCCTGCCGCGCGACAACGTGCTCAACTAGGCTCAGGGCCTGGGACCGTGATGAGTGATTTGTTTTTGCTGAGCGAGCGCCAGATGGCGCGGATCGTGCCGTATTTTCCTTTGGCGCATGGCGTTCCCCGCGTCGATGATCGCAGGGTGATCGTCATTAAGTATGGCCTGCAATGAAAAAGCCGTGCCGCGCGCACAGCGCAAGGCGGGCCGATTCGAAAGAGACGGATGATCGTCTCCGCCCACCGGTGCGCGTGAACGTTGGCCCACTCTCGGCGCCGCACCCCGCTCTTTCAGATACGCTGCCGTCAGCCAGCTCGAATTCGGGATAATACCGCGTCGAGCGCCTGCGTCAGGGCATTAAGGCCGCCGGCCTTGTGGAATTCGGCGAACATTTGCTCATTGAGGCCGCCTTTGGTGGAATATTCATGGCGCAGGTCTTCCAGCGGCATCGATGGATTTTGCATCGCGACCGTTGAGAGGCTCAGGAAATGCTGCGCGAGATAGGCGCGTGCGCTTTCGCGAGGCAGGCCTTTCGCCTGCATCCAGCCGACGATGTGATCCATGATGCCGAAGTAGGTGCCCATGAGCGCGCTCGAGGCGGCAAGTACGTCAAACGCCTCGATCGTCTTGCAGGCGACCGCCGTGCCGAGCGTGGAGAACAGCGCTTCGACCGCCGCAGCCGGCGGGAAGATCGTCGTGACGCCGCTGCGGGTCGCCACGAACGGCAGCGGCACGGCGCGGACGATGCCGACCGGCGCATCGATCCAGGAATGCAGGGTCGCATGATCGATCGTCGAGATCAGGCTGACAACCTGCTGGCCGGGCCGGAAACGCAGGGCGCGCACGACCTCCTCCGCGACATTCGGCCGAACGGCGAGGAAGAGCATATCCGCGGCATCGGCGACCGACTGGTTATCGGCAGCGACGGTCACCCGCGATGACAGGCCTGCAAGACGCGCGGCCGTCTTTGCGGAGCGGGGCGACACGACGATGTCGGGCACCGGCCCCTCGCTGGAGACGAGGCCTGTGACGATGGCCTCGGTGATCGTGCCGGTGCCGATGAAGCCGAGCCGGAGCCTTGCCGTCGCCGTCAAATCTCAATCCTCCGAAGGATTGTGGAAACCGGCGGGAAGGGCAAAGCCCGTGGCCGATGCCGGCGGCTCGGCAGTGGCGTCCGGGCGCGCTTTCGGGAGCATCGCATGGGCCGCGACCACGGAACGGATCGCGACGGGACGATAGTTGCGGAGGAGGTCCGGCCGGGGGCTTTCCTCACATGTCTTGTCGGTCATGGCCTCTCGCCCCCGATGTCACTGTGGTTCGAACTTCACCATCGTTCCGCCGCCGGTCGCCTGATCGGTCGGGAACACTTCGACGCGCGCGACGTCCACATAGACGGGCAGCGCGATGACGTCGTTGACGATGCGGGCAATATGCTCCGGCTGGATCGGCCGATAGCCGTCGTAGAGCACGGCCTGCGCCCGGTTGTCGGCGATGGACGTGCGGTAGAGGTCCGTCTGGACGCGGCCGGGCACGATCTCGCTGACCCGCACGGAGGTTCCGAGCAGGTCGCAGCGCAGGTTGTCGCAGAAGAGGCTGAGCCCCGCCTTCGACGCGCCATAGGCGCCCATGTTCGGATAGGGCGCCTGCCCGCCGCTCGAACCGATATAGATCAGGTGGCCGCGCTTGCGCGCCACCATGCCCGCCAGCACGATCCGCGTCAGATGCAGCGGCGCCTTGAGATTGACGTCGATCATCGCGTCGATCTCGGCCGGATCGATGTCCTGGAAAGCCGCGCGGGTCGAGAGAATGCCGGCATTGTTGACGAGGATATCGACCTCCACGCCCTCCAGCGCCGTGGCGATGCGGGCGGCATCGCGCACATCCGCCTGGACGGGAATTGCGCCTGTCGCTCCGGCAAGCGCGGCAAGCTGCGCTTCGTTGCGGCCGACCGCATAGACGGTCAGCCCGCGCTCCCGCAGCATCGGCACGATGGCCTTGCCGATGCCGCTGGTGGCGCCAGTGACGACGGCGACGCGATAGGCCTCAGACATAGATGTAGCCTCCGCTGACCACCACGTTCTCGCCCGTCGCATAGGTGTTGCGGCTCGATGCCATCATGACGATCCATTCCGCCATTTCGACGGGTTCGGCCGCGCGGCCGAGCGCGCTTGCCTTGGCAAGCTCGGGCAGGAAGCCGAGTTCCCTGGCCCGATCGGTGGCAAAGCCGGCGGGTGCGACCGAGTTCACGAGGATCTGGTCGCTGGCGCATTCCTGCGCGAAGGACTTCGTGAGGCTCACCACGGCAGCCTTCGTCGCGGCGTAGTGGGCATTCTGCGGATGCGCCTTGAAGGCATCGACGGAGGTGACGTTGACGATGCGCCCCGTCACATCCGGTGCGTTGACGAACTGGCGCATGTGACGCACGGCGGCGACCATCATGTGATAGGTGCCCTTGACGTTGATGGCGTTTTCCAGATCCCAGTCCTCGTCGGTGATTTCGAGGATGGGCTTGCGCGGATAGATCGCCGCACTGTTGACCAGCGCATGGATGCGGCCGAGCCGGGCCGCCACGGCGTCGAAACCGGCATGCGCCGTCTCGGCGCGGGAGATGTCGGCAACCGCGGTCGCGACCTCCGCGCCAAGCGCCTCCAGATCAGCCGCGGAAGAGGCGAGCAGGGCCTCGTTGCGATCGATGAGGCCGATCTTCGTCGCGCCCTGCGCGATCATCAGCCTGGCGGTGACGAGCCCGAGGCCGGAAGCGCCGCCGACGATGACAACAGACTGGTTCTTCACGTTCCTACCTCGCGTTTTCGGGTTGCACCGCCATATTGGTGTGCTATCACTTATATGATAACTTTTGCGAAGCGCAAGCCCATTTCTGGACCCGCCCCATGATCCCTCGCCTCGACCCAGCACGGCGCGCGCCAACGCCCGGCGACGACTTTTTCCGCCATCTCGCCGAGGCGGGATTCGAGGGCGATATCGGGCTGTCGGCCGCCGACCGCACCGTTTTTTCCACCGACAACTCGATCTACCAGATCGAACCGGCCGGGATCGTCTTTCCCAGGAACGCCGATGACCTGAAGCGCATCGCCAAGGCCCTCGCCCGGCCGGAATTCGCCGATGTCGCCATCACTCCGCGCGGCGGCGGAACGGGCACCAACGGCCAGTCGCTGACGACCGGCATCGTCGTGGACTGCTCGCGGCACATGAACCGCATCCTGGAGATCGACCCAGTGCGGCGCATCGCGCGGGTGGAGGCCGGCGTCGTCAAGGACCAGCTGAACAAGGCGCTGGCGCCGCACGGCCTGTTCTTCGCGCCCGAGCTTTCCACCTCGAACCGGGCGACGATCGGCGGTATGATCTCCACGGATGCCTGCGGACAGGGTTCGTGCCTCTACGGAAAGACCAGCAACCACGTGCTGGGCCTGCGCGTCATCCTGGCCGACGGCACCGATTTCTCGTCCCGTCCGGTGCGCGCGGAGGAGTTGCGGGCCCTGCAGAACCGCCGTGACCGGATCGGCGAGATTCACCGCACCCTGGCGCGCATCGCGACCGACCATCGTGCCGACATCGACCGCATCTTCCCCAGGCTCAACCGTTTCATGACGGGCTACGACCTTGCCCACCTGCAGCGCGAGGACGGCCGCTTCGATCTCAACGCCGTGCTCTGCGGCTCCGAGGGCACGCTGGCGATGATCGCGGAGGCGGAACTCAATCTTCTGCCCGTTCCGGCGCACGCGGCCCTCGTCAACATCCGTTACGGCAATTTCAATGCGGCCCTCGAAGACGCGCGCAATCTCGTGGCGCTGAGCGTCGCCTCGGTCGAAACGATCGACGAGACAGTGCTGCGGCTTGCAAAGGGCGATATCATCTGGCCACGGATCGCATCCTTTTTCCCCGACGATGCGGATGGCCCGGCAAACGGCATCAATATCGTGGAAGTGCTGGCCGAGACGCGGGCGGAACTGGACGCAAAGCTTTCCTTTGTGGCGGCAGCGCTGGAGGCCGGCCCCTTTGCCGGCCGCAAGGGTTTCACGACCACCCGGGGCAAGGCGGAGATCGAAGCCGTCTGGACGATGCGCAAGCGCGCCGTCGGCCTGCTCGGCAATGTGGAGGGCCCGACGCGGCCCGTCGCCTTCGTCGAGGATACGGCCGTGCCGCCGGAAAACCTCGCAGCCTATATCCGGGAATTCCGCGCGCTGCTCGACAAGGAAGGCCTCGCCTATGGCATGTTCGGCCATGTCGATGCCGGCGTCCTGCATGTGCGCCCGGCGCTCGACCTCACCCGGCCCGAACATGCCGCCCTCGTGCGCCGCATCAGCGATGCCGTGGTGGCACTGACGCGCAAATATGGCGGAGTGCTGTGGGGCGAGCACGGCAAGGGCGTGCGCTCCGAATATGTGCCTGCGTTCTTCGGCCCGCTCTATCCGCGCCTGCAGGAGATCAAGGCCGCGTTCGATCCGCTCGGCCAGCTCAATCCCGGCAAGATCGTCGCGCCCGCCGGCCGCGCGCTACCGGAGATCGACGCGATTCCGCTGCGCGGCACGCTCGACCGGCAGATCGGCGCCGAAATTCGCGCCGCCTTCGACAATGCCGCCTATTGCAACGGCAACGGCGCCTGCTTCGACTTCGATGCCGACGGGCTGATGTGCCCTTCCTACAAGGCGACGCGCGACCGGCGCCAGTCGCCGAAGGGCCGCGCCTCGCTGATGCGCGAATGGCTGAGGCTCCTTGCCGAAAAAGGCGTCGATCCCCGCAGGGAGGCCGCAAGGCGGCATCCGCTCGGATTTGTCCAGAGGCTGTGGAACAGCCTCAATCCCGCCAACCGCAACGACTTTTCCCACGAGGTCCGCGCGGCGATGGATAGCTGCCTCGCCTGCAAGGCCTGCGCCGGCCAATGTCCCGTCAAGGTGAGCGTGCCGGCCTTCCGCGCCAAGTTCCTGGCCCTCTACTATCGGCGCTACCTGCGGCCGCTGAAGGATCCGCTGGTCGCCGCCATCGAAACCACCCTGCCCCTGATGGCGCGGATGCGCCCGCTCTACAATCTCGTCGCCAAGTCGCCGATGGGCAAGGCAGCGATGCGCCGCGTAGGCCTCACGGCGCTGCCCAGCCTTCCGCCGCTATCGGCGCGCCGCGTGCTTGCCCGGCAAGATGTCCCCGTCGCCACCCCGGCCGCATTGGCGCGCCTCGGCGCCGCACAGGGCAAGGCCGTCATCTTCGTGCCGGATGCCTTCACCGAGCATTTCGATCCGCAGGTGCTCCTCGACGCGGTGGACGTCGCCCGGCTTCTCGGCTTTTCTCCCTTCGTCGCGCCGCCCCTTCGCAACGGCAAGGCGCTGCATGTGCACGGCTATCTCCGCGCCTTCGAAAGAACGGCCCGCCGCAGCGCGGCCGCGCTCGATCGGCTGGCGGATAGCGGCGCGCCGCTGATCGGCCTCGATCCATCGATGACGCTCACGTTCCGCAGCGAATATGCCGGAACCGGCCTGCGCGCGCGCATCTTGCTGCCGCAGGAATGGCTCGCCTCCGTCCTCGACCGCCTGCCGGCCGGCGGAGCGCGGCAGCGACATGTGCTCATGGCCCATTGCACGGAGCGCACGAATGCACCGACCGCGGCTGCGCAGTGGCACACCGTCTTCGCGAAGCTGGGCGTAGACCTCGTGGCCGGCGAGACCGGCTGCTGCGGCATGGCGGGCACCTTCGGCCATGAGGTGCGCAACCGGGCGATCTCCGAAACGCTCTACGCCATGAGCTGGCAACCCGCGCTTGCCGCCGCCGGCCCGGCGGACACGGTGATGGCGACGGGCTATTCGTGCCGGTCGCAGGCCAGGCTGATCGACGGGCGGAGGCTTCCCCATCCGCTCCAGGTCATCCGCACGATCCTGCAGGAGAATGCCGCGCTTCCTTTGGCCAGGGATGCCACGTATGATATGTGATAAATTAAAAGCATAACCAGAAGGCGGTATCGATATGTCGGTCATCACGCAGCGCGGCAACCTCGCCGAAATCGTCGTTGCCAAGCTCGTGGAGCGTATCGATTCCGGGCGCTATGCCCCCGGGGAGAAAATCCCGTCAAGCGCCCAACTCTGCGAAGAGTTCGGCGTTTCCCGCACCGTCATCCGCGAGGCGCTGACGTCTCTCAAGGTCGCCGGCCGCGTCACCACCCGGCAGGGGTCCGGCGTCTACGTGACGGAGAAGGATGCGAAGACCCTCAACTTCGAAATCAGCCGCATCGAGGACATCCGCTCCGCAATGCAGATCCTGGAGCTGAGGCTGGGCGTCGAGATGCAGTCCGTGGCGCTTGCCGCCCAGCGCCGCACGCCGGAAGCCCTCGTCGAGATCGCCCGCGCCTTCGACCATATCGAGAACCTCGACACGGACGACGCTGAGATCGAGGCGCGGGCCGACTACGAGTTCCATCTGGCCATCGCCAAGGCGACCCGCAACCCGCACTTCCCGCGTTTTCTGGAGGCGGTCATGGGCGAGATCAATTTCGATCTCGTGCTCAAGCACAGCCAGTCCGGCCGCTCCTACAACGCCTATCTGAAGAAGATCAACAAGGAACACGCCGCCATCCTCGCCGCGATCACACAGGGCGATGCGAAGGCCGCGAAAAATGCGCTGGCATCGCATCTCGAGGAAAGCCTCAACCGCTACCGCACGATGCTGGCCGAGCCATCGGGCGCGAAGGCGAAATAACGGCCTTATCTATCGGCCGACCCAGTGCGAGCCGCTGCGTGTACGCAGACGGCGAGAAACGCAATTGCGGCCTGATCAGCGACAAAACTGGTCACACCCTCTCGCGCCCTTCGGCGCATAGGCTCCATCGAGCAGCCCGCGGAAGATCGTCGACATATCAAGGATAGCTTGTCGATCGACGGAATTTCTTACGCAGGTCCGCGGCTGGGCAGCCCCTATAGTCTTTTCAGTGGTCACGACACTTGCAGGCGATCTCCACGCGGCGCGCGCGTGGGGCGCAAATCAGGACGGAAACGTCCTGCTTTCCCGACCTTCCAGGGGTACGCGCGGCGCGAAATGCCGGCGCTCGCCTCCTGCAAAAACAAGAGATGCGGAGCAACCGCACCCCACTGAAACCGTCCATGGCTTAACCAGAGGGAAGCCCAACATGCTCCACATCTCGAAGTTCCTGGCGGCGACCGCCATCGCCTCCTCGCTGTTTCTCGCCCCGGCCTTCGCCGACACGATCAAGATCGGCGTCGCCGGCCCCTATACCGGCGCCAATGCCACCTTCGGCGAGCAGGTCTATAACGGCGTCTCGGCCTATGTAAACGAAGTGAATGCCGCCGGCGGCATCGACGGCAAGCAGATCGAACTGGTGAAGGGCGACGACGCCTGCGAGCCCAAGCAGGCCGTGGCCGTCGCCAACCGCTTCGTCGATCAGGACAAGGTGCAGGCCGTGATCGGCCACTTCTGCTCCTCGAGCACGATCCCGGCCTCGGAAATCTACAACGATGCCGGCATCCTCGAAATGACGCCGTCCTCCACCAACCCGACCGTCACCGACCGCGGCTTCGACAACCTCTTCCGCGGCTGCGGCCGTGACGACCAGCAGGCCGTCGTCGCCGCCGGCTTCATCCTCGACACGCTGAAGCGGGACAAGATCGCCCTCATCCACGACAAGGACACCTACGGCCAGGGCCTCGTCGATGCCGTCAAGAAGACCATGGAAGAGCGCGGCGTAGAGCCCGTCCTCTACGAGGGCCTGACGCGCGGCGAACGCGACTTCAACGCGCTCGTCACCAAGATCAAGAGCACCGGCGCCAACGCCGTCTATTTCGGCGGCCTCATTCCGGAAGGCGGCCCGCTGGTCCGCCAGCTGAAGGAACAGGGCGTCGACGTCGTCTTCGTCACGGGCGATGCCTTCGCGCAGGCCGAGCTCGTCGCCGCTGCCGGCGGCCCGGCCAACCTGAAGGACGTCTACTACTCCGCAACGCCCGATCCGCTGGCCGACCCGTCCACCAAGGGCGTGCAGGACGCGCTGACGAAGGCCGGTGTGACGCCCGCGAACTACGTGCTCTACGGCTATGCCAACGCACAGGCCGTCGTCGCGGCCCTCAAGGCGGGCGCAGACCTGGAATCGCAGGCCGCATGGCTGCGCGGCAACACGGTCGATTCCGCTATCGGCAAGATCACCTGGGACGAGAAGGGCGACATCAAGGACTTCAAGTTCGTCTTCTACGACTTCGACGACAAGGGAACCCCCGTTCTCGTGAAGTAGGAACCGTCCATGCCAGCCGGGCCGTCGTCCGGCTGGCCTCACTCCGCCGAATTTCAGGGGGTTCGCGTATGGATGTCTATATCCTCGTCCAGCAATTGTTCAACGGCATCACGCTCGGCACGATCTACGGCCTAATCGCCGTCGGTTACACCATGGTCTACGGCGTCATCCGCATGATCAACTTCGCCCATGGCGACGTCTACATGGTCTCGGCCTATATCGCCGCGATCACGCTTGCCGTGCTCACCTTCTTTGGCGTCCAGTCCGTGCCCTTCGCGCTCATCTCCGTGCTGGTGATCACCTGCGCCATCACCGCCGTCTACGGCTGGGCGATCGAGCGCGTCGCCTACCGGCCCTTGCGCGGCTCAACCAAGCTCGCCCCCCTGATCTCGGCCATCGGCATCTCGCTGATGCTGCAGAGCTATGTGCAGATCTCGCAAGGCGCGCGCGACCAGGGCGTGCCGACGCTCATCCGCGGCGCCTTCCGCTTCGGCGACGACGCCCATTTCGCGCAGATCACCTACATGCAGACGGTGATCCTCCTCGCCGCGCTGATCGCCATGGGCATCCTCACCTATGTGATCACCTACACCCGCATCGGCCGCGAATGTCGCGCCACGCAGCAGAACATCCGCATCTCCGCCGTGCTCGGCGTCAACACCGACCGCATCATCTCGACCGTCTTCGTCATCGGCGCGGCGACGGCCGCCGTCGGCGGCGTGCTCGTCACCTTCAACTACGGCTCGTTCAACTTCTTCATCGGTTTCGTCATGGGCATCAAGGCGTTCACCGCCGCCGTGCTCGGCGGCATCGGCTCGCTGCCCGGCGCCGTTCTCGGCGGCGTGCTGCTCGGCCTGACGGAGGCGCTGTTCGCCGGCTATGTCAGCACCGACTACAAGGACGTCTTCGCCTTCGCGCTGCTCATCGTCCTCCTGTTCTTCCGCCCCTACGGCCTGCTCGGCCGGCCGGAAATCCAGAAAGTGTGAGGGCGACCATGGAACAGAACCGCATCCTCACCCTCGTCAAGCAGGCGCTCCTCACCTTCACCGTCTCGCTCGTCCTCTTCGGCCCGATCTCCGGCCTCGTCCTGGAAGGCTTTTCCTTCCGCAACGAACTGGCGCGCGCCGTGCTGCTGGCCGCGATCGTCACCGCCGGCCGCATCGCGCTGTCGCTGGCCGGCATGACGCCCTTCGGCCAGAAGCTTGCCGGCAAGGCCGCGCGCAACGGCAGCGGCGTCACGGTCATGACGGGCAAGGAGAAATCGCCCGTCCTCATTCTCACGCTGATCTTCCTTGCCGGGCTCGCCCTTCCCTTCTTCGCCGATAAATACTTCCTCGGCATCGCCATCCTCGCGCTGATCTATTGCCTGCTCGGCCTCGGGCTCAACATCGTCGTCGGCCTTGCCGGCCTGCTCGACCTCGGCTTCGTCGCCTTCTATGCGGTCGGCGCCTACCTCCTGGCGCTCGGCGCGCAATATCTCGGCCTCGGCTTCTGGAGCGCGCTCGTCATCGCGCCGTTCCTCGCCGGCTTCTGCGGCATGGTGCTTGCCTTCCCTGTCCTCAAGATGCATGGCGACTACCTCGCCATCGTGACCCTCGGCTTCGGCGAGATCATCCGCCTTGTCCTCAACAACTGGCTGGACTTCACCGGCGGCCCGAACGGCGCGGCCGTTCCGCCGCCCACCCTCCTCGGCCTCGAATTCACCCGCACGGCCAAGCAGGGCGGCGTGCCGCTGCACGATTATCTCGGCATTGCCTACAGCGCCGACTACAAGTTCTGGTTCATCTATTTCGTGCTGTTCCTCGTCGTCTGCCTCGTCATCTACGCCGTGGAGCGCCTGCGCGTCATGCCGCTCGGCCGCATGTGGGAAGCGCTGCGCGAGGACGAGATCGCCTGCCGCTCGCTCGGCGTGAACCACGTCTTCACCAAACTCACCGCCTTCATGCTCGGCGCGTCCACCGGCGGCCTTGCCGGCGTGTTCTTCGCCGTCCACCAGGGCTTCGTGAACCCGACCTCCTTCACCTTCTTCGAATCCGCCCTGATCCTCGCCATCGTCGTGCTCGGCGGCCTCGGCTCTACCGTCGGCGTCATCGCCGCTGCCCTCGTCCTGACGATCCTGCCGGAACTGCTGCGCGACTTCGCCGAATACCGCGTGCTGATCTTCGGCATCCTGATGGTGGTGATGATGATCTGGAAGCCTCGCGGCCTCGTACGCATCCAGCGTCCGGCCTTCTTCCCGAGCACCGTAAGCAGCGACGGCGATGCGGCGCCGCTTGCCGCAAGCCCGGAGGCCGCCCGATGAACGCCCCCCTCCTCGACGTCCGGAACGTGACGATGCGCTTCGGCGGCATCGTCGCCAACCGCAATGTCAGCTTCTCCGTCCAGCCCGGCGGCGTCACGGCCCTGATCGGCCCGAACGGCGCCGGCAAGACGACGATGTTCAACTGTATCACCGGCTTCTACCGTGCGAGCGAAGGCCAGATCCTGCTGAACGGCGCCGATGGGCCGCAGGACATCGGCACGCTGATCACGAAGCCGATCACCGGCGGTTCCCATCTCGTCACGCGGGCCGGTATCGCCCGCACCTTCCAGAACATTCGCCTGTTCAAGGAAATGTCCGTCGTCGAGAACCTGCTGGTCGCCCAGCATCTGGTCACGGCCAACAATCTCGTCAGCGGCGTCCTGCGCACCGCCGGCTTCCGCCGGGCCGAGCGCGAAGCCGTCGACCGCGCCTATCACTGGCTCGGCGAAATGAACCTCATCGAGGATGCCAACCGGCTGGCGGGCGAACTGCCCTATGGCCGCCAGCGCCGCCTGGAGATCGCCCGCGCCATGTGCACCGGGCCGAAGCTCATCTGCCTCGACGAGCCCGCCGCCGGCCTCAACCCGTCGGAGACGCGCGAGCTTTCCGAGGTCATCCGCCGGCTCTGCAAGGAGCACGGCCAGACCGTGCTGGTCATCGAGCACGACATGGGACTGGTGATGCGCATTTCCGACCATGTCGTCGTGCTCGATCATGGCGAGGTCATCTCCGACGGCACGCCCGAACATGTGGCGAGCGACCCTGCCGTCATCGCCGCCTATCTCGGCGTCAGCGAAGAGGAAGTAGAAGCATGAGCGAAGGCCCTCTCCTCGAATTTTCCGGCGTGCACGCCCATTACGGCCCGGTCGAGGCGCTGAAGGATGTCGACGTCCACATCTTCAAGGGCGAGATCGTCAGCCTGATCGGCGCGAACGGCGCCGGCAAGACGACGCTTCTGTCCTCCATCTTCGGCGCGCCGCGCGCTTCCGCGGGGCATATCCTGCACAAGGGCGAGGATATCTCCCGCGTGCCGACCAACCGGATTTCCCGCCGCGGCATCGCGCTCGTGCCGGAAGGCCGGCAGATCTACCAGGAGATGAGCGTCGAGGAGAACATGATGATGGGCACGACGCCCATCGGCATGGCGCATTTCGACGAGGACCGGGCGATCATGTTCGATCTCTTCCCGCGCCTGAAGGAGCGCCGCAACCAGACGGCCGGCACCATGTCCGGCGGCGAGCAGCAGATGCTCGCCATCGCCCGCGCCATGATGGCCCGCCCGGAGCTGATCCTCTTCGACGAGCCTTCGCTCGGCCTCGCCCCGCTCGTCGTCAAGCGCGTCTTCGAGGTGCTGAGCGAGATCGCCGCCATGGGCAAGACGATCTTCCTCGTCGAGCAGAACGCCAACCATGCGCTCAAACTCTCGCAACGAGCCTATGTCATGGTGAACGGCCGCATCCACCTTTCGGGCGAAAGCGCTGCCCTTCTCGACAACGAGGATGTCCGCAAGGCCTATCTCGGCCTGCACTGAACGGAAAAGACAATGCTGCACAAGAACCTCATTGCCGGCGAATGGGTCTCCGGCGACGCTTCGGCGAACGTCAACCCCTCCGACACGAACGATATCGTCGGCGAGTACGCGCGCGCCAGCGCCGAGGACACGAAGGCCGCGATCGCTGCTGCGAAGGCCGCGCTGCCCGCCTGGTCGTGCTCCAGCATTCTGGAACGCCACGCAATCCTGAGGAAGACCGGCGACGAAATCCTCGCCCGCAGGGAGGAGCTTGGCCGCCTGCTTGCCCGCGAAGAGGGCAAGACGCTCACCGAAGCCATCGGCGAAGTCACCCGTGCGGGCCAGATCTTCGATTTCTTCGCCGGCGAGACCCTTCGTCTGTCCGGCGAGGTCCTGCCGTCCGTGCGTCCGAATATCGGCGTCGAGATCACCCGCGAGCCAGTCGGCGTCGTCGGCGTCATCACGCCCTGGAACTTCCCGATCGCCATTCCCGCCTGGAAGATCGCCCCCGCGCTCGCCTACGGCAACACGGTCGTCCTGAAGCCCGCCGATCTCGTGCCGGGCTCCGCCTGGGCGCTCGTCGATATCCTGCACCGTGCCGGCGCGCCGGCCGGCGTCGTCAACCTCGTCATGGGCCGCGGCAGCGTCGTCGGCCAGACGCTGCTCGACAGCCCCGATGTCGGCGCGCTGACTTTCACAGGCTCCGTCGGCACGGGCAGGCGCGTCGCACTCGCCTCGGTCGGGCACAACCGCAAATTCCAGCTCGAAATGGGCGGCAAGAACCCCTTCGTCGTGCTCGACGACGCCGATCTTGCGGTCGCCGTCGAGGCGGCCGCCAATTCGTCCTTCTTCTCGACCGGCCAGCGCTGCACCGCCTCCTCGCGCCTGATCGTCACCGAAGGCATCCACGACCGCTTCGTCGCCGCACTGACGGAGCGCCTGAAAGGGCTCGTCATCGACGACGCCCTCAAGGCCGGCACCCATATCGGCCCGGTCGTCGACGCGAGCCAGTTGAAGCAGGATGCCGACTATATCGACATCGGCCGTTCGGAAGGCGCGAGGCTGGCATTCGGCGGCGAACGGCTGGAGCGGGAAACGCCCGGCTTCTATCTGTCACCCGCCCTCTTCACCGAAGCGACAAACGACATGCGCATCGCGCGCGAGGAAATCTTCGGCCCGGTCGCCGCGGTCATCCGCGTGAGGGACTACGACGAGGCGCTGGCCGTCGCCAACGACACCGGCTTCGGCCTTTCGTCGGGCATCGCCACGACGAGCCTCAAGCATGCGACCCATTTCAAGCGCAGTTCGGAGGCCGGCATGGTCATGGTCAACCTGCCGACGGCGGGCGTCGATTTCCACGTGCCCTTCGGCGGCCGCAAGGGCTCGTCCTACGGCCCGCGCGAACAGGGCCGCTATGCCGCCGCGTTCTACACCACCGTCAAGACCGCCTATACGCTCGCCTGAGGAGGGATGCCGATGAAACTGCTCGTACCGATCAAGCGTGTAGTTGACTACAACGTAAAGATCCGCGTGAAGTCGGACGGCTCTGGTGTTGAGCTTTCGAACGTCAAGATGTCGATGAACCCGTTCGACGAGATATCGGTTGAAGAGGCGCTTCGGCTGAAGGAAGCGGGCAAGGCGGAGGAAGTGGTGGTGGTGTCGATCGGCCCTGCCAAGGCCGAGGAGACGCTGAGGACGGCGCTTGCCATGGGCGCGGACCGGGCGGTGCTGGTGGAGACGGACGACGCCGTCGAGCCGCTGGCGGTCGCCAAGATCCTCAAGGGCGTGGCCGAGGCCGAGCAGCCGGGCCTCGTCATCGTCGGCAAGCAGGCGATCGACGACGATTCGAACCAGACCGGCCAGATGCTCTCGGCGCTCCTCGGCTGGGCGCAGGCGACGTTCGCCTCCAAGGTGGAGATCGGCGAGGGCAAGGCGACCGTGACGCGCGAGGTCGACGGGGGCCTGCAGACCATCGAGGTGAAGCTTCCGGCGGTGGTGACCACCGACCTTCGCCTCAACGAGCCGCGCTATGCCTCGCTGCCGAACATCATGAAGGCGAAGAAGAAGCCGCTCGACAAGAAGACGCCCGCAGACTTCGGCGTCGACACCGCCCCGCGCCTGAAGGTGCTGAAGACGGAAGAGCCGTCGGGCCGCAAGGCGGGCGTGAAGGTCAAGTCGGTCGCCGAGCTGGTCGAAAAGCTCAAGACCGAAGCCGGCGTGCTCTAAGGCGTTCATGCTCCCGAAAAGTGGGAACCGGTTTTCGGACAAGGGCATGAACCAAGGGAATCAAGGGAGAACATCACATGGCCATTCTTCTTCTGGCAGACCACGACAACGCACACCTTTCCGACCAGACGGCCAAGGCGCTGACGGCGGCCACGCAGATCGGTTCCGACGTGCATGTGCTCGTCGCCGGCAGCAATGCCAAGGCGGCGGCCGAGCAGGCAGCCAAGCTCTCGGGCGT
>Ga0206116_1000918_pt1 | contig 20517 bp, 18 predicted proteins | sample 3A1Ametagenome_FD_178000 | JGI IMG/M metagenome (GOLD analysis project Ga0206116, IMG submission 178000) | Enriched microbial communities from leaf-cutter ant dump, University of Wisconsin, Madison, United States - 3A1A | ecosystem: Environmental > Terrestrial > Nest > Insects nest > Nest dump...
CGCCGCCGACGTTCAGGCCCGGAGAGGACCTCTATCTTATGGTTGATGCTAGTCATAATGCCGACATTACTCCTACACACTTAACTAAGTGGGGGAGCATGTCCGGGCCTTTCGGGGGCTAATTCAGGTTGCGCAGGCGGCAATGCGCCTTGGCGACGAGTTGGCGCGGGCTGCGGATGAAGGCGCGAACCTGTCGCCGAAGCTCCGTGACGTCCAGAAGGATGCTTACGAGGCATCTCTGAATGCCGCGGAGTTTGCTCGGCTCACCGGCGCTGCCATCGGCCCGGCAAACAGCTTGGCAGCAGCTGTCAGCGGCGTTGCGGACCAGTATGCTCGGGCGGCCCAGTTTGCTGCCTATCTTACCAGTAAGTACCCATCACAAGGCACGTATGCCGGCGTTGAGCGTAGTGCTGATGGGCCGATCCAAGGAGAGGAATTCCCCCTCCCTGAATTCGGACCGACGCCGGGCCGGCGCCCGCTGATTGAGCTTGATGGTCTACCGGGGCAGTTTGGTCGGAAAGGCCGAAAGGGCGGTGGTGGCGGTAAGAGCCTCGCCGAAAGCTACGATGACATCGTGAAATCCGCCGAGCGCCGTATCTCCTCGCTCGAAGCAGAACGGAACGCCGTCGGGCTCACTGATCAAGCGGCAGATAAGCTGAGAAACACGACGGATCTTTTGAATGAGGCCCAGCAGAAGGGCATCAAGCTCACCGATCCGCAGCGCGAAAAGCTGGAGACGCTGGCCGAGACCATGGCCCGAGTGTCCGAAGAGACGCGTCAGGCGCAAGAGCAGATGGATTTCTTCGAGGACATTTCCGGCGACCTGAAAGACGGAATTCTTGACGTCATTCTTGAAGGCGAGAAGGCGTCTGATGTTTTCAAGTCGCTTGGGAAATCCATCGCTCGTGCAGCGCTTGAAGCCGCATTGTTTGGCACAGGGCCATTCGGCCAGAGCATCGGCAAGGGCGGCGGTGGGGGGCTTCTCGGTGGTCTCCTTGGTGGGGTCTTCAAGCTCTTCTCGTTCGACGGAGGAGGGAACACCGGGTCGGGTTCGCGCTCGGGCGGCATGGACGGCAAGGGTGGTTTCCTTGCCATGATCCACCCGAACGAGACGATCATCGATCACACTAAGGGCGGCGGAGGAGGGCAGGGCGTCCACATTACTGTCGGCGTCTCGGCAGACGGTAACGGTAATATCCTGCCTTTTGTCGAGAGCGTTTCGGAAAAAAAGGTCCAACAGGCCGCCCCCGGCTTAGTCAGTGCTGCAAATAGTCAGGTGGTTCCGACGATGGCGAAATACCAGGCGCAAAAGGCTGGCGGAGACTGGCGGTCGCAATGAGCATTCTCGTCTGGCCTTATAAGCTCCTGAAGCCTTCTGAGTGCCGCGCCCACCCGAACCCGTTCACGCGGTCGGGTGGCCGCACGCTCGGCGGGCTCAAGCCATCGACGCGAACAGACCTCGGGCCGTGGCGTATCGATCTAACGGGCGTTGCTATTCACACCGTCCAGCAACGGCGGGCTTGGGATGCAATTGATACCTATCTCGGCGGCACGTCGGGCCACGTCGCGGTGCCGGCGTGGGCGATGGATAGCGCACCTTATGCCAGCGGCGGCGAAGAGGCTCTTGTTGAGGTCCCGCACAACGATGAAACGACCTTCAGCGACGGTGCGGAATACCAGCAGAATGCAATTTCGGTGGTATCGCAAGGTGTGACGGCGCTCGGCGCCACCGTCATGTCGATGCGCATCATCAACGGCGCCGAAGACCTTTCCGGGGTGCGCTTTTCATACCGGCATGCCCTATACAAAACCGGCGAAGTCCTGTCGATCGATGGCGACGTGTGGACGGTACGGATCACGCCTACGGTGCGCGAGACGATCCCGGCCGGGGCTGATCTGGAGTTCGACCGGCCGACCTGCCTCTGCAACCTTGCGGAGGACACCGGCATGCAGCGTGCCATCAACGCGGATCGCTTCGAGCAGATCAACGTCTCCTTCGTTGAGGACACGGACTACTGGTACAAACTCGCCAAGGGGCTGATCTGATGGCTTCGCTGCGCATCCTTTGTGACCTCTATCTTCCGGATGAGGCGCTTTATCTTTGGGACGGTTCCGGCGGTCCCTTTGTTGATGCCGATGGGAATATCTATCGGCCAGCACAATTCACGGACGAGGCGCTGCAAAACATCGAGGCTGCGATCAACGGCGAGGCATTTACCCTCCCCCTGTCGCTGGTCGGCATCGACACGGCTACGGGCGATGAAATCTGGGACTATGACGATGATGTCGGGGTGGTGGGCTCATCCGTCGTCATTAAAATTCAGGAACTGGACGATTTCGATCAGCCCGTAGGCGATCCGGAAATCAAGTTCACCGGCGAGGTCGATAATCTTGACGCTGCGGACCAAGCCCAGGACGAGGCCTCCACATCTACCGTTGCAATTGACATCGTGAATGCCTTCACGCTGCGCACGACGACAAGCGGGAGTGTGCTGTCGGATGTCGATCAGCGGGCGCGATCCGCCATCCTGAACCCCTCCGCGCCGCCGGATCGCTCCTGCGAGCGCATTCCCGGTCTCAGGGACAAAAGGCTGGGTTGGCCCAGTTGGTAAAGGAGAAACGACATGAATGAAGAGATGAAAACCTACGAAGAATGGGGCTTCAAGGCTCATGCTGTGGGATACCGCACACCGGAGCACCCCATTCCTCGCGTTGCCGCTGAGGCTATTTCTGACTATGCCTGTCGAGAAGAGCGTAAAATCGCTTCAGCATATCCTTGGCTTCTCCGTCCTCTAGTCCGTTGGGTGCGTCGCGCAACAAGCTTTTGAGCGATGCCACCGCAGGACTGTCCGTCTTAATCATCGCGAAAGACGCGATAACGGCATGTAAAGCAGATTCGAGCGCATCGATCTTCTGCTGAAGCTTTTCGGTTTCCATGACCGTCCCTCCCGTTTGAGGGCACCAGAAAAACACGCAAACAACCAAGAGTCGAGTCATGGAAGCCTCCTTGAAGGCCTTCCACGACGCCAACGCGCGCGAGCCGTGGGCGCCGGGGAAGGTGGATTGCTGCATGGTTTTGGCTGATTGGGCTATTTGGCTCGGTCATATCGACCCGGCAGAGCACATGCGCGGCACGTACAGCGATGAAGCCGGTTTCTTCGAAATCATCGACATGTACGGCGGGCTTATCAATCTCGTTGCCTCGCGCGCCGACCTTATTGGTGAGCGCGTGACTATGCCGTCGCTCGGTGCAATCGGCGTCGTTGGATCTCGAAACAACATCAGGCGCCAATTCGGCGCGATACACGACGGCAGGCGATGGCTCGTGCGGACGGCGCGTGGGTTCGACACTGTCTGCGCTGCACAGCTTGCAGCATGGAGGATACCTTGCCTGAACTCCTAGCCGGGCCAATTTTTTCCTTCCTGATCTCGTCGACAACGATCTCTACAGCGATAGCAGGACCACTGGCCACCGCGCTTGGTTATGGTCTCTTTGCTGGCGGGGCCTTTCTAGCATCTTCGTTTCTGAAGGCAGACAAACCCGCCGTCCCGAAGCCGGAAGATGGGTCTTATAATCTCAAGCAGAATGTCCCGTCGCTGCCGATCGTTCTCGGCAGGGTCAAGAAGGGCGGCGATTATATCTTCCTGGAGGAAACCAACGGTACCGCCTACCACATTACGGTCATCGCCGGGCACCGCATCAATCGGGTCGTGACGCATTACCTCCACGACGAGGCTGTGACGCTGAGCAACGGCGATAACGGATGGGTAACCGCGCCGGCGCACTTTGCAAAACCGTACCAGGGCACCGGCCAATGGGTGCTTATCCTTTGGAAGGCCGGGTTCAACGTGGAAACAGCTTATAGCGATGTCGTTTCTGCGTTCCCGAGCATCTGGACCAATGATCACCGCGGCGATGGGTTGGCCACGATCCGCATGTCTTGCGCGACCGTGCCGCAGGAGGACTACCTTGAGGTCTATCCGAACCAGATGCCGGAGCACTCGTGCATCGTGGAGGGTGCACTGCTCTACGATCCCCGCAAGGATTCGACGGTGTCCGGCGGCTCCGGTTCGCATCGGGCCAACAACCCCAATAGCTGGGAGTTTTCGGACAATCTTGCATTGATGCGCCTGCGCCATCTTTGCAGCCCTTGGGGCGGCAAGATGAGCTATTCCCGTATGTATCTGCCCGACTGGATCAACGCGGCGAACGTGTGTGATCAAGGCATCCTGAACAGGAATGGGGTCGCCGAGTATCGCTATCACGGCGGGCTATGGTTTCGCGCGAGCAACGATCAGGTGGAAGTCGGCCGGATACTCGACGAAGCCGGCGAGATGGTCGTCTTCGAGCGGGCAGACGGCAAGATCGGGGTCCATGCCGGCGAGTTTGTGGAGCCGGACATCACGCTCGACCAGAATGCGATTTTTGCTATCCGTGTGGACAAGAACAAGCGCAAGTCCTCGACGGTGCTGGCCGTGCGTGGGCGCTACGTCAACACGGCGAACAACTACGCCACGGAAGACGCCGCGATCTACGGCGATCCCTATGGCGAGGTCGATGAGACCGAGCGGACCAAGACCTTCGACAACGCCGCTGTCCAAAGCCATAATCATTGCCAGCGAAAGCAGAAGCTCACCTACATCCGCGCCAACGCCCGCAAAGTCTCTATCACCGCCGATTATCACGAGGCGAAGGGGTGCGCCTATCGCCGGTTCATTCGCGTGCATTATCCGTCGCGTGGTCTGGTCAATGCGGTGGTAGAGATCACCTCCACCGTGTCGCTCGACCTGCGCAACATGCGGGTCTCGTTTTCGGGCATCGTCGTGCCAGAAAACCTTTATGCGTTCGACGCTGCGACGGAGGAGGGCTCGCCCGGCAACGCTGTCACGCCCGTTACCTCGGCTGGTGTGCCGGAGCCGGAAGGCTTCATGGCATCGGTTCAGGCGGAGGTCGTTGCCGGGGGCGCGAGTGCGGCCTTCATCCTCGGCGAATGGGATTTTCAGGCGATCACCCTGACATACGAACTGGAATTTGAACCGACTGACGGTTCATCTGTCGCCCAGTCCATGTTCTCGAAGGCGGGCGAAACCGAAGTGCGCACGCCATATCTGGTCGATGGTAAGCAGTATCGGAGCCGCCTTCGCACCTGGGGCGGAGGGTCGAAATCTGCTTGGACGGGTTACCAGACGCTCACAGCAACGGCCGACCCGGTTTCGCCCGGCCCCGTCACCGACGTGCAGCCGGTCGATGTTTCGACAGCTGGCGAGGCGCTGTTCGCGTGGACCTCACCAAACAGCCCTCGCTATTTCGCGACCCGGATTTATGTCAGCACGACGGACGACATTGGAACCGCAACGCTGGTCGCCACGGAATACGGCGCTGCGGCAGCAGCCGATAGCCGGACGGTGACGCTCGACCCCGACACCTATTACGGGTGGCTCGTCGCCACCAACGCATCCGGCATCCCCGCATCCGCCGAGGCGACGGGCACTTTCACGGTAACTTGAATGATCCGATGGGCGAATTGGAAAAGGAAGACGTTATGACAGAACCAAACGATGGCAAAGTGTCAGTGGACGTTGCTGTTCGGATCGATAAAAACGGTGACTTCGAGTTTTATGCCTCATCCGTTTCGCCGAGCAGCACGCGAGTGACCTTTGCGAACGATCCTGAGGGAAGGTCGAATTTCTCCTCAAGCTCGCTGAGGAAAGCAACACCCTGATCCACTTGATCAGGAAATGCCTGCCTCCACTCGTTGCAAAACGACATCAAGGCGGTTTGATGGGCGGCGATCAGGCGCTGAACCTGACCGGCATCTACCTTTATCTCCACATCCATATCTACCGCTCCCATTGCTAGCGGAAAAACAAACCACGCAATCAGCCAAGAGTCGAGACTAACGCCCCATTCAGCGTCTCCTTGGCCCGCGTCCTGATCCAACACGACAGCACATCACCAATGCCTCTGGCCGCACGCCGGAGCGCTTTTGCATGGAGAACGACATGCCTGCACCTCGCGGCGCCGAAGTCTGGCGCGACTATGTCACCGAAGGCGTCCCCTCGTCGGGGAAGAACCAGCCGGCGAAAGCTGACGCGCGCGCCTGGTCGACGTGGCTGGAAAACCTCGTCACCTCCGGCGTCCTTTCATCTGGCCCTTGGTTTGCTACCAAGGAAGCCATGACGCTCGGCTACGCGGCCAATACGATTGCTGTGGTCTATGATGATCCGACTGCGGCTGAGAACGGGCTGTACACCAAGGTCGGCGCTTCCGGTTCGGGTTCGTGGACGCAGATCACCACCTTTCTACCGGGCTACCAGTTCGTGACGGCCTCCCCGACCGGCGCGAGCTCGGCGAATGCGATCGTTGCCTCGACCTCGCCGCGGCTGCCGGCCGGCAACGGCGTGGCGCTGGTCACTCTGCCCGTGCCGCACACCAACACGGCAGTCGCCGTTACTGTCGCGTTTGATGGCGGCGCGGCTTTGACCATCAAGACCCGTAGCGGGGAAAACCCGGCGACCGGCGAATTGCAGGAGGGGGACATGCTGGCCGGTTTTGTTTCCGGCACCACGTTTCGCCTGATCACTGACCCGAATTCGCTGATCCACGCACAAAGGGCGGAGGAGGCACAGGCGGCGGCGGAAGCAGCGCGTGACGCCGCCGAGAACTCAGCCACTAGGGCGGAGTACGATGCCAATTTTGCGGATCAAGCGAAGGCGGCAGCCGAGGCGGCGGCAGCCGTATCAGGTGACGTCGTATTCTACGACAACTATGCGGATGCGGCGGCCGACGCCGACACACAGCCAGCCGGGCAAGTCGTCGAAGTAGCCATCGACGAGACGAGAAACAGCGAGCGGACTCGCTATCGAGTTGATAGTAGCGACTTGGTTTTCGTCGTTAGCCTTTCCGGGGTCCCGGCAAAGCCACCGTATGTCCTTAAATCGGCCGGCGTGTTCGACTTGCTGAGCTATGTCCGCAACGTCGACATAGCGAGCGCCGAGGCAATCGAGGCTTTCGACATTGCAGGCCAAGACGGCGACAAGGTTCTCGCTGCCGTTCGTGCGGCCGGAGATGACGCGCTTGCATATGTGCAGGCGGGGGCACAGCGGGGCGGCAAAATCCTGTTACCCACGGGGAAGGTAGGCCTCAAGGACGAGTTTTTCTCAGACGGCTTCCAAGAGGCCGTTTGGCTCAACACCAATTTGGGCAACCGCAAGAGGTTTTCCATCGCCGGAGAAGGATCACACGTCAGCCAGATTGCTGTGCGCGATGACTATATTTCAGGGTGCCGCAACAGCCTTAATGGCAACGAGCGTAACTATGGTCCGTGGGCTAACAGCCCGTCGCCATCGATCTTGCTCCCCATGATTTGCGGGGCTGCTGGTCCGGTCGCTTTCGGGGGTAGCGGCATCCATCTACAGGGAACAGGCCGCCCTGGCCGCGACCCTATTGCCTGGTTTGAGGTGGGCGCACTCGGCTCGTTTCACTCCGATGTGCGCGCGCAAGACTTCGGCAATTCGGGCCATTGCGTCCACGGTTCGTACAACGCTGACGGGGTGAGGCTGCACTTCGTATCGAACGGTTTTCAGCCCACCCGTTGCGGAAAGCGTCTTGGCGAGGTGCCCGGCATTGCTCCTTCGTGGGTGGTATTCGACGTTAACGCTTCTGCGAAAACCATCACGGCGAAGGCAGGGGTGGCAGTTGACGGGTATGCAATCGGAGACCCTGTGCCCTACTTCACCGCTGATGATGTGGGGGCAGAGGTCGTCATCCAGGCCGTCTTGAACATGGGTGTTGGCGATCTCCAGCCGCTATCGACAACGATAGACGACTTCACCAGCTCGTCCATCGTTTCGTTCGTCGTACCGGGTGGTTATGCCATTTCGAATGCTGTGGGTACGGGCCTATCGTTCAAGCCTGTGCGCGCAACCACGACGGCCGACAGCGAAGCCGTCACCCTGTCGAACGCTGTCCTGTGGGGCCGCGGCGCGCGCGACATGATCGGTCAGTTGGTGACGATCCCCAAGGCCGGCTCCAAGGTCCAGACTGACCGCGACCTTTTTGTTTCTCGTCTCGTAGCACTGAGCACGGGGGACGATAGTGATGGCTACACGACCGCCACGCTCGCAAACAAGCCGCGGCGGTCTATCAATGAAGACTTCATCGTCACCGCAGGGCACCACACCTCCATGGACGAAACCACCATGGCGTTCGGTGGCGTGCACCCGATCTCTCGCATGGATGATACCAACTATTCGGCCTCGCGGTGGGAAAATGGGGCGACTGGCTCCTACCAGATGGTGATAGGTACCTGTAATTCCGCGGTGCAATACGTCGCCTGCAAATGGCACGGAACTACTGCCGGCAACCAGTTCGCGGGGGAGGGACAGGGGGTAATCGACAACGCGCGAGACCTAATGCTTATTGGGTGCGACGTGACACACATGGGCGTTCACGGCGATGGTTGCCTGCGCTTGATGGGGTGGAGCGGCAATGCGAAACTGACTGATTTTTCTGCGGGCGGCTACAGGATCGACCAAAACTTCAAGGCGCTCTACCTTGATCCGATGACCAGCTACAGCCCGGACAATTGGGGCGTGTCGGAAACAAATCTTACGGTCGCCAATACGGCCTTCCGTCGCCTCAATCAGTCGCTGCTTGCTGGCCGTGCCGGTCTGACGGGTTACGACCTGATTACGCTGATGCGGGACCGGAAACGTCGCGCAGACCGGACGCGAGAACTGCTCCCGACTGATGACTTGAACCTTGTCGTCCTCCCCGGCGTGTATGTATGGGGCTCCACGGCCCCGGCGAATGCGCCGCCTTTCGGCGCGCGCTCATCCATGGTTTTGACGAACTACCGAGGTGAGATCAGTCAGGAGGTATTCGATCGTGACAACCACACGGTCTGGGTGCGTGACTACACGAGCGCGTGGTCCAAGTGGAGGCCGATCGATGTTTTGCTGAGCGCGACTGCCTCGGAGTTTAGCGATGCTGCTCACGCGATAAACATAGAGAATAAAACGACAAACAGGATGGCGCGAAGGACGACAGATCGGGCGCTCATGATTTCTGATGGGGGCGGTGCCACGTCCACCTGGAGCTACTACCTGCCCTCTGGGACGGTAACGCCGACTTAGTTTGTTGTTATATCAGAAAGAACGTACCAATCATCCCATCTGGAAAACTCAGTGAACCACCGTCTGTTTGAAAGCCTTCGCTGGCATATAGGCTTGTTTCAATCCATGCACGCCAGCGGCAGCAGCAGGCCTTGCCGATGCGAGCAGCGATGAACCTGAACGCGGGCAAGCTCATCGCCGCTCGGCATCGGCTCCGGCGGATGCGCCACGTCAAACTATGGCGGCACTTCCGACATCGCCATGGCCGCCGTGTACGACCGTGTCCTCAGCGCACCCGAGCGCACCGCGATTTATGACAGGGTCAAAGGCTATCTCGGCCGGCGCGGCATCACGATCTGAGCGCCTGCTGCAGGCCGCCCGGCCCGACCGGGCGGCAGGTGCTCGCATAACGATCTCGGATGCAGCATCGGCTACCGGTGGCCGTTTTGCTCGGAATATTGGGGCGCTTCATGCATAAGGCCGCAAAGCCGACAAGCCGGGTTGATGGAAGATGCGGCGTGATATCCGGCCTCGAAAACGTCGCGAAGTCCCGTGTCTACGGGACCGGCTTCCAGGAAGCTCTGCCAGGCAGAATGAATGTCGCCATCCACCGGCAGGAAGTTTCTACGGTCGTTGTGACGGGCTATAGTCATGTCGGACCCTCCACGTTGGATGGGGCCGATTATGGACTTTCCTTCTGTCACTTTGATGACAGAGCGGATGCGCGGTCGATCAAGCCTTCTCTCAAGGGCCCTTCAAATACCTTTGAGAATCGATTTTGACACTAGTGCCGGAATTTCTAGAATTCCGATTTAGCGTGTCAAAATTCCGAAATTTCGCGGCGAGCTACAATCAGCCATATTCGCCTGGCTTCAATCGGCGGGACAGGGGGACGTTAATGCGCCTACATAGGCATGCAGATAATCCCCCAGCCGATGGATAAGAGAGCCGCCAAACCGAGGGTTGATCTCGAAAATCAAGGGGATGTCATTCACCAATCGATAGTCGATGCAACAGGATCCGCTCCGGTATCCGATGGCGCCTAGCAGGCGCTCGAAGGTTTCAAGGGCCGGCGTCGTTTCCAGCCACTCCCCTGCCGGTGGCTGATCATGGCGCCCCTGAACATACGGCGTTCGGGCCCACCGATAGAGGTGGGTGGCGTGGAACATTATGCGCCCGTCCTTCAAGAGGAGATGGGTTGCATATTCCTCTGAACCGGGAATGTATCGCTGAAGAAAGTACTCGTTGTCCTCGGCAGTAAAAAAAACAATGTCCTCGGAATTGTGTACAATTCTTGACAGAGAGCCCCAGGCATCATTCCGATGCTTGAGTATCAGCGGAAAATCAGCCTTGGAGACTTGCCCTGGTTGTATTATCTGCGGAATATGACGTCCGAAGCCAAGACTGATCGCTCGGCGATTGAACGCAAGTTTATCATGGCACAGGTCTTCGGCTTCCTGCGAAACGACGAGGGCCGCAGCCGTGCGACCACTCGCGATCCATTCGCGCACCACCCTTTGGCATCCCAGATGGAAGGGAACGATGGCGTCGAATGCCGAGAGATCAACGTTGTCGAGCTTGCCAACCGTTACCGAATATCCGGCGGCGGTGGCGCGCGCGATGGTCTCGTCGTTCCAATCTTTGTGGTGGCTAATGAATAGGCGAGGGGGCATTGGCGCACATTGCTGTCACTGGCGTCCCGTTGCAGTTGGCCTGCGATTTCTGAACTGCTAGACTGACGATCGATCCCGGCGACGGCGGCTACTGGTTGCAGTTGGCCTGCGATTTCTGAACTGCTAGACTGCGTGAAGTCGTACTGGCGCTCAACGTCGTGTTGCAGTTGGCCTGCGATTTCTGAACTGCTAGACTAGATAGAGCCTCACGCCCCTGTTTCGGCAGTTTTTTTTTGGCTTTTTCATGCCGGAAATCAACCACGAGCGCCGACATTGCCAACATTGCTAGTGCCGTCAACACACAAGGAAAGGGACCAGGCCGCATAGCTTTCGCATCGAACAACGGAAACGCGCACATTGCGCTTGGCGCCAATGCCAGCTCGCCATGGGCTGAAATCAACCGCAATCCCAAGTTGATGATCTCTACCTAACTGAAAGATTTTGATAGCGATTGCCATACCCATTCTCTCAAAAGGTCTGGCGCGTTCAATATTCTTTGTCTTTCGGCCACTCGCTCCGCACCATGGATTTGCAGTCGACGCATTAGATCGTGAATGTCTGGAGGGGATGTCCAGAAAAAGTGGGGGTCCGGGTCCTTCCATCCCTCTCCGTACGTCAGATCAAGCTCCTTCTCCGCATAGAGCGGGATGAGAACGCGGCGCCCCAAATAGTCGATTTCTCTCGTTGGCACGGTATTGGCGCCAAGGTAGCCGCCCGCTCCTGTAAAGCGATACCAATGCTTGTCGGAAGTATTCCAACCGAGGAATACATCAAGCCAAGATTCCCCTTTTCGGGCAACGTGAAATTGTCCCGTGGTGAGGAGATTTGCTGTGTAGCCAAGTGCGTAGAGCTTGGGGACGAGGTCGTCGAATACATCAAAGAACCGATCTGCTGCCTCTTCGGGGGTCTCAGCCCGAACACAGAAGGAAGCATCTACGTCGTCGTCATGATCAAGAAACTTCTTCTCTCGGACCAAGCCCAATAGATTGCCGCCGGTCAGATACAGGTCGAAGCCAGCCGCGATATGAAAGAACGATTTCATGTCGCAATAGAAATCGAGCATCTTCACGATCATGGTCGGATCCTTGCCGAATGATACCTGTAGGTTGCACCAGTGATCAATGTGCCACTTGTCTGATAGCATGGACCGGAGCGTGTCGCCGTTGTCGTTCGAACCGCCGTGCAAATAGGGGGCAGTACCTTTCAGGAATGGGAGTTCAAAATTGCCATCCCCAACAACCACGCGGACCTGTCCATCTTGAGGCAAGTGTTTCAGGAGTTTTGCAGCCATCGGGAATTTGAACCCCGATATCGCCGGACCTCCGCCATTTTGAATGTCAGCCCTCGTATTGTCGGCCCGTCGTGAACGAATGAATATGTCGTCAACGTATAGTTTCACGACCGCTGGACCATCGGAATCTGTGGAATAGCACCACCCCGAAATTGTGTCTTCGCTAACAACCTCGACGTATCCCTTAATCGCCAACGACGCTGCCTCCTGTTTTTTGTCTCAACCGACAAATGATATGGTGATGGTTTCGCTCGTCAGGAACTGACGAATTCGCCTCTCATAACGAAAAGCTCGCCAGTTGATGGGCGCATGAAGAGCTTCCGTGTCGTCTGATCCATCCATGTGAAAGACGGAAAGAGGCGGCATCCCGCTTAGCTATCACTCCGCACACGCCAAATAAACCCCCGCCTGCGACACAATGCATCTAGCGTAGCCCAATTACCGACCCGAAAGGAAAATCATCATGCTTGGAAAAGGCAAAACCGCGGCCGCCACGGCTGCCCTCGAAAAGACTGTCGAGCTCATCCAATCAAGGGAACGGACCAATGCGGAAATCTCTTCTGCCGATGCTGCCGTGAGAGTGGAATGTCTATCCCTGGCCCGCGATGCTCTGAATGAATGGTGATACGTAAGATCGCTCGGTCATGAAGCCACTCCTCGGGATAGGGCAGATGCAATCCGCTTTACGTGTTTGAGGCGAATAAACTTAGCATTGTGAGATGCCACTTTTGCATGGGGGGCACGCTGCCGTCATCGAACCAGGTGGCCGCGCGAGGATAGAACTGATTTAGGAGCGGAGTAAATTCGCTGCGATGACGTAGCGTGTCGCCAATCTTAAAACCAATCTTTGGTGTCTTAACGACCCATCCGGGGAGATCATTGTACGCCTTGTAGAGGATTCTCTTTCCGGAGGTGCCGCCCTCACCGGCTCCTAATTTCATACGGGCTGGTATTGTTAGCGCAAACTCTACAAGCCTGTGGTCGGTGAAGGGTGCGCGACCTTCGATAGAGGCAGCCATCGTTGCATTGTCTAGGCGCATAAGCAGGCTAGGTAGATGATGTCGCAGGAAGAAGTATTGGAGATGGTCGGTTAGGCTCCCGTGCCCAAGCTCATTCATGATTCCCAATATATAGCTTACGCCATTCTCAATATATGATGTAGAAAATCTCGTGTCGTAACCAATTTGTAGAAGTGTTTCTGGGGAAACGTATTTATATCTATCAAATATCCATCGAGCAATATCATGCGGACGTGTGATATTAATTGCTTCAGCGCCCGATGTGAATATATTCGAGTACCCCCAGAATATTTCGTCGGACCCTTCGCCAGACAGAACTACTGTGTTTGTCGGCTTCATCTTCTGTGACATTTTAAAAATGGCGTACTCGTTGGGTACGCAAAGAGGTGATCCCTTAGTTTTGGTTAGCAACGAGAGATCATCTAAATAGTTCTCATAGGTTATATCGACGATTTCACATTTTGCACGATAGAAGTCAGCAGTGCGCTGAGCTCTTGCTGTTTCATCATCGCTATCCAGAAGTGAAGTAAACGTGTGCGCACGAACTGGGGTTCCTGACTTTGCTGCCATATGGTGCACAACGATAGTTGAGTCCAGGCCGCCAGATAAGAAGGCGCCGACTGGGACGTCCGCCACGAGGCGTTTATCGACGGCTTGCTCCAGGAGGAGGCGCAACTGGTAAATTACTTCATCCTCGGTGAGGTCTGTATGTGGAGCATTTATGTAATCTCTCACGTCCCAGAATGTGGTCTGTTCGATGTGCGAGGAGGAGCATTTTAAAACCGTACCAGGCCTAAGCGAGTTGACGCCAACGAACATTGATTTATCAGTGTCGGCTGTACGGAAGGCGAGATAGTTCATGAATTGAGACTTGTCGGTCGGCAACCCTCCCATCAAGTCCGAAACCACCTTTGGGGTGCTTCCAAAAGCAAGTTTCGCTCCTTGCTGTGAATAGTATAAAGGTTTTACGCCGAGGCGATCTCGGAATAGATATACGGCCTTCTCCTCTCTATCAAATATGGCCCCCGAGAACATTCCGTGGAAATCAGAGAATGCAGATATATTTTTTAGGGAGAAGTTTTCAATTAGGGTTTCTGTGTCGGCTCCCGTTCGGAACGTAATCCCATTTTTTGTTAAATTGTTATTTATTTCTCTGAAATTATAAATCTCTCCATTGTATACGGTTAGAAATCTGCCCGATTGATCTTGGAAGGGCTGATGTCCCCGCCAGCTGAGGTCTTGGATGCTAAGGCGGGTGTGGGCCGCCTCGAACCAAGCTTCAGTGACTAAACCGTGATCATCCGGTCCGCGCCGGGCGATAGATCTGAGAAGGTTCGATCTTTCGTGTCCGGCGTCAATACCATTCCAATTAACAAGTCCGTAGAAACCGCACATCTTTGAGACCTCAATACATAATTGTTGGTAGATCAGCTCTCCGAACGAAGCCTATTTAGCGTTTGATTTATAAGCGTAGAGGACGTGCCCTTTGTGTATGGGAAGTACACTACACGTACCTCAACCTCTTTGAAGCGCTGCTCTAGTTCTTCCCATCGATCTGAACCGTACCAATCATCGCCAACGAACAGGATATCAAACCGCAGCTTTTTCCATGCTTCGAACTTATCTAGCTCTTCTTGGGGAACTACTGCATCGACGTATCTACAACCGCGTACTATTTCCATACGCTCCACGAAAGGAATTACAGACCGCTTGTTTTTATAGGAAACCAGCTCGTCCGTAGTCACTCCGACAACTAAACGATCGCATAAATTCCGCGCGTTCCTCAATAAATTGAGGTGCCCAATATGGAAGAGATCATATACTCCCGTGGTGTAACCAATTTTCATAGGAAATGAACCTCCATATTTGTTTCGAAGCTGGTTCAGAAGCCGGATTAATTGAGTAGAAAAAGATAGTCGCTAACGAAGTGTCACAGTGCGATTAATCTTTCCCTCTTCGCGTCGAGCCGCGCGAGACGTTCGGTATTCTGGTCGATCGCCATATCTTAGAATCCATCTCCGTTCGGCGTGAAGCTGTAGGTCAGTTGAAAATCATTGTCGAGGCAAATCAATGGCAAAGGCTTGCACTCCTTCAGGATTGTAGACTGAGCAATCTGGTCTGTTAACGGCCGATTCACCTGCTATTGCCGGGTTTATGCAACTTAAAATGTAGGGTGGAGCATCCTTGCTCTGACTGGGAGATTACCTTTGGATGCGCAGGTTGGTCGTGACGCTGCAGGCAGCGGTGCGACACGCCAACGCTTTGCTCGCTTCATGCTGGCCAACGGTATTCCGGAGGCGGGAAATGATCGATACGGTGCTTGCACGCAAAGTCCTTGCTGTGTGGAAAGGGCCGGCGGCCACAACAAAGTGGGCTGATGTAGCATTTTGCTTCAGAAGGAGGGACGGGGGCGTCCTTCGCTCTTGCCGTGCAGAATGTAGTGGCTGTATCCCGAGGTGAAGAAACCGGCGCGCACGGCTGCGTCAACGTCGGGATTCTGGCGGCGATATGCGTCCTCGTCGAAGGTGGGCGCTACTGGTATGAATCCACGTGTTCGTCTCGCGATCTGCTCCATTTCGATCCAGGTCGAGTTGAGGTCGATTGCTTTCTGCATGTACCGCTTTTTCGAGTACCATTTCGCCCCGGGCGGATTGTTCAGGTGCGCGATGGCCCAGTATTTGTCTGCCAGGTCGTGGTTGACGGGCAATGCCTCGGGGTGATCCGTCGCGGTGCGATGGCGAATGTCCCCGGCGAAATATCCGGACACCACCGCGACGGCGCCCGGGAACTTGTTTCCGTTGCGGCGAATAAAGGCATTCCTCGCCACCGCAGCGAATTCCTCGTGTTTGCTGAGGCCGCCGATCACCGAGTTGGCATAGGCGGAAGAATCGCCCCTATCTCGATGATGGTAGTTCGCGAGCGCCTTGGGGATCACGCCGATGTCCGTGCGAAGGAGGAATTCGAGATTGAAATACCAGTCGCCAAGGACCGGAAGAAGCTCGTTGTAGCCGCCAATGTCTTCCCAGATCGAACGACGGAACACGAAGGAAATAGGGGCGAACATGTTCCCAACAGCCATTTCCGGCAATTGAATATTGCGGACCCAGTCCATGTAGGGCCGTCGATCATGCTGAATTACCTCTGTTCCACGAACCTCTTCCGAAACATAGGTCGAATGAGTGATCACCCCACCGTAGCGCTGTCCTGCCTTCCCTGAGAGGAATGCCGTCGTTTCCTTCAGGAAGGTCGGATCCCAACTGTCATCGTCATCGTGGATCACGATGAGGTCCGACTCGCAATTCGCGATACCCGCGTTTGATGCGGCTTCCATGCCGAGGCTCTGCGGGTTCGATACAAGGATGATCTTTCGCCTATCGACACGGCTATCATTCACCACCTTGCGGACTAAGGCTTCATCGCCGCCATCGTTAACGATGACCCAGAGATATTTTGAATAGGTCTGGCTGGCTACGCTTTCTGCCGCGCGCTGTAAAAGGATGGGTCTATTTTTGGTTCGCGTAATGATCGCAACGGTCGGGCCTTCCGTCTCCGGTGCTGCTTGCACGTGGGCTGGATCGAAATAGGACGAGCTATTCGCGCATCCTGCTAAGCGCAGCTGCGTGTCGCGCAGGTATCCTCCCTCGTATTCGAGTGCGGCTTGGCCTTCCTGCCATAGAGCCCGTTTGATACGTTGATCCACGCTGACCGTCTTGTCGGGCTCGATCAGGACCGATACCGACAGGTTCTTGCCGAAATCGGCGGAGCGGTCTTTGCAATAAAGAGATCTCGCCTCTTTCCGGGTAGGCGTGATGATCACTCGGGCCAGTTCTGCCATCGCTATTTGATGCCGCGAGATAATTTCGGAGATACTGGTACCGCGTCCGGCGCCGTTGAGGTAGGACACCACAGCCAAATAGAGTGGGTCACTCTCCTCAGTGACTACCTCGTTGAGATTAGCTTCGATGGCACGCTTTGCAGCTATGTCACATGTACCTCCAGGAATCTCCTCTACAGATGGTCCATTCGGTTCCAGCAATGTTTCAACGATGTGCCGATGGCGCACGATGGCGGTTTCGGGAATCTCGGGCTTGTAGTCATCGCTTTCGAATAGCAGGCCGATGACCTGATTGACGATCGAAGCGTCATACCCCGGCAGCAGCGAACGGCCGAAATAAAGGCCTCGCCACGCGGTTTCGGGATACGCTTTTGATAGAAGTGACTGCGTCGACCCCTGCCAGCCGCTGTCGATGAGCACCGCTCGACTTCTGCCACGAAGGAGATTGGAAATATAAACATCAAGTTCTGCGGAGCAGCGTCTGAAATACTCTCGCATCTCCTTAGCTGCCGGCGTGCTACCTTCGATCCATCCGGAAAAGACATGCCCGTGGGCCTTGTATTCCTCGCGCCCGAGATCCAACTGGGACAAAAGTTCCGGCTGGTTCCGGAAGATGCCGGCGATCAGATCCTTAATGGGGTGGTGGTAATATTCACGCGAAATAATCGCCGCCGAATGTTGTTTTACCCTATTAAAGGTGCCCTTACAGGTGGAGATTCGCGACGTCCAGAAGATATCAGTTTGCGGTGATGCGCCATTAAATCCATCGAGAAACGTGCGATAGAGTTTTTCAATGCGCACGCCTGCACGTGCGCAGAACAGAAACGCAGTCTGATCGTCATCGAAGTAGGAAATGTATTGGTGCAATCCCAGGAGCCAGCGCTGTACTACGGGGCCGAGAAGGTCGTGACCGATGTGATGCGTCAGATCGGTTTTTGCGGTCTCGATTTTCGTGTTCAAAGTTTTACTCCGGAAAGAAATCAAGACGGCATCGAGATGTCGATGTCGACTGCGAAGTTTTGCTCGAGCATCGCCGCAGCCGAGCGATGGCTGCTTTTTCTGCGCTCAATTTCCGCTGCGGTGATAGGAAGATGAAGCGCTCTCCAGCCATGGCTGATGGGCTTCTGAAAGTCGCCTTTCAGGCTATCGCCGACGTGTACGAAGTCATTGGCGCCCAGGTTCATTCGCTCTTGGATCAACGGGAAAATCAATCCAGATGCCTTCGATATGCATTCATCAGCGCTTGAGATGATTGCGGAAAACCTGCTTGTGTCGACCCCTGCCAAGCCCAGAAGTCTTTCGACTTGATGGGTATGCATATACATGTCGGTAACCAGGATCGCTTTTCCACCACGCCCCAAATGCATGTCGATATAGTCAAGGAGGAGTGCATTCGGCCTGATGCGAGTCGATTCGTATGCCAACTCGGCGTTTATGAACGCATCCTTATGTCGGGAATCCCCTACAAGCAGACGGCTCGATACGATGTGAATTTCCGTTAGCGACCCTTCACCATATCCTTTCACGCGGTCCCTCGCGCGATAAGACGCCTTGGTGCCCAGGTGGCGAGCTAGAAAAGCATCGATTGCGTTTCTTGAAGGGATTGTCGGCTTACGTGATTGTGTCCTCTTTCTCGCATTATTCGGGCTTCCCTTCAGGACTTTCGCCATCGCGTCGCCGATCTCAATGAACCTTTCCAGCTCAGACGAATCGTCCCGAAGAAGGAGGGTGTCGAAAATGTCGAGGGACAGGATCGCCTGATCGCTCGGCATGAGTTCGTCAATCCTACCGAAGAGCGCAGATCGGAAGGCGGCGTCTTTGAAAAGCGTCTGCCGTGATGAAGCCTCTGTCACGATACGTTCGATGTGCCCAAACGTGTGGGTGGATGAGGTAGCGATCGTCATTTTGTCGTCCATAAGCATATTGATCTGCTTGATCTGCGCGTAAGGAGGGCACGCGTCTGGTATCCCTACAATTTAAGCGCGGGCTGAGCAACCGGCGAAGGCGCGCATATGGTGGCCTGTGTACATCAAAACGCGTCCCTAATCTTACTCTGTTCGATTAGAGTCACGATTGCAACGCGCCACACCTTTTGTTTTCGATACTAACTTTCGAGCATGATCCGGCGAAGCAAACGCTCCATGAGGAGCCCGAGGCACAAGGCGGTCAGGCCGAAGATGATGAGATACTGCTTGTCGAGAATCTGGGTGCTGTAGCCTTCGTAATAGGAAAGGCGCATCCACTCCACGGCATGCAAGACTGGATTGAAGGAGAGCGGATAGATTGCCGCTGCCGGCAAGGCGGCGGCAACGAAAAGGGTGCCGGACAATAAGTATACTATGATCAAGAAAAGCGCATAGATCGTCACGAAGAACCGGAAGAACATCGTGATGACACCCACCAGTGAGCCCACGCCGATAGCGAGCAGCAGGACGGAAAGATAGGCGTAGAGCGCTTGGAATGGATCACGTGGAAATGGATCGGCGCCTGAAATCAGGAGGATGACGAAAATGAAAAAGAGCGTCACGAACGCGGCGATGATTTCCAGCACGGCGCGCGCGGCCATGACGTCGAGCACCTTTACGACGGGAAAGGCAAGCATCGGCTTGTTCAGGATCAGCGACAGGCCCATGAAGCGCGATACGTACGTGAAGGTCAGGGTCGGTACGAGCCCGCTGGCGAAGAAGACCGCGAGGCTATCGCCGAACGGCGCGATACGCCCCACGAGCCTGTAGATCGTCAGCAGGATGAGGATGTGCGCCACCGGCCATAGCGACACGAGGAGGAAGCCGAGGCCGTGATTGAAGAAGCGGGACCGCATGTCGCGAAGCATGACTGCCTTCATGACATTCCGCTTCTCGCGCAGGGCGGCACGGATCGTACGGTATTCTTCTCGGGGGCGCATATATCTCTGCTCGGGCGATAGTGGTATGTATGACAGAAATCGCTGTTGAGGCAATTCGATGGCTGCAACGCTATATCACATTCTCAATACCCTTCATCGGGCCGGAGGGCGGAATGTTCCCGCCCACAAGTTGCCGTGGGTGGTTGACGATTTCCCTGCCATAAACCGTGCGCTCAACATGAGTTACATCACGCGATTTGGGACCGACAACAATTCCACATTCTCCTTGACGCGGTCCGGTTACGACGCGATCGACAAGGAACCGCCGCCGATGACGGCCTTTGAGGTTTTAAAGAAGACGGTTCTCTTCTTTTTCTTCGCGCGCCCCTACTAGGTCGGCTAGCTTGTCACCGTTGCCCTGGAAGCGGCAACCATAAGCTACTCGCTGCCTCCGGAAGCAAGCCAAACAATCGGACGCTCGCACCCTTATGCGGGTCAGGCAGCCGCTTGCACGTCGAAATCGAAGTGAATCCGATCATAAGGGAACTCCACGCCCTTTTCGGCGCGGTCGATCACCCCGGCATTGATGAGACGGGTTATGTCCCGGTGGACGGCCTGCACATCACGACCGACACGACGGGCAACCTCACGAATGGACAGCGGACCTTGGCCGGCCAAAGCCTTCACGATGGCTAGGCGGGCAGGGGCTAGAACGTGGTGCATCTGGTCATAGTCGG
>Ga0206116_1000920_pt1 | contig 20441 bp, 19 predicted proteins | sample 3A1Ametagenome_FD_178000 | JGI IMG/M metagenome (GOLD analysis project Ga0206116, IMG submission 178000) | Enriched microbial communities from leaf-cutter ant dump, University of Wisconsin, Madison, United States - 3A1A | ecosystem: Environmental > Terrestrial > Nest > Insects nest > Nest dump...
CCAGACCGCTCATGCGGTGGAAGCGGGTGCCGACGAAGGTCATGTCGACCTTTTCTTCGTATTGCACGTGGCGCAGTTCCACGGCGCAGGTCATTGGGCCGAAAGGCAGGTGGGCGGTGAGGCGTTCATGCACCTGGCCGTTGCTCAATTGCTGGGTGAGGTTGCCGGCGAAACGCAGCTTGCAGCCGGTGGCGGAAATATCCAGCAAGTGACCAGGGATGGGTTCGCGCAGTTTGTCACCATTGAGCACGACCTTGACCAGGTCGCTTTGCTTGAGTGGTGCACGAAACGCACTGCGGCGCTGGTGGTAAATCACTTCCTGCGGTAGTGGCGCCCAGTAGCAAGGGGCGCCCTCGAACTCGCCCGGTTGTACGTCGTGCTCGCAGCTCCAGGCCACACGTACGCCATCGCGGAACGCTTCGACCTTGAAACTCTCGCCTTGCTTGAAGAAGCGCTCACCATCGTTCGGGATGATTTCATCGAGGGCGATGCGACCCCGATCGCGGTCGATTTCTACCAGATAGCTCTGAAAACGCTGGCTGCGATCCTTGAACTGGATCACCAGCGGATCATGGTTCTGTTGCAATTGGCGCAGGGTGGCAATGATCTCCACGGGTGCCTTGAGCACCTTTGGCGGCTGGGGACCGCTCTCGTCGTTGAACGCGCTGGACACAGTTCGGAACTCTCCGAGTCAAAAGACTACAACGGCACTAGCATACTGGCTAAGTGCCTGCATGTCCCTGTGCTTTTCGCTTATCGATAGGGGCTCAGGCCTGACTGAGTGGCCTTTGCTGCGCGATTCTAGCGGCACTGCCACGGCTGTCATAGAGCCCTGGTGTTTCGCCGCCGCGCAGAATACCGAGGACGCTGCGCACCGACGCCTGGTTGGCACGTACCAGGCGGCCATTACGCAGATTGGCTTCCTGGCAGCGTTGCAGCAGGTTGGACAGGTCTTCGCTGCGAGCCAGCAACTGCTCGCCCTGGGCGGAGTTCGCTGCCAGTGCATTCAGTCCGTCACGATCTGCGGTCAGGCCAGCGCTCTGCAGCAGGCGGCTGCGTTCGTTGCCATGCTGCTGGAGCAGGGCAAGCAGGGGTTGTTTGTCGTTGAGCAGGCCGTCGAGACGCGGCAGGTCACGTTCGCTCAGGGCCTGGAATTCGGCGTCGATCAGCTCAAGCAATTGCTCGGCGGTGCCGATATCGGTGGTGAACAGGTCAAGCAGGGCTGTGTCGTGCATGGCGGGCTCTTGGGGGTCGGGCGTCCAACACCCCCAGCGCAGCCCTGGGACTAGCGCTGGGATTCGAAGTCGAGCAGTTTCTGAGCGACGCGTTTGCTGTCGACCTGATAGCTGCCGTCAGCGATGGCCTGTTTCAACTGGGCCACGCGCTCCTTGTTGACGATTGGCTGATCGCTCAGCTTCTCGCTGATTTTCTGCAACTGTTGTGCCTCACGGCTCAGTTGCACGGATTCACCGCTTTTGGCGGTGGTTTGTTCATCGCTGCCGGTGACAGGCGCTTTGCTCGGCTGTGCCGACTCGCTGCGATTGCCAGCCTGAGTCGAGCCGGTACGCCCCGCGTTGGCGGGCGTATTGGCGTTGTTCAGCCGGTTGAAGTCGATGACCATGATGCAAAACCTCAGACGATATGGTGGACGCTTGCCAAGCTTTTCGGCCACTGCCGAGAAAACTTTAGGGCTAATTTCATGCGTCATAAAACAGTGTAGGGGATCGCCAAGCCATTACGTTACAAGAAACATGCCTACATGGACACTTCCACCTGTCCCGGGCCGATCACGCGGGCGCGAATCACCCGTTGCGAGCGCAGGTTGCGGACATTGATCTGCTGACCAGGAGCACCGTCCGTCAGGGCTTCACCGGGCATGCGCACGTTCACGGTGGTGCCACGAGCGCTGATGACCACCTGATCGCCGCGGCGTACCACCTCGGCGATTTGCAGATGGCTGGGGGCCAGAACCTGGTCTCCACCCAATTGCCGCGTCAATTTCTTGCCGATTGCCTGTGCTGGGTCGGTCAGGAAGTTCTGACCGAGTTGCCCCACATCGCGTTCCACCAGACTCAGATCCGCTGCCTTGATTACGCTCATGCGCTTGAGCGGGCGGGTGAGTACGACGACCGCGCGGTACAGCCGTACCTCGCCAGGTACGAATACGGTCCAGGGGGCGCTGCCGTCGCAGCGTACGCGCGTGGTGACACGGCCTAGTGGCTGTGCCGGGCTTTCCAGTGTCGTCGTCAACGGTTGATCACAGAGCGGCAGACGCAACCGCGGGTCGAGACGATTGACGCGAATCTCATGGCGGCCCTGGATTTCGCTACGCTGTAGATATTCAGTGGTCGCCTGCTCAAGAAAGGCCTCGGTGGCGCCGATAAGCTGGTCAGTGCTAGTGAAGGTCGCCGCCGCGGTACCGCTGTAGCCGATTGTCGGCAAAGCGAGTAAAACGGGCAAAGGGGCAAGGCACTTTGCCAGTAGCTGACGGAATGATGACGTTCTTGGCTTCATGACCAATGCAAAGCAAGCCCCGTGCCGCCTGCTAGGCTGCTAGGCTGCTAGGGGTAGGCGTTACTAGACAAGAAGGAGTCCGGGCATGGCCGGGTTGATGGATTCGGTTAACCAGCGCACTCAGCTGGTAGGGCAGAACCGTTTGGAGTTGTTGTTGTTCCGCCTGGAAGGCCCACAGCTTTATGGCATCAACGTATTCAAGGTGAAGGAGGTGCTGCAGTGCCCCAACCTCACCATCATGCCCAAATCCAGCCGGGTCGTGCGGGGCGTAGCCAATATTCGTGGCGGTACCATTCCGATTCTCGACCTGTCCATCGCCACGGGGCGGGCACCGCTGGAAGACCTGAAAACCAGCTTCGTGATCATCACCGAGTACAACACCAAGGTTCAGGGCTTTTTGGTGCGTTCGGTGGAGCGCATCGTCAACATGAACTGGGAGGAGATCCATCCGCCACCCAAGGGCACTGGGCGCGACCATTACCTGACCGCGGTCACGCGGCTCGACCAGCAACTGGTCGAGATCATCGATGTGGAGAAGATTCTTGCCGAGGTGGCGCCCACCTCCGAAGTGATCTCCGCAGGCGTCATCGATGATCAGGTGCAGAGTCAGGCGGTGACCAAGCATGTGCTGATCGTCGATGACTCCTCGGTGGCGCGCAAGCAGGTGTCGCGCTGCCTACAGACCGTCGGTGTCGAGGTGACCGCCTTGAACGATGGGCGTGAGGCGCTCAATTTCCTCAAGAAAATGGCGGACGAGGGGCGTTATCCCGACAAGGAACTGCTGATGTTGATTTCCGACATCGAGATGCCGGAAATGGACGGTTATACCCTGACTACGGAGATTCGTAGCGATCCACGCATGCAGAAGCTGCATATCCTCCTGCATACTTCGCTTTCCGGTGTGTTCAACCAGGCGATGGTGAAGAAGGTCGGCGCTGACGACTTCCTCGCCAAATTCAAGCCAGATGATCTGGCAGCACGCGTGGTCGATCGTATCCGGGTATCGGATGGGGGCTGAAGGGGCGACCTTCGGCGAACGTTATGGTAGGTGAGGCGGCACTAGTGTCTTCAGGTAATTTGGATTTCGAGCAGTTCCGGACTTTCCTGGAAAAGGCCTGCGGTATTCTGCTTGGTAGCAACAAGCAGTATCTGGTCTCCAGCCGTCTGAACAAGCTGATGGAACAGAACGGCATCAAGACCCTGGGTGAGCTGGTGCAGCGCATGCAGAGCCAGCCTCGCGGAGGGCTGCGTGAGCAGGTGGTGGATGCCATGACCACCAACGAGACCTTGTGGTTTCGCGACACCTATCCCTTCGAGGTGCTCAAGAGCCGTGTGTTGCCGGAGTTGATCAAGGCCTATCCGGCCCAGCGCCTGCGCATCTGGTCGGCAGCGTGTTCGTCCGGTCAGGAGCCTTACTCCTTGTCGATGTCCATCGATGAATTCGAGCGTACCAACCTCGGTCAGCTCAAGGCCGGTGTGCAGATCGTTGCCACTGACCTTTCGCCATCCATGCTCAGCAACTGCAAATCCGGTGAGTACGACAGTCTGGCGATGGGCCGTGGCCTGTCCCAGGAGCGTCTGCAGCGTTACTTCGACCCGAAGGGGCCTGGACGCTGGCAGGTCAAGGCGCCGATCAAGAGTCGCGTCGAGTTTCGTCCGCTCAACCTGCTCGACAGTTATGCGGCGCTGGGCAAGTTCGACATCGTGTTCTGCCGCAACGTACTGATCTACTTCTCGGCAGAAGTGAAGAAGGACATCCTCACGCGCATTCATGCCACCCTCAAGCCGGGCGGCTATCTGTTCCTCGGGGCTTCCGAGGCGCTAAACGGTCTGCCGGAGAAATACCAGATGGTGCAGTGCAGTCCGGGGATCATCTACAAGGCCAAATAGGCGCAGGGCATGTTTGGTATCAGCAACGGGAGGCCTTTGGCCTCCCGTTTGCGTTTCCAGAGCTGGAGATGACGCCTCGGTTGCACGTGACCGGTTGGGTAGGGTGCGCTGTGCACCAGCTATCTGACAGGGCTGAAGAGCCGGTGCGCATGGCGCACCTTAGGGTTCGATGGGCGGCAATCTGCCCGGCAGACTTTGCCGCTTGATTGCCAACAGGCGGAAAGCCATTGCCGCCTTGCCGCTTTTTTCTCCTCCATATCTTCTTAATTCATTGATTTTATTGGATTAAATAAATTGGCACAGCCTTTGCTGAATAGCTTGCAACAGTGACCACATCGCCTCAGCGGCAAAGGTTCGGAACATGAGCATCAACTTCGGCAGAGCACTCGGCATCCATGAGCAGGCACTCGGCTTTCGCGCCCAGCGTGCCGAGGTGTTGGCCAACAACATCGCCAACGCCGATACCCCGAACTACAAGGCCCGTGACCTGGATTTCGCCAGCGTACTGGCCGAGCAGAGCAACCGTATGCAGCGTGGCGGTGTGTCTCTCAACCGCACCGACAGTCGCCACATCCCGGCTGATGGGGTGAAGACGGGTGATGCCGAACTGCCTTACCGCACGCCGTTCCATGCATCGCTGGATCAGAACAGCGTCGATCTGCAGATCGAGCAATCGAACTATGCCGAGAACGCCGTGCAGTTCCAGGCCAGTTTCACCTTCCTCAATAGCAAATTCAAAGGGCTGACCACCGCCCTGCGCGGCGAATAAGGAGCGCGACCATGTCCCTTGCCAGTGTCTTCAATATCGCCGGAACCGGCATGAGCGCCCAGAGCACTCGCCTGAACACCATTTCCAGCAACATCGCCAACGCCGAGACCGTGTCTTCGAGCCTGGATCAGACCTACCGTGCCCGTCACCCGGTGTTCGCCACCGTATTCCAGCAGGCGCAAAACGGCGATCGTGGTTCGTTGTTCGCCGAGCAGGATGAAGCGGGTCGCGGTGTGCAGGTGCTCGGTGTGATCGAGGATCAGAGCAGCCTGATGCCGCGCTACGAGCCGGATCATCCGATGGCTAACGCCGATGGCTACGTCTACTACCCGAACGTCAACGTGGTCGAGGAGATGGCCGACATGATTTCCGCCAGTCGCGCCTTCCAGACCAACGTGGAAATGATGAATACCGCCAAACAGATGCTGCAGCGCGTGCTGACCCTGGGTCAGTAAGACGAGACGAGGAAATCAGGGTATGAGCACCGTAAACGGCACCAGCTCAGTACTGGATCAGTACCAGATCAAGCAGGACGCACCGAAGAGCAATGACCTCGGCAAGAACGAGTTTCTCAACTTGCTGGTGGCCCAACTCAACAACCAGAACCCGCTGGAGCCGCAGGGCAACGGTGAGTTCATCGCCCAGTTGGCGCAATTCAGCCAGGTGGAAGGAATCGAGAAGCTCAACACCAGCATGGGTTCGATGCTTTCCAGCTTCCAGTCTTCGCAGGCGCTGCAGGCATCTTCTCTGGTCGGTCGCAAGGTGATCGTGCCGAGCGAGAAGGCGGTGGTCGATACCAGCGAAAGCTTCAAGGCCAGCACTCTGCTGCCGGTCAGCAGCAGCAACGTGTACGTCAACGTCTATGACAGTACGGGCTCGTTGGTTACCCGCGTCGAACTGGGCGAGCAGGCTGCCGGCAATGTCAGCTTCATCTGGGATGGCAAGGATTCCGACGGCAACGTGGTGCCGCCGGGCACCTACAAGTTCGAGGCGCAGGCCACCTACGGCAATGAAACCAAGGGGCTGTACACCTTGCTGCCGGCCAACGTCGACAGCGTCACCCTGGGCGGCAGCGAGCTGATGCTCAACCTCGCCGGCCTGGGCAGCGTTCCGCTTTCTCAAGTGCAGGTCATCGGCCAATAACTATTGCCGCCGGCAGTCCCGGCAAAGGAGTCTTCCATGTCGTTCAATATTGGTCTCAGTGGCCTGCGTGCCGCGACCAGCGACCTCAACGTCACCGGCAACAACATCGCCAACGCCGGTACTGCGGGTTTCAAGCAGTCGCGTGCCGAGTTCGCCGACGTCTATGCCGCTTCCGTTCTGGGTACCGGCAGGAATGCGCAGGGCAGTGGTGTGCTGCTGGCTGATGTGTCGCAACTGTTCAACCAGGGCAACGTCAACTACACGAACAACGCGCTGGATCTAGCTATCAATGGCAATGGTTTCTTCATGACCAGCAACAATGGCGAGATTGGCTATACCCGCGCCGGTTACTTCGGCACGGATCGCGATGGCTATGTGGTCAACAACTTCGGCTATCGCCTGCAGGGGTATACGGCCGATGACAGCGGCAACATCCTGCCGGTGCAGTCCGATCTGCGCATCAGTGCCGGCCAGCAGGAACCCAAGGCGACCACCACCGTTACTCAGCGCATCAACCTGAACTCCAATGCCGTGCGGCCTGCCAATGCCGGAACCATGGCGGCACCGACCTTCGATCCAAGCGATTCGAAGTCTTTCAACTGGTCTACCTCGACCAACATCTATGACTCACAGGGCAACGCCCACGTGATGACCCAATACTTCGTCAAGAACGAAGCACCGGCCAACAATGGTTGGGTCATGCACGTACTGATCGACGGGGTCAACCCGCGTGACCCGACCAGCACCCAGCCGTACAGTTATGCTGTGAACTACGGCACCGCCGGTCAGCTGGCCGATCCAGCGCTGACCCCGCTGGCCAGCACCCCGCCGGATCCGGCTCTGGATGCACCCGCCATTCCCACAGGTACACCCAATGGCATCTTCGCTTTGGCTGATACCGATTGGGTACCGGCCGAGAAGGATCCGGTCAATCCGGGAACCATGGTGCCCAACGGTGCCGACAGCGAGGCTTTCACCTTCGACATGCGTGGTTCGACCCAGTACTCGGCATCCTTCGGAGTCAACGCTGTCAGCCAGGATGGTTACACCACGGGCCAGCTGGCCGGTATCGAGATCGACGACACCGGGGTGATCTTCGCCCGTTACACCAACGGCCAGTCCAAGGTGCAAGGGCAGGTGCTGCTGGCGAACTTCGCCAACGTCCAGGGGCTGACGCCGGTAGGCAAGACGGCTTGGGCGCAGTCGTTCGAATCCGGTGAACCGGTGATTGGCACGCCGCGCAGCAGTACCTTGGGTGCTCTGCAGGCGGGGGCGCTGGAGGACTCCAACGTCGAGCTGTCGGATCAGTTGGTGAACCTGATCGTGGCTCAGCGCAACTACCAGGCCAACGCCAAGACCATCGAAACCGAAAGCGCCATTACCCAGACCATCATCAACCTGCGTTGATGAGTTCGGGCTGAGGCAAAGCGGCAAGCCTGGCTTGCCGCTTTGCCGTTCCAGGGCCGGCAAAACCTCGCCGCCGGCTCTTCTGAATACCTCTTTATCTCAAGTTAATTTCTTTAAAATCAATGTCTTGAGTTTGTTTTTCGAGTCTGGCACGACGCTTGCTGTAGTCAATGCAAAGAGCCAAGGGCACGTCGCCCACTCGGAGAATTACCATGGACAAGATGCTGTACGTCTCCATGACCGGAGCGCAGAACAACACACTGGCTCTGCGCGCCCACGCCAACAACCTGGCGAATGTTTCCACCTCAGGTTTCCGTCGCGACTTCGAGCAGGCGCGTTCCATGCCGCTGTTCGGTGAAACCTATCCCGCTCGCGTATTCGCCATGAGCGAACGTCCTGCCACTGATTTCCGTTCCGGTTCGCTGCAGGAAACCGGACGTGACATGGACGTGGCCATTGGCGGCAAGGGCTGGGTCGCTGTGCAGGCACCGGATGGCAGTGAGGCCTATGTGCGTACCGCCAGCCTGAACATCGATGCTCTGGGAATACTGCGTACCGGCAATGGTTTGCCGGTGATGGGCAACGCCGGGCCGATTGCCGTGCCGCCGGAGCAGAAGGTGGAGATCGGTCAGGACGGCACCATCAGCATCCGCGCCCTTGGTGAAAACCCCAACGTGCTGGCCGAGGTAGACCGTATCAAGCTGGTCAACCCGGATCCGAAAAGCATGGAGAAGGGCACCGATGGCCTGATTCGCGTCAAGGGCCAGGCCCCGGTAGAGGCCGATGCCACGGTTCAGCTGACCTCCGGCTTTCTCGAAGCGAGCAACGTCAATGCCGTCGAGGAGATGACCGCGATTCTCTCCCTGTCCCGCCAGTTCGAGCTGTCGGTGAAGATGATGCGCACCGCCGAGGACAATTCGTCGGCCATGGCGCGGGTTTTGCAAATTAGCTAATTACCAGCACGCGGCGTCGTAAAACCGGCGCCCGAGGAGAAACGATATGCTTCCGGCACTGTGGGTCAGCAAGACCGGTTTGTCCGCTCAGGACATGAACCTGACCACCATTTCCAACAACCTGGCCAACGTCGCCACCACCGGCTTCAAACGCGACCGTGCCGAGTTCGAGGATCTGCTGTACCAGATCCGCCGTCAGCCTGGCGGTCAGTCGAGCCAGGACAGCCAACTGCCGTCCGGCCTGCAGCTCGGTACTGGTGTGCGTGTGGTCGGAACGCAGAAGATCTTCACCGCTGGTAGCCTGCAAACCACCGAGCAGCCGCTGGATCTGGCCGTCAACGGCCGTGGTTTCTTCCAGATCCTGCAGCCCGATGGCACCGTTTCCTATACCCGTGACGGCAGCTTCCACCTGAATTCCGACGGGCAGATCGTCACCTCCCAGGGCTTTGCCCTGGAGCCAGCAATCGTCCTGCCGGCCGAGGTGCGCACCTTCACTGTGGGTGAAGACGGCACCGTCTCGGTGACCACCGCCGGCAATGCGCAGCCGCAGATCATCGGCAACATTCAGTTGGCCGACTTCGTCAACGCGGCGGGTCTCGAGGCCATCGGCAACAACCTGTTCCTGGAAACCGGCTCCAGTGGTGCGCCGCAAGTCGGCAACCCTGGCCTCAATGGCCTGGGTACCACCCTGCAGAACACCCTGGAGAACTCCAACGTCAGCGTGGTGGAGGAGCTGGTGAACATGATCACCACCCAGCGCGCTTACGAGATGAACTCCAAGGTGATTTCCACCGCTGATCAGATGCTGTCCTTCGTGACGCAGAACCTCTGATTTCTTGACACTGTTGTGAACGCCGCGAGGTAGTGGTTATGAACCGGCAAATTCTCTGTTTCCCCCTGTTGGCTGGTCTGCTGCTGGCCAGCGGCTGCGTGGCGCCAACAGCCAAGCCGGATGATCCCTATTACGCGCCGGTGTTGCCGCGTACGCCGTTGCCGGCTGCGCAGAACAACGGCTCGATCTATCAGGCCGGTTTCGAAAATGGCCTGTATGACGACCGCAAGGCCTTCCGCATCGGGGACATCATCACCATTACCCTGAATGAGCGTACCCAGGCCAGCAAGAACGCCAACAGCAACATTCAGAAGGACAGCAGCGCGACCTTGGGCGCGCCTACTCTGTTCGGCATGACCGTTGCGCCGGACAACCCGCTGCGCAGCCTCAGCGCTTTGGGCATGACCAACAACAACCTGGGCCTGGACTCCAGCTGGAACTCCCAGCGTGACGCCACTGGCTCTGGTCAGGCAGGGCAGAGCAACAGCCTGTCCGGCTCGATTACCGTCACCGTTGCCGAAGTGCTGCCCAACGGCATTCTCGCCGTGCGCGGGGAGAAGTGGATGACGCTCAATACCGGTGATGAGCTGGTGCGTATTTCCGGCCTGGTGCGTGCCGACGACATCGCCACCGACAATACCGTGGCCTCGACTCGGGTGGCTGATGCGCGCATCACCTATTCCGGTACCGGTGCCTTCGCCGATGCCAGCCAACCTGGCTGGCTGAGCCGTTTCTTCCTCAGCCCGCTGTGGCCGTTCTGATCTCGGGGTGCTGTAGATGAAAACCTGGCTGACTCATTCTCCGTCCTTGCTGCTCGAGCACCTGTCCCACTGGTATGCGCGAGTGACGGCCAGCGGCTCGGCGCGCAAGGCCTTCGCAGTGACCTCGGCTACCAAGCGAGGCACGCGCGCTCATGGCCGTGAATCGGCACAGGGCGGAGCATGCCGTCGCCAGTTCGCGGTCGCTCATCGCGGCTATCGGCGCCGTGGTGCCAACGACTGGTTGCTGCTGGCGACCATGCTGGCGTGCCTGTTGTTGAGCCTGCCGACCCAGGCCGAGCGGTTGAAGGATCTGGCCTCGATTCAGGGTGTGCGCAGCAACCAGTTGATCGGCTACGGCCTGGTGGTCGGCCTCAATGGCAGTGGTGACCAGACCACTCAGACCCCCTTTACCGTGCAGACCTTCAACAACATGCTGGCGCAGTTCGGCATCAAGGTACCGACCGGTGGCAACGTGCAGCTGAAGAACGTCGCAGCCGTGTCGGTACATGCCGACCTGCCGGCGTTCGCCAAGCCGGGTCAGACCATCGACATCACCATTTCCTCCATCGGTAACGCCAAGAGCCTGCGTGGCGGCAGCTTGCTGATGACGCCGCTCAAGGGGATCGACGGCAACGTCTACGCCATCGCCCAGGGCAACCTGGTGGTCGGTGGTTTCGACGCCAGTGGCGCCGATGGTTCGCGTATCACCGTCAACGTTCCGTCTGCCGGTCGTATTCCTGGTGGCGCCACCGTGGAGCGTCCGGTGCCGAGCGGTTTCGATCAGGGCAACTACCTGACCTTGAACCTCAACCGCCCCGATTTCACCACGGCGAAGAACATCGTCGACCAGATCAATGATCTGCTCGGCCCTGGTGTTGCCCAGGCCATCGATGGCGGTTCGATTCGTGTCAGCGCGCCGCTCGATCCCAATCAGCGTGTCGACTACCTGTCGATTCTGGAAAACCTGCAGGTCGAGGCCGGCAAGGCGGTGGCCAAGGTCATCATCAACTCGCGTACCGGCACCATCGTCATCGGCCAGGACGTCAAGGTGCAGCCGGCCGCCGTTACCCACGGCAGCCTGACCGTGACCATCACCGAAGACCCCATCGTCAGTCAGCCCGAAGCCCTCTCCGGCGGTCAGACCGCGGTGGTGCCGCGTTCTCGCGTGGGCGCCGAGGAGGAGGCCAAGCCGATGTTCAAGTTCGGCCCAGGCACCAGCCTCGACGAGATCGTGCGTGCGGTTAACCAGGTAGGCGCGGCGCCTTCCGACCTGATGGCCATCCTGGAGGCGCTCAAGCAAGCCGGCGCCCTTCAGGCCGATCTGATCGTGATCTGAGGAGGATCGCCGATATGGATTCTCGACTCTCAGCCGGTCTGCTCGGTAACGGTAAAAGCCCGGTCGATAGCGGCGCTTTCACCGACCTGAACCGTCTCAACCAATTCAAGGTGGGTGGCGACACCGAGCAGAACATCCGCAAGGTCGCCCAGGAGTTCGAGTCGCTGTTCATGAACGAAATGCTCAAGGCCATGCGTTCGGCCAACGCCGCGTTTGGTGAGGGCAACTTCATGAACAGCAACGAGAGCAAGACCTACCAGGACATGCACGACCAGCAGTTGGCCGTGACCCTCTCCAAGGAGGGCCGCGGCATTGGTCTGGCTGACGTGCTGGTGCGGCAGATGTCGAAGATCAAGCAGGCATCCAGCCGGCCCAACCCGTTCGCGCAGATCGAGCAGCCCGCTGCGACGAAGAGTGAAGCGAATGCCGACAAGGCCGCCAGCAGCGAAGGTTTCCGTGACGATGTCGCGTTGCTCAACCGTCGTCGCCTGGCTGTGCCGGGCAAGCTGGCGGATCGTCTGTTGGCTGGCATCGTGCCTTCGGCCGCAGAGGGCGATGGCAAGACCCTGAGCGGCAGCGACTGGATTCCAGCGCAGGCGACTCCTGCTCCGCAGGGCAAGAGCCTGAGCCTGGGCAACAGTGATGCCCTGACCGGGCGGCGTATCGCTCAGCCTCCGCTGGCGCCGGGCAAGGCTGCTTTCAGCTCGCCGCAGGAGTTCGTTGCCACCATGCTGCCGATGGCCGAAGCAGCGGCTGAGAAGATCGGCGTCGACCCACGCTATCTAGTGGCGCAGGCCGCTCTGGAAACCGGCTGGGGCAAGTCGATCATCCGTACCGGTGATGGCGACAGCAGCCACAACCTGTTCGGCATCAAGGCACATGGTGGTTGGGAAGGCGACTCGGCACGAGTCCTCACCACCGAATACAAGGATGGCAAGGCCGTCAAGGAAGCCGCCAGTTTCCGTACTTACGAGTCCTATGCCCACAGCTTCGATGATTACGTGAGCTTCCTGCAGGGCAATGGTCGTTACGAAAAAGCGCTGAACGCCACCGAGAACCCGGAGCGTTTCGTCAAGGAACTGCAGCAGGCCGGTTACGCAACCGACCCGAACTACGCGCGCAAGATCTCGCAGATCGCTCGCAAGATGCAGACCTATCAGGCCGTGGCTGCTGCTGACAGCAGTACTACAAGGATTTGAGGCTGAACCATGGCTGATCTATTGAACATAGGCCTCTCTGGCCTGTCGGCGAACAAGACCTCCCTGGCAGTCACGGGTCACAACATCGTCAACGTCAACACGCCCGGTTTCTCTCGCCAGGAGACGATCCAGGCCACGCGCACGCCGCAGTTCAGTGGCGCAGGCTATATCGGTTCGGGGACGACTCTGACCGACGTGCGGCGTATCTACAACGAGTTCCTCAATACCCAGGTACGCAGCAGCACGGCGTTGAACAGCGACACCAAAGCGTACCTGAGCCAGATCAACCAGCTCGATTCCCTGCTTGCTGGCAGCACCACCGGTATCACACCGGGCCTGCAGAAGCTGTTCTCGGCCCTGCAGACCGCGGCCGAAGACCCGGCCAACGTACCTGCACGGCAGTTGGCGCTGTCGGAAGCGGAAGGGCTGGCCAAGCGTTTCAATACCGTCTACGACCGCCTGAACGAGCAGAACGCGTTCATCAACAAGCAGTTGTCGGCGGTTACCGATCAGGTCAATCAGCTGGCCACCGCGATCGCCGGTTACAACGATGCGATTGCCGTGGCCGCTTCCAACGGGCAGGCGCCGAACGATCTGCTCGATGCCCGCGAAGAGGCGGTACGCAAGCTTTCCGAGTTCGTCGGCGTGACCGTGGTGCCGCAGGACGACAGCAGCTACAACCTGTTCATCGGCTCCGGCCAGCCACTGGTCGTCGGCAAGCAGGCTGCACGGCTCGAAGTGGTGCCGGGGCAGGCCGACCCACTGCGGCACGAGGTGCAGTTCGTCAGCGGCAATTCACGGCAGAACGTCACCTCGCTGATCACCGGCGGAGAAATGGGCGGCTTGCTGCGCTACCGCGAGGACGTGCTGGATACTTCGCTCAATGCCGTGGGACGCCTGGCACTGTCGGTCGCCGACCAGATCAATCGGCAGCTGGGGCAGGGCCTGGATCTCAACGGTCAGTTCGGCAACGAGCTGTTCCGTTCGATCAATGACCCTGCGCTGCTCAGTCAGCGCAGCCTGGCGCGGGTCGGCAACAGTGATCCGAACGCCAACCTCAACGTCACGCTCACCGATACCTCGCGCTTGACCACCAGCGACTACGAGGTGCAGTTCACCAGTGCCACCGAGTACGTGATTCGGCGGACGTCCGATGGCACGCTGTTTCCGCCGACTCCGGCGACCTTCGACATCACCACGGTGCCGGCGCCTGAAGTGGACGGCTTCTCCCTCGGTGTGGCCAGTGGCACCTTCGCGGCAGGTGATCGCTTCCTGGTGATGCCGACCCGTAACGCCGGCCGTGATGTCCGTGCGGACATGAAGAACCCCGAGGAGCTGGCCTTCGCTGCGCCGCTCAAGGCTGAAACCAGCCCGGCCAATATCGGCACCGGCAAGATCACCCAGCCGACGCTGCTGACCGAAATCGATATCTACGACCCGGCTGCACAGGCGGATCTGGAGACCAGCCTGCGTAATGCACCGCCACTGCGCATCGTGATGGGTGCCGGCGGTGGCGCGACGCAGAGCTATGACGTGGTCGACATCAACGGCAACGTGATCGACACCGGTAGCATCGTTCCAGGGCAGGACAACGCGCTGACCATCAGCGTGCCAGCCAACCCGCCCGCGGTTCCCGCTGCGTTCGATTATCAGGTGACCATCAGCGGTCGGCCGTCGGCCGGTGACAACTTCTCGGTGTCGTTCAATACCAATGGCGTATCGGATAACCGTAACGCGCTGAATCTGGTCAACCTGCAGAACAAGGCCGTGATCGGGGTCAACCCGGCGGCGCCCGATACCACGGGTTCGAGCTTTTCCGACTCATACGGCGATCTGGTGGAACGGATCGGTACGCTCACCAGCCAGGCGCGTGTAGATGGCGAGGCGACCGGCGCGATTCTCAAGCAGGCCACCGATAACCGTGACTCGGTATCCGGGGTCAACCTCGATGAAGAAGCGGCCAAACTGATCCAGTTCGAGCAGTACTACCAGGCATCCGCGCAGATCATTCAAGTTGCGCGTAACCTGTTCGATACTCTGATCAATACATTCTGATAGTCGCTTTCCCGAGTTCGGGAAAGCACGGCCTGTGCAGATGACAGGCGTTGCAAGAGGCAAGCCCCATGGTCATGCGTATCTCATCCATTCAGGCGTTCAATAACGGCGTTTCCGGTCTGGGGCGCAATTATTCGAATCTGATTCGCACCCAGGAGCAGATCAGCAGCGGCAACCGTATCCTCACCCCGGCTGACGATCCGGTGGCTTCGGTGCGCCTGCTGCAGCTCGAGCAACAACAGGCGGTGCTCAAGCAATACAGCGACAACCTGACAGCTGCGAAGAACAGCCTGACTCAGGAAGAGACCACGCTTAATTCGGTCAATAACGTGCTGCAGCGTGTGCGCGAGCTGGCGGTACGCGCGGGGGGCGGTTCGCTCTCGGCCGAAGACCGCAACTCCATCGCCAAGGAGCTTTCCGAGCGTGAGGCCGAGCTGCTCAATCTGATGAACAGCCGCAACGCCCGTGGCGAGTACCTGTTCTCCGGTTTCCTGGGCAAGAGTGAGCCGTTCGTGCGTAACCCGGATGGCACCTACTCGTACTTCGGTGACGAGGGGCAGCGGACGCTGCAGGTGGCCAGTTCGACCAACGTGGCGATCAACGACAACGGCAAGCGCCTGTTCGAGGATGTCACCAACGCCAATCGTGTGGCGAATGGCAATGGAGTCAATAACCCGGCACTGCCGTCGCCGCCCTTGCCGGCAACCACCATTCCTGCCGTGCCTGCCGATGAGCAACGGGTGTTCATCTCGCCGGGTCTGGTCGAGGACAACCGCGCGTTCAATTCCGACTTCCGCAACGGTGAGCCCTACTCGCTGGCGTTCGTCAGTGGCACCGAGTTCCGCATCTACGACGCCAGCGGTGCCGACGTCACCTCCGAGATTCCGGGGGGCGGCAAGATCGATCCGCTGGTCAATGGCGGTAACGTCATCAACTTCCGTGGCATGCGCTTTCAGCTCGATGTGGTGCTGAAGGAAGGCGACAACGAGTTGGATCTGGACAACCTGCTGGCCGATATCCAGCCACCAGCCACCGCGGGGTCACCGGGTATCGGTACGCACAGCTTTACCCTGCAGTCCGCGTCCACCGAGTTCGCCGTGACCCGCGCCTCCACCAACGGTTCGGCCGCCGTGGTGGCGGGGGGCAACATCGTCAACCAGGCCGTCTTCGACAGCCAGTTCCCGACTTCTGGCGTGGTGCTGCGTTTCACCGATGACACCAACTACGAGGTTTATGCTCAGCCGGTCGGCCCTAACAGCCCGGCGCTTGCCACCGGAACCGTCACGGCTCCGTACCCTGCCACCTTCACGGTCTATGGCGCGGAGTTCACGATGTCCGGCCCGGCAGCCGCGGCGGGCGGAGACGAGTTCGGCGTGCAGCCGCAGTTCCAGGAGCAGCGCAGCATTCTCAACACCATCTCTCGTCTGCGCCAGGCGCTGGAGTCATCACCGACCTCGCCAGCGGGCAACCTGGCTGTGCGCGACGAAGTGGCCATCGCCCTGAAGAACCTCGACAACGGCATGGGCAACGTGCTGGAAGTGCAGACCGAGATCGGCGCGCGCCTCAACATGATCGACACCACCAGCGTCGACAACGAGGACGTGACCCTGGTGAACAAGTCCGTGCAGGCCGAATTGCGTGAACTCGACTACGCCGAGGCATTGTCGCGCCTGTCGTTCCAGACCATCATTCTTGAAGCGGCGCAGCAGAGTTACGTGAAGATCGCCGGGTTGAATCTGTTCAACCAGCTGCGTTAGCTAGCCGCCTTCTCCTCAAGGCTGTTACGCTCGCGACCCCGGGCGGGAAGCCTGCCGAAGCTCGTCGCGCGTTTTCCGTCGCCTCGTATGCGCTTCAACCTTATCCTGCAGTGCGGCATGCATTTTGCTCGATCGGTTCTTGCGAGTGGGATAAGGTCAATGAATTGTCGGTCTGTGCGGACGACCTGGGCGAATCTATGAAAACAGTAATTCTGGCTGGCGGGTTGGGCACGCGCATCAGCGAAGAGTCCCACCTGCGGCCCAAGCCGATGATCGAGATAGGTGGCAAGCCGATCATCTGGCACATCATGAAGATCTACTCCCATTTCGGTATCAACGATTTCGTGATCTGCCTGGGTTACAAGGGCTATGTGATCAAGGAGTACTTCGCCAACTACTTCCTGCACATGTCCGACGTGACCTTCGACATGGCGGAAAACCAGATGCACATTCATAACCGCCACGCCGAGCCCTGGCGGGTGACCTTGGTCGATACCGGCGAGAGTACCGCTACCGGTGGGCGATTGAAGCGTGTGCGCGATTACCTGGGAGGCGAGACCTTCTGTCTGACCTACGGTGACGGTGTTTCCAACGTCGATATTCCGCAACTGATCGATTTCCACCGTAGTCACGGCAAGCTGGCCACGGTGACAGCCGTGCAGCCGCCTGGCCGCTACGGTGCCTTGGATGTGCACGGGCAACGCGTACAGGGATTCCAGGAAAAACCTCAGGGCGATGGTGGCTGGATCAATGGTGGTTTCTTCGTGCTCGAGCCGGGTGTGTTCGACTACATAGAGGGAGACGACACCACCTGGGAGTACGAGCCGATGCGCCAGTTGGCCGAGCAAGGGCAACTAATGAGTCACCTGCATCGTGGCTTCTGGCAACCGATGGATACCCTGCGTGATCGCGTGCTCCTCGAAGAACGCTGGAAGAGTGGTCAGGCGGAGTGGCGTGTATGGCCGTAGAGGCAGCGTTCTGGGCGGGGCGCCGGGTCTTGTTGACCGGGCATACCGGTTTCAAGGGCGGCTGGCTGGCGCTGTGGTTGCGAGAGCTGGGCGCCGAGGTGTGTGGCTACGCATTGCCGGCACCCGATGCACCTTCTCTGTGGCAGGTCGCGCGCCTGCAGGAGCGTGTGCCAGGTACCTTGGCCGATATCCGTGACGCACAGCGCCTTGCCGATGCCGTTGCGGCTTTCGGCCCGGAAATCGTTCTGCACCTGGCGGCTCAGCCGCTGGTGCGTGAATCCTATCGTGCACCGGGCGAAACCTATGCCACCAACGTCATGGGGACGGTCAATTTGCTCGAGGCCGTGCGCCGTTGCGACAGCGTGCGCGCGGTGCTGGTGGTGACCAGCGACAAATGCTACGAAAACCGCGAATGGCTCTGGCCGTACCGTGAAAGTGACGGCCTCGGTGGGCATGATCCCTACAGTAGCAGCAAGGCCTGCGTGGAACTTCTGTGCGCATCCTGGCGTGAGTCGTTCCTGCGCGAGTCAGGCATTGCGTTGGCCACGGCCCGAGCGGGCAATGTGATCGGTGGTGGCGACTGGTCGGCTGACCGGCTGGTGCCCGATATCCTGCGGGCCTGGCAGGCAGGGCAGTCGCTGACGTTGCGCTATCCACAGGCCGTGCGGCCCTGGCAGCACGTTCTCGAACCGCTGCACGGTTATCTGCGCCTGGCGCAGGCACTGGTCGAACAGGGGCAGTCTGTGGCTTCGGCGTGGAACTTCGGGCCCGATAACGAGGGGCTCGTCAGTGTCGGTGAGTTGGTCGAGTGGCTGGCCCAGTGTTGGCCGGGCCAGGCGCGCTGGACGGTCGAGGCCGACGGGCAGCCGCACGAAGCGGGGCTGCTCGCGCTGGATTCCAGCCAGGCTCGCACGCGACTGGCCTGGCGACCACGCTGGAGCTTGCAGCAGGCCATCGAACGAACCCTCGACTGGCACCAGGCCTGGCAGGCTGGTGAGGACATGCAGACATTCAGCCGCGCCCAGATCGCGGCCTATCAAGGCGAAACCCATGAGTGAACAGACGGCGCAAGCGCTGCGTCAGCAGATAGCCGAGCTGGTGGAGCGCTATGCCGCGCTGCAACTGGCACCTGCCGCCTTCGAGGCCGGCCGTGATGCCGTGCCGCCTTCCGGCAAGGTGATCGGTGCCGGTGAGCTGCAGAACATGACCGAGGCAGTGCTCGACGGCTGGTTGACTACCGGGCGCTTCAACCAGGCCTTCGAGAAACGCCTGGCACGCTATCTGGGGCGCCGCGGCGTGTTGACGGCCAACTCCGGTTCGTCGGCCAACTTGCTGGCGTTCTCTGCCTTGACCTCGCCGCGTCTGGGCGACCGGGCGATTCGCAAGGGCGACGAAGTGATCGGCGTTGCCGCCGGTTTTCCCACCACGGTCAACCCCATTCTGCAGTTCGGCGCGGTGCCGGTATTCGTCGATATCGAACTGGGCACCTACAACATCGATCCGGCATTGGTCGAGGCGGCCATCGGGCCACGCACCAAGGCCATCATGCTGGCCCACACGTTGGGTAATCCGTTCAACCTCAAGGTCATTCGCGAGCTCTGTGATCGTTATGGGCTGTGGCTGATCGAGGATTGCTGTGACGCTCTCGGCTCAACCTATGAAGGCCGCCAGGTGGGCAGTTTCGGCGATCTCGGCACGCTGAGTTTCTACCCGGCGCACCACATCACCATGGGTGAGGGCGGGGCGGTGTTCACCGACTCGCCGTTGCTCAAACGCATCGTCGAGTCGTTCCGCGACTGGGGCCGCGACTGCTATTGCGCACCTGGCGAGGACAACACCTGTGGCAAGCGCTTCTGTTGGCAGCTGGGTGATCTGCCGGAAGGCTACGACCACAAGTACACCTACTCGCACCTGGGCTACAACCTGAAGATCACCGATATGCAGGCCGCTTGCGCCCTGGCGCAGATGGATCGTCTCGACGGCTTCATCGCCGCGCGCAAGCGTAATTTCGCCTGGCTCAGCGAGCGTCTGGCCGGCTGTGCCGAGCAACTGATCCTGCCGCAGGCGACGCCTGGTAGCGATCCGTCATGGTTCGGCTTCCCGCTGACCCTGCGTGATGGTTGTGGCATCGAGCGGGTCGAGTTGCTGCGTTATCTGGATGAGCAACGGGTGGGCACGCGTCTGCTCTTCGCCGGCAACCTGACGCGCCAGCCCTACATGCAAGGGTTGGAATACCGCGTGTGCGGCGAGCTGACGATGACCGACAAGGCAATGCGTGACACCTTCTGGATCGGTCTCTGGCCCGGGCTTTCCGAGGATCATCTGGAGCATGCCGCGCGCAGTCTGGAAACCTATGTACGGAGGCTGCGCTGATGCGTGCCTACGTGCTCTGTGGTGGTTTCGGCACGCGCCTGCGCAGCGTGACGGACGCGCAGAAGGCACTGGTGCCTGTGCATGGTGAGCCTTTTCTGGCGCGCGTGCTGCGCCAGCTGGTGCTCGCCGGCATCAGCGAGGCCGTACTTTGCGCTCACTACCGGGCCGAGCAGGTCGCTGAACAACTGGCGGCTCTGGCGCAGGATGCCGGGCTGCGACTGATGCTGGTGGTTGAATCCAGCCCGATGGGCACCGGCGGGGCGTTGCTCAATGCGCTGCGCGAGCAACCGCCACAGAGGCGGTATCTGGTACTCAATGCCGACACATTTCTCGATGCCGACGGCTATCGGCAGATGGTACAGGGGCAGGGTAATGCGCTGCTGGGCGTACGGGTGGACGACCGTACCCGCTACGGTAGCCTCGAGGTCGATGCGGGTGGCCGGTTGTGCGCGTTGCTGGAAAAGGGGGGCGAAGGGCCGGGTCT
>Ga0206116_1000921_pt1 | contig 20417 bp, 17 predicted proteins | sample 3A1Ametagenome_FD_178000 | JGI IMG/M metagenome (GOLD analysis project Ga0206116, IMG submission 178000) | Enriched microbial communities from leaf-cutter ant dump, University of Wisconsin, Madison, United States - 3A1A | ecosystem: Environmental > Terrestrial > Nest > Insects nest > Nest dump...
ATGCTGGCCAGGGTGATGGTGCGGGTGCCGGTGGTGGCTTCGCGTGTGTCGTTGACGTAGGTGATGCCGTTGACCAGGGCCTGTGCCGTGGCAGAGTTGATGCCGCTGCTGTCGATGACCAGCGTGGCGCTGTCGCCACTGCGCGTGTAGCTATAGGTGTAGGCGCCCGCGCTGCCGCTGGCGGACTGCGACAGGTCGATACGCGTGCCGGCGATGATGATGAATTCGTTGGCGACACCGTTCAGCCCATCGAGATTCAGGGTCAGCTGGATGATCGACTGGCCGACCTCGCCGGTGCTGATGGCCGTGTCCTTGAACAGTGCGACGAGGGTGCCGGTGGTGTCGTAGGCCGCCCCTGTGACCGGGGTGGTGGTCAGCTGCGGAGCGGTATTGCGGGTCAGCAACACCTCCAGATCGATCACCTGACTGTCGACCTGGCCATCGTTGGCGCGCAGTTGCAGGGTTACCACGCTGCCATTGGCATCCGTGCCTGCGTTGCTGTAGGTCAGCTGGCGCAGCACCGCGTTGGCATCGGCGCGGCTGGTGCCGGCGAGGAAAGTGATGGTCAGCGTGCCGCCGTTCTGGGTGAAGGTGGCGATGGCTTCGCCAGCCTTGAGCAGCGTGCCGTTTTCCAGGGTCAGGTCGTTGCCATCGGCGAAGCCGAATACGTCATTGGCGGAGGCACCGTCTGCACGCTCGATGATCAGTTGGCCGCCGCTGTAGTCGCCGGAGCCGCCGGCCAGGCGGTCGAAGTTGGCGTCGCTCAGGGTCAGGCCGCTGGCCAGGGTGATCGCTTCACCACGGATCAGCGTCTGGATCGAGGAGAAGCGGCTCAGGCCATTGCCGGAAACCACGATGGACTGGCCGTCGGCGGATACGGCGATCTCCTGGCCATTGGTCGCGCTGGTGAGCGTGCCCATGCTGGTCAGGCTGCCATTGGCCGCGACGCTGTAGATATGCACGGTTCCGTTGGTGGCCGCGACATACAGGCGGTTACCTTCGGCGTTGAGCGACAGGCTGCCGGCCTGGATGCCGCTGATCACATTGGTCTGGGTGAGCCTGTTGTCGGTACCCAGTTGGTAGAGGGTGAGTCCGCTGCTGGTGGCCACATACAGGTAGCGCCCATCCTCGGAGGCCACCAGATCGGTGCCGGCAGCGCTGATCTCGATGCTGTCGATCAAGGTCAGTTCGCCGTTGCCCGAGGCGCTGCGCTGGTACACCGCCAGGCTGGGCGGGATCACGATGCCGGCTCCGGCGTAGGTCACGTAGACGTAGTCGCCGGAGGTGGTGACCATGCCGCTGCGACCGTCGGGGCGGTGGATCAGTGTCAGGGCTCCGGTGCTGGTATCGCGGTCGTAGACGTACAGGCCGTTGTACTGGCTGCCGACGAACAATTGCTTGCCGTCATCGGAGATGGCGATGCTGCCGGTCACGCTGGAGCCCACCGCGAGGGTGGAGCCGTAGCTCAGCGTGCCATCGGCGTTGACGTTCAGCAGCACGAGGTTGCCGTTACCGGAGGCGGTGTAGACCGACTTGCCGTCGGCGCTCACGACCAGGTGTTTGACCGTGCCCAGATCCTGAACGCCGGTCAGGCTCTGCTTCAGTACCAGGCTGCCGGTAGCGCCGACTTCGAATACGCTGATGCTGCTGTTCGAGCCGGCTGCGTAGACGTACTTGCCATCGGCGGAATAGGCCACTTCGGTGGAACCGGCCAGTACGCCGGTATTCAATGCTTCGGCTTCCTTGAGCACGTCGCCGGCAATCACCGGTGGTACGTTGACCTGGTTGTCGACCTCGACCGTGGCCTTGATCGCGCTCAGATCGGTGCTCTGCCCGCCGTCGTCGCTCAGGCTCTGCAGGGTGACGGTAACGGTGCCGCTATCTATCGTGTTGTTCAGCGGCTGATAGGCGAGGTTGTCGATCAGTGCCTGTACATCAGGCACGTTACTCGTGAAACCATTGATGTTAATGGAGATGGTTGTTGTATTGCCGTTGACCGTTACTTCGTAGCTGAAACCATCATTATCGGCCCGCGTGGTACCACTGCCTGCAACCAGCTCGATGGTCTTGCCATCGATCACCAGTGCCTGGTTGCTGCCGGTGCGATCGATGCTGATGACCAGGTCGGCCAGTTCGTCGAGGCCATTGGTTTGCTGGAAGACATTGACGTCCTCGAACAGATCGACCGGCGGGAAGCTGCTGGTGCTGTCGGTGATGGTGAGCGTGCTGTTGACCGGCGTCGCCTCGACTCCCGGTGCCTCGGCAGTTGCTGGCGCCTCGGCCTGCGCCGCCACTTCCGCTGCGGTGGTAACCGCCGCGGCGTCGAGCAGGATGCGCGGCTCCAGGGCCAGGGCGCGGAAATAGCGTTGCGATGGCTTGCGTGTGGTCATGGCAGTCTTCCAGGACAATGAGCGTTAAAAGAGAAAAAGGTGTGCGGCCCTAGGGCTACTCGACCAGGCGTACGTAGGAGCCTTGTTGGCGAATGTCTTCGAGAATCGCGTCCAGGCGGTTTTGAATGCGGCCCTCGATAGCGGCGAAGTCGAATCCCTGGAGGTAGGTGATGTCGTCGCTCTTGATCGCGCAGCGCGCCAGACCGGGGCCGGCGATGCGGCGGAATTGCGAGGCAGCGTCGATCGTGCCTTCGGCGTTCAGGTCGTTGTTCTCTATCTCGTCCTGGCCGATGGCGATCATGAAGAAACGCAGCTTGCGCTCGCGGAAGCTGTCGCACAGGCGCGCGAAGCGCTGCGTCCTCAGGCTGAGGTTTTCGCCATCGGTGCCGGTTTCGCCATCGATGGCCTGGCCGACGTAGGCGTTGTAGGCGTCACTGTCGAACCAGCGTTCGCCAGTGGTATTGACCAGCATGACGATGGCCTTGTAGCTGTCGCCGCCATCATCCTTGAAGTCCTTGGGGAGATTGTCCGGCAGGTTCCAGCCAGCACTGCCGCGGAACGCCGGGGCCAGCGCCATGGCGCTCCAACCCATGGCGATGGCGTAGTTGGTGTTGAAGCGGGTGGACATCTGGTCGAGGCGTTCTTCGATCTTGTCCAGGTCGTTGGTCAAAGGCAGCAGGGGGGCTGACGGGCAGCCGCGGTCGGCGACCATCCAGCGCGTGTCGTTGGCGCCTGTGGCCTGGCCGAACATGGGGTTGGGGCCGATCCAGCGGATCGGATTGGCGCCTGGGCTGCCGTTCTCCGGCAGGTCGTGGCGGTAGTAGATGCGGAACTGGCCGCCCGGTGCGTCATCCCAGTGGTAGTTCTCGCCACGGTTCAGGCCGCGATACATGCACAGCAGGTTGGCGCGACGATCCGGAATGCGGCGGTCATGCAGACCGGCATAGCCGGTACGGAACAGCGACGTGAGCTCGATGGGACGCAGGGCGGCAGGCATCGACCAGCTGTTCAGGCGTTGCAGATGATTGGCACTGGGGCCGGCCGGCGCGCGGCTGTCGGGATTGGTGTAATCGGGCGAAACGTTCACCGACTGGCTGAATGGCACCAGCGCCAGCCAGGCGTCGTCGCGATCCTTCAGCAGGTTCTCGGCGAAGCGCATGCTCAGGCGGCGCAGCACGTCGAGGTTGCGTTCGTTTTCCGAACCCGAGTTGGGCAGGGTCAGCGCCACTTCGAGAGCACTCGGCTGCACCTCCACGGTGGAGTGGATGAGGAGGTCGCGTGGCTCCACGCCAAGCAGGTCGGCATCGGCCTGGAAGGTGACCTCGACCTTGTAGCGAGTGCGGCCTTGATCGTCCTTCTGCTCGCTGAGGGCAAGCTTCTCTTCGTCGATCTGCGCGGCAAGGGTGCTGTCCAGGCCGAGGTTGTTGACGACGTAGCCGTAGGCCAGCTTCTTGAAGTCTTCCAGCGGCTTTTCACCGCTGGCCAGGCGCTCGTGGCCCACGGCCAACGCGGCCAGGTCGGTCGCGCGCTTGATCTGCGCGGCGCTGTTGGTCATGCGGCTGGTGTCGATGGCGTAGGCGGTGGCGAGCAGGGCGCCGCCCAGGGCCAGAACCATGAAGGGCGCGATGCTGCCACGTTGCTGACGAGCGTGGATCATGGGTGGCGCTCGCCGTGCAGGGCGTCAGAGACAGGGATTCCCGAGAGGAGATGCTGAGTGGGAAACGAAGGTACACGCATCGGAAATCTTGCCTTTCTCTGAGTGCCCGACAGTGAGTGCGGGCTCGGAGTGTGAAAGATAAGAATTATTCCCAATCGCGAGCAATGATCGTTTCATTAAGAATGCTTAAGGGAGCGAACGCTGAGGTCATGTGCAGCCCGCACGGTAAGCCGCCGTTGCAGCCCGCGGGTCTGTGCCGCGCTACGGATTCCTTCGCGGCTGAAACCGCTCCTGCGGATGCAGGGATTCCCGGCCCGACCTCGTAGGAGCGGCTTCAGCCGCGAAAAGGGGGGAGCGATCAGGCCGACCTGCCTTCCACCGGCAGCGACTCGGGGCGCGACCAGATCCAGCAGGCGCCGCACAGCATGCCGCCACCTGCGCTGAGCAGCAGCCACAGCGGTGGTTCGTGCCACAGCAGCAGGGCGAAGCAGGCCAGCATGCTGATGCTGGCGTAGAACTTGTGGCGGCGGGCGATCACACCACCATTGGCCCAGTTGTTGAGGAGCGGCCCGAACACGCGATGTTGATGCAGCCAGCGATTCAGGCGCGGCGAGCTCTTGCTCGAAGCCCAGGCGGCCAGCAGGACGAACTCGGTGGTCGGCAGGCCCGGCAGGATCGCGCCGAGGATGGCCATGCCCAGACTCAGGTAGGCCAGCGCCAGGTAGCAGAGCCGCTTGACGCGACCGGTGGCAGGCTGGTTTGCAGCAGGTGTAGGCATTTCAGGAGCGATCCGCACAGCGATAGAGGTCTATACCCGTCGGATCGTCAGCGACGACACGCAACGGGAGTCGCCAAGTAGAAGGGGTGGATAGTCCCGAAGCAAGTTAAGAGGCGTTCATGTTTGTCACACCAGCCGAGCCGGTTGGCTCAGCTGTCTTCGTCCTTGAGGCCGACTTCTTCGCTGAGCGGTTCGTCCAGTTCGATGACGTTGTAGCTCATGCGCGCGAAGGAGATGGTGTGGATGTCCTTGTCGGCGATCAGGGCGCTGCTCAGCGCCAGGCTGTCGCTGTTGCGACACAACTGCACGACCACCATGGAGGCGGTCACCGGTGCTTCGTCCTCGTCGGCGGCTGGAACTTCCTCGGGCAGTTCGCCGCTGTAGCGACCACCGGTCGACAGCTCCGGGCAGATGCCTTCGGCATTGCCGCGATACAGCGGCTTCCAGGGCATGCTGCGGTCGAGCATGACCCGGCTGATGACCATCTCGTATTGGCCAAGCGCCCCGGCTGTGGCGGTCTGCTCGGTCAGCGCCTGCAGGCTGTCCTTGTCCAGGCGGCTCTGCATGGCCAGGATGCTGGCGACGTTGTGGGCCGACTGTTCCATGTAGGCGCGGGCCTGGTTGATGTTGTACAGGTCGCCGATGATGATCGCTGTACCGATCAGCAACGGCATGATCAGTGCGCCTTCGAGCAGGGCATTGCCGCGCTGCTTGCGCCGTGAACTCACCTTCATTCGTCGTCCTCCACGTCCTTTTCGCTGGTCAGGCTGCCCAGCAGTTGGCGGTATTGGTACTGGAAGGCGTCGCCGAGGCCGAACAGGGCTGGCAGCGGCGTCATGAACACCTGGGTCAGGTCGACGGTGACGCTGAGCACGGGCGGCGACGTATCCAGCGCGTCCTGCTCCTTATCCGCTGCGCCGCCGCCGAACAGGCGCAGGTTGTCGAAGGCCAGCACGTCGACCTGGAAGTTGTCCTCGGTGAGAAAACCGTAGGACGAGTCGATCAGGCGTTGCTCGATGGCGGCCTGCAGCACCTCGGGCGTTTGCGCGTAGAAGGCGCGATCCTGGCGGAAGTCCTGCAGGGCTCGCTCCAGGGCCAGGCTGCCGACGCCGATCATCAGGCTGATGCGCGCCAGTTCGAAGAGCATCATCACGCCGAACAGCAGTACCGGCAGGATCAGCGCGGTTTCCACGGCGGTAACGCCCTGCTGCCCACGCAGCAGGGCGCGAAGAGAGGCCTGTCGCATCACTCGGCTTGCTCGCTCAGGGCCAATGGTTGCTGACTGGCGGCGAGCAGTTCGCTGGCCAGCGGTGCACCCGCGTCGACGCGGGCGCGTGCGGTACGGAACTGCTGGAGGATCTGTCCGGCGTATTGCGCCTCCATGTTCTCCAGCAAAACGGCCTGGGCGGTGTCGTCATGCCCGGAGAAAACGTAGGCCAGTGCCAGGTTCAGCTGCAGGGAAATGTCGCCCTGGCTGCGCGCCTGGTTGAGCAGGCCGATGGCTTTGCCGCTGTCGCCGCTGGCCAGCCAGGACAGGGCCAGGTTGTTCAGCGCCGGCGTGTAGCTGGGGTCGATCTCCAGGGCTTTCTCGAATTGCTCGCGGGCGGCGCCGTCACGTTTCTGCAGGTTGTAGGCGACACCCAGGCCATTGAGCGCCTGCAGGTCGTTCGGCACGGCTTGCACCGCGCAGCGGAAGTCACGCTCGGCCAATGCTGCCTGGCCCAGGCTCAGGTGTGCACGGCCAAGGCCGCTGCACAGGGCCTGCGCCTGTTCGGCGGGAAGGGCGCTCGGATCGCCGCCCAGCTCCTGGCGGGTACGTTGGTACAGAGCCAGAGCTTCGCCGGCCGGGCGCACGGTGGCGGCGACGCTGGCGTATTCGAGCAGGTAGCTGCCCTTGAGCTGGCCGCGTTCGTCCATGCGTGCATAGACCTCGTAGGCCGCCTGCAGGCGCTGGTTGTCGCGCAGGGTATGGGCCAGGCGCAAGGCCTCGCCGGCCTCCTTGTCCAGGGATGGCTGGGAAACCGAAGACAGGCTGGCGCAGCCACTCAGGGTCAGGGTGAACAGCAAAGGCAGCAGGGCAACGCGGTACGCAGGCATGAAGAAGTCTCGCATCATTGGCTGAGCAGGCGAATGACGCGCACCATCGCCGGTGCGCCCATCATCGCCACGATAGGGGGCAGGATCAGGGTCATCAGGGGCACGCTCAGTTGTGCAGGCAGCTTGCCGGCGCGCTCTTCGAGGTTGAGAATCAGCGTCTTGCGGCTTTCCTCGGAAATGGTGCGTAGCGCCTGCGACAGCGGCGTGCCGTAGCGCTCGGCCTGGATCAGGGTGGCGACCATGCTTTCGATGCCGCTGACGCCAGTGCGCTCGGCCAGGTTGAGCAGGGCGCGTGGGCGGTCGCTGAGAATCTGCAGTTCGGCGTAGGTGTAGCGCAGCTCGTCGGCCAGTTCCGGCGACGACAGCGCCAGTTCCTTGGACACCACCTGCAGCACGCGGCCCAGCGGCAAGCCCGCTTCGGCGCAGATCACCATCAGGTCGAGGCCGTCGGGCAGGCTGCGCGACAGGCGTTCGCCGCGTTTGGCGCTGCGCATCTTCAGCCACAGTTCCGGCGCGGTGGTGCCGGCGAACAGCGCCAGCAGGCCGCCGGCCAGGCCATTCATGCCCAGGCGCGAGCCGGGTTCCAGTACGCCGAACAGCATGATCATCGCCAGCAGCAGGCCAAGGGCGTACTTGCCGATCATCAGCAGGCCCAGGGCTTCCTGGCTGCGAAAGCCGGCCATGATCAGCAGGCGACGCAGTTTCTGCCGGTCGTTGTCGGTACCGGCGAGGCCTTCGCCGAAACGTGCCATCGGCACCATCAACGCGTGCAGGCGCGGCGGCAGTTGCAGGCCCTGGCCGCGCAGGATGTCGTCCTGGCGAACGCTGGGTATCGCCACAGGTGCATCGACCCGCAAGCGCTGACGCAGCGGCGCCAGCTGGCTACGGTGATGCAGGCCGATCAGCAGCAGGCCGATACCGGCCAGGAGGATGGCCAGGGCACTGATGGCCAGGGGATCGTCGAACAGGGTGGTCATGTCACCCTCCTTACCATCAGGTGGGTGATGACCAGGCCCAGCGCCACGCTGCCGAAGGAGTAGAACAGCACGAGGTTGCCGGTCGCATCGTTGAGCAGGAAGTGAAAGTCGCGTGGCGAGTTCAGGTACATGTAGCCGAGGGCGAACGGCACCAGCGAGGCGACGATCTTCGCCGAGGCGCGGGCCTCGGAAGTCTTGGCCTGGATCTTCAGGTGCAGTTCGTGGCGGTCACGCAGGGTGCCCGACAGGCGATCCAGGGTCTCGCCCAGGCGGCCACCGGCTTCCTGGTTGATGATCAGGATCACCGCGAAGAAGCGGTACTCGTTGAGCGGGATGCGCCTGGCCGAGTCCTGCATGGCCTGGCGCAGCGGCACACCGAGGCGCAGCCAGTTGTCGATCAGGGCGAACTCCACCGCCAGTGGCCCGGCGATGTTCGGCGCGACCAGGGCGAAGGCGTTGCTCACCGGCACGCCAGCGCGGGCGGTACGGGTGATGGCGTCGATGGCTTCCGGCAGGCTCTGCTTGAGTTCGGCGAGGTGCTTGTCCAGCCCCTTGCGATAGCCCAGGGTCGCCAGTACGGCGAAGAACACCAGGGTCAGCAGCAGGCTGGCGAGCAGCGGAAACGGGGTTTCCTTGCCCAGCATCACGCCGCCGATCAGGCTGGCCAGGGCGGTCAGGGCCACGCGCATCGGCAGGCTCTGGCGCCAGCCGAGCACGCTGATGCCCATCCAGAGATTGGCGATACGTGGGCCGATCAACGGCAGGTCGGCGAAGGGAGCGTTCTCCATTTCCTTGAGAATGCCGTCGACCGAAACTGGCGTGCTGCTTCTGATGGCCTGACCAACCAGCTCGCCCTTGAGCTTCTCCAGGCGCTGTAGCACGACCTTGTCCGGCACGTTGCGACGGCTCAGGCTGCGCGCTGCCAGCACGGCGAGCACCACGGCGAGGAACACCAGCAGGGTCAGCAGATCGAGTACGGCGTCCATCAGAGCCCCTCGAACAGGTGCGCGTGGGCGTTGTAGAAGTGCGGGCGCTGGCCGCTGGCGACGTACTGGCCGACCAGGCGACCCTGGGCGTCGACGCTGCTGGTCTTGAAGGCGAACAGCTCCTGGGTCTGGATCACGTCGTTCTCCATGCCGCAGACCTCGGTGATCGAAACGATGCGACGGCCACCGTCGCGCATGCGTTCGACCTGCACGATCAGGTTCACCGCGCTGGCGATCTGCCGGCGAATGGCTTCCAGCGGCAGCTGCATGCTGGCCATCATCACCATGTTTTCCAGGCGCATGATGGCGTCGCGCGGGGTGTTGGCGTGCACCGTACAGAGCGAGCCATCGTGGCCGGTGTTCATCGCCTGGAGCATGTCGAAGCACTCGCCGCCACGCACCTCGCCGAGAATGATGCGGTCGGGGCGCATGCGCAGGGCGTTGCGTACCAGATCGCGTTGATCGACCTTGCCGGTACCCTCGGCACTAACCGGGCGGGTTTCCAGGCGCACCACGTGGATCTGCTGCAGCTGCAGTTCGGCGGCGTCTTCGATGGTGATGATGCGGTCTTCATCGCTGATGTTCTGCGACAGGGCGTTGAGCAGGGTGGTCTTGCCCGCGCCGGTACCGCCGGAGACGATGACGTTGAGCTTGGCCACCATGGCCCGCTTAAGCACCTCGACCATTTCCATGGACAGCGCGCCACGCTCGGCGAGGATTTCCAGCGACATGTTGCGGCGCATGAACTTACGAATGGAGATGGTGGTGCCGTCGATGGCCAGCGGGTAAGTGATGACGTTGACCCGGCTGCCGTCGGCCAGGCGTGCGTCGACCATCGGGTGGCTCTCGTCGATGCGCCGGCCCACGGCGGCGGCGATGCGCTGCGCGGTGTTGAGCACGTGCTCTTCGTCGACGAAGGTGATCGGCGACAGTTCCAGCTTGCCGTAGCGCTCGACGAACACCTGGCCGGCACCGTTGACCAGGATGTCGTTCACCGAGTCGTCGTGCAGCAACGGCTGGATCGGGCCGATGCCGATCATCTCGTTGAGCATTTCCTCGGCGATGGCTTCCTCTTCCTGACGCGACAGTTGCAGGCGGTTGTCATCGCAGATGCGGCGGATCAGCGACTCGATCTGCACGCGCAGCTTGTCGCGGCCCATGGCGGCGGCCTTGAGCGGGTCGATCTGGTCGTACAGGTAGCCGCGGATCAGCTTGCGGTTCTGCGTGCTGGCGTTGTCGACCGGTTTGGTCTGGGCGTTGCGCTGCACACTGGTGGCGCGTACGTCCTGCTGCGCCGTCGGGGCCTGTTCGGCCTGGGTCGACTGGCGCAGTTCGCGGTTCTTTTGCGGGTGGCGGATAAGCATGCGCGAAGTCCCCTCAGGCCGCTTGGCGGTTCAGTACGCGCTTGAGGCGTGTCAGCAGGTTGCTGGGGGCGACGGTGGCACGTTTGGGCGTGTGCCCGGTGGCCAGGTCGGCCAGATCCTGCAGGGCCAGTTGCAGCGCTGGCGCGGTGGCCAGATTGAGCGAGCCGGCGAGCAGGCTGCCGGCCAGCGAAGGGCCGGCGTAGGGCAGTTGCAGGTCGATGCGACGTTCGATGAAATCCTCGAACTGGCTGCGCTCGACCACACCGCCGTGGTTGCCTCGGGCAGCGTTGGCCACCAGCAGCAGGTGTTGCCCCTCGCTTTCGTCGCCGATCTCACGCAGCAGGCGGTGCAGATTGCGCGCGTCCTGTACGGTCAGGTCGGTGAGCAGGATGCGCGTCTGCGCGTGGGCCAGCACATCGAGGGTGCCGTGCGGGCGACCGGCCGGCAGATCCCAGATCACCTGGTTGAACATGTGGCAGAGGCTGGCGCCGAGAAACAGCAGGTGTTCGCTGCTGAAGTTCTGCTCGGGGCGCAGGGTCGGTGCCTGGGCCAGCAGGTGCAGGCGTTCGTTGATCTGGCCCATGGCGCGTTGCAGCAGACGGCTGTCGATCTCACCGCTGCTCAGCGCGCCGGCCAGGCCGGCGTCGCCTTCGTAACCCAGCAGCAGGCTCTGGTCGCCATTGTGGCGGTCGAAGTCGACCACGGCGGTGGCCATGTGCCGATCCTGCGAGAGAATCTGTGCCAGGCCGGCCGCCACGGTGCTTACGCCGCAGCCGCCGGAGGCGCCGCTGATGGCGATGGTACGGCCGCTGCGGGCGCCATGGCTGGTGGCATGGCCGGCGCGGGCGCGGCCAAGAGTGGCCGCCAGCAGATCAAGCGGCACGGGCTTGATCAGGTAGTCGAACACGCCGCTGTGCAGCAGGGTGCGATAGAAATCGACGTCCTGTTTGCTGCCGATCACCACGATGTGACAGGCCGGGTCGCAGACTTCTCCCAGCTCGGCCAGCGACTGCAGCGGCATGGCGTCGCCGTCGATGTCGACGATCAGCACCTGGGGCGGCGGGTTGTCACGGCTCCAGGCGATGGCGGCGGCGATGCCGCCGGTGCGGGCCTGGCTGGCGTCTTGGCCGAGGCGCAGCAGTTGTTCGCCAAAACGGCTGGCTTCTTCGGCGTTGGCAGCGAACAGCATCAGGCTGGACGAGTCGTTGTTGAGCGTTTGCGTGGTGTCGTTCATGTCACGAGTCTCTTTGCTTCGGGGCCATATTCGCGGGTTCGGTCGGCTTCCGTAGGAGCGGCTTTGGCCGCGAAATCCTCGGCTGTAGCGCTTCGCGGCTGAGGCGGTACGCCGCCTGGCCGCTCCTACAGTACAAGGTGTGCAACGGCTGACGCGGACATGGCTGTTCAGTCCTGGAAGTCGATGTCGAGCAGTTCGCGGACTTCGTCGTCGTGGTATCGGCCTACGGCGTTCACCGCGTTGATGCCGTCGCCGCCATCCAGGGCTTGCGGGCGTACCAGGTCACGCGGGTCGGAAACCATCGCGGCGAGGTTGGCGCGGTTGGCGCAGCCCAGCGGGCCGACGGCCTGGTAGGGCTTGACCGTCCAGGCTTGCTGATCGGCGATGGTGCAGTCCGGTACCTTGACCACCAGGGCTTCGGAGACCACTTGCAGATCCCATTCCTGGGCTTCGCTCGCTTCCAGGCGCGAAGGCATGACGATGACCTGTTCGGCTACCGCACCTTGCTCACGCAGCACATTAGCCAGGCGCTGCGCCAGGCGCTCGCCGGATGGCGTGTAGGGCTGCAGGGTCAGGGTCTGCTGGCGCAGGCGACCCTGCACGCGCAGCAGGGTGTTGAGGTTGTCCAGCGATTCGGCCGTGAAGCTGCCATTGCCGTTGGCCTTCAGCGAGGCAACCAGTGCTGAAGGGGCGACGGTTGGCGCCTCGGCGGTTTTATAGGGGGTGAAACGGCTCTCGCGCATCTGGTTGAGCTGACGGTCGCAACCGACCAGCAGGACGGAGAGTGCCAGCAGGGACAGCAGGGGACGAACGGGCATGACGATTCTCCTCAGAACAGATAGCCGGCGGTGGCCTGGGCCGGAATCATGTTGTCCAGGGCGCGGATGCCACGGCCTGGGGTCTGCAGGGCGCCGGCGGCGGTCGGCTCGACCACGTAGGCGGTGGCGATGATCACCAGTTCGCTGTCGCTCTGTTCGCTGGTTTCGGTTTCAAAGAAGCGGCCGAGCACGGGCAGGCTCTTCAGTCCCGGCACGCTGGTGACCTGCTGGTTGATGGTGCTGCGCAGCATGCCGGCGAGGGCGAAACTCTGGCCGCTGGCGACTTCGACGGTGGTGTCGGCGCGGCGTACCTTGAAGGCCGGAATGGTGAAACCATCCAGTTGCACGGCGCCGTCATCGGACAGGTCGCTGACTTCCGGAGCGACGTGCAGGCTGATGCGATTCGGCGATAGCAGGGTCGGGGTCATGCGCATGATCACGCCGTACTGCTTGTAGTCGATGTTCACGCTGTTGTTGACGAAGGTGACGATGGGCACCTCGCCACCGGCGGCGAAACCGGCGGTCTCACCGGACATGGCGGTCAGGTTTGGCTCGGCCAGGATGGTCGCCAGGCCGTCGTTGGACAGCGCGGTGAGCAGCGCCGAAACGCTGGAACGGCCACGTGTGCGGCCACCACCGAGGATCGGCCCGGTGGCGTCGGTCACGGTGTCGGTCAGGCGGTTGGTGGTGGCGTCGAAGATGCTGTTGCCGGTACGGAACAGCGCATTGCCACGGTTGCTGGCAAAGGTCGCTTCCCAGTTCAGGCCCAGCGAGGTCGTCAGGCTGCGCGACACCTCGACGATGCGCACGCTGATATTGACCTGCGCGGACAGTTCGACCTTGAGCTGATTGATCACCCGCGGAGCCGGCTGACCATTGCCGCCGCCCTGCGGTTGCGGACGCGCGCCGCTACCTTGGCTGGAGCTGGCGCCCAGCGTGGCTTCTACGCTGTCCATCACCTGCTTGGCCTGCTGTGGGGTGCGCACGCTGCCACGCACGATCAGGCTGGTGCCGGAGGGTACGAACTCGACCTTGGCACCGGGAATCTGCTCGGCGATCTGATGGCTCAGGCGCAGCAGCGCATCGCTGTTGCGCCTGTTGATAAGGCGCACTGCGGCGACTACTTCATCATTGGCGTCCAGCGCGTAAAGGGTGGTTGTGCCAGGAATCTTGGCAAAGACGAATACGCTGCCGGGCGAGGCGACCTGGAAACTGGCCACGTCAGGGTTGGCCACCATGATATTGGTGGCTTCCCGGGGCAGTTGCAGCAGGCGGCCTTCGTTGACCGTCAATTGCACGGTCTCGGTTTCCTCGACGGCCTTCAGGCTGCGGCGCAACTGGCGCACCGGAGGGTTGGTGATCTCGGCGGTCTGACCTATCTGCTCGTAGTATTCGCGAGCGAAGGCCATATCCAGGTCGGGGTTGTAGCTCTCGGGTTCTTCGGCGGGCGTGTCGGCAGCGTCGAGGGTTTCGGCGTGCGCCAGGCCAGGGGTGGCGAGCAGGCAGGCCAACGGCAAGGCAAGGTGTTTGAGCGCGAACTTCATGTATCGAATTCTCTGTTGGCAGAAGTGGGCTGACCGTTCGGGCGCGTCACTGATTGAGGAATTGCACGGTGCTGGCGCTATCGCCATGGAAGGCTCTGACCTGTGGCCGCTGGTTGGCGAAAGGCGCTGAAGCGCTGTACACGCCGGTGGTCTTGGCCAGTGTGGTGACAGCGCCGTTGCCGACCTTGACCAGACCATCACCAATGTCCTGGCTGCTGCGCAGGGCCAACTGCAAGGTGCCAATCTGGCTGGCCAGGGCCAAGCGCTCGGCATAGGCGGGTGGCACTTCCAGGGTTACGGTCTGCGCCGAGGACGAGGGGTAGGCGTCTGGGCTGCGCTTGCTGTTGGCGGCCTCTTGCGGACGTGGTTGCAGAGGGCTGCGCGCCATGTTGTCGACGGCCAGTACGCGCACGTTCTGCAGTAGGGTTTGCGCTGCCAGGCGTGGCACCTGGTTCTGTGCCTGAATGTCGAGTACCTGGCGCACCATGTCCTGGCGCTGGTTCTGAGTCAGATTGTGCTGGTCGGCGCCGAACATCCGCGCCAGGTCGTTGCTCTGCACGCTGCTGATGTCCTGCTCCTGGTCACGTTGCAGGTTGACCAGCACGTCGACGCGGTCGCCAGAGGTCAGCATGCTGTGTTGGCTAGCGGTCTGGCTGGTGGGGACGGTGATGGCGCGCATACCCGGGGTAATCACCGTGGCGATGAAGCCCGGCTCGTTGGGTTTTACTAGCAGGGTGCTGGTCAGCGGGGTGCCTGCGGTTACCGGATGACGCACGCCGGCGCCAGTCAGTTGGTTGGCGGCTTCGCTGCCACGGGTGTAGTAGAGGCGCTCGTCGTAAGCGTTGTCGCTTTCCTTCCACTCCACGGCGCTGGCGTCGATGAAATCACCAGGGCGCAGATCACGGCTGGCGACCAGTACGGCCGGGTAGGTCGGCTTGGGGGCTTCGACAGGTTTCTCGACCACGGGCGGTGGTGGCGGTGGTGTCAGCAGTACACGGGCCAACAGGGCGGCGCTACCGGCGACCAACAGGGTGCCTGCCAGCAGAAGGGCGGAAGGGGTTTTCATGGCGTGAACCGTGTTTAGGAATGAATGGGGACGAACAGGGTGTAGAGCGCGCCGATGGCGATGGCCACGCCGTAGGGCAGACCTTGCGGTCGCTGGTCGGTGAGCACGACGGGCACCGGAATGTTCAGTCGTGGAAACGCCGCGCCGAGGCGCTGCCAGCGCAGGGCGAGGTACTGTTCGATCTGGTTCAGCAGTGGCAAGCCCAGCGCCAGCAGCCCACCCATGAGGGCGGTGACGATGAGGAAAGCCATCTGGTTGGTCTGGCACATCCACAGGCTGACGGCTGCCACCAGCTTGACGTCGCCAGCGCCGACCCGTCCCAGGTGGAACAGGCCGAAGCCGACGACCAGCACCAGGGCCGCACCAAGCAGTCCATAGGTCACCTGATCGAACAGTTCGCTGCTGCTCATCTCGCCCCAGGGGCCGAGGCCGAGTACAGCGGTGATCGGCAACACCAGCCACAGAGCCAGCAACACCAGAATCAGCAGGTTGTGGATGCGCCGATAGAGCAGATCGGAGCCGACCACGAACAGCAGTGCGGGTAGCAGGGCGATGATGATGAAGGTGTTGTCCATACCGCGCTCCCGGCTGCTCTGCTTACTTGGCGGAGCCAGGGTTGTTGGTGTTGGTGATCTGGTCGGCGATGGAGGAGAAGCGCTCCTTCAGGGCGGTCACGAACACGCCGTCGGAGCCGAAGATGATGCCGATAGCGGCAGCCATGGCGGCTGCGAGGATGCCGTACTCGATGGCGGTAACGCCGCTTTCGTCGGCGAGGAAGTGCTTGATGCGATTGAACATGACGGCTCCGTCAGCTAGAGGGAAACAGAGTTATTGAGCAGGTGATATTAAGATTTGTTCTCAATTGCGAGGCAAGTGCGGCTTCATTAAGAATGCTTAAGGAAGAGCTGTTGCCCCGCCTCGATTGCCCCTTTGTGGGGGCGGAATTGCTGGCGATGTCTGCGTCAGGTTGAAGGTGGCCTCAAGGCATGATGCCGATCGGATAAGACCTAATGTCTGCCACGGATGGCCTTTGTAGGGTGCGCCGTGCGCACCGAAATGCCGGCGCCGTACGGCCGCGGCCCCGCGACACCCTGCGTAACCTCATCCTGACGCTTAACTGACTGGCATTGGCCTCAAGGCAGGCGTTTCTCCACGCCGATGGGCGCCGACTTGATCTCGAGGATGGCGCGCAGCCCGGGCTGGTTGTCGGTCAGCACCAGGCGGCCGCCATGCAGGTCGCAGATCGCCCGCGTCAGGGTCAGGCCAAGGCCGTTGCCGGGGATGTTGCCGCTGGTGTCGAGCCGACTGAAACGCTCCATGGCTTTGGCGTTCAGCTCTCGCGGGATGCCCTTGCCGTGGTCGGCCACGCTCATCGTCTGGCGATCGCGCACCGAGCCTGCGGCCAGCACGATGGGCGAGCCGCTCGGCGAATACTTCAGGGCGTTGTCCACCAGGTTCGCCAGGGCCTGGAACAGCAGCGCCGCGTCACCGTAGATGCAGTGCTCCGGTGCGCACTCGATCAGCAGCGGGCATTCACGTTCCTCGGCCATCGGCAGGTAGTACTCGCGCACGTCTTCCAGCAGCCGCCGCGCCTTGATCGGTTCGAAGTGGTGGGCACAGCGTCCGGTCTCCACCTCACCGACGCGCATTACCGCGCGGAACAGGCTCTGGATGCGTTCGCTGTCCTGCACGGCGCGCAGCAGCTCATCGCGGGATTCGCCCTCGAGCTTTTCCGAGACGCTGAGCAGGCGGCTCTGCAGGCGCGTCAGCGGCGTGCGCAGTTCATGGGCGATGTGGCTGGTGACGGTTTTCACCTCTTCCATCAGGCGGTCGATGCGCTGCAGGCTGAGGTTGATCTCGCCGCCCAGCTGGTCGAACTCGTCGCCGTCACGGGCGCTCGGTGCGCGGGCGCTGTGATCGCCGCTGGCGTAGCGGAACAGTGCGTCGTGAATCAGGTTGATGCGCGACAGGTTGCGTCGGCTGAACGGTAGGCTGATCAGCAGGATCAACAGCAGCACCAGGAGCAGGCCGGCCCCCGCCATCAGCGGAATGATGCGGGTGCGCTCGAGCATCGGACGCAGATCGTAGGCGCTGAAGTAGCGACCACCGTCAGCCAGTGGCACGAGCAGACCGAGAATCTCGGTCTCGTTGCCTGCGATGTCTTTGAGCGTCGCGTGGCGCCAGTTGCCGTTGCATTCATCCTGGCAGACGAGGCTGGGGAGGAGCTGCCTGTCGCCATACAGCGGGCGGCCCATGTCATCGACGACGATCGCGTGGCGTTCCTTGCGGTTTTCGAAGGGTTCGCGGTATTTCAGCGCCGCGACCACATGCTCGGCGCGCAGCAGACGGCCATGCAACTGCTGCGAACGCACATCGTTGAGGATCATGTCGCGCACATGGCTGCGCATGACCAGCTCCAGCAGGTGGTTGCTGAAAATGATCGATGTCAGCGCGATGAGCAGACAGATGAAGGCGATGGTCGAGGCTTGGCGGAAGTTGCTGGTGGCGAAGAGTTGCTTGAGGCTGAAAACGTTAACCAAGTACATAGCCTATCGCACGGATGGTACGGATCATCTGCCGCTGGAAGCCCTTGTCGATCTTGTTGCGCAGCTTGGACAGGTGAACGTCGATCAGGTTGGTCTGCGGGTCGAAGTGATAGCCCCATACGCGTTCCAGCAGCATGCTGCGGGTCACCGTCTGACCCTGGTGCTCGGCGAGTACCTGAAGGAGCTTGAACTCCTTGTCGGTCAGGTCGATGCGTTGCTGGCCGCGTATCACCGTGCGGCGGGCGAGGTCGATCTGCAGGTCTTCGATGTGCAGGATTTCATCTGGAGCGCTGCTCTGGTGGCGGCGCGCGAGCAGCTCCAGACGCAGCAACAGTTCGGTGAAGTCGAAGGGCTTGCCGAGGTAGTCGTCGGCACCGGCGCGCAGGCCTTCGACGCGGTCGCTGGTCTGGTCGTTGGCGGAAAGAATCAGGATCGGCGGACGCGGGCGGCCATGCAGGCGGGTCAGCACTTCTATGCCATCCATTTTCGGCAGCACGCGGTCGAGAATGACCACGTCGAAGGCCTCGCTCTCGATCATGCTCAGCGCTCCTTCGCCGTTGTCGGCCAGGCGGTAGTTGTGGCCACAAGCGTGCAGCTTGCTTCCGAGCCAATGACTGACAGAGGGATCGTCTTCCACCACCAGTACGCGCATCGTGCTGATCCTTGATTCGATTGGGAGGGGGGAGGGCGTCCAGCATTCTTGGGTATCTGCTGCCGGGCGTTGAGTTAAGAATTATTAAACAAAATGAGAATGAATATCAATTGGTTTTGTGACAATGTGCCATCTATGGCGCAAGACTTCGATATTCAAGGCGAAAAGAGGAGGAAGCAGGGGGAGTTGCCGCAGGGGGCGGCAACTTGGGAAGGGGGCTTGTCAGGGGCTTATGCCAGCAGCTCCAGCAACCGTTCACCGAACACCTCGGGCCGGCCTTCGAACAGGCGCTGCAGCGGCTGTCCATCCGCCAGATAGCGGTAAAGTCGCTGGCGCTCGGTGAAATCGCCGGCCAGGCGTGCGGCGGCGGTGATGTAGCCTTCGACGCTTTCGGCGATCAGCCAGTCGGGCAGGCCGGCGCGGCGCAGCAGCCCTTCGTCGATGTGTTCGAACACCTCCGCACCGGTCTTGCACACACCCGGCAGGCCCACGGTCAACGCGTCGATGAGGCCGTTGGTATTGCCGAACGGAAACGGGCTGAGGAACAGGTCGCAGTGGGCGAAGGCGTCCAGGTACTGCGGGTAGGGCTGGTGCGGGTAGATTCGCGCATCGGGCAGGTAGCGCCGGATCAGGCGCTGCAGCTGCGGGTAGAGCAGGCCTTGCGCCTGGCCGATGAGAAAATGAAAGCGCACCCGCTTGCCGTATTGGTGCTGGGTGAGCTGAGCGATCTGCTGGCAGGCCTGCAGAAAACGCGGGTTGAGCTTCATGGTGGTGGCGGCGATGGCGACGGCTACTTCGTCAGCGTCGGCACGCTCGGGCAGTGAAAGTGCCACGGGGATGGCCGAGGGGCGGTAGGGTTGGCCGTCACTGGGCAGCAGAAGCAGCTTCTCGTCGAAACAGGCCGGGTCACCGACGAAATCCTCCTCCACGCTGATGCAGTCGATATGCCGCGAGCCGGTGGTCGCCGGGTGCCCCAGTGCAGCGACCTGCAACGGCGCCAGCCGCAGGTTGGCGAGAAACAGGGTGAGCGGGAACATACCCACGCTGGGCATGTACAGCACCTGCGGTTGCAGCTCGGCGGCCAGTTCGCGCACCTGGTGTACGCAGGCCAGCAGATCGTTCGGGGCGCTCAGCTCTGTGAACGCGTCGAACACCGCGCGTCCCAGATCGTCGACGTTGCTGGCGTAGCCCACGGCATGCAGCTCGAAGTGCTGCCGAGCGGCTTCGAGCGTTCTGGAGTGGGTGCGGTAGATCGAATGGCCACCGGAGAACCATTCCAGTACCACCAGCATCCTGCGCTTGCCGGAGGCTGTGCGAGGTGCGGTCATCGGCAGCGAGTCGATACCATTGTGCGCCAGCTTGCGTTCGACCAGGCGGCAGATGGAGCGCTTGATGCGGTGGCGCTGCGGCAGGTCGGCGTAGCTGCAGTGCATGTAGACGTCATGGATGATCGCCACCGGCAACTGATCCAGGCTGTCGAGGCTGTCCAGTCGTTCCGGCAGCCAGGCCAGCAGTGCCTCACGCTTGGAATGCGCAGCGGGTGTACCGAGAAAGCGCGGCGACAGCAGCGCCATGCACAGCGCCACGGTCAGGGTGCGGTTCTGTTGCCAGAGCAGTTCCACGTCCAGCGGTAGCTGCGACTCGGACGAATAGAGCACGCAGAACTTCACCAGCTCCGTCGGCGCCACTTCGAACCGGCCGTCTTCACCGCCATACAGGTTGAGCGCGCGCAGGATATGGTCGGCGTTGACGAAGGCACTGGCGGCGAACAACGAGGACAGCCAGCGCTGGAAGTTGATCAGCTGATCGAAGCCGGTGGGGCTGATCTGGAAGCCGGGGTCGGAAAACAGCGTGGTGATGGCGCTGGTGATACGGGTCAGCACATGGGCTTCAAGATCCGCCGCTGAAATCGCCGGCGATACCGAGAGCACGAACTGGCCGGACAGCTTGCCGTAGTGGCGGTCGATGATCAGCAGCAGGCGGATCAGCTCGCGTGCGGCCGCCTCGTGCTGGCGCGAGTAGCAGAGCTGCTCGAAGTGTTCGAGGGAGAATGTCTCGTCGGTCATGGCCTGGCCTTGTTGCGTATGGGCGGGCGCGACGTGGGTGGCGTCGCGCCGCGCCGTTTTCAGTTTTCGCTCGGTGCCGATGCCTGCAACTGCGACAGATCCAGATCGATCAGGTCGATACGCGGCGCCAACGGTGTCTGCCGGTAGTCAGGATACAGAACCTGGCTCCAGGCGCTGCCGGCGATCTGTTGTTGCAGATGGCTGCGCGTCGCCTCGCCATCGCTGCCGAGGATGCTGGCGTT
>Ga0206116_1000926_pt1 | contig 20271 bp, 14 predicted proteins | sample 3A1Ametagenome_FD_178000 | JGI IMG/M metagenome (GOLD analysis project Ga0206116, IMG submission 178000) | Enriched microbial communities from leaf-cutter ant dump, University of Wisconsin, Madison, United States - 3A1A | ecosystem: Environmental > Terrestrial > Nest > Insects nest > Nest dump...
GCCCGCCACCCCGCCCGTGATGCCGCCACCGCCGCCGCCGCCCAAGCCGCCCGCGCCGCCTGCGCTGGTGGCTGTGCCGCTGACGTCCCATGAGAGCGCCCCGCCGCCGCCCGCACCGTAGCCGCCTGCACCGCCGGTGGGCAGGCTCGCGCCGCCGCCGCCATAGGCCCCGCCGCTGCCGCCCACGGTGAGGCCCGTGCCGCCGCCGCCGCCACCGCCGCCCAGCCCGCCGCTGCCGCCGGGGCCGCCGTACAGGCCGCCGCCGCCGCCGCCAAAATTTTGCCCTGCGCTGCCATCGCCCTGCCCGCCCTCGGGGGCACCGCCGGAACCGGCGACGCCGGGATTATTGGGCGGGCTGCCGCCGTCGGTGACGCGGCCGCCGCCGCCGCCGCCCGCTACGAACGGGCCGGAGTACCCGCCGCCGCCCGCGCCGAACTCGCCGCCGCCGCCGCCGCTGCTGCTGTCTCCGGCGCCGCCCGCTCCGGCATAGCCGCCACCGCCGCCGTTGCCGTTGCCGCCGCTGCTTGCATTGCCCGCGCCGCCTGGGCCGCCCAGTCCGCCGCCGCCTCCCGCAGCCGCGGCAACGCCGCTGCCAAGCACGGTGACGCTGCCGCCAGCGCCCCCCACGGCTTGCGCGTTGCCGATGGCGACGTTGCTCAACTGGGCCGTGGCCCCGTCGCCCACAAAGACCGCCGCGCCCGCCCCCAGCCCGCCGCCGCCGCCAGAGCCTGCGGCTTGCGTTCCCGCCTTGCCGCCCCCGCCCGCGCCGCCCTGGGCCAGCGCGTTGGCGATGGTCAGGTTGGACACGCTGGCCGTGCCCGCCTGCACGAACAGCACGCGGCCCAGGTTGTTCGCGTCGATGGTGAAGCCGCCGCCGTCCAGTGCCACATCGGCGGCGATCATGGGCAGCGACCGGGTGAGCGTGATGTTGGCCGTCAAGTTGATGCTGCTGTCGCCGCCCGTGCGTAGGCCGAAGATGGCGGCGCGCAGATCGGCTTCGTTGCCCACGTCGATGGCCCACGCGGCGTGGGTGCCGCAGGCCAGGGCGGCGGCCACGGCCAGCCAGCGCAGGGGATGGTGCATGGTGGTATTCATTGCTCTTTTTCCAATAGCTGATTGCGCTTGACTGGCAAGCGCTGGGAGCCAAAATGGCTTGAAACCCCTGGCGGTGCGCCGCAGGCCCGGAAAAGTCTAGGCAGGGGCGCAGGCCCGGCAGCGCACCGTGTTGCGCACGGGCGTCCCAGGTTGTGGCAATGCGTCCCACACACAGGGTCATTACTACAATGGGTTACATGCACCCGCCCTTCCTGGCCCACTTCAGCACCGAGGACTGGGAGCCTTCCCAGCGCAGGGAAGCCTGGCAGGACATTGCCCACCGCTATGTGGACTTCCGCCCTGCGTCCGATGTGCCGCTGGACGCATCGCTGACCATCCTGGCCAACGACTCCTGTACGCTGGGCACCACGCGCTCGTCGGCCTACGAGATGCGCACAGGCTCGCACCGGGCGCAGCCCGACGACATGGTGGTGCTGACGCTGATGCAGGCGGGCGAGCTGCTGCCCCAGGCGTATGCGCGCAAGGGGCCGGGCGCCCTGAGCCTGTGCGCCCCGCGCGAGGCCGGCGCCTTCCGCTGGGGCCAGGGCGCGCGCCAGGTCTTTTTGACCCTGCCGCGCCAGGACGTGTTCGCCGCGCTGGGGCGCGAGCCCTCTACGCTGCTGATGACCTCGCACTGCGCGCTGGCCCCGGCGCTGGCCAGCCAGATGAACCACATGGCCCAGCTGGTGCACCAGAGCGACCGGGTGGACGCCACCGAGTACGCGGGCCTGCTGGACGCCACGCGCGCGCTGGCGCTGTTGACGCTGCGCAACCTGGGCCGCCAGGGCGCGGCCACGGACCTGCCCGATCTGACCGAGAGCCTGCACGCGGGCCGCCGCGCAGCGGCGCTGCGCTTCATGGAGCGCCACGCCCACCGCCACGGGCTGGACGCCGCCGCCATCGCGCAGGGCGCGGGCTGCTCGCGCTCGCGGCTGTACGAGGCGTTCGCGGCCGAGGGGCGCACGGTGATGGACGCGCTGCGCGAGATCCGTCTGCAGCGCGCGCGGCACCTCATCGAGCAGGGCCAGCGGCTGAACGTTGGCGCCGTGTCGTGGCGCTGCGGGTTTGCCAGCCAGTCGGGCTTCAGCCGGCTGTTCAAGGTGCGCTTCGGGCTGACGCCTTCGGAGTGGCACCTGCGGGCCGGGGCGCGCACGGTGGCCTGAACAGCCGCCCACTCCCTGCGTCGATCCTCCGTCGTCCATCGCGCCTTTCTTCCCGGCCCGCCCCGGCGGCGAAGGCAGGCGCGGCCATCGCGGCGTGACAGGAGCGAACCTTCTTTATGATTGATTAACTGAATGTGAATGGGTTGGTGGGGCCGGAGGATAGGCACGGGGCCGCGCGGCGCCCATCCACTAATGAGTAGGGTTGCGCAAGCGCCACCCCCAAGGGAAGCCGGGAAGAAACGACGTTATGAGCGAGGCGCTGGATCAGGCCGTTCTGGAGGATGTCCACCGCATATGGGACGAGCTTGCCGACTTCACGGTCGGCCAGACCGATGCCGCCGCCCGGCATCTGCAGGAGCGGCTGTGCGGCATGGTCGGGGCCTGGAACTCGACCTGGGGCGGCGCGATCTGCTTCGACACCGGCCACCGCCGCAGCGACGATCCGCTGCAGGGCTGGCGCGTAGCCGTCACCCGGCTGCTCCACCCCTTCGAGGCGCCCATGGAGCAGGGGCCTTTCAAGGAACTCCAGGAGCGCTGGAACGCGCGCGAGATGGATCCGTCCTTCCTGCTGCCCATGCGCCATGTCGGCGAGTTCCGGACCTATGGGCACCGGCGCGACATGCCCGCAGCGTGGTTCGACGGCCCGGTGTACCAGGCCTTTTGCGCGCCCTATGGCACGGTGGATTCGGTCTGGGTGGGCTTTCCGATCAACAGCCACGCGGAATCGCATTTCGGGTTCTATGCGCGCCATGTCTTTTCCGCGCAGCAGATCGCGCTGCTGGCCTATGCGCTGCGCGGCATCAAGTGGTTCCACCGGCAGCTGATGCTCACCAGCGGCCCGCTGGTGGCCCGCTCGCCCCTGACGCCAACCGAGCGCAAGGTGCTTGGGCTGCTGCTCACCAAGGCTTCGGAAAAGCAGATCGCCGACCAGCTGGGCCTGGCGGCGTCCACCACGCACCAGCACGTGGTGGCGCTGTTCCGCAAGTTCGGCGTGCGCAGCCGGGCAGGGCTGATGAGCCTCTGGTTGAGTTAGGCCACCAGCGGGTGCGACACCGCATGCGCCAGCACGTGCGCCACCAGGGCCGCTTCGAGCCCGTAGCGCGCATACAACCAGCCCGCCACCAGCCCGAAGGCCGTGTTGCCCACGAGCACGAAGGCGACGACCTCCGGCGTCAGCGCCCCGGCCAAGGACTGCGCCGCGGGCAGGTGGCCCAGCGCGAACAGCAGGGCGCTAAGGGCCACCGCCAGGGCGACCAACCCCCGCGCAGGCGCGCCCCGGCCGCGCTGCCCCAGGCGCCAGAGCAGCCACAGCAGCAGCGTCATCACGCCCCAGCGCATCAGCAGTTCCTCGGTGATGCCGCCGTACAGCAGCTTGACCAGCAGCGGCATGGCGCTGGCGGGGTCCGCCGGCCGGAGCGCCGCGGGCTGCACCAGCGACAGGCCCCACAGCCACACGGCACCTGCCACGCCGCCGCACACGCCGGGCAGCCACTGCGGCCGCAGCGCGGGCGCCACCGGCTGCCCGGCCACCCAGGCGGACACGGCGGGCACGCGCAGGCCCACGCGCGGCGCCAGCCATACGCCCACCGCGACGGCCAGGGCCAGCAGCGCGGCGGTCTGCGCGCCGCTGAGCAGCAGCACGGCCCACAGGGGCCAGCGCAGCAGTTCCGCATGCGCCGCCAGCGGCGGCAGCAGCGCCCACACCACGGCCGCCACGCCGGGCAGGCCCAGCAGCCACAGGGCCAGGCCGAGCTTCATCGCATCAGCGCTTCGATTTCGTCGGCCTGGACGGGCACGCCGCGCGTGATGAGTTCGCAGCCGGCGTCGGTGACGATGGCGTCGTCCTCGATGCGGATGCCGATGTTCCAGAACGCCTCGGGCACGCCGTCGGCGGGGCGCACGTAGAGGCCGGGCTCGATGGTCAGCACCATGCCCGGGCGCAGGATGCGGCTGGGCCGGTTGGTGATGGTCTCGCCCGAGAGCGGGTCCTTGCGCTCGCTCGCCTGGCCCACTTCGGAGGGCTCCACGTAGCTGCCGCAGTCGTGCACGTCCATGCCCAGCCAGTGGCCGGTGCGGTGCATGTAGAACTGGAAGTAGGCGCGGCGGTCGATCACGTCCTGCGCGGTGCCCACCTTGTTGCGGTCGAGCAGGCCCAGGTCCAGCATGCCCTGGGCGAGCACGGCCACGGTGGCGTCGTGCGGGTCGTTGAAGCGCGCGCCGGCCTTGGTGGCGGCGACGGCGGCGTCCTGGCTGGCCAGCACCAGGTCGTACAGCGCGCGCTGCGGGCCGGTGAACTTGCCGTTGGCAGGGAAGGTGCGCGTGATGTCGCTGGCATAGCCGTCGAGCTCGCAGCCCGCGTCGATGAGCACCAGCTCGCCGTCGCGCACGGGCGCCGCGTCGGCACGGTAGTGCAGCACGCAGGCGTTGGCGCCCGCGGCCACGATGGAGCTGTAGGCGGGGTACTGCGAGCCGGCCTCGCGGAAGGCGTGCAGCAGTTCCGCGTCCAGGTGGTACTCGCGCACGTCCTCGCCCGCGCGCAGCATGCGGGCCGAGCGCTGCATGGCGCGGATGTGGGCCTGGGCGCTGATGCTGCTCGCGCGGCGCATGATGTCCTGCTCGTGCGCGTCCTTCACGAGGCGCATTTCGTCGAGCAGCGTGCACACGTCGCGCTGGTCGGCCGGGCACAGCGCGCCGTAGCGCACACGGGCGCGCACGGCGTTGAGCCAGCCCTCCACGCGCGCGGCCAAGCCGGCGTGCGTGGCGAAGGGGTACCACACAGTGGCGCGGTTCTCCAGCAGGCGGGGCAGCCGGGCGTCCAGCTCGGCGATGGAGTGCGCCGCATCCACGCCCAGCGCGGCGGGCGCGGCGGCGGGGCCCAGGCGGTAGCCGTCCCAGATCTCGCGCTCCAGGTCCTTGGGCTGGCAGAACAGGGTGCTGGCGCCTTCGGCCGTGAGCACCAGGCAGGCGCCGGGCTCGGTGAAGCCCGTGAGGTAGTAGAAGTAGCTGTCGTGGCGGAACAGGAAGTCCGTGTCCCGGTTGCGCGGGCGCTCCGGCGCGGTGGGGATGATGGCGATGCCGCCTTCGCCGAGCATCGAGGCTAGGCGGGCGCGGCGCTGGGCGTAGGGGGGCTGCTGTGGGATCATCCGCGCATTTTGGGGCATCCGCACCCGCCTTGCTTTGAACGAACACCCATGCTTGCCTTTGCCTCCTCCCTGCTGCACTTCGTCCTGGCCACCCTGCTCCCGCTCTTGGGGCTGGTGCTGACGGCGGCCCTGCTGCTCTACGGCATGTACGTGCGCTGGCTCGACGTGCCGCAGAAGTGGCTGCTGACCCGGCGCGCGCTGCAGGTGCTGTGCGCCGTGGCCGTGGCGCTGGATGCGCTGCTGCTGGTGCAGCTCTACCTGCCCCACAGCGCGCGCCAGGCCCGGCAGGACGGCGCCGCCGTGCGCGCCAGCCGCGAGCGCTTCGTGCTGCCGCGCGATTTTCAGTACGGCGAACTGCTCATCCCGCAGGGCAGCCTGGTCAACCGCAACGACCCGTTCGACAAGGGCGAGCCGAACCGCCCGCTGGCGCTGCACGGGCTGGAGTCGGTGCGCTTCGCGCAGCCGGTGGAGGTGGCCGGCATCTGGGCCAGCGCGCTGCAGACCGTGCCGGTGCGCGTGGAGCTGGCGCAGGACCAGACCATCGGCCCCGTGTACCGCTTCAACACCGCCAGCCAGCGCTGGGAGCTGCACAAGCTGGTGCCCGCCATGGCCTGCCGCAAGGGGCAGATCGCCGTCTTCCACGTGCCGCACATTCCCTTCGACGTGCAGGCCGAGGTGGGCAAGCCCGCGCCGGACGGGCCGGATGCGCGCTTTGCGCCCAGCCAGTGGCTGTTCCGCAACTGCGAGAACGGGCCGGCGATCAGCGTGGCGCCCGCCGCATCACGTTGATGCCGCAGAGAAAGGCCGCCCGCAGGGCAGGCCACGCCAGGGACGCCGTGGAGCGGGCTTTGCCCGGCCACTGGCGTCGTCCCCCTGCCCGCGCGCAGCGCGAGAGCGGGGGGAAGCGACGAAGTCGCTCAGGGGGGTGTATTCAGCGCCACCAGCCGCTCGGGCGTGCCCACGTCGGTCCAGCGGCCGGTGTAGAGCTGCGCGCTCACCCGGCCCGCATCCATGGCACGGCGCAGCAGCGGTGCCAGCGGGGCCGGGATGCCGCCGGGGTTGCCGGGCGGGATGTCGCACCAGGGCGGGCCGAACAGCTCGGCCCGCAGCAGCGCGATGGTGCTGTAGGTGTAGCGCGGGGCCGGGTCGTCGGCGGGCAGGTTCAGCGCCAGGCCCTGCGCCGACAGGCCGAAGTCGCCGCGCGGGTTGTGCGGCGGGTTAGGCACCAGCCACAGGTGGGCCAGGTGGCCGCTGGCGGCGAAGGCCTGCACGGCGGCCGCGTCGAACACGAAGTCCGGCGCGAACACGTCGCCCGCCGCGAGCCAGAACACCGGCCCGAGCTGCGGCAGGGCGCGCGCGATACCGCCGGCGGTTTCGAGCGCCCCGCCGAAGTCCACGCCCTCCTGCGAGTATGAAATTGATAGCTGCTTGCGCTTGCCTGATAAGCGCTGGAGGCCAAAAACACTTGAAAACCTGTTGCCGATCTGCGTGCCCAGCCAGGCGGTGTTGATCACCACCCGCTCCACCCCGGCATCAAGCAACGCCTGCAGGTGCCACTGCAGCAGCGGCCGGCCCTGCACCGGGAGCAGGGGCTTGGGGGTGATGTCGGTCAGCGGGCGCATGCGCTCGCCCCGGCCGGCGGCGAGCAGCATGGCGGGGGCCTGGGCTGCCCCCTCCTCCGTCTCCTCGGCGCCGCGCTGCAGCGCGTGGTGCCGGGCGGCGGCGGGCTGGAACAGGTCCAGTAATGTGTGCATGAGCGCGTGCGCCTTGGCGGAATGGTCGGCCCCGAAATTGCACACGTACACGTCCAGCGTGACCGCGTGCCGCTCGGGCCAGGTGTGCACGCACAGGTGCGACTCGGCCAGCAGCACCGTCGCCGTCACGCCGCCGGGGCCCTGCGCCGTGGCCGGGAAGGCGTGGAACAGCTGCCCCACGGGCTGCAGCCCCGCCGCGTGCACGGCATCGAGGCAGGCCTGGCCCAGCGCGGCGGCGTCCAGCAGCCAGCGCGGCGCGCAGCGGCAGCCCTGGAGATCGGCGGTGAGGTGCAGTCCTTGCATGGGGCGCACTGTACATAATGCGCGCTCGCCTTCTGCAGCCCACCCTCCCCGCGCCATGCCGCCGCAGCCTCCCTCTTCAGCGCCCACAGCCGCCGTGCGCCAGCGGCTGTGGCATGCGCTGGGCATGCTCTGCGGGCTGGGCCTGGGGCTCGCGCCCATCGCGCCCGAGGTCTGCGCCGTGCTGCGCACGCTGGTGGGGGCCGACGCGGCGGCGCTGTTCTGGCTGGACGGAGAGGGGCAGCCCGAGGGTTTCTTCCACGAGGACTCGCCCGCCGGTGCGCAGGACCTGTTCCTCAACGAGTTCGACCGCCTGTTCGCCGGGCCGCACGAGATCAACGTGCACACGCTAGCCCGCGCCGACGGCCCGCGCATCGGCCGGCTGCTCGCGCCCGGCGCGCAGTTCTTCCGATCCAACTCCTACAACCTGCTCGTGCGCGCCAGCGGGCACCACCACACGCTGGACCTGCGCGTGGAGGTGCAGGGCCCCACCGGCCCCGTGACGCGCGCCATCGCCATGCTGTTCCGCGCACCGGGCGCGGGGTTCACGGCGGACGAGGCAGCGCTGCTGGAGCGCGCCTCGGGCTGGCTCGCACGCGCCTTCGCCGCCCCGCCCGCCGCACTGCCGTGGGAGGCCGGCGCACCCGGCCCCGTGGGCCACGTGGTGCTGGATGCCGAGGGCCAGCGCCCGCTCTTCGCCGACGAGGCCGCCGCGCAGCTGCTGCGCCAGGCCAACCTGCGGGGGTTGGGCCTGAACACCGCCGCATCGGCGGCGCAGGTGGCGCTGCCGCCCGACCTGCTCCAGCGCCTGGGCGTAGCGCAGGCGGGCGCGGCCGCCCGCATCGCCGTGCCGGGCGGCTGGCTGGCCGCGCACATGAGCGCGCTGCACCCGCTGGCGGGCGGCACCGCGCAGCACCTGGTGACGCTGCGCCTGGAACGCCCGCGCAGCGTGGAGGTGGCGCGGCGCGTGCTCACGCTGCCGCTGTCGCCCCTGCAGCGCGAGATCGCCCTGCTGGCCGGCCTGGGCCATGCGCGCGCCGACTGCCAGCGGCTGGCCGGCGTGGGCGAGGCCGCGCTCAAGAAGCACCTGCGCGCCATCTTCGCGGCCACGGGCGCCAGCGACTGGGACGACCTGGGGCAGCGCCTGCGGATCAGTCTCTGAAATCGTCCTGCGGCGCCACCAGCATCAGCCGCGCCACCAGCGCCACCAGATCCTGCTGGCGCTGCGTGCGGGTCTTGAACAGCAGCGCGCTCATCTGCGCGCGCACGGTGCGAATGCGCACGCCGCGCGCATCGGCAAAGTCCTGCGGCGTCTGGCCGCCCAGCAGCGCCAGCAGCAGCGCAGCCTCGGCCGGGCTCAGGCGATAAGCCTGGCGCGCCAGCGCCACGGCGGCGGCGGCGTCCGGCGCGCGCTCCACCAGCACCCAGGCCACGCCGGTCGCGGGGTGGCCCAGGCCCAGCGCCGTCAGGTCGCCCGCCGCCAGCGTGACCAGCAGCAGGCCGCCCGGCAGCTCGGCGCAGCCGCTCATCCCCAGCAGCGATTGCGCGAACAGCGCGCGCAGCGGCGCATCGGCCTGCGCCGCGCCCTGCTGCAGCAACTTGCCCAGCCCGGCCTGCTCGCGGCGCCCGGCCAGCGCGCGCGCCCGGGCGTTGGCATGCAGCACGCGGCCGGCCGTGTCGAAGAACAGCATGCCCGTGGGCAGGCACTCCATCAGCGCCTCCAGCCCCTGGCTGCGCGTGCGCAGGGCCAGCATCTCGCGGTGCAGGAAGGCCGCGTGCTGCAGGGCGCCGAACTCGGCCTGGAAGCGCCGCACCTGCTCGGGCGTGAACCCCTCGTCGTCGCGCAGGCGGTAGACCGACGCGAACAGGTGCCCCACGGGGTGCCGCGCGTTCCACCCGCCGCCGAACATGCGCGTGCCGATGCCGTGCGGGCGCAGGAAGTCGTTGTAGAACGCCGTCTGCCGAAAGCGCCGCGCCGCCGGGGCAGGCGCATCCGTCACCACCGAGATGCCGCCGGGCCCCGCCTGCGCGTAGCCCACCATGGCGGCGTCCCACAGCGGGTCCTGCTCGCGGTACAGCGCGGCGTAGCGCAGCGTGGCCTCGGCCGTGACGCCCCGGCCCACCAGCGCGGGCGCGCCGTCGGCCGAGGGCGATCGCAGCCAGTAGCGCGGGTCGGGGTGCTCGGCAAAGCGCGGGCCCCACTCGGCCAACTGCTCCGGCCCGCTGGCCAGCACGAACCAGCCCACCTGGTCGGCGCCCAGGCTGGTGGCGTAGGCCTGCAGCGCCTGCTGCCAGCGCGCGTCGTCGGCCACGGCGCCCAGCAGATCGGTCAATGCGGAATGCAAAAGGGTTCTCCTGCTCTTTTTTCCAAGGGCGCGATTCTTCCGAGGGGGCTCCGCACGCGCCATTCCCCCGGGGGATACCTGCGCGCTGCCTGATGCGCCTTTGCCAAAAAGTGCACACCTATCGGCCAGGTGGTCAATAGGCAGAAAGCATGGCCGTTCCAAGAATCGCGGACTTCTGTTTTCCTTCAGGAGTTCTCCCTATGACTACTACCGCATGGGCCGCCATGGACCGGCGCAAGGCCGCCGCGCTGGCAGCCGCACTGGCATCGGCCCTGGCGTGCACGCCCGCGCTGGCCGACATTCCCGCCGCCGAACGGCAGGCGCTGGTCGACCTGTACGCCGACACCGATGGCGCCAACTGGACCAAGAAGGCCAACTGGAACGGCGCGGCGGGCACCGAATGCACCTGGCAGGGCGTGACCTGCAGCGGCGCTGTCGGCAGCGAGCGCGTCACCGCGCTCACGCTGAACGCTGCCAACCTCAACGGCAGCCTACCCGCGTCGCTGTCCCAACTGAGCGAGCTCACCTCGCTCAACCTGTTTCAGAACAACCTGCTCACCGGCTCCATCGCGCCAGTCGGCGCGCTGACCCGGCTCGTGACGGTCAGCCTGGGCCAGAGCGGCCTGAGCGGCCCCATCCCGCCGCTGACAAATCTCACGCAACTGCAGGACTTCGAGGTGCGCGGAGCCAAGCTCACGGGCTCCACGCCCGACCTGGGCGGGCTGACCCAGCTCAAGAGCTTCAACGTCAGCGGCAACCAGCTCGACGGGCAGATCGGCCCGCTGGCCGGCGCCACGGCGCTGGAGAGCTTCACCGTGCAGAACAACCAGCTCACCGGCCCGATCCCGGACCTTACGGGCCTGTCCAGCCTCAAGACCTTCTGGGTCAACAACAACAAGCTCACCGGCATCACCGCGCTGGCGGGCCTGGCCAACCTGGACAGCTTCATCGCATCGTCCAACCAGCTTACCGGCCCCATTCCGCCGCTGACCGGCCTGGCCCAACTGCGCGACTTCCGCGTGGACTACAACCAGCTCTCCGGCCCCATTCCGGACCTCACGGGCCTGGCCCGCCTGGAAGACCTCTACCTGCGCGACAACCAGCTCACGGGCCAGATCCCGGCCTCGCTCTCCACGCTGGCCACGCTGCGCTTCCTGCACGTGCAGAACAACCAGCTCGTCGGCTCGCCGCCCATGCCGCCCAACGGCACCATGGGCGCGGTGCCCTGCCCCAACCCGCTGCGCAACAGCCAGGACGCGGCCGTCAACACCGCGTGGGACGACATCGTCACCGGCACCAAGCCCTGGGCCGACGGCTGCACCGGCAGTTGGGACGTGACCCCGATGACGAGCGACGGCGCAGGCAACCCCGTGCCCAACGGCAGCCTCGGCACCATCACGCCCGGCACGGTGCAGATCCTGCCCCAGGGCGGCTCGGCGCAGTTCACGATCACGGCCGCGTCCGGCTACCACCTCGTCACGCCCGTGGAAGGCAACTGCCCCGGCAGCTACAGCGGCAACGTCTTCACCGCCGGCCCGCTGACCGCTAACTGCACCGTGAACCCGCACTTCGCCCAGGATGCCTCGCCCGACGACGGCGCCTGCGGCCCCGACAACGGCCAGGTGCTCAGCACCCCGCCCGCCCGCCTGTGCACCGCCGGCACTCCCGGCGCCATCACCGGCAGCGGCCCATGGAGCTGGAGCTGTGCCGGCACCAACGGCGGCGCCACGGCGCAATGCTCGGCGCAGAAGGCCGGCACGGGCTGGACGGTGAACGCCGTCGTCAACGGCCTGGGCGGCACCGCCACGCCCGCCTCGCAAAGCGTGGCGAACAACGCCCGCGCCACCGTCACCGCCGTGCCCGAGCCCAACTACATGCTGATCAGCGCCACCGGCTGCGGCGCGACCGTTGCGGGCAACACCACCACCACGGCGCCCGTCACCGCGGACTGCACCGTCACCCTCGACTTCGCCGTGGGCCAATCCACCACCACCGCCTACGTGAGCATGGCTCCCGTCGATCCGCGCGTAAACGACGACGTGGCCGTGCGCGTGGCCGTGGAGGCCGGCGCCACGCCGGTGACCAGCGGCACCGTCACCGTCAGCGGCGGCGGCGCTTCGTGCAACGCCACGCTGGACGGCACCGGCCACGGCCAGTGCAGCCTGCGCTTGGCCACGGGCGGCACGCACCAGATCACCGCCGCCTACCCCGGCGACATCGCCCAGCGCTACCTGCCCTCCAGCGCCGTGCGGTCCGTCACCGTCGCCGGTTCGGCCTCGGGCGTGCAGGCCGTGCCCACCCTCACCGAATGGGGTGTGGTGCTGCTGGCCGCGCTGCTGGGCCTGCTGGGCCTGCGCATGCGGCGCGGCGCCTGAATTGCGCATCCAGAACGGCGCGCGCCATTCCCCTGTGGGATACCTGCACGCTGCCTGATGTGACTTTGCCAAAAAGTGCACATGCATCGGCCAGGTGACCAATAGGCAGAAAACGCCGCTGTTCCAAGAATCGCGGACTTCTGCCTTGTTTCAGGAGTCCCCATGACCACCACCGCCCGGGCCGCTGGCCTGGCTGCCTGCACCGGCCTGTGCTGCGGCTTGCTCGGCTGCGTCGGCCTGCCCATGGCCCGCACGCCGGCCGCCGCGCTGCTTACCCCCATGTCCACCGCCATCGGCATGGGCCTGGGGGCGGACATGGCCTTTCGCACCATGCAGGTCGGCTCCATCGAGCGCGCCGCCGACATCACGCCCGAAGAGCAGGCGCACTTCGAGTCGCTGGACTGCGCGGGCCTGCGCGCCATGGCCGCCAACTACACGCCCTCTGGCTCGAACGCGCCCGCCGCCAACAGCTACGCCATGCGCACCGTGGGCGCGCGGCTGGAGCTGCTGGCGCGCCTTCAGGCCGCCAAGGGCTGCTGACCGGATAACAGCCAAAAACGCCTGCGGCGCTTATCTGACAAGCGCCAGCAGCTATCAACCAAGTAGCAAAAGGAACCATCCATGACCACCCCCGCATGGGCCGCCACGGCCCAGCGCGTACTGCGCGCCGCCGCGCTGTGCCTGGGCCTTGCCGCCAGCGCCGCGCACGCCGCCGGCTGGCAGGACGCGGGCAGCTTCACGGGCACGCGCTCGCGCCACACCACCACGCAACTGGGCGACGGGCGCGTGCTCGTCGCGGGCGGGCAGGCGGGCGCCATGCCGCGCTCCACCACGCAGTTCTACGACCCCGCCACGGGCCGCTGGAGCGCCGGCCCCAACCTGCCCGGCCCACTCTCCGACCACACGGCCACGCCGCTGCGCGACGGCACCGTGTTGTTCGCGGGCGGAATCAACGGCAGCGCGTCGGTCTCCGCCACCGCCACGTTCGACCCGCAAACCAACACTTTCACCGACGCGGGCACCATGTCCGTGCGCCGCCGCCAGCACACAGCCACGCTGCTGGCCGACGGGCGCGTGCTGATAGCCGGCGGGCGCGGCACCGCCGGGCAGGAGGGCCTGCGCTCGGCCGAGCTGTACGACCCCGCCAGCAGCAGTTGGGACACCACCGGCCAGATGCCCGGCATGGGCAAGCGCCAGCACACGGCCACGCTGCTGCGCAACGGGCGCGTGCTGGTGGCCGGCGGCATCGACAACGGCGAAGCGCCCACCACCGCCGCCGCGCAGTACGACCCCGCCAGCGGTTCCTGGGCCAGCGTCGCGCCGCTGCCCGCCGCGCGCTACAACCACACCGCCACGCTGCTGCCGGACGGCCGCGTGTTCGTCGCGGGCGGCAGCGACGGCACCGGCGCGCTGGCCTCCACGCTGCTGTACGACCCTGCCGCCAACGCCTGGACGCCCGGCCCCACGCTGCACGCCGCGCGCGAGCGCCACACGGCCGCGCTGCTGCCCGACGGCCGCGTGCTGCTGGCCGGCGGCGAGGCGGCGGGCACGCCCACCGCCGTGGTGGAGATCTACAACCCAGCCGCCGGCCTGTCCTCCGTCTTCGCGCCCCTGGCCGAGGCGCGCAGCCAGCACGGCGCGCTGCTGCTGCACACGGGCGAGGTGCTGGTGACGGGCGGCGTGGGCGCGGTGGCATCGCTGCAAAGCGCCGAGCGCCTGCGCTGGGACGTGTCCGTTAGCTTCAACGGCACGCTGCCCGACACGCGCGTGCGGCCCGCCGCCACACTGCTGCCCGGCGGCGACGTGCTGGTAACGGGCGGCAGCGTGGACAACAGCCAAGGCGGCGCGCGCGACAGCGCCTTCCGCTACCACCCGGCCACGGGCCAGTGGACCACCGCTGCCGCCATGCAGCAGCACCGCTTTCGGCACACGGCCACGCTGCTAGGCGACGGGCGCGTGCTGGCCGTGGGCGGCCAGAACCCAGCGGGGCCCGGCATCGCCAACGTGGAGACATACGACAGCGTCGCCAACACCTGGACGGCCGTGGCCCCGTTGCAATACCGACGCAGCGGGCACACCGCCACGCTGCTGGCCAATGGCAACGTGCTGATCGCGGGCGGCTCGGACGGCACCCTCGGCTCGGCCGGCGTGGCCGAGGTCTTCAGCCCCGCCACCAACACCTGGCAGCCGGTGGGCGCGCTGCAAGGCCCGCGCACCGGCCACACCGCCACGCTGCTGCCCGACGGCCGCGTGCTGGTGGCGGGCGGAGCCGTGGGCAACCAGCCCGCCGCCAGCGTAGAGATTTACCACCCCGCCACCGGCCAGTGGAGCGCCGGCCCGAACCTGGCCACCGCGCGCATCCAGCACACGGCCACGCTGCTGCCGGACGGCCGCGTGCTGGTGGCGGGTGGCGGTAACAGCGTCAGCGCGCTCGCCAGCGCCGAAATCTACGACCCCGCCAGCAACACCTGGCAGGCCACCGGCAGCCTGCAGGAAGGCCGCTCCTTCCATTCCGCCACGCTGCTGCCCGACGGGCGCGTGCTGGTCACGGGCGGCTACCAGGTGGGGATGCTGGCATCCGCCGAAACCTACGACCCCGCGCGCGGCGTGTGGGAGCCCGCCGCCGCCATGCCCATGGCCCGCTGGGCGCACACCGCCACCGTGCTGGCCAGCGGCCAGATGCTCATCGCTGGCGGCGGCACCAGCAACAACTCCAACGCCACGCTGCTTTATGGCCGCAGCAACGACGTGCCGGGCGGCCGCCGCCCCGACGCCACCAGCGCCAGCCCCGCCCTGCTCGCCACGGGCGGCACGCTGCAACTGGACGGCCAGGGGTTTCTGAGCGACGGCGAAGGCAGCGGCGGCGCCACCAGCCAGTCGGCCACGCACGCACCCCTGGTGCGGCTGCACCGCGTGGACGACGGCGCGCAGTTCTGGCTGCCCGCGCAACAGTCCGGCGCCACGCAGTTCACTGCGCGCCCGCGCGCCGCCGGCCTGCCCGCCGGCCCCTACGTGGCCACCTTGTTCACGGGCGGCATGGCGTCACAAGGCGTGCCCGTCACCCTGCTGGCCGCAGGCGCGCCCAACGCGCCCACGGGCGTCACGGCCACGCCGGGCAACGCGCAGGTCACCGTCGCCTGGCAGGCACCCGCCACCGGTACGCCGCCCGCCAGCTACACGGTGACGGCCCAGCCCGGCGGCGCCAGCTGCACCGTGCTGGCGCCCGCGACGAGCTGCACCGTGACGGGCCTGACCAACGGCACGCTCTACACCTTCACCGTCACGGCCACCAACGCGGGCGGCAGTGCATCGGCCCCGCCCACGGGCGGCGTGGCGCCCGCGCCAGGGGCCGGCGGCCCGGGCGGCGCCGTGCAGAGCGTGCCCACGCTTTCCGAATGGGGCGTGCTGCTGCTGGCCGCGCTGATGCTGCTGGCAGGCATGCGCATGCGCCGCCTTGCCTGAAATATCAAAAAGAGAGCTGCCAGCGCTTGATGGAAAAGCGCTGGAGCCCAAAAACACCATGAGAAAACCATCGACACCCTCTGCACCGCGCCTGGACATCTACGCCAGCATCCACAAGGGCCTGCGCGCCATGATGATGGACACCCTGTCCGCCGTCGGCCGCGCCGACGCCCGCGACAGCGCCGATCTGCATGCCGCGTGCGAACGTGTCCTGATGCTGTGCGACACCTGCGCCAGCCACCTGGAGCATGAAAACGAATTCATCCACCCCGTGATGGAGGCGTACCAGCCCGGCTCCACCGCACAGGTCGCCGCCGACCACGAAGACCACCTGGCCGCCATCACCGATCTGTGCGCCATGGCCCGCGCGCTGCGCACGGCCCGCCCGGGCACCGTGCCGGTTCAGCAGCAGGCCGTGACGGCGCTGTACCGCAAGCTGGCGCTGTTCGTGGCCGAGAACTTCGTCCACATGCACGCCGAGGAGGCCGAACACAACCCGGTGCTGTGGGCCAGCCACGGCGACGCAGAGCTGCGCGCGCTGGAGGGGCGCATTGCCGCATCCCTCCCGCCGGCGCAGCACCTGCTGTTCATGCGCTGGATGGTTCCGGCCCTGCCTCCCACCGAGCGCGCCGCGCTGCTGGCCGGCCTGCAGGCGACCGCACCGCCCCCCGCGCTCGCCGCCGTGCTCGACACGGTGCGGCCGCACCTGAGCCCGGGCGACTGGGGTGCATTGAACAGCGCCCTGACCCAGGTTTCCACTTCTTGATCCGTACATCCCATGCAAAACAACCACCGCATTCCCACCCTTCGCATCGCCTCACGCCTGCTGGCCGCGCCGCTCTTGCTGGCGGGCACGCAGGCGCTCGCGCTCACTTGCCCTCCCGGCCAGTGGCTGGCCGAGTACTACCCCAACATCAAGCTCACGGGCACCCCGGTGCTCACGCGCTGCGAGACCGGGCCCATCGACTACTACTGGATGACCGACAGCCCCGACCCGCGCCTGCCGGTGGATGCGTTCTCGGCGCGCTGGACGGCGGACCTGCCGTTCAGCGCGGGCACGGCGAAGTTCACCACCTACACAGACGACGGTGTGCGCGTTTTCGTGGACGGCAAGCGCGTCATCAACAACTGGACGCGCCACGGCATCACCGAGGACACGGCCAAGGTGAAGCTGAGCGCGGGCACGCACACGGTGCGCATGGAGTACTTCGAGGCGGGCGGCGAGGGGCTGGCGCAGCTCTTCATCCAGGGCGCCGCGCCCGCCGAGCCGCCTCCACCACCGCTCCCGCGCATCGCTGCCTTCACCGCGCAGCCGGGCACCATCGACGCGGGCGGCACCAGCATCCTCACCTGGAGCGCCGAGAACACCGCCGCCTGCACTGCCACCGGCGGCTGGAGCGGCGCGCAGTCCGCGAGCGGCAGCGCCAGCGTGAAGCCCGCCGCCACCACCACCTACGGCCTCACCTGCCGCAACGCGGCGGGCAAGGAGGCCAGTGCATCCGCCACCGTCACGGTGCGCGCCAAGCAGCCTGACCCGCAAGACCCTCCCCCGCAGGGCGATGGCCTGAGCGCCACCGTCACTCCCGCCGGCGTACGCCTGGCCTGGAACGCATCGCCCCAGGGCCGCAAGTGGGTCAACGGCTACTACGCGGGCTGGTTCTGGGAGACCTACCCGCCCGAGGCCGTGGACATGAGCACCATGACGCACTTCGTCTTCGGCCGCTATGCGCCCGCGCTGGGCTCGCTGCCCGGCGGCAAGGCAGGCGACCTGCTCGAAGGCGCGGGCGGCGCGCACGCCGAGGTGGAGGGCGCGCTGATCGCCAAGGCCCACGCAGCGGGCGTGAAGGCCGTGATGATGGTCGGCGGCGACAGCGACGGCCCCGGCTTCATCGCCGCCACGACCAATGCCACGGTGCGCGCGCGCTTCATCCAGAACATCTTGGACAAGGCCGTGCAGAAGGGCTACGACGGCGTGGACATCGACTGGGAAGAAAACCTGGACACCCCCGCCGCCCGCGCCCAGGCGCTGGCGCTGCTGCGCGAGCTGCGCACGGCCGCTGCCCAGCGCCCGCGCTACCAGGCCCCAAACCACGAACCGCTGGAGTTGAGCTGGCCCGGCTTCTGGGTCAACAAGAACGAGCCGGACATCACCCCCTGGCACGCCGAGGTGGCCGCCGCCGTGGACCGCTTCAACCTCATGACCTACAGCATGGCGGGCGACTGGGGCTGGCTGTCGTGGCACCACTCGCCGCTGTTCGGCGCGGACACGTACCACCCCACGTCCATCGAATCGACGGTGCAGGCGTACCTGAACGCGGGCGTGCCGCGCGCCAAGCTGGGCATCGGCATCGGCCTGTACGGCGCGTACTACAACAACCCCGTGACCGGCCCGCGCCAGAGCCTGGACGGCATGCAGGGCTGGATGAACAACGGCGACTGGGAGAACAACACCCAGCGCCTGGTGAACGACAACGCCTTCGGCCAGCCCGGCGCGACGTACCACTGGGACGACGTGGCCAAGCAGAGCTACATCACCTACACCCAGCCCTGGATGCGCGGCCCCCAGACGCCCGTGACCTACCTGAGCTACGAGGACGAGCGCTCCATCGCCGAAAAGGGCCAGTGGGTGCGTGCCCAGGGCCTGGGCGGCACGCTGGTGTGGACGGTGAACTACGGCTACCTGCCGCAGCAAAACGCCAACCCGCAGATGCAGGCCGTCAAGCAGTCGTTCATCGCGAATGCCGCGCGCTACCGCGTGTACCGCGACGGCACGGCCATCGCCACCACCGACGACCCGCGCTACGTCGATGCCGCCGCGCCCAGCGGCAGCCACGGCTACCAGGTGAGCGTGGTGGACGCGCAGGGGCAGGAGGGGCCGCGCTCCGCCACGGTGACGGTGCAGGTGCCGTGACGGGCTGCGCGGTAAATGATCGATAAAACGAGGTTTTATCGATCATGCGGCTCACATCCGCAAGCACTCCAGCAGCTCCGCCCGGCTGGCCACGCCCAGCGCCGCGTAGAGCTGGCGGCGGTGATAGACCACCGTGTTGGCGCTGATGCCCATGCAGCCCGCGATGCGCGATTCGGGCCAGCCGCGCGCGATCCAGTAGGCCAGTTCGCGCTGGCGCGGGGGCAGGCCGGCATGGTCCAGCGCTTGCAGCAGGCGGGCGCCGGGCGCCACGCGCTGCGTGACGTGCAGGGCCACGGCCTCGCCGGGGCCGGTGGCGGCGGCCAGGGGCGTAGCGCGCAGGTGGAATGCGCCGTGGGCGTTGCGCAGCGCCATGTCCGGCGCGCTGGCGCCGGGCAGGCGCAGCCGCTGGATGAGCAGTTGTAGCGCGTGCGGCAGCGGCGCGCGCGCCTGCCAGCGCCAGCCCAGGGCCTGGGCCATCAGCGGCTCGGCCTCGGGCGAGGCCCACAGCGGCTGGCCCAGCGGGGTGACGATGAGCGTGCCTTCGCGCAGCACCTCGCCGTCGATGCCGCCGTCCGCACCGCCGGGCCGCAGCGCGCGGGCCAGGGTGGGCTCCAGCCGCGCCAGCGTGTCCAGGTCCTGCGCGCCGAAGGGCCGCACCCCGGCGGGGCGGAACAGGAACAGCATGCCCACGCCCTGGCCATGTGGCGCGCGCAGGGGCAGGCTCAGCCAGTCGCCCACGCCGGCGGGGCGCATCACCACGTTGTAGTAGTCGCTGCGCAGCAATTCGGCGGCGGGCACGCGCAGCATCTGCGCCAGCGACTGCGGGCCGCGCGGGTGGCGGGCGATGTCGTCGCCGTGCTGCAGCACGTTGTGGAACACGCGCGCCTCGCTCGCCAGGATGCGCGGGTCGAAGTGGTCGGGCACGGCGGCCTGCACGGCCGGGTGTTCCATGTGGACGTCCAGCTCGCCGCCCGCGCCAGGGTGGAAATAACCGCTGGAGTCGAAGCCGATCAGCGCGTGCAGCGACGCCAGCACGGGCGCGATCAGCTCCGGCCCGCTGGCGTCCAGGCGGGCGAGGTGGCGCAGGTGCGCGATGGCGTTCGTCGCCTGGCGGTGGGTGGACATGGCGGGCCGAATCTATCGGCCCTGCGCACTGTGAGACCTACCCCTGGGGGGTAGTTATCGTCGCCTCCACGCGCGCGGCCAGCTCCTGCCGGTTCTGCACCGCGAGCGCGGCGTAGAGCTGGCGGCGGTGGTAGGCCACGGTGTTGACGCTCACGCCCATGCGCTCGGCGATCTGCGGCTCCTGCCATCCGCGCACCAGCCAATAGGCCAGCTCGGCCTGGCGCCGGGGCAGGCCCAGCGCGCGCAGCCGGGCCAGCAGCCGGGCGCCGCGCGGCATGCGGCGGGTGATGTGGATGGCGGCCGCCTCGCCCGCGCCCGTTACGCCGGCCAGCCGCGTAGCGCGCAGCGAGAACGCGCCGTGCGCGTTGCGCAGCAGGGCCGCTTCGGGCAGCGGCGCCGTCTCGCCGCCGTCCGTGGCGGGCCAGAACAGCCGCTGCACCAGCAGCCGCACCGCGTCCGGCAGGTCGCCCGTGCCGCCCGGCCGCCAGCGCGTGCCCAGGGCCAGCGCCAGCAGGGCCTGGGCCTCGGGCGACACCCATTGCAGTCGGCCTTCGGGCGATACGACGAGCAGGCCCTGGCCGCAGACCTCGCCGTCGTC
>Ga0206116_1000930_pt1 | contig 20253 bp, 15 predicted proteins | sample 3A1Ametagenome_FD_178000 | JGI IMG/M metagenome (GOLD analysis project Ga0206116, IMG submission 178000) | Enriched microbial communities from leaf-cutter ant dump, University of Wisconsin, Madison, United States - 3A1A | ecosystem: Environmental > Terrestrial > Nest > Insects nest > Nest dump...
CCGTCTCCGCATACCTCACCCACAAGGGAGGCTCCGGCTCCGCACCATCCGCACACACGTCAAACGGCAACCGGCCGCCCGAACAATCCCCCACCGTCGCCGGAGCTCCGTTCAAGCAAAGGTCAAAGACCTGCCACTGCGACGGACGCACAACCATCGCGCCGGCAGAGCCACCCGCCGTGCCGGAGCCCTGTGCCGAGACAGACGAGTTGGTCTCAACCAACTCAACCGTGACAGTTTCGTCGTACGTCTGCGCGTAATCCCACATGCCATCACCGATGTCAGACCCGAGCAACGTCAAAAGGGAGAGGGCGAGAGTGAATGCCTTCGGCCTAGCGATAGTCATGGTCCACGCCTGCCACTCGCCACCCACCGCTGCCAAGCACTAGTTTCACGTAGAACTCGTGACCCCTGGTGTCTGTCTCATTGATTCTTTGCCCCTCGCCGTCGTACTGAACGACGGGGCTCTCACTGACAAGGAAGCTCGCGTAGGCAGTCTGGCCATCTTCGGTGAGGACCATCGCCGTCGTGGACTCAGCGGGTGTCATCACCCCACCCACCTGGTATCCGCCACTATTCACAAGGTCGTCAGATGTGCCTCGAACCGACGAACAGAACTCGCAAGTGTCTACAAACAGGTAGTCGAACATCGCCGTATCACGGTCCTGCACAAAGATGCTGGGGATCAGCGTCACAAAGAACTTCGCCATGGCCACTGCTGCCAGGAGGTCGTCGCCCTTGGCCTCTTCCGGGATCATGGCCAGGAGACGTTCCTCCTCACTCACGGTGGGCGTCACCGACGGCACCGGCGCCACAGACGCGGTCACCACCGGCCGGCCACTCGACTCCGGCGGACCACTCGACCCCACGGAGGGGCCACCACCCGTGCACCCCGCCAACACCAGCACCATTACGGTTCCCACCACGACGGCGGCAACCCCCTCCAGGTTTCTCATGCGCCGAGGCTAACCAAGGCCCCCCAACCTCGCCACCGGAAAAATACAAACCTGTGGATAACTCACCCAGGCACGAGCCTCCCCCGTGAGTACCGCCACAGCATCGGTCGCGCCCACCCACTCCCGAATGGGTAGGCCCGGGTGGCAACGCCTTCAGGTTGGGGCGCACCTGCCGATACGTGAAGCATGGATGACTTCGCAGATTTTCTGGTGGGGTTGACTGCAACCGGCGGCATTGTGGTGTTTGCCACCGCCGTCTTGTGGTTGCTGGCAGTGGTGGCATATTTCCGCATGGCGTCCGATGTTCACGCCATGCGCGCAGAGCTGAAGGCACTCCGTCAGGTGGCACAGGCGCACTACCAATTGAAGGTGGACGCCAGCCAGGTGACGCCTGCCGTGACGCCAAGCCGACCGGTGGTGCCCGGCCCGCAGCCGTACGGCACCACGCCACCCGGGCCGCCCTCCCTCTGACGCCCCGCCGGCCGCTCCCACATTCCGGGGGTAGGCCCCGGCACGGACCATGAAAACCGCCACAGTAGCGCTGGCGGCGTTATTCCTGGCCCTGATCGCCGTGGCGGCCCCCGCGAGTGCGGCGCCGGACGACGGCCCACCTTCACCTTTGGCTTTCTGGTGAATAATGCTGCCGGTGGCGCCCAAGCCTTCACCACGGTGACGGTACACAGACCACGGACGGCATTGAGATCACCGGCACGCCCTCAAAGGCAGGCGAGTTCGCGGTCACGGTGGCCGCCTTTAACTCGCTTGGGGCTCGAGTGTGACATTCACAGTGACAACGGAGTTGGCCACCATTACGGTGGCGGCGGGCACGGCCGATGCCCAGGCGGGCACCGAGGTTGACGTCACCGGTGAGGGCTTCCAGCCGGGCGAAGAGGTGACCATTGAATCGCACTCGTCGCCGCTGTTGCTTGCCACCGTGAATGCGGATGCGTCCGGCGTGGTGGCTGCGCGCGTGCTGATTCCCACCGCCGCTGAGCCCGGCGCACACCATCTGGTGCTCACTGGGGCCACGGGCGCCACGGGGCGCGTGCCATTGGACGTCTCCGCTGCCGCGCAGCTGGCGGCCACGGGCGCCACACCGCAGGCTCTGCTGCTATTGGCGTGGACGTTGGTGGCGTCCGGCGGTGCACTGATGTGGGTGCGCCGCCGCGCCAGCTAGCGGCGTGCGAGTCGCGTCAAAGCGTTCGGACAGCACCCTCTAGTACTCGACTACCACTGTGCCGGGAGGGTAAGACTCCATGAGGGCTGCGAGCACCGCCGTATCTAGGGCTGTCGAGTAGATGAGTTGACCCGGATGCGGCTGAAGACCAAGCACTCCGCTCGGTTCCACACCCCACTCGTTGGGGTCAACTCCTGGCACGCATGAAAGGAGCGCGGCGATCTCCCGGTCGTGACGTACACCCGTGAGACCGATCGCAAGGTAGGTGAGATTGTCCGGGGCCTTCACGAGAACCGTCAGCGCATGATGCCCATACTGGGTTGGACGGGCAGCCCGGACGTGGCAGAAGCCACAATTGTCGCGAGCACCTGGTCGCGCATAGCACGTTCCTGGTGTGCCGCGAACTCCGCCACAGCACGCCGTGCATCTCGCGGGGTTGGTAGCATCCACGTGGTGTCTACCCCAGGGCCTCCATCTAGCCGCGGCACGGTTGATCGCTGGAGAGCCACAGCGTAAACGTCGGTTGCAGAGTCCTCCTTGCGGAGCCCCACGAATCCAAGCCACCAGCCTTCCAGCCACTCGGGCGCGTGAACGGGCCCTGTCACGTCGACTGCCTCCCGCGGAGACACCGTGGTGACACCACCACGGTGTCGGCCGGTCTTGACCTTTAGCCAGACACGATCGACACGTGCGAGAATCCTTGCCGCGCCGCCGGCTGCGTCAATTTGTGGAACACGCTGAGCATGTGCAACGACGGGATGGTCCAACTGGTGAATCGGCAGGTTGACCGTGGGCAATGTCATCCCTAGGTCCTGCTCAACCACTCGTAGCGTTGGACGAACGCGCGGTATGCCCTTGTCACTCATTCCCCCACGCTAACCAAGCCCACTGACATGGCCCGGGCGGCTAGCTCTCGGACACTCCGCCTACGTCGTCAAGCTCTTCACGAGTGAGCCCCGCAAGCAGCGCCACGCGGTCTGCGCGGGAGCCGTCCAGCGCCCTCAATGCGCTCAGAGCGGCCGCGTTGATCTCCTCGCGATGGTTCTCGATGTACTCCTCGACGGCAATATCCACAAGGTCCTTCTTGGCTGTGCCAAGGAAGTGCGCGGCTTGCGTGATGCGGGCGTCGGTCTCGGCGGATACCTTGATGGGCGCGGTGGCAGTAGACATATGAGCAACCAATCTGAGTAGCACGGGGATCGCAGTGACGCGGTAGCGTGCGGTACTCGGGTACCGCTCCACTGTAGAGGCTGTGGCCCCGGCCTGCAAGGCGGCCCAGGTTACGGTTTAGCCACGGCCCCCCATACTGCGGCGCGCCCGCGCGGCGGGCCACAGCAATGCGGCACCCAGCGCAAGCAGGAGCACCGCCAGTGCCAGCGGTGTGGAGACATTCGCGCCCGTCGCGCTGAGGTACCCGGCACCGGCACCACTAACACCACCAACACCACCGGCACCAACACCCCCGCCACCTCCAGCACTGCCGCCCCCGGCACCTCCCCCACCCCCGGCATCGGCGGGGAGCGTGCCGCACACCCCTGACGGCGGCCCAATTACCAGGCACGTGGTGTCCAGGGGCGAGGTCAGGCCGCCCGCATCGGTGGCCTGCAGCGTCAGCGCATACTGCCCGGGCGCGTATACGTGCCCCAACGGGATCACGTCCCCGGCGTTCAGCGCCTCAATGAGCTGCTGTGTGCCGTCCCCAAAATCCACCAGCAGGCTGAGGGGTTGCCCGGGGGTGCGGTCGCCAATGGTGGCCTCCACATGCGCGGTGCCGTCCGCATCCACGGCCAGCGACGCGGCCAGTGCGGCCACGGCCGGGGCGCTGGCCGGAAGCGTCGCGGTAGCGGTGGCCACGGCATCGGTGGCCGCACCGTTGTAGGCGGTCACGGTGACGGTGTGGGCGGAGGCATCCGCATACAGGTGCGCGGCCTCCAGGCGCACGACGCCCGGGGACGATGCCGCACCAGCACCAGCCCCAGCACCAGCACCAGCCCCAGCACCAGCGCCACCAGCGCCACCCCCACTCACCGGCACAAACGGCGCACTGAGCACTGCATGCGTGCCGTCACCCCACTCCACCACCACGGCACTCGCGCTGCCCTCCGGGTCCGCCATGTCCACGGTGAGGTTCACCCTGCCGCTCGCATCGGCGTCCACGGCCAGCGTCAACCCCACGGGCGCGGGCCGCACCACAAACCACGCGGTGGCGAGGTTGCTGGTGACGCCCAGGGCATCGGCCGCAACGAGGTGCGCGCCCACGGGGCCAAGGGCACGGCGGGTGAAGGTGTGGTCCAGCACCACGGTGGTGCCGGAGGCCACGTCCGGCAGGGTCTGCGTGGCGCCATCGGACCACGTGACCGTCACATCCTGCGGACCGCCGCCGGGGTCGGTCACCGTGGTGCTCACCGTGACCGTGTCCCCCGTGACGCCATACGCAAAGGTGGACGGCCCGGTGAGCATGGGGGCCGCGCCGCCCACGCTCACCAGCGGGGTGGTGAGCGTGCCGGGCTGGTTGGTCACCTCGTACGAGAACGCGCTGGTAGTGATGCCATTGGCCAGGTCCACCACCAACGGCGGCAGGCACGCCACCTCCCCCGTGGGGCACGCCTTGACCACCTCCAGCGGGTGCACTCCCGCGGCCTGCGCGCTGGCGGGCCGGGGGAAGCACGCGTAGCCGGCGGTGACGGCCGTGGCGCTCATGTCTGGCTCACCAAAGAACGCCACGGTGTAGTCCGTGGGGGTGGCCGAGCCCGTGTAGACGCACAGCGTGCCATGCCCGTCGCCCTCCTGCCACGGGCCGGTGAGCGTGGGCATGGTGCCATCGGGGGAATCGTCGGGGTATTGGGTGACCAGGATGCCCTGCGCGAGTTGCCCGGCAGGCGTGCCCGCCACCGTGAAGTCCCACGTGTGGGTGGCACGCTCGCCGCTGCTGGCGGTGGCGGTAATGGTGAGCGTGTAGTCGCCGGGCATGCGTAACGTGCGGTACATGCGGGCCGCGGGCTCGGAGTCCGTGAGGGTGGCCCCATCACCGTGACGCACCAGGGTCCACTGGTAGCTGAGGGTGGTGGGGTAGCTGGCAAGGGCCTGCGCCTGCACGTCCAGCACATCGTCCACCTGGTAGGTGTCCGCCACGGTGGGAAGGGTAGTAAAGTTCAGCGCCGCGCTTGCCAGCGTGGCGGTACGCGCCACCGCGTCAATGCCGTTGCCGCCTGGGGCCATGAAGGTGAGCGAGTCCCCCAGCGTGCACACGCCCGTGGTGAGGCAGTCGCTGCCGGCCTTGGCGGTGGCGGGGTATTGCAGGATGCCGTCCGCGGTGACAACGGCGGAGCGGGTGGCGCCGTCCGCGTCCACAAACTGCAGCTCGTGGGTCATGGCCACGTTGCCCTCGGCGTCTTGCAGCACCCACCAGCCGTGGTCCAGCCAGGCGGTGACGGTGGCTCCGGGCACCAGCGGCGACTGGACGGTCAGGGTGGACCCAAATTGCACTCCCTGCCCGCCGCCGGTGACAAGAAAGGTGGGGGAATCCCCCGCCGGGGCCGTGGGTACCGATGCGCCGGGAACGGGGGCGGTGGTCACACGCCCGGACAGCGCGGCCAGGGCAAGGCCCGCGTTGCCATCGGACTCCGTGAGCCACGTGCCCACGTTTACGGGCACGGTGGCACTGACGATGTTGTCGCGCAGTTTGCCGGGGATCTCGCCTTCCTGCACCAGGGCTACGCCCCGGGTGACCGCCACCACCACGCACACCACCACGGCCGTGACGGCGATGGTGGAGGCACCCACAAAGGTGGCAATGGCGCTGGGGCCGGCGGCAATGGCGGTGGTGGTCACCGCGGTGCCCGCAAGCGCCACGGTGGCAAACGAGTTGATGGCGCCGCCGGCTAGCACGGCCACCATGGCACCGGAGAGCACGGCCGCGCCTCCCGCGCTGGCGTACACCGCAATGGCTTGGGTTTGTGCCGCGCGTTGGGTGGCGGCGGCCCGCAGGGATTGGATGCCCGGAAGCTCCTGCCCCAGCACCCGTTGGGCCCCAAAGTTCACAAAGTCTTCATAGGTGGGGCTGGTGGGGCCGCCAAACAGCAGCAGCATGGAGCTGGTGTCGCATTGCGCCCACGGGGTGGCGTGGGGGCCCGGCGGAATGTAGTGGCAGGGGTCCGCCTGGTAGCGGATCTGTTCCGCGTAGGCCGCGTTGGCCAGCCGGCTGCGCAGCCCCGTGATGGCCTGCTGAAACCACAGGTAGATGGCGGCCTCGTCCTCTGTGCGGTCCTCAGCCGGCAGGGTCACAATGCGCAACACATCCAGGTACAGCGCCCCCAGGGCTTGGTCCTGAGACCACGTGAGAATGCGCTCGCGCTGCTGCGGGGTGTATTCCTGGCCCCACTGGTCCTCGCTCAGGGCACGCAGCACGGCCTCTTGCTGGCGGCACAGGGCTCCACTTGCTGCCCCGGTGGGGTCTACCAACAGGACGTAGGGCGCGGTGGTGGTGCAGGCATCGGCCGTGCCCGTGCCGTCTGTGCCGCCGGTGCCGTCTGTGCCACCCGCGCCGTCCGCGTACGCGGGGGTGGCAACCCACAGCGCGGTGGCTAGGAGCACGGGGAGCAGGAGCAGGCCAATGAGCCGTGACGCGGGGGCAAGCCTCATGTCCCGTCACGCTAATACATACACGTATGTATGTGCAAGCATTGGAGGCGTCTGCCCTGGTAGCGTGACCTCATGACCACTGCTCACGGGGCCAGCAAGTTTGCCGCCCGGCGCACGGCCACCCGTGCCGCCTTGGTGCAGCTGGGGCTGGAGCGCTTTCCGCTCAAGGGGTATTCGGGCACCACGGTGGAGGACCTGATCCGCGCCAGCGACTACACGCGCGGTGCGTTTTACTTTCACTTTCGCGGCAAAGAGGACTTTTTTTTGGCCGTGCTGGAGTACCGGGCGGAGCTGCGTGACGAGTGGTGGCTGGTGGCCAGCGACCCGCGCCACACCACCACCCGCCAGGCCGTGATGGCCACCCTGGCACACCTCAATGCCCTGCACGATGGCGGGGCGTGGCTGATGCTTATTGCGGACTTTTTTCAGGCCACCGGGCGTGACGCGGCGTATGTGGCCACACTCCGGGAGCTGTATGGCGCGTGGATTGTGGAGCTAACCCGGTTTGTGGAGGCGTTGCAGCAGCGCGGGCTTGCCCGTACCGATGTGGCGGCGCAGGCCCTGGCCGCGCAAGCCTTTGCCACGGCCGAGGGACACACCATTCACCGGGTGCTTTACGGGCTGGACGGCGAGCTGGTGGCGGACTCCCTGGTGCGACTGCTTGAGGTGTAGGGCCGGGGTGTGCCGCCCACCCCTCCCCCTGCCCCCACCCGGTGCTACACTCCCTGTCACGTTCACGAGTTGCGGTCTTCAGTACCTGGCTGGCCGCACGGCAACCCGAATCGACTTCCGGGTGCCCCAGGGAAAGAACGGGCTGACCGCCGCCCGGTGGTCCGCAAGGTTCGATGGGGCATAGCCCCAGGTTGGATTCACTCACATGCACTCCCCCGACTGCTCCCTGTGCGCAAACCTTGACCGCGCCACGGCCTACAGGTACATGGGAATCCCCAACATCATCCCCCTGAGCCACGGTTCCCAGTGGCTCTCCCATGATCTGACCACCGCGCTCATGGACCTCACCGTGGACAACCAGGTGACGCTGGACTACACGGGCCAGGTGCCCGATGCCCCTCGCATCACCTTCACCCAGGGCGAGGATGGCACCATTGCCGCAATGGTCACCACCGATGCGGGGCGCAACTCGCTGCTGTGGTGGCCGGCCACCACCAAGGAATTGGGGGCGCACGTGGTCTACGACGTTTTGGACACGTTCAAAAAGCTACAGAACGCCCGTGGCGTGACCATTGTTCCGTACTTTGAGACCGTCTAGGAGCCCGTTCCCCTACTACGGTTGCCCGTCCTACGGTTGCCCGTCCCAGCGATGGGCCGCGCTGCATCAGCCGATGGCGGGGCCGGGGTTGTCAGGGGAAGGCGCGGGAAGCCTCGTCCACCTATCCCGCCAACTCTACGCAGACGAGCCGCCCGGGACCACCGTCCGGAGGAACTCCCGCGTCTCCTCGTCAGTCGAGTACAGCACCGTGCCCACCATGCCGCGCGTGAGAAGCACCTTGTAGACGTGACGCACCAGCCTGTCAAAGTCGGCATCGCTTACCGCGGTACGGCTCCGGAAGTCCGGGTCCTTGTTGAACTCGCGCCGCGCCACCCAGACGCCGTCGCGTACCACCAAATCCGGGCCAAGGATGACGCCGTTCCAGTCGTACTCGAAGCCTTGAGCCGTGTAGACGCAGCCCACCTGGTCAAACCCACCATCCTCGGTTGCCCACAGGGCCGACGGTGGCGCACCTCCCAGCCTGCGTTCAGCCTTGGAGTTCCATGGCCGCGCCCAGGATCCAATCTGCACATCCGCAGGAAGGACGTCGCCGTCAGCATTGGACCAAACCCAGCAGTAGCCGGCAGTCATGCGCGCCGAGTACCCGTCCGCGAGTTTGGTGCGTAGCCGCGCCTCCAGGTCTTGGACGGTGTCCACCACCTCAACGGCAAATGCCTCCTCGTCGGTCCACGTCACCGGGGAATCACCGCGCAGGCCAAGTAGCCTCAGCACCCAGTCGATGTACGCGGCACTTCCGCCTGCACGGTATTGCCCGCTCAGGTCAATCTGCCGCACGGTGAGCCCACGCGCGGCAGCGTGTGCGCGGATATCGGCCACGGTGCCCATCTCTCCCGGCCGCACCACCTGGTACTCGTCAAGCAAGAAGACGGGTACCCGGGCCGCGTCCAACAGTTCCTCAATCTGGGGCCTTGCCGCCGCACGCAACGGGGCAGGCGTGTAGCGGTTGACTGACTTTTCACGGATGCGGTGCGCCTCGTCCAACACCAACACGTCAAGCCCGTTCTTTTCCGCGTCCATGAACGAGTTGAAGTATTTGAACAGCTGCTTGGTCTGACTGGAGCCCTTACCCGCCACCTGGCGCATGGTCTGCGTGAAGGACCGTGAGCCCGTGGCGTGGAGCACGCTGCGACCTCGACGCGCCAGTTCCCCTACAAGCGACAGCGCAATCACCGACTTCCCGGAGCCCGGCCCGCCGGTCACCACAATGACCTCTTTGCTGTCCGCTGCGCGTGCCTCCTCCACGGCGCGGACAGCCAGTTCATAGGCAACCCGCTGCTCATCGAGGAGCACAAATTGTTCTCGCGTGCGGATCTCATCCGCGGCAACCTTGAGCAGTTGCTTGGAGGGCGCCACCGACGAGCCAAGGAACATATCCGCCGCAGGTGCACCACTTTCCGGGGCCAGGCGCGAGGAGAGGAAGTCTGCAAACTCGCCGCGCCGCTCGCCGGTGAACATCCGGCCCTCTTGCGAGGGCGCAACAGACCACCGTTCGGCAACCCCCGCGTCGGAAGCGTTGTGCAGAAAGGCCGCGCCCACCATGGCGTCAGGGCTTTGGTCAAGGACGCGCAGAAAGTCCCTGTAGTAGCGCACGTACTCCCCCACCTGGAGCGAAGGGTGCAGCACCGGGTTGTAGGCCACACCGTCCACGTCCACCAGCGTGTCTGAACCGTCGTGCCGACGCGCCCTGGTCCACTGCTTCAGCTCCACCACCACGTACGACGGCTCGCCCGTACGTGGGTGGATGCCTGCGAGCACGGCGTCAGACCGCTTGGAGCTCAAGGGCAACCGGTGCTCAAGGAGGATCTCCACACCGCCCAAGCCGGCGTCGGACAAGACGGCGGCAAGCTGCGGCAAGCTGTTGCGCCAGGAAGCTCGCTCGTTAGGACTGGGCAACCCGACTCCATGGAAGCGCAGAAGGTTGGCAAGAGCGGCCTCTACGGGCGAGAAGTCGCTCGCGGCGTAGCGTGCGATGGTGGCGGCGCTGTAACGAACCTGCATGGATGACCCCTGGGTGCACGAAGTGATCGTGCGGAGGGGGCATATCCCTGCGAGAAGCCCGTCGGACCGCTTTAGGAAACGACTTTACTGGGGTGCGCGGTGCGCGGGGGAAGGCGCGCGCTGAGCGGCATCCCAGAAGCCTTGCCATGGCAAGACGCCATGGCGTTCCCCCTGTGCTCTCAGGGCTGGTCGGCGAGTTCGTCGATCGCGGCAGCCACCATCTGCCTATGGCGGGCGAAACGTTGGGTTAGTTCGCGTCGTTCGTTCTGGCGCTGCCGCTCAAACTCAAACAATGCAACCGCGGGGATGCGGCGTCTTCCAGCCGGGCGAACTGTTCGGTGGGGATGCCGGATGTATCAATGGTGCGCATGGTGCTGACTCCTCATGCCACCGCGCCGGGCCCAGATGCCACACATGGCGCAGGCGTCACAGATGAACTACGCGATCGCGGCTGCGAAGTCAATCTGAACGTACGTCTCAGCGAGGTTTGAGAGGCACTCACAAGATCAACTGGATTATCCGGTCCGGTCGCCACCAGATCTTCCTCCGCGACGAAGACTCGGGCGTACGCCCCGCCGATGTCTCCCACGAGTGCCTCGAAGCCCTGCATATCACCGCCCCTGACACGGAGCGCCGCTAGCGCCTCTGCTCGCGAATGCGCGTCGCGGCCGGCGAGGACTTCCTCACCTATGTGCGCGGCCTTCTCACCGACACACGGCCCGACGCCGTGACGCGCTTCGCAGCTGCGACATCCGGATCTTTGAACGGGCCGGCACTATATACGGGGCCATTCGTGAGCGCGAGGCCGAGTTTGAGCTCGCGAGATTCGCGGCTGGCTATGGGTGGAGGTGGAACTCCGAGGGTAAATCCGAGGACGGCCTCCCTCGGGACATCGAGGTGGACAGCGTCCGACCATGTTGGAACCGGACCGCGACGGAATGGGTCGGCTCCCCCAACTCGACCCGCGAGGTGGACTCGATCCACACGGTGGAGGGCCACGGCCCCGACTACCCGGGAGTGATCGTGGGTCCAGAACTCGACCTATACCGGCTACAGCCCATATCTGCTTCGACCGTGGCAGCTCATTCGACACTGAGGGCGAGACAGCCGAGAACCTCCGTGACACTACCTACTTGGACGACGACCTGTCTGCGATGGTCAAGAACATTCACAATGTGTTGCTGACGCGCAGCGTGCGCGACACAAGTATCTATGTGGTGGATCCGGCCCTGCAGGCACAACTGGTTCGCGTCTTTGCCAAGGTCGTGGAAGACTGATCGCATGAACGAGGTTGACTCCATCCGAGCACTCACCGACCATATCCGCGATTTTGCGCTGGAGCGCGACTGGGAAAGGTTCCACGACCCCAAGTCGCTGATCCTTGCGCTCGTGGGCGAGGTGGGCGAACTCGCGGAACTGTTCCAGTGGATACCTGCGGGCGACACCCTCGACGAGTTCGCTAAGCCAGAGCGCAAGCTGCGTGCAGCGGAGGAGATCAGTGATGTCCTGATCTACCTCCTCCGCCTGGCCGATGTATTAAATGTAGATCTTGCGGAGGCTGCACCGCTTAAACTGGGGTCGTCCAGAAGTCGCTTCATTCCTTCGGAAGTCGGTGGCGTTGCCCCGAGGAAGTACTAAGAGGCCCGAAATGGATCCGCTCAGTGCAACACGTGTAGACTTCGGTACCCTCCACAAGTTTAAGACTTCGCTCGGAGTTGCGCTTCTTGCACTCGCAATCGCTGGCCCAGTGTTCGTGGTCCAACAGTTGAGCCCACTGCGACTGCTGGAAGCAATTGACGACTCAGACACTCAATCGGTGAAGGCTTGGCTCTGGAGCTCCGTCTGGCTTGGCGCACTGTTGGTATTGGCGACCCTCGTTGCCGCGGGCTTTGCAGTCTGGCACGGGCGCCATCTGATGGTCGAAGGACTCGACGGATGGAAGGACGCTCAGAGCCAAGAGGATCGGTACCGAAGCCTCTTTGTCGAAGATTTTGCGTACAAGGCCGCCAATGCGCAACATGCGAGTGAGGCAGAAGTCGAAGCGCAGATCGCCAAAGAAGTTGCCGAAGATCTCGAAGGGTCGCGAGACGCAACCAGCGAGGACGCGCCGCTGGCCGCTTCAGAGCCGCCGCCCGATACGCACGTCGACAATCCGGCCCTGCAGGGAACCGCGGACTCCGCGGACACGGCCGTGCTTGCGACTGCCGAGGCCCAACGCCGGAATGAGATTGAGCGACGACGCAACCTTGAGCGGGCGCTCGTGGCCCAGGTTGCCGAGGTCTTTCGCGACACGCACACGGCACACACCGATGCGTTCTGGGGGACGTCCGGCGAGCCTGTCCTTGTGGACCTTGCTCTAGTTCCAGTACCTGGTTCGAAGTGGACCCCGATTCTGGTCGAGATGAAGGTCATCTCGCTCCCATCACTGGTGACGCGATTCGCGGACCAGCTCGCGCATGTGACTGCGTCTGTGCCGCACGGGCAGTTCCCCACCAAAGAGCGCGGTCGCCCGCCACTAGTTACGCGCACAGGCCTACTAGTTGTAGTCGCCACAAGCGACGACAGCGCTCGACAAGTGGTACGTACGGTAAGGACGTTTAACGACCGCTCACGTACTCCGATTGGCATACTTGCACGAACCGAATCATGGTTCCTAGCTGCAACACCGGAAGCATGGCGAAACGAGATTCGCACTGCCTTGACTGACTCCGGAACGAATGCGGGTTCCTGACGCGGCCGAAAGTGCAGATCCTTCAACCCAAACACAAGGTCTCCCGCAGCGACTAGTGTGACCCCATGACCGAAGCCCTCACCCCCGGCTCGCGAATCGCCGGGCCTGCCCTACCCGGCACTTGCACCGTCGTCGCGGCAACGCCCCAGGGCCCGTCAACGAGGCTTGTGTACGAAGGTCCCGAGGGTGAACTCGGTCAGGTCATCCTGTTTGCGGATGACATCGCTAAGCTGCAGGTCCTTCCCAGCGGCCCCAGCGCCACTTTTGACGGCGACAGCGACGCGTGGCGCCTGGCGGCGGAGGCGCTCCGGATCAAGTACGCCGCACTGTATGACCCGATGATCGCGGTGACAACAAGCGAGATCATGCCCCTCCCGCACCAGATACGCGCGGTTTACGGCGAGTTCCTTCCTCGGACCCCCCTGCGCTATCTCCTCGCGGACGACCCCGGCGCCGGCAAGACCATCATGTGCGGTCTCTACATGAAGGAGTTGCTGTTGCGCGGTGACCTTGAGCGTGCGCTCATCGTTGCCCCGGGCAGCCTGGTGGACCAGTGGCAGGACGAGCTCCGGCTCAAGTTCGGCCTTAACTTCACCATCCTCACCAACGATCTGATCAAGTCCACCCCCCACGGCAACGTATTTGCGCAATACCCGCACATGATCGCGCGCATGGACCACCTGTCGCGGCGCGAGGACCTCCAGGACCAAATTGGTGAACTCGACTATGACCTCATCGTGGTCGATGAGGCTCACCGCATGTCCGCCCACTACTACGGCCAAGAGATGAAGGTCACCAAGCGCTACGCGCTGGGCCGACGCCTGGGCGAGCAAGCGCGCAACTTCCTCCTCATGACGGCCACGCCACACGCGGGCAAGGAGGAGGACTACCAGGCATTTCTTGCCCTCATCGACGCAGACCGGTTCGAGGGGCGGGCGAACAAGACCACTGTCAAGGATGATGCCTCGGACATCATGCGCCGGATGATCAAGGAGGACCTCCTCACCATGGAGGGGACGCCTCTCTTCCAGGAGCGGGTCGCCATGACGGCAAACTACGAGCTCTCTGCGCGGGAACGCGACCTCTACGAGATGGTCAGCGACTACGTGCGCACCGAGATGAACCGAGCCAAAAAGCTTATGGAGCAAGGCAACAAGAAGCTCGGCAACACCGTTGGCTTTGCTCTCACCGTCCTGCAACGCCGTCTCGCTTCTAGTCCCGAAGCCATTCTGCGTAGTCTGGAGCGAAGGAAGGCCCGGCTCGAGGCGGCCCGGGTGACTTTGCAGGAGATCGCGGATGGCAAACGCCCGCGGGATATCGAGACGTTGGGCGGCATCGTGTCGTATGTCCCTCCCGTCGATCCAGATGACCTCAACGACATCGACGACGAGTACTCAGGTGAGGACATCGAGCAGTTCGAAGAAGAGATCATGGACGCGGCATCGGCAGCGATGACGGTCGAGGAGCTCGACAAAGAGATCGCCACACTCGGTGACCTGGTCGAGGTCGCAGCCGAGGTTCGGGCATCCGAGGTGGACCACAAGTGGCTCCAGCTTCGAGAGATCATCGATGGAGACCGCACGGACGCACCCGGGAAGAAGATGGTCGATAAGCTCATCGTCTTCACAGAACACAAAGACACGCTCAGTTACCTCGTGACACGTATCCGCGACTACCTAGGCGACGCCTCAGCGGTTGCCGCAATCTACGGCGGCACGTCTCGCGAGGAGCGGCGCCAGATCCGTGAAGACTTCACGCACAGTCCTCGCATCAAGGTGCTTGTTGCCACCGACGCTGCAGGCGAAGGTCTCAACCTCCAAGCAGCTCACATGATGGTCAACTACGACCTTCCCTGGAACCCCAACCGCATCGAGCAGCGCTTTGGCCGTATCCACCGGATTGGCCAGAAGGAAGTGTGCTTTCTCTGGAACCTGGTGTCTGCCGACACCCGTGAAGGGCAGGTCTACCAGCGCCTTCTTGCCAAGATCGATGAGATGCGTGTCGCCTACTCGGGAAAGGTCTTCGATGTTCTGGGCCAAGCGTTTGAGGGCGCACCGCTCCGTGAACTCATGATGGATGCTGTTCTACGGGGTGAAGACCCCCAGGTGCGGGACTATCTCAACAAGGTCATCGACGAGCGTGCGGGCGAGGGTATCCAGGAACTCCTGAGGGAGCAGGCCCTCGATACGTCAACCATGTCGGAGGCAGAGGTCGCGGATGTCCGCCACCGCATGGATGAAGCACGCGCGCGCCGGCTACAACCTCACTTCATCCGCGACTTCTTCTTGACCGCGTTCGAACAGTTGGGGGGCAAAGTTCGCCCACGGGAGGGCGAGCGCTTTGAGATCACTCGGGTACCAGCGACGGTGAGGGACCATGCACCCAAGATCGGCACCCATGTGCCCGTTGCGGAACGGTATCAGCGCATCACCTTCGAGGTCGACCACATCGAGGGCGAACAGCGCGCGGAGCTTCTGGCCCCCGGTCACGCCCTGCTCGACTCGGTGGTTGACCTGACGATTGCCGCGCATCAGGACACTCTCAAGCGTGGCGCCGTGCTCGTGGACAACTCCACACCGGACCGATCTCCGCGTCTCTTGGTGGCGATTCAGGAAGAGATCCGAGACCAGTCGCAACCCACACCACATACGGTGTCCAAGCAGTTCTCGTTCGTGGAGATCGATGCGGAGGGTGGCATAAGTGGCACTGGCGCCGCGCCGTACCTCGACTACGACGCCGCTAACGCAGCCGCTGAGGCAGGCGCCAAGGCCGTCGCGCAAGAGCCCTGGCTGGCCAATGAGCCGGAGTTGGCTGCCAAGGCGTGGGCGGCGGAGCACCTGCTCAAGCCCAACCTCGATCGCCTCCAGATAGTCGCCACGGCAACCGCAACACGCATGAGCGGCATTGTCCGCAAACGCCTGACGTCCGAGGCAATGCACTGGGACGCTGAGCGCATCAAAATCATCGGGAAGCGTCAAGCGGGTCAGCGCACCAAGCTGAGCCCGGAGGGTGCCGACAAACGTGCCAAAGACCTCCACGAACGCCTCGACCGTAGGCTCGCGCAGATCGATGCTGCGTCACATCTCGCTGCGCTCCCCGCAAGGATCGCCGGGCTCGCACTCATCATGCCTGGATCGCACGCTGAGGTCACGCCCGAACTCGCAAACGAGACAGCCGAGGTCGACCGACGTGCGGTCGCCGCAGTCCTCGCCGCCGAGCGAGCGCTGGGGAACGCGCCCGTCGAGATGCCTCACAACAATCCTGGGTTCGACATTCGAAGTGAGACGCCCGCAGGGCGGGTGCGCTTCATCGAGGTCAAGGGCCGGATCGAGGGTGGACAAGAGTTCTTCATCACCAGAAACGAGGTCCAAACGGGCAAGAACCTGGGTGAGGACTACCGCCTGGCACTGGTCTGCGTGAGCCGCGACAGCGCGGCCGACGACGACCTTCGGTATCTGTCGCGGCCGTTCGATCGTACGCACACCGACGACTTCCGCCAGACGAAGTTCGTCTTCGACTGGGGCGTGTTCTGGTCCGACGGCCGCGCACCACACTGACGATGTCAGTGCCGCCAATAGTATGGACACCAAGCACAGTGAAGCCTCTACCGCTTCGCTGCGTAGCCAGGGATTGAGGACCACGCCAATGACGGACACGACCGCGCCAAAGCGCAAACTCATTGAGGTCTCGCTGCCGCTCGAGGACATCAACCGAGAGTCGGCGCGCGAGAAGTCAATCCGCCACGGCCATCCCAGCACATTGCACCTGTGGTGGGCGCGACGACCGCTGGCCGCGGCACGCGCAGTACTGTTTGCCCAACTCGTCGACGACCCGTCCTCGCACCCCGACAAGTTTCCCACCGAGGAGGCCCAGGCAGCGGAGCGTGAGCGCCTGCACGACATCATCCGCGAGCTCGTCAAATGGGAGAACATCAACAACGAGGCGCTATACAAGACGGCACGGGCGGAGATCCTGAAGTCCACAGACGGCAACCCGCCGCCCATCCTCGACCCCTTTGCGGGCGGTGGCACCATTCCCCTGGAGGCGCAGCGCCTCGGGCTCGAGGCACACGCGAGCGACCTCAATCCGGTCGCCGTGCTGATCAACAAGGCGCTCATCGAGATCCCGCCAAAGTTCGCGGGACAGCCGCCGGTGTTCCCGGGCGCTGCCGGTGACAGGCTCGGTGATTGGCCGCGCGCAACGGGACTCGCCGAGGATGTCCGACGCTACGGCGAGTGGATGCGCGACCGGGCCGAGGAGCGCATTGGACATCTCTACCCCAAAGCGACTCTGCCCGACGGGTCCGAGGCGCCGGTGATTGCCTGGATCTGGGCACGGACCGTGAGGTGCCCGAACCCCGCGTGCGGCATCGAAATGCCGCTGGTGCGGTCGTGGTGGCTGAGCAAGAAGTCGGGCAGGGAGACGTATGCCATCCCCAAGATAGTGCCCGACGCTGACGACCCGTCCGGCAAGCGGGTCACGTATTCGATCGGCAAGGGGAAGGCAGGGGCGCCGACGAGCGACACCGACGGGACCGTTGGACGCCAGGGTGCAGTCTGTGTTTCGTGCCACACCGGTGTAGAACTCAAGTACATCCGCGCGGAGGGCAAGGCCGGGCGAATGGATCAGCAGTTGATGACAATCGTCGCGGCAGGCGATCGGACGCGCATCTACGTGGCCCCCAGCCAAGTCCACATTCTAGCTGCCGACGTACTTAAGCCCGCGACGTCCCCGGTCAGTGACATCCCTGACAAGGCTCCCAGCTTTAGGGTCCAGGCGTACGGTATGACCCAACATGCAGACCTGTTCACTAACCGCCAGCTCACCGCTCTCACGACGTTCAGCGACCTCGTGTCCGAGGCGCGCGAGAAGGTACTCGCCGACGCCGTCGCTGCGGGCCTGGAGCCCGGCGACCGCCTCGAAGCCGGCGGCACAGGCGCCGAGGCCTACGCGGACGCAGTCGCCACCTACCTCGGCCTTGCAGCGAGCCGCACGACAAACAAGCTCAGTTCCATATGCTCGTGGGACTCAAGCCCTAAGATGGAAGCAGTACGAGGCGTGTTCGCGCGCCAAGCCCTGCCGATGACCTGGGATTTTGCCGAAGCAAATCCACTCGCCCACTCGTCCGGAAGTATTGTCGAGGATGTCCTGTGGGTTAGTCGGGCCACAGAGAAGGCACCAGCACAAGGACTCGCAAACGCGCAGCAAGCGGACGCAAGCACACGCCCATACGCTCGCACTCTGATTTCAACGGACCCGCCCTATTACGACAACATCGGGTACTCGGACCTCTCGGACTTCTTCTATGTGTGGCTCAGGCGCTCGCTTCACGATGTCCACCCGACCCTCCTTGGAACCATGCTGGTGCCCAAAGCCGAGGAACTCGTGGCGAATGCGTACCGCCACGGCGGTGCCAGCGGAGCCGCAGAGTTCTTTGAACAAGGCTTCGAGCGCGTCTTCGCTTCGGCACGTAGGGATGCCAGCGAGGAGTACCCCATCGCGGTCTTCTACGCCTTCAAGCAGCAGGAACTCGAGAAGGAAGGCGTGGCGTCCACCGGATGGGCAACCGTGCTCGAAGGTATGATCCGCGGCGGCTGGGCGATCACGGGCACATGGCCGATGCGCACTGAGATGAGTAACCGCATGATCGCTTCGGGCACCAACGCTCTCGCGTCTTCGATTGTGCTCGCGCTCCGTCCCCGCGGTGATGCCGCGCAGGCCGTGAGCCGCGGTGGATTCATAGGCGCACTCAAGGCCGAGCTTCCTCAAGCGCTCCACGAGATGCAGCAGGGCGCCATCGCGCCCGTCGACCTTGCTCAGTCCACGATCGGCCCGGGCATGGCCGTGTTTTCGCGCTACTCGCGGGTCATCGACTCCGACGGCACCAACATGACCGTCAAGACCGCACTCGCGCTCATCAACCAGGTGCTGGACGAGGTGCTCCAGGAGCAAGACGGCAACCTGGACAGCGACTCCCGATTCTGCGTCAAGTGGTACGAGCAATTTGGCTGGGATGCCAAGCCCTACGGCGAGGCGGACGTGCTCGCGCGCGCAGTCAACGTCTCGGTAGACGGGCTGGTGCGTGGCGGCGTCCTGACCAACGCTGGCAGCAAAGTGCAGCTGATCCGGCCGAAGGATATGGACCCCGACTGGGACCCGATCACAGATGACCGTACCTCCGTATGGGAAGCAGTAGCCCAACTGTGCCGCGTGCTCACCACCGAAGGCGTGGAATCAGCGTCGGCCCTGATGTCCAAGATCAAGGGCCGTACCGACCTCGACGATGTACGTGGTCTCGCGTACCGCCTCTACGAGATCGCACAGCATTCGCGCACCGATGACGCGATCATGTTCAACAACCTTGCTACCTCGTGGATCGACCTGAAGCAGGGTGCCGACGTTGCGCCGGCGATGCGGTCCGCGCAGGGCGGCTTCGACTTCGATGCGCTCAACGCTGAGGGGGACGAGTAACACATGGCCATCAACAACCGTGACCGCGTGAGCAAGGCGCTCGAACTCGCCGTCGAGGGCCTCCTGCCCTACGTGGACCAACACATGAGCGCCGTTGCGCCCGGCAAGGACTGGGTCGAGCTTCTCGAAGCACGCGACGCTGCCAACGGCAAGCACGGCGTCTACAGCAAGAACGACCTGCATACGCTCCTCAGATGCATCACGGAGTCACGTAAGGCGTTTGACGGGCTGGGGCGTATCGAGTTCGGCTATGCCACCGAGTTGCGCGACATCAGGAACAAGTGGGCGCACATGGAGCCGTTCAACGGCGACGACACCGTCCGCGCGCTCGACACGACCGAGAGGTTGCTCACTGCTGTCGGTGCACCCGAGCAGGCGCAGGCGGTCAACAAGCTTCGCATCGAACTCCAGCGAGCTGTCTATGACAGCCAAGCGCGCAACCGCGCGCAGGCCGCCGTCAAGACAGTCTCCACACCCGGCGAGGGCATCAAGGCGTGGCGTGACGTCATCGAGCCGCACGACGATGTGGCGAAAGGCAACTTCCACTCTGCAGAATTCGCGGCGGACCTGCACTCGGTCGCGATCACCGGCAACTCGACTGACGAATACGCCGATCCCCAGGAGTTCTTCGCCCGCACCTACGTCACTGAAGGTCTACGCGACCTCATCGGCCGTGTGAGCCGGCGTCTATCTGGAGACACCAACGCGTCACCCGTGATCAACCTCCAGACCAACTTCGGCGGCGGCAAGACGCACTCGATGCTTACGTTGTGGCACCTGTTCTCGGGCCTCAAGAACGAGAGCCTCCCACAGTCCGTCCAGGACGCGATCGGCGACGTGGAGGTGGGCGACATCGCGGCCAAGCGGGTCGCGCTGGTCGGCACGGCAATAGGGCCGAACGAGCCGCGCATCAAAGAAGACGGCACCGAAGTCCGCACACTGTGGGGCGAACTCGCGTGGCAACTCGGAGGACGTGCGGCATACGACG
>Ga0206116_1000934_pt1 | contig 20176 bp, 25 predicted proteins | sample 3A1Ametagenome_FD_178000 | JGI IMG/M metagenome (GOLD analysis project Ga0206116, IMG submission 178000) | Enriched microbial communities from leaf-cutter ant dump, University of Wisconsin, Madison, United States - 3A1A | ecosystem: Environmental > Terrestrial > Nest > Insects nest > Nest dump...
CGTTTCATGAAGAAAGCCACAGTCTGCAGGGCCGCGAAGCCGCCGGCGCGGGGCAGGCGGGCCGGCGAGCCGCTTTCCTACAGACGGGGCGCGGGGCCGGTGCTACAAATTGAGCTACCCGTTGTCGTCCCGTCCACCGCACCACCGGCACACCGCCCGGAGCCTTCGCCCCATGTCCGCTGCCCCTCCCCGCCTCAAGATCGGCCTGTCCGCCTGCTTCCAGCACGCCGACCCCCACCGCCCCCTGTTCACCGGCAAGACGCTGCAGTACGTCGAGCAGTCCATCGCCCACTGGATCATGTCGGCCGGCGCGATGGTGGTGATGGTGCCCTGCCCCACCGGCGAGACGGCGCGCGGCGACGTGACGCTGGCGCACTACGCCGAGTGGCTGGACGGCGTGGTCATGCACGGCGGCGCTGACGTGTGGCCCGGTAACTACGGCGAGGAGCCGCTGCGCGAGGAATGGATCGGCGACCGCGTGCGCGACCTGTACGACCTGGCCGTGGTGAAGGCCTTCGCCGAGGTGCGCAAGCCCATCTTCGGCGTCTGCCGGGGGCTGCAGCTGATCAACGTGGCGTTCGGCGGCGCGCTCTATCAGGACATCGAGACCCAGCACCCCGGCGCGCTGCAGCACCGCAACGCCTCGGCCTACGACCAGCATTTCCACGACATCCAGATCGTGCCCGGCACGCGCTTGGCGCAGTTGTACCCCGAAAAGCCGCGCGCGCGCGTCAACAGCATCCACCACCAGGGCATCAAGCGGGTGGCGCCCGACTTCGTCGTCGAGGCCCTGAGCGAGCCCGACGGCGTGCCCGAGGCCATCCGCCTGCAGAGCGCGCCGGGGCGCGGCTACATCGCCGCCACGCAGTGGCACCCCGAGTTCCACAAGAGCGGCTCGGACACGCTGGACGACACCGCGATCCTGCAGGACTTCCTGGCCGCCTGCGAGCAGGCCAAGGCCGGCGCGCGGCCCGGCCCCCGCCCGTCGCCCCTGCGCGCGCGGGCCGCGCGGCTGCTGCGGCAAGCATTGTCCAAAGAGAAGAAGGCGGAAGAGAAAGCCTAGCCCTCCAGCGCCAGAGCGGCCCCCGCCACCGCCTCCAGCTGCGCGCGCAGCCACCGGTGGGCGGCGTCCTGCTGGTAGCGCATGTGCCAGACCAGGTACATCGGCAGCCGCGGGCAGTCCACGGGCACCGGCGCGCTGGCCAGCGCCGACAGCGCGGTGCGCGCCAGCAGCGACGGCGCGGTGGTCAGCAGCGGCGTGCCGCGCACGAAGGCCGGCAGCGCCGCGAAGCCCGGCACGCGCACGGCGAAGCGGCGGTGCACGCCGCGTGCGGCCAGCTGCCGGTCCAGCTCCAGGCCGCGGTGCGCTTCATAAGCCACGGTGACGTGCCCGGCCGCGAAGTATTCCTGCGCGGACGCGGGCGCGGTGCGCACCGCCGGGTCGTAGAACACGCGGTATTCGTCCTCGAACAAACGCTTTTGCAGGATGTCCGTGCCGTCGGGCGGGCGCGGGCTGACCACGAGCTGGCAGGCGTCCGAGCGCAGCAGCTCGGTGCCGGGCGCGCCGCTGGGCACGATGCGCAGCGTGACGCCCGGCGCCGCCCCGCGCAGCCGCGCAGCCAGGGGCGGCAGCAGCAGGTCGCGCTGGAAGTCGTTGGCCGCGATGGTGAGGTCGGCATGCCAGCGGGCCGGGTCGAACGCTGCGCCCTGCGCGAACTGCCCCATCTGCCGCAGCAGCTCGCGCGCCGGGGCGGCCAGGCTTTCCGCGTGCGCGGTGGGCACGATGCCCCGCCCGCGCTTGACGAACAGCGGGTCGCCGGTGATGGCGCGCAGCTTGTCCAGCAGGTGGCTCACGGCCGACTGCGTGACGCCCAGGCGCGCCGCGGCGGCGGTGATGCTGCCCGTCTCCAGCACGGCCAGCAGCAGTTGCAGAAGGCGCCCGTCCAGGTCGGACCCATCGAATCGGCTCATGCATTCGATGATGTTTGCCCCCTTCATCTTTGGCAATGCGCGCCCGACACTGCGGCCTGATCCACATCAAGCCCCGGAGACAAAGTGACCACCGCCACCCTGCCCCCCATCGCCGGCACCACGCCGTTCGACGGCGCCCAGGCCCGCAAGGGCTATGCGCTCAACAAGATGTGCTTCTCGTTCAACGACGAGGCCAACCGCCAGGCCTTCGTGGCCGACGAAGAGGCGTACATGCGCCAGTACGGCCTGAACGAAGCGCAGGCCGCCGCCATCCGCGCGCGCAACGTGCTGCAGCTCATCGCGGCGGGCGGCAACGCCTACTACCTCGCCAAGTTCGCGGGCATCTTCAAGCTGGACATGCAGGACATCGGCGCGCAGCAGACGGGCATGACCAAGGAACAGTTCAAGGCCAAGCTCGTGGCCGCAGGCCGGTAAACAGGGAGACACACACCATGGCACGACTCATCGGCGGCCTCGGCACCTCGCACATCCCCGCCATCGGCGGTGCCATCCACAAGGGCCTGCAGCAGGACCCGTACTGGAAGCCCTTCTTCGACGGATTCCCGCCCATCCGCCAGTGGCTGCACGCGCAGAAGCCCGACGTGGTCGTGATGTTCTACAACGACCACGGCCTGAACTTCTTCCTGGACAAGATGCCCACCTTCGCCGTGGGCGCCGCGCCGCAGTACCACAACGCCGACGAGGGCTGGGGCATCCCCACGCTGCCGCCGTTCGCGGGCGAGGTGGACCTGTCGTGGCACCTCATCAACCACCTGATCGACCAGGAGTTCGACGTGGTGACCTGCCAGGAAATGCTGGTGGACCATGCCTGCACCCTGCCGCTCAAGCTCTTCTGGCCCGAGGGCGACTGCCCCGTGACCGTGGTGCCGGTGTGCATCAACACCGTACAGTTCCCGCTGCCGTCCGCCAAGCGCTGCTATGCCCTGGGCAGGGCCGTGGGCGAGGCCATCCAGCGCTGGGACAGCGGCAAGAAGGTGGCCGTGATCGCCTCGGGCGGCCTCAGCCACCAGCTCGACGGCGAGCGCGCGGGCTTCATCAACAAGGCCTTCGACCTGCAGTTCGTCGAAAGCCTGGCCACCAACCCCGAATGGGCCACGCAGTTCAGCGTGCACGAGCTGGTGGAAAAGACCGGCACCCAGGGCGTGGAGCTGCTGATGTGGCTGGCCATGCGCGGCGCCCTGGCCGCGGCGGCGCCGGGCGTGCGCCGCGTGCACGGCAACTACCACATCCCCATCTCGAACACGGCCACGGCGGTGCTGGCGCTGGAGGCCGTGGCGTAGCACGGCCCCCAAAGTTTGAAGCCTTTTTGGCCTCCAGCGCTTTCTGGACAGGCGCAAGCAGCTCTTCTTTCAGGAGCGAACTGAACCACCAAGGCTGGCCGGGTATTTGGAAATACTGTAAATTCATACAGTGAATTTACAGTCCAAACTCGCCATCCTGGCCGACGCGGCCAAGTACGACGCCTCCTGCGCATCGAGCGGCGCCGCGCCGCGCGACTCGGTGGGCGGACGCGGCATGGGCTCCACCGAGGGCATGGGCATCTGCCACAGCTATGCGCCGGACGGGCGCTGCATCTCGCTGCTCAAGGTGCTGCTCACCAACTACTGCCAGTACGACTGCCTGTACTGCGTGAACCGCGTGACCAGCAACGTGCCGCGCGCCCGCTTCAGCGTGGCCGAGGTGGTGGCGCTCACGCTCGACTTCTACCGCCGCAACTGCATCGAGGGGCTGTTCCTGTCCAGCGGCATCATCCAGAGCCCCGACTACACCATGGAGCAGGTGGTGGAGGTGGCCCGCGTGCTGCGCGAGGAGCACGACTTCCGCGGCTACATCCACCTCAAGACCATCCCCGACGCCGCGCCCGAGCTGCTGCAGCGCGCGGGGCGCTACGCCGACCGGCTGTCCATCAACATCGAGCTACCCACGGCCGAGGGCCTCGCCGCGCTCGCGCCCGAGAAGAACGGCGCCGCCATCGACCGCTCCATGGCGCGCATGGCCGTGCACATCCGCGAGGCCCGCGCCGCCCGCGCTGCGCAGGCGGCCGCGCCGGCCACGTCGCTGCGACCCCGCAGAGCCAGCGCCCCGCCGTTCGCGGCAGGCGGCCAGAGCACGCAGATGATCGTGGGGGCCGACGCCGCCGACGACCGCACCATCCTCGCCGCCAGCGCGCGGCTGTACGGCCGCCACCGGCTGCGGCGCGTGTACTACTCGGCCTTCAGCCCCATTCCCGACGCGGCCCGCGCGCTGCCGCTGGCCGCGCCGCCCATGGTGCGCGAGCACCGGCTGTACCAGGCCGACTGGCTGATGCGCTTCTACGGCTTCGCGCACGAGGAGATCGTGCCCGCGCCGCAAGGCGCCGGCGGCGGCATGCTCGCGCTGGACATGGACCCCAAGCTGGCCTGGGCCCTGGCGCACCGCGAGCGCTTCCCGGTGGACCTGAACACCGCGCCGCGCGAACTGCTGCTGCGCGTGCCCGGCCTGGGCGTGACCGCCGTGGACCGCCTGCTGGCCGCACGCCGCGTGCGGCGCGTGCGCCATGCCGACCTGGCGCGGCTGCGCGTGCCGCTCGCCAAGGTGCTGCCCTTCGTCGAGGCGGCCGACCACCGCCCCGGCCGCGCGCTGGAGGCCGCCGACCTGGCCGCCCGCCTGGCCCCGCCGCCCCGCCAGCGCGGGCTGTTCGAATGATGGCGCGCCACACCGTCACCCTGCCGGACCCCACCGACTGGCCGGGCTTTCGCCACGCGGCGCGCGCGCTGGCGCAGGCCGGCGTGCCGCCCGGGCAGGTGGACTGGCGCGTGGCGGGCGATGCCGCAGGCGGCCTCTTCGGCACCGGCGAAGCAGAGGGCGGCGGCATTGCCGCGCTGCCCGCCCTGCACCCCGCGCCCCAGGTCCCCGCCGCCTTCGTGCGCCTGTGCGAAACCCTGGTGCTGCACCGCGACCCGGCGCGCTTCGCGCTCATGTACCGCCTGCTGTGGCGCATGGCGCACGAAGACGCGCTGCGCCGCGACCCGCTGGACGCCGACCGCCTGCAGGCCCGGCGCATGGCCCGCGCCGTGGCGCGCGACATGCACAAGATGCACGCCTTCGTGCGCTTTCGCCCCGTGGCGGACGAGGGCGGGCAGACCCTGCACGTGGCCTGGTTCGAGCCCGACCACTACATCACCGAGGCCAACGCGGGCTTCTTCGTGCGCCGCTTCACGCAGATGCGCTGGGCCATCCTCACGCCCGACGCCAGCGTGCGCTGGGACGGCGAGACGCTGCACACCGGCCCCGGCGCCCGGCGCAGCGACGCGCCGCCGCCCGACGCGGGCGAGGCCCTGTGGCTCACCTACTACCGCCACATCTTCAACCCCGCCCGCCTCAAGCTGGACATGATGAAAAAGGAAATGCCCCGGCGCTACTGGCACAACCTGCCCGAGGCCACGCTGATCAGCGAGCTGGCCCAGGACGCGCCCGGGCGCAGCGCGCGCATGGTGGCGGCCGGGGCCACCACGCCGCGCCGGCGCATCGCGGCCCGGTGAATCAAGGGTATTTTCGGCCTCCAGCGCTTGCTGGACAAGCGCTGGCAGCTACCAATTCAGAAGCAATCCCGGGGGAAGACGTCGCATCTGGGATACTCGCCATGTTGAACCCAGGAAAGAAACGAGACAGCACCATGAGCATCTTCGACCGGCTTTTGGGCAGCGTGCGCAACAAGCCGGCGGACCGGCCCGGAGCGCCCCCCGCGCAGGCCTCCGCGCCCGTGGAGCGGCGCAAGCGCAAGCGCGTCAACGCGCGCAAGGGCACCCGGGCGCTGATCATCGACGACTCGCCCACCGTCGTGGCGGCCCTGCGCAAGGTGCTGCGCTCGGCGGGCTACGAAACCCGCGAGGCCCTGGACGCCGAGCACGGCCTGACCCTGATCGACCAGGACCCGCCCGAGCTGATCTTCCTGGACATCATCCTGCCGGGCATGAACGGGTTCAACGCGCTGCGCACCATCCGCAAGATGCCCGCCTCGCAGCACATCCCCGTGATCATGATCAGCGGCAACGAGCACGCCACCGAGCAGTTCTATGCCGACCGCATCGGCGCGGACGACTTCATGAAGAAGCCCTTCTCGCGCCACGAGATCTTCGCGCGCATCGAGGCGCTGCTGGACGGGGAGTACATCCCCCGGCGCAAGGGCGAGGCCCTGTCGGCGCCCCAGCCCTCTGACGCGCCGGCCCTGGCACCCGCCCCGGCTGCGGAGACGCCCGCCGTCCCTTAGTGGTGATGCCCGTGCGCGCCGTGCACGTGCCGGTGCGCGATCTCCTCGGGCGTGGCGGCGCGCACGCCCGTGACCTTGCAGCTGAAAGTGAGCGCCTGCCCCGCCAGCGGGTGATTGCCGTCCAGGTGCACCTCGAGCCCCTTGATCTTGACGACGTTGAACACGGCGGGCTGGCCGTCGTTGCCCACGCCCTGCAGCTGGCCGCCCACCTTCACGCCGGGCGGGAACTCGGCCTTGGGAATCGTGCGCACCAGGCTTTCGTCGCGCGCGCCGAAGGCGTCTTCCACGGCCAGCTGCAGCGTGGTGGAGAAGCCCGCGGCCTGGCCTTCGAGCGCGGCCTCGACCTTGGGGAAGATGTTCTCGTAGCCGCCGTGCAGGTAGGCCAGGTTGCCGGAGTCCAGCGGCTTGCCCTGGGGCGTGGCCACCTTGTAGGTGATGGTGACGGCGGTGTCTTTGGTGATGTTCATAGGTCTTTCAAGCGACGCGGATCGGGACCCCGGATTGTCCACGACCCGCGCCGCCCAGCCGCCCGCTACCCGGCGGCCACGGCCTCCTCGCCCGGCCGCTCTTCATCGGCCTGGCCCGGGTAGCGCGCGAAGCGCCGCGCCTCGGTGCCGTGCACCGGGTCCTGCTCCGGCCACGGCCAGCCGCCGAACTGGGTGCGGCGGTAGTCGTTCATGGCCTGCATGATCTCGGCCTGCGTGTTCATCACGAACGGGCCGTACTGCGCCACGGGCTCGGCGATGGGCCGGCCCTGCAGCACCAGGCATTCCACGGCGGCGGCGCCGGTGTTGGTCAGCAGCCAGTCCTGTTCGGCACGCACCTGCAGCGCGGCATGGCGGTCCACGTCCTGCGGGCCCACGCGCAGGCTGTCGCCCACGAAGAAGTACAGCATGCGCTGCGTGCCCGCCCCCTTCGCGGCGGGCAGCGTCCATTGCGCGCCGGGCTCCAGGCGCAGCGTCCAGATGGCCACGTCGGCCTCGGGCTGCGAGGCCCAGGACTCGGGCGGCGGCGCCAGCGGCGCGGGCGCGCCGGGCAGGGCGCCGGCCACCACCGTCACCGTGGTCTCGCGGCCGGCCGCGTCGTGGTGCACCAGGCGCGGGATGCGCTCGTTCCAGAACATCGTGAAGTGCGGCGCCACCATCTTGTTGCGCGCGGGCAGGTTCAGCCAGATCTGGAACAGCTCCAGCGGGTTGGGCTCGTCGGCGTTGAGCAGCGGGAACATCTCGGAATGCACGATGCCCTTGCCGGCCGTGACCCACTGCACGTCGCCGCCGCCGAAGCGCGCGGCCGCGCCCAGCGAGTCGGAATGGTCGATCAGGCCCTTGCGCACCAGCGTCACGGTCTCGAAGCCGCGGTGCGGGTGGCCGGGAAAGCCGGGCACGGTGTCGCCGTGGTACATGCTCCAGCCGTCCTTGCGGCTGAAGTCGCTGCCAATCTCGCGGTCGTCGATGGGCACGGCAGGGCCGAACGCGGCGTTGCCCGCCGGGTAGGCATCGTCGTGGTGGGCACAGAAAAGAAACGGGTCCAGCGTGGGCCACTGCGGACCCAGCAGCTGGGCCCGCACGATGGGCATCAGCGCGGTGGTGGCAGGTGTGGACGACGGCATGTGGGGCTCCTCGGTTGGTGCGCCGCCACTATCGGACGGCATGCCTGTCGAATATGGGGCCAAAGCTGCCGCAGTGAAAGTGCGGCGGGTGGAACAGTGCGGTGCGCCTGTGGGACAGTGGCGCGGCGGCTTCAAGCAAAATCGGCCTCCAGCGCTTGTCCATCAAGCGCTGGCAGCTACCCAATCCATAGCAATCGGCACGTCGATCAAGGGTGCACCGCCCGCGCCCCCACGGCGGGCGGCGGCGCGGGCCGCAGCACCAGTCCGCCGAGCAGCGCCGCCGCCAGCGCGCCCACGGCCGCTACCCAGAAGGCCAGCTGGTAGCCGCCGTTGAGGGCGGCCTGCACCGGGGCGCCGGCCTCGCGCAGCGCCTGCGTGCGCGCGTCGGCCAGGCTCGCCAGGATGGCCAGGCCCAGGGCGCCGCCCATCATGAAGGCGGTGTTGACCACGCCCGAGGCCAGGCCCGAGTCCTCGGGCTTCACGTCGCCCATGGCGGCCAGCAGCAGCGGGTTCAGCGCGATGCCTGCCCCCACGCCCAGCAGCAGCATGCCGGGCAGCACGTGCAGCGCGAAGCGGCCGTCCACCGGCGCCAGCGCGAACAGCGCCAGCCCCACGGCGGCCAGCAGCAGGCCGCCGCCCAGCGTGCTGCGGATGCCGAAGCGCATCACCACCCAGGCCGACAGCCCCAGCGAGCAGCCCGCCATGATGAGGTTGGACGGCAGGAACGCCAGCCCCACCTGCATCGCGTCGTAGCCCAGCACCAGTTGCATGTACAGCGCCGACAGGAAGAACCACGCGAACATCGCCGCCGCCCACAGCACGCCCACCCCATTGGAGACGGCCAGGTTGCGCAGCCGCAGCAGCGCCAGCGGCACCAGGGGCGCGGCCACGCGCGATTCGATGGCCAGGAACGCCGCCAGCAGCACGCCCGACGCGCCCAGCAGCGCCAGCGACCGCGCCGAGCCCCAGCCCGCCGCGTTGCCGCCCACGATGGCGTACACCGCCAGCATCAGCGCCGCCGTGATGGTGGCGGCGCCCGCCACGTCCAGCCGCTGGCCCGGCACCCGCCGGCCCCGGCCGCCGGGCAGCAGCACCAGGCAGGCTGCGCAGATCGCCAGGCCCACGGGGATGTTGACGAGGAAGATCCAGTGCCAGCTCAGCAGGCTGGTGAGAAGCCCGCCCAGCAGCACGCCGATGCTGCCGCCGCCCGCGCAGACGAAGCCGTACACGCCCATGGCCCGCGCACGCTCGCCGGGCTCGGTGAACAGGTTCATGATGAGCGACAGCGCCACGGCCGACACCACCGCGCCGCCCACGCCCTGCACCGCCCGCGCCGCCACCAGCAGGCCCTGCGTGTGGGCCAGCCCGCAGGCCAGCGAGGCCATGGTGAACAGCGCGATGCCTGCGATGAACAGCCGCCGGTAGCCGTACAGGTCGCCCAGCCGCCCGCCCAGCAGCAGGCAGCCGCCGAAGGTGAGCATGTAGGCGTTGACCACCCACACCAGCCCGGTTTCAGTGAAGCCCAGGTCCGCGCGGATGCTGGGCAGGGCCACGTTCACGATGGTGGTGTCGAGCACGATCATCAGCTCGCCCAGGCACAGCAGGATGAGCGCGGGCCAGCGTGCGCGGCCTTCGATGGAAAGGGTCATGGGGGGCAGGGGGCGGCCGTGGACTGCCCGATTTTGTGAACACCGTCCACAAACAATAGCAGAGATAATGAACAGTGTCCACATTCCGCCGCCGATGACCGCCTCCCCCCGCAACGCCCCCGCGCCCCGCAGCACCTACCGCCACGGCGACCTGCGCCGCGCCCTGCTGGACGCCGGCATCGAGCTGGCCCGCCAGGGCGGCCCCGACGCCGTGGTGCTGCGCGAGGCCACGCGCCGCGCGGGCGTGGCGCCCAACGCGGCCTACCGCCACTTCGCCAACCGCGACGACCTGCTGGGCGCCGTGCGCGCCGCCGCCGTGGCCGCCGCCGCGCGCTTCATGGAAGCGGAGCTGGCCCAGGTGCCCGCCACCGGCACGCCCGCTGCGCAGGCCCACGCCCGGGTGCGCGCCGTGGGCGCGGGCTACCTGCGCTTCGCCCATGCCGAGACGGGCCTGTTCCGCACCGCCTTCGGCGGGCGCTTCGCCGTGCAGCACGACCCCGACCCGGCCATGGGCGGCGCCACGGGGCGCAACCCCTTCGAGCACCTGAGCGCCGCGCTCGACGACCTGGTGGCCGCCGGCGCGCTGCCCGCCGCGCGCCGCCAGGGCGCCGAATACCTGGCCTGGTCCACCGTGCATGGCATGGCGCTGCTGTCCATCGACGGGCCGCTGCGCGGCACGCCGCAGCCCCTGCTGGACGGGCTGGGCCAGCGGCTGCTGGACATGGTGGAACGGGGGATTTAAGCCTTCTAGGCCTCCAGCGCTTGCTGGACAAGCGCTGGCAGCTACTGAATCAGGAGCAATCCAGGCCATACAGCCGCGCCGTCGCCCGCAGCCGGTCCACCAGCGCGCGGCGCAGCGCGGCCGGGCGCAGCACCTCGACCTCGGGCGAGTGGCGCAGAAGCTGGCCGCTGGCATGCGCCACCGACTCGATGGGGATCGTGACCGCCACCCGCCCGTCCCGGCGGCGCCGTGATGACGCTACCTGCGGCGCGGCAGCCACCGCGCGGGCCACGGCGCTGCTCAGCGCGGCCAGCCCCTTGAGGCCCGCGGGCGTGGCCAGCAGATCGGCCGTGCCGGTGTGCAGGCCCGCCTCGAAGCGCCGGATGGATTGCGCCCAGTAGCCCGGCAGGTCGAACCGCGCTGGGCGGCGCACCGGCGCATCGAGCGCCTGCGCGGCCAGGATATTCGAGACGCGGTAGGTGCGCGGCCCGCCTTCACCCTTCACAGGTTTGTCCATGGGTAACGCCACCAGGTACCAGACGCCGGCCTTGAGCACCAGGCCCAGCGGGCTCACGGTGCGCTGCACGGTATCGGCCCAGCTCTCGTAGCGCATCGCGACCTGGTGGCCGTTCCAGACGGCGGCGGCCACGGTGGGCAGGTGCGGCGTGGGGTCGCTCTCGCGGTACCAGTCCACCGGGTCCAGGTGCAGGCGGGCGCTCACGCGCTGCGCGTCCTCGCGCCACGACGCGGGCAGCGCGGCCAGCAGCTTCAGGCGCGCGCCCTCCACGTCGCCGCCCAGGCCCAGGTCCTGCGCGGGGCCGGGCAGGCCGCTCAGGAACACCGCCTGCGCCTCCGACGGCGTGAGCCCCGTGAGCGTGGTCTTCCAGCCCGGCAGCAGCGCGAAGCCGCCATTGCGCCCGCGCTCGGCATAGATGGGCACGCCCGCCGCGCTGAGCTGGTCCACGTCGCGGTACAGCGTGCGCACCGACACCTCCAGCGCATCGGCCAGCGCCTGCGCGCTCATGCGGCCCCGGGTTTCGAGCAGCATCTGGAGGGAAAGCAAACGGCTGGCGCGCATGCCGTAAAGATAGCCCAAATACCTGCCATGCCTTGGCAGGTATGGCGGCGCAGACTGCGGGCCTGACTTTCTTCTCTGGAGCCCCATGCCCGACACCACCCCATCCACCGACGCCGGCGACTGCCCCATCGTCGAACTGCGCCGCTACACCCTGCACCCCGGCCGGCGCGACGTGCTGATCGACCTGTTCGACCGCGAATTCGTCGAAACCCAGGAGGCCCAGGGCCTGCGCGTGCTGGGCCAGTTCCGCGACCTGGACCGGCCCGACCTGTTCGTCTGGCTGCGCGGCTTCGCCGACATGGACACGCGCCGCCGCGCGCTCGAAGTCTTCTACGGCGGCCCCGTGTGGGCTGCGCACCGCGACGCGGCCAACGCCACCATGATCGACTCCGACAACGTGCTGCTGCTGCGCCCCGCATGGCCTGGCGCGGCGGCGGCCCTGCCCCGGCACGCGCGGCCGGCGCCGGGCGACAACGCCCCCGCCGCCGGCGTGCTGGACGCCACCGTGTTCCATCTGCGCGAACCCGCCACGCCCGCGCTGCTGGACTATTGCCGCCACCGCATGGCGCCCACGCTGCTGCGCGGCGGCGCGCGCCACCTGGCCTGGTACTGCACCGAGGCCAGCGCCAACACCTTCCCCCGCCTGCCCGTGCGCGAGGGCGAGCCGGTGCTGCTGGGCCTGGCGCTGTTCGGCAGCGGCGCGGCGCTGCAGTCCTTCGCCGACAGCGGCGCCTGGGCGCGGGACGTGGCGCCGGGCCTCGTGCCCTGGCTGGCCCGCGCGCCCGAAGCCCACCGCCTGCAGCCCACGGCGCGCTCGGCCTGGCATGCCTGACCCGAGGAGAGCCCCATGCCCGCACCCTCTTCTCCCTCCCTGCTGCTGTATGGCAGCACGGATTCAGGCCACTCGTACAAGGTCCGGTCGCTGCTGCAGCTGTCCGCCATTGCGCACCGCTACCAGCCTATCGCGCTGACCACGCCGCGGGCCGAGCGCCCGGCCGATTTCGTCGCGGCAAGCCGGTTCGGCGAGGTGCCCGTTCTCGTCGATGAAGGCACCGCGTACTGCCAATCCAACGCCATCCTCATCCACCTGGCACAGCGCACCGGCGCCTTCCGAGGGAACGCATCGGAATGGAGCGCGGTCCACGAATGGCTCTTCTGGGAAACGAACCGCATCGGCTTCAGCATCCCCAACCTGCGCTTTGCTTTGCGGTGGGTGCAGCAGCCCAACGAAGTGCTGGCCTACCTGCGCGAGCGCGCCATCGCCGACCTGCAGACGCTGAACGGAGCGCTTGCAAGAACGGAGTTCCTCCTGCCCTCCGGCCCCACCATCGCGGACCTCTCCTGCTCGGCGTATCTCTTCTGGCTGCCCCAGGCCGGCCTCAGCGCGGACGATTTCCCCCACGTGGCCCGCTGGCTGCGCTCGCTCAGCGCCTTGCCGGGGTGGGTGCATCCCGACAAAGCCATGGCATCGCCGACCAGCCACAAAGCCCTTTCAGGACACGACATCCCATGAACCGCGACGCAGCACACGACTTCGATTTCCTCATGGGCCCCTGGCGCGTCCGCAACACGCGGCTGGTGCGGCGCCTGGCGGGCTGCAACGACTGGGAGGTCTTCGACGCCACCAGCACCGCGCGCCCGCTGCCGGGCGGCATCGGCAATGTCGATGAATTCATTCCCACCGGCTGGCAACCCGGCTACGTGGGCATGGCACTGCGCGCCTTCAGCCCGCAGACCCGGCGCTGGAGCATCTACTGGCTGGACAACGCCACGGGCGGTCTGGACCCGGCCACAGGCCTGCTGCTGCCGCCGGTGGTCGGCGGCTTTCAGGGCGGCATCGGCATCTTCGAAGGCGAGGAGCTGTTCGAGGGCCGCCCGGTGCGCGTGCGCTTCGAGTGGACGCAGGTGCACAACGGCGCGCCGCGCTGGCAGCAGGCGTTCTCCGGCGACGGCGGCGCCACCTGGGAGGTGAACTGGGTGATGGAGTTCACGCGGCCGGTCTAGGGAACCTGCCGGGCCAATGCTGGCATCATGGCTCTTTCGTCACCCCGCGCACCACCGCATGAGCACGCCATCGCACACCCCCGCCAGCGCTTCCTTGCACATCGGCATCGTGGGCTGCTCCGCCGAAGGCGCAGCCCTTTGCTACCGCACCCTGTGCGCCGAAGGCCCCGCGCTGCTGGGCCGCGCGCACGCGCACCCCGAGGTCTCGCTGCACACGCCCCCGCTCGCCAACTATGTGGACTGCCTGGACCGGGGCGACCTGCAGGGCGTGGCCGACCTCATGCTGGCCTCGGCCCGCAAGCTGGCGCGCGCGGGGGCGGACTTTCTGATCTGCCCCGACAACACCATCCACCAGGCGTTCGACCGCGTGCAGCCGCACTCGCCGCTGCCCTGGCTGCATATCGCCGAGGTGGTGGCGGCCGAGGCCGCCGGGCGCGGCTACCGGCGTCTGGCGCTCACGGGCACGCGCTGGCTGGTGGACAGCAGCGTCTACCCCGACGCGCTGGCCGCGCGCGGCCTGGCCTGCGTGCGCCCGAGCGAGGCCGAACGCGACGCAATCAACCGCATCATCATGGACGAGCTGGTGCCCGGCCTGATCCGGCCCCAGGCCGTGACCACCTTCCGGCAGGTGATCGCGCGGCTGCAGCATGAAGAAGGGTGCAACGCGGTGATCCTGGGCTGCACCGAGATCCCGCTCATCGTCAACGACGCCAATTCCCCGCTGCCCACGCTGGACTCCACGCGCCTGCTGGCGCGCGCCGCCCTGCGGCGCGCCGTGGCAGGGGATCCCGGGCCGTCATGAAGCACAGAAAATATCAAGCCAAATTGGCCTCTAGCGCTTACACAGCAAGCGCCGGCAGCTACGATTTGAAGAGCAAACTGCCCATCAGGAAGGCTTGCGCTCGAACGCCACCACCAGCCCCTGGTCCGTCACGGTGATGGCTCCGGGCTGCAGGCCCAGGCCGTCGAGCACGGCCGTGTCCTGCGGACGCAGGCGGTGCAGCGTGACCTCGCGCAGCGACTGCTCGGCCAACAGCGGGCCGTAGGTGTTGAGCAGCTCGGCCGCGGCGGGCTGGAGGCCGGGGAAGTCCAGCCGCCCCAGGCGCAGTTGGTGGGCGCGCAGGCTGCGGTCGGCGCTCTCGTAGCGCAGCGCGAACTCCACCTCGAACGTGCCCGTGCGGCTGCGCCGCAGCGCGGGGCCCGCCGCCTCGACGGCCATGGCGGCCTGCAGACGGTTCACCGCGGGCAGCAGGCGCAGGCGCGGGGCCTGCACGGTCAGTTCCAGCAGGCCGTGCACCGGCACGCTGCGCGGGAATTTCTGCGCAACCGCGTCCTGCAACTGCTCCAGCGGCACGGTGTAGCTGGGCTGCCCGCGCGCCGCCTGGCATCCCGCCAGCGCGGCGGTGGCGGCCAGGGCGGCCTTGAGGACGAAGCTTCTGCGGTGCTGCTGCATGCTGATGGGTTTGCGCTACCGGCCCACCACCGACCAGCCCGCCTGCTGGTTGGTGCGGTCGTTCTCGTACTCCCAGGCCGTGCCGCAGCGGTCGCACACGTAGCGGGTGAAGGTCACGGGGCCGTGGTCGCGGTCCTCCTTGCGGCTGCCGCGCTGCACCAGCTCGGCATGGCCGGGGGCCTTGCGCCAGTTGCGCTGGATGCCCTGGCAGGGCGCGCACAGCGCCATGGGTTGGAGTTCTCGTTGGCGTGCCAAGTCTTTGGTCATGGAGCGTGACTGTACCCCCTGGCTTAGCATCGCTCCATGTCCGGTTTATTGATTCCCGCCGCCATCGACTTTCACGCGCCGTCGCACGAGGTGGCGCGGCGCCTCATCGGCGTGACGCTGCTGGTGGACGGCGTGGGCGGCCGCATCGTGGAGACCGAGGCCTACGACCAGGCCGACCCGGCGTCGCACACCTTCGGCGGGCCCACCGCGCGCAACGCGGCCATGTTCGGCCCGCCGGGCCGGGCCTACGTGTACCGCTCGTACGGGCTGCACTGGTGCATCAACACCGTGTGCCGCGAGGCGGGCCACGGCGCGGGCGTGCTGCTGCGCGCGCTGGAGCCCACGCACGGGCTGGACGTGATGCGCGCGCGGCGCGGACTGCAGGACGCGCGCCTGCTGTGCGCCGGGCCGGGGCGGCTGGCCCAGGCGCTGGGCATCGACGCGGGCTTCAACCACCTGCCGCTGCATGCGCCGCCGTTCGCGCTGCTGGAGCCCGCGCCGCAGGAGCGCACGCCGCTCGATGTGGCGTGCGGCCCGCGCATCGGCATCTCCAAGGCGGTGGACGTGCCCTGGCGCTTCGGCCTGCGGGGTTCGCGCTACCTGAGCCGGGGGTTCGCCAGCGCGCACTGACGCAGCCGCGCGTGGGCCTCGCCGTCCCAGTCCGGCGGCAGCTGGTGCTTGGCCTGCAGGTAGTGGTGGGTGAACACGTCGAGGTAGGCCTCCAGCACCTGCGCGGCGGCGGCTTCGCCCGCCAGCTCCAGGCACAGCGCGGCGACTTCCGAGGTGCAGAAGTGGTCGTCGCGCCGAGAGCGGCGCAGCCGGTAGCGCGAGACCTGTTCGCTGTGCAGGCTGAGCACGGGAAAGCGGTCCAGGTACGGACTTTTGCGGAACATCTTGCGCGCCTCGGGCCAGGTGGCATCCAGCAGGATGAACAGCGGGCGGCGCCCGGGCGGTGTGCCGTCCACGGCATGCACCACGCGTCCGGGGGGCTGCACGAATTCGCCGGGGAAGACCACATAGGGCTGCCACTGCGGGTCGGCCAGCAGCGCGAGCAGGGCCGGGTCCGCCTCGGTGCGCGCCCAACCGAAGGCGAAGGTGTCGGCCACCACGTCGGCGATCAGCCAGCCGGTATTGCTGGGCTTGAGCGGTTCGATGTCGGCCATGAGCAGGCACATGCCCGCGCGCGTGGGCACCTGCGGGCGCACGGCGCACAGGCAGTGGCTGGGTACCAGGCGGCAGCCCGGGCAGCGCTCGCCGCGCGGGCCGCCGCGCGCCAGGAAGGGCTTGGCGCTGCGGGCCAGGCGCGCGGCGCGCAGGCGGGCCACGGCGTGGGGGGCGTGCGGGGTGGGGGCGTCAGCCGCCATCGGCGTGTTCCAGCGCGAACAGCGGCACCTCGGCCCGGCGGCTCAGCCACACACCGCCGCCCAGCTCCAGGAACCCTTCGCCCAGGCCGCGCCGGTACAGCTCGGCGCGGTGGCGGAACAGGCGCGGGTCGGTCAGGTCCTCGTCGATGATGTCGCGCTCGTAGTCCTCGCGCGAGACGGCCTCCACGTAGAGCGCGCCCCGGCTGAGGCGCCCCAGGTTGCGCAGGGCGGCCTTCAGGTCGGGCGGGCTGAGGTAGGGCAGCACGCCCTGGCAGATGACCAAGTCGAACGGCTCGCCGGCCTGGTAGTCCACCACCGAGCCCTGCTGCCAGCCGAAGCGCTCGCACAGGTAGGCGCTGTATTCCACGCCCTGGTACGCGGCCAGCGGGAAGTGCCGCGCCACGATGTCCTTCCACAGCCCGATGCCGCAGCCCACGTCCAGCACGCGCAGAACGGGCACGCGCAGGTACTTGAGGTAGCTGCACACGAAGGCGCCCAGGCGCCCGGTGTGCTCAGGGTCCACGACGCGGGTCTTCTTGTCGAAGTAGAAGCGCTGGTAGTAGGCCTCGTCGAAGAGGTCGGCGCTGGCGGATTTCAATGCAGGGGTCCTTGGGGCTGGGAAGGGTGCAAGTATCCACCTTCAAGCAAAATCAGCCTCCAGCGCTTGTGCAGCAAGCGCTGGCAGCTATCGATATGGAAGCGCAGCGGTCACTCCGGCTTGCGGGGCACGTCGGAGCGGCTTTCTTCCTTGGCCTTGCGGGCGATGGCCTGCAGCCTGGGCATGATGCTGCCCATGCGCTGCTGCATGGCGGCCATGGTGGCGTCCATGACGGCCGGCATCTTGGCAATGACGGCGGCACCCACGGGCGAGCGGTAGAAGGCGATCTGGCCGTCCACCTCCTCCTGCGTGAAGGTGTCCTGGTAGATCTTGACCATGAGCGGGCGCATGGCGGCCCAGTTGAGCTCTTCGCGGATCACGGCAGCGCTCTCGCGCGCGACCTTGTCGATGAACTGCTGCTCGCGTTCGGTGGGCTGGCGGCCGTTCAGGCCGGCCTGGATGCCCGACAGCATGTACTTCTCCATGTCCGCGCCGGATTTCTCGACGAGCTTCTCGCTCTGCGTGACGGCCAGCAGGGTCTCGATGGACGCGTCGGAGGGCGGCGCGCTCCAGGCGGCGGGGGCGGCCAGGCCCAGCGAGAGGACGACGGCGGCGCCTGCGAGCAGGCGGCGGGTGAGGAGGGCGGCGGACGGCAAGGGCATGGGCGTGCGGGAGGGTTGGAGGATATGGGCCGCAAGCATAGGAGTAGCGACATATCATGTCAATTCACGCTTTTGTCACCAATTGCAAGCAGCGCCTGCGGCGGCGCGTGTCACGGTGCCTGCAGGTACCGCCGCTCCAGCTCCCGCCGGGCCGCCGCGTCCACGCCCAGCACATCCGCCAGGTAGGCCTGCAGGCCGCCGAAGTCGTGGTCCACCCGGTGCAGCGCGGCGTCGAGGAACTCCTCCTGCACGCGCCACAGCACGGCGATCACGTCCTCGGGCGCATGGCTGCCCATGCCTTCGGGCCGGCGGTAGAGGCTGTTGGTGAGCAGGTAGTCCTGCATGACCACGCCGCGCGGCACGCCCAGGGCCATCAGGATGAGGGCGGCGGCGAAGCCTGTGCGGTCCTTGCCGGCGGTGCAGTGGAAGACGAGCGGCGCGCCGCTGCCGTCGAGCAGCAGGCGGAACAGTTCGGCAAAGCGCGGCGCGTTGTCGTGCACGAAGCCGCGGTAGGTTTCCTGCATCAGGCCCACGGCGTCCTGCGCGGTGAGGCGGTGCCCGGTGCGCTGCAGCTCCAGCGCACGCTGCACCACCGTGGGCTCGATGGCGAGGTGGTGGTAGGCCACGCCGGGCAGCGCATAGGCATGGGCCGCGCTCTCGGCCCGGCCGCGAAAGTCGATGGCGCGGGCCACGCCCAGTTCGGCCAGCAGGGCATGGTCCTGCGGCGTGAGGCCCGCGAGGTGGTCCGAGCGAAAGAGGTGGCGCCACTTCACGACCCGCCCGCCGTGGCCGGCATAGCCGCCCAGGTCGCGGAAGTTGCTGGCGCCGGCGAAGGCGAGGGAGCGCGTGGGGGCTGCTGCTTGCGGCATGGTGTGATGGGGGTGGACGGGCCTCGCTAGTGGAGGCCAAGGATAGTCGGAGCCTGCGGCCGGCAGGTGTCGCGCGGGCGGTTGCGCTTCTGCCCATGCAGAATGCGCGGATGCAGCGCTTCGTGCCCGTCCCGCAAGACCTGTCGCCCTGGCTGGAGGCCGCCGTAGTGGTCGGCAGCCCGGCGGCGCTGGCACAGACGCGGTTTCCGGCCATGGTGTCGAGCATGCTGGTGGTGCGGCTGGCGGGGCAGGTGTCGTGCCGGGGCGCGCAGGTGCCGCCAGCGGCCTGGATCAGCGCCAGCACCCGCGCCACGGTGTACGAGCACGGCGGGCCCGTGCATGCCGTGGGGCTCGTGCTGCGGCCCGAAGCGGCCGCGGCGCTGCTACCCGGCACGCGCGGGCTGGTGAACACATTGCGCCCTCTGGCCGAACTGGCCGGCCCCCAGTGGGCAGCGGCAGAGCATGCCATGCGGGCCGCGGCGGATGACGGGGCGCGGCTGGAGGCGCTCTACCAGTTCGTCCGGCAGATGTCAGCCCCGCCATCACCCTGCGAAGCGCGGCGGCAGCAGGCGCTGGCGCTGCTCCATGCGGCCCGCGCCGGGGAGCGCATGGGCCTGAGCGCGCGGCAGTTCGAACGGCGTTTCGCGGCGCAATGGGGCATGCCGCCCAAGCAGTTCCGGGTGGTCGCCCGGCTGAACAGCGCGCTATGGCATGCCCTTGCCACGCCAGCCGGCCCTGTGGTGGAGCTGGCCGCCGGCCACGGCTACTACGACCAGTCGCACATGGCGCGCGATGTGCGCAGGCTGGCGGGCGACCCGCTGCAGGCGCTGGTGCAGGGCAGCCGCGCCCCGCTCAGCGCGCACTGGCCCCTGCAGATTGGTGCCCGGAGCCCCCGCCCGCCCCCGTGCGCAGGCGCTGCGCCAGGTACAGCGGCATGACGAATGCCAGGCCGATGCCAAAGCAGGCGGCGATATAAAGCCAGCGCCGAGCGCCCAGGCTGCGGTCCGCCGCCACCCAGGCGGAGAACGCCAGGGCGGCCAGGTACACGTCAAGGGTCATACCCGTGGTCAGGGCATTGGCAAAGGCATCCCGCCAGAACACATCGGGCATCACGCTGCCGCCGGACAGAAAGTACCGCACGTTGAAGTACCAGGGTAGCGCCAGGCCCGCGAGGGCCAGCGCCAGAAAAGAAGCGCGCAGGTAGGGGTGTGGGTGTTTTGGCATCGGTCCCTGCGGCCGAATAAAGGGCCGCGAGCAGGCAGTGAATCAAGGCACCGATTGGACGCTCGCGCCCCCTGCGCGGGCTAGGAAAAAAACGACATGCCCGCCCTGCCGCCGCCCACCACCTAGGGCCTACTGCGACGCCGCAGGCAGCGAGGTCACCGCGCCGTCCACCGGCAACTCGCGGCTGCCCTTGGGGCAGGACTGGTCGGTGTAGGTGATGCGGCCGTCCGCCTGCACGCATTTGCGCGGCTGCACGGCCACGGGCCCGGAGGCGCCGGGCTGGGCTGGGCGGGCCTGGGCGGGCGCCTTCTTGCCGGGCGGCAGGGTGTCGGGGCCGGGGCGCGTGGTCTTGCGCCAGGCCTGCTCCAGCCAGGGGCCGGCGTGGGGCAGCCAGCGCTCGTGCGTCCACCAGGCGGCCGCGGCGGCGGCCAGCAGCA
>Ga0206116_1000937_pt1 | contig 20108 bp, 20 predicted proteins | sample 3A1Ametagenome_FD_178000 | JGI IMG/M metagenome (GOLD analysis project Ga0206116, IMG submission 178000) | Enriched microbial communities from leaf-cutter ant dump, University of Wisconsin, Madison, United States - 3A1A | ecosystem: Environmental > Terrestrial > Nest > Insects nest > Nest dump...
AGTAGCCCTGCGTGCGGCCCGTGACGGTCAACACCTGGTTGGCAGCGTCGGCCGGATCCGCGCCATACGTGAGCGTAGGACTGCCGTTAGCCGACCACGACCCCAACGTGCCATCCTCAAAGTCGAGCGAGATGGATCCCGGGGCCGCCGCGGCGCTTGCGCGCGGGGCAAGGGCGGGAACGCTGACCACGGCGGCGAGCAGCGTGAGGATGGCAAGAATGGCTGTGACTGCCGCCGGGCGGGCAGACGTTCCGTGTCGCATGGCGCTCCTTTGCGCGAGTGACTCCAGGAGGCCAAGCGACCTCGCCTGGACCGTCATCGATAACGATTTCGATAACGATGTCGGGAACGCTAGATTCGAAAGTGATTTTCGTCAACCGATAACGAAAGAAAGCCTGTTACCAGGCATGTTGCTGCGCTGATCGCACGTCCTTAGGCGGAGGTGGCCGCGATCCACCTGTCAAGAACATCGCTGGCGGCACCGGAGTCCACCGCCGCCGCGGCGTGGTCCAGACCCGCCGCAAAGCGCTCCACGATGGTGCCGCTCGCGGTGCCGGCAAGGGTGCCGTCGGCCACAATTCCGGCGGCCGCGTTGAGCAGCACGGTCTCCCTGGCCGCTCCCCCGCGCCCGGCAAGCACCTCGCGCACCACGTGTGCGTTGGCCGCGGCCTCCCCTCCGCGCAGATCGTCTATGGAGATGCGCGCAAGGCCAAGATCCACGTTGGGATCGAGGCGGAGCTCGGTCACGCCATCGCCACGTGTCTCCCAAATGGTCGCCGGGCCGGTGGCAGCGAGCTCGTCGAGCCCGTCATCGCCATGGAACACCAGTCCTTCGCGGCCCTGCTGGGCAAGCACGCCTGCAATGACCGGCGACACCCTCAGGCTTGAGGAGCCAATGGCCGACGCCGCCGGCTGGGCTGGGTTCGTCAGCGGCCCCAATATATTCAGTGTGGTGGGGATGCCAATCTCCTTGCGGATCGGCATCGCGTGCCGGAAGGCGGGGTGGAACACCTGGGCAAAGCAGAAGGTGATGCCCACCTCGCTCGCAAGCTCCACGACCCTCTCAGGGGGCAAGTCGAGCCGCAAACCCAACTCTGCCAAAACGTCGGCCGAACCGGACATCGATGTGGCGCCGCGATTGCCGTGCTTGACCACCGTGAGCCCAGCACCCGCCATGACGAGCGCCGCCATCGTTGAGACGTTGACCGTGTTCTGTCCGTCGCCCCCCGTGCCCACGATGTCCACGGTGCGCCCGGGCACGTCGATGCGCAGCGCATGGCTGAGCATGGCGCTCGCTAGCCCGGCAACCTCTTCCGGCGTCTCACGCTTGACGCGCAGCGCGGCAAGGAAGGCGCCCATCACCACGGGCGACGCGTTGTCGGTGAGGACCTGGTCCATGACGGCCGCGGTCTCTTCCGCCGTCAGGTCATCGTGCTCGACGAGCCGCGACAGCAGCTCTTGCAGCGTGGCCACTTCCGCCTCAGACGGCCGCGGCGGGCGCGAAGAACTCGTCGACGGCCTCGCGAACCACGAACGGGTCCAGCGGATGCGCCACCGCAGCGTCGGCCTCCGACCACGTGGCAAGCCACGCGTCGCCGGGCCTGCCGACGAGGAGCAACACGGGCGGGCAGTCGTACAACTCGTGCTTCATCTGACGGCAAATCCCCATGCCGCCAACCTTCCCCGCCTCGCCGTCGAGAATCACCAGGTCGAATCGCGTGGAGTCGAGGGCCTTGGTGACGGCAGCGTGCGTGGCAGTCTCGGTCCACTCGATGGGCCTGCCATGTGTGGTGGCCCCCACCGCGAAGCGCACGTTGTCACGCACGTGAAGGTTGTCGCTGTAGATCAAAATGCGCGCGGGGCGGGGCGCCGGCGCCGCCTGCTCATGCGTCACGACTTCGCTCATGCCCGCCATTCTCGCACGCCATGCGCACCGTCATCGGCGACCTTCGCGACATGGCTCGCCGTAGCGTCGGACAATGGCACACACCAGGGCACTCGTACGCAATAATGGGACCTATGTCCCAGGCAACGGCCGCCCCTTCGCCGATCCATGCCACGCGCCCTAACCAGGTCGCCGTCGGCACCATTGTGTGGCTCAGCTCCGAGCTGATGTTCTTTGCGGGCCTCTTCGCGATGTACTTCACGTTGCGCGCAGAGGTCCCCGATGAGTGGGCCCATTGGACCCCCCACCTCAACGTTCCCTTCGCCGCGGCGAACACCACCGTGCTGCTGTTGTCGTCCTTCACGGCGCAGGCCGGCGTGTGGGCCGCGGAGCGCTATCAGGCGCGGCGCACCGGCTCCCTTGCCAACGTGCGCGGCTGGGGTGCGCAGGAATGGTGGGTGCTCACCTACATCATGGGCTCCGTGTTCATCGCGGGCCAGGTGTACGAGTACGCGGGGCTCATTTCCGAAGGCCTCACCATCTCGTCCAGTCCGTACGGCTCGGTGTTCTACCTGACCACCGGCTTCCACGGACTCCACGTGCTCGGCGGCCTTATCGCCATGATCTTCGTGCTTGGGCGCCAGTTCGCGGCCAAGAAGTACGGCACCCACGAGGCCACCACCACCATCGTGGTCTCGTACTACTGGCACTTCGTTGACGTCGTCTGGATCGCGCTGTTCACCGTGATCTACCTGATCAAGTAAGGGAGAGTGATGAACGCCCTCGCTAGCCGGCGCTATCACAAGTCGGCCCCCGTCATCCTCGTTCTCCTCCTCCTCGGCCTCCTCACGGGCATCGGTTTTGCCGCAAGTGGCGCACCCGCGCAGGCATCGACCGCCTCTGCGGACGACGTCGCTGAGGGGCAGAAGCTCTTTGCCGCCAACTGCGCCTCATGCCACGGGCTCGACGCTCAAGGCACCGACGGCGTTGCCCCGTCCCTTGTGGGCGTCGGTGCCGCGGCCGTGGACTTCCAGGTGGGAACGGGCCGCATGCCCATGCAGCAGTCCGGTCCTCAGGTCCAGGAGAAGAAGCCGCAGTTCAACGACAAGCAGATCTCGCAGCTCGCCGCGTTCGTTGCCTCGCTTGGTGAGGGTCCCTCGGTTCCCACCGCCGAGATGGTGGATCCCGCCCTCGGTGACCCGGCCGTCGGCATGCAGATCTTCCGCACCAACTGCGCCATGTGCCATGGCTCCATCGGTGGCGGCGGCGCGCTGACACAGGGCAAGTTTGCGCCCAACCTGTGGAGCACCTCGAACACCCACATCTACGAGGCGATGCTGGTTGGCCCGCAGTCGATGCCCGTGTTCAACGATGCGAACATCACGCCTGAAAACAAGCGCAACATCATCGCGTACCTCGACTTCCAGCAGCAGGGATCTCCCGGTGGGCTCAAGCTCGGCAGCATCGGCCCCGTGGCCGAGGGCTTCTGGGGCTGGCTCGTTCTGCTGGGACTGATCATCGCCAGCACCGTCTACGTGGGAGCCCGCGCCTCATGAGTACCGAAGAGAAGCAGCACACCGCTGCGCCGACGCACGAGGACGGCGAGTGGGTCAACCCCGGCCTGCCGCCACACCGGCCGCGTCGCGCAGACAACGATCCCAAGGCGGACAAGCGTGCAGAGCGGCAGACCGCCGCACTCTTTGGCCTGTCGATCGTGGGCACGGTCGCGTCGCTCGCCGTGTACTTCACCCTGGATCCCACAGAAGAGATCGCGAATATCCGCACCACCAACATCCTGTTGGGCATCAGCATCTGCTTTGCGATGCTTGGCATCGGTTTGGGTGCGATCCACTGGGCCCGCACGCTCATGCGCGACCACGAAATGGTCGAGGAGCGCCACGCGCTGCGCACCTCCGACGAGAACCGCGCCGTCGCGGTGCAGTACCTCAAGGACGGTGCCGAAGACTCCGGCCTGACCACGAGCCGCCGCACGCTGCTCAAGGGATCGCTTATCACCGCGGTCGCCATCGCCCCGCTCGCGGTGCTCGTGCCGCAGATCGGAAACATGGGCCGCAACTGGAACGTTGCCGAGTTCCGCCACACCATGTGGAAGGCAGGGACTCGGCTCGCACGTGACCCCGACGGCACGCCCATCAAGGCGGCCGATGTCACCATCGGTTCCGTCTTCCACGTCATCCCGGAGGGCCTCAACGAACTCGAGCACGGCAAGCTCGAGGAAAAGGCCAAGGCCGTGGTGCTGCTCATTCGCATGGATCCCAGCCAGCTCAACGTGGTCGAGGGTCGCGAATCGTGGTCCTTCGACGGCATCGTCGCGTACTCGAAGATCTGCACGCACGTTGGGTGCCCCGTGGCCCTCTATGAGCAGCAGACGCACCATCTGCTGTGCCCGTGCCACCAGTCCACGTTCGACGTCGCCAACGGTGCCAAGGTGATCTTTGGCCCCGCAAAGCGGCCGTTGCCGCAGCTGCCGATCGCCGTCGACGACGAGGGCTACATCATCGCGCAGAGCGACTTCCTCGAGCCTGTTGGCCCGTCCTACTGGGACCGCCTCAAGCACGGCTCGGGAGCGTCGTCTCCTGAACCCACGCCTACCACCGGGGAGGTGACGTCCTGATGGGCGCCAAGATCGACGCAGCCGCCACCGGCACCGCCAACTGGGTTGACGACCGCACGTCCATCGGCGGCTTCGTCAAGTTCTTTGCACGCAAGCTCTTCCCCGACCACTGGTCGTTCATGCTGGGCGAGATCGCGCTGTACTCGTTCCTGGTGCTACTCGTCACGGGCATCTTCCTCACGGCCTTCTTTGTGCCGTCCATGGACCAGGTCACCTACGAAGGCGACTTCGCCACCATGCACGGCGTGGAGATGTCCAAGGCCTTCGAGTCCACGCTCGTGACGAGCTTCCAGGTACCCGGCGGGCTGCTCATCCGGCAGATGCACCACTGGTCTGCGTTGCTGTTTACCGCTGCCATCGTGACGCACATGGCTCGCGTGTTCTTCACAGGCGCCTTCCGCAAACCTCGCGAGATCAACTGGCTTGTGGGCTTCACCCTCATGATCCTCTCGCTCGCTGCCGGCTTCACCGGCTACTCGCTCCCCGACGACGTGCTATCCGGCAACGGCCTGCGCATCATCGACGGCGTGGTCAAGAGCATCCCGCTTATCGGCACCTACATCTCATACTGGTTGTTCGGCGGCGAGTTCCCCGGCGAGGCGCTCATCCCCCGCATGTTTACGGCGCACATCCTGCTGGTCCCAGGGCTCATCCTTGGCCTCGTCGCCGTGCACCTTTTCCTCGTGTTCCTGCACAAGCACACCCAGTACCCGGGTGGCGGACGCAAGGACACCAACGTGGTGGGCCTGCCGCTGTTCCCCGTCTACATGGCCAAGGCCGGTGGCTTCTTCTTTGTGGTGTTCGGAGCCGTGGCTCTCGTCGCCGGTCTGTTCACCATCAACCCGGTGTGGAACTACGGCCCCTACGACCCCTCCCCCGTCTCCGCCGGCACCCAGCCCGACTGGTACATCCTCTTCATCGACGGTGCGCTCCGGCTCATGCCAGGCTGGATTGCGGGCCATCCCACGGAGTGGGTCATCGGCGGCTACACACTGTCCTGGAACATCCTCGTACCTGCGGTGATCCTGCCCGGCCTGTTCTTTGGCGTGCTCGCGATCTACCCATGGATCGAGTCCTGGGCAACGGGTGACCGCGGCGAGAAGCACGTGCTGGACCGCCCCCGCAATGCTCCGGTGCGCACCGGAATCGGCGTGGCGCTCATCACCTTCTACGTGGTGCTCGTCATCGAGGGCTCCAACGACATCGTGGCGAATCTGTTCCACTTGTCACTCAACGACATCACCAAGGTGAATCGTCTCGCGATCTTTGTGATGCCGGTCATCATGTTCCTCATCACGCGCCGCATCTGCTTTGGCCTGCAGCGCAAGGATCGTGAACTGGTGTTGCACGGCCACGAGACGGGCCGCATCGTGCGTCACGAGCACGGCGAGTACATCGAGGTTCACCAGCCGCTGTCCGACCAAGAGCTGTGGTTGCGCGTCTCGTACGACGACATCGCTCCGCTGGAGATCGCGAGCGAGTACAACGACCGTGGTGTGCGCCGCAAGGGCTACAAGTGGGATCGCTTCAAGCGTCGCCTGTCGCGGTTCTACTACGAGCAGCGCATCCAGCCGGTCACGCCTGCCGAGTACGAAGAGGCGCAGCACCACGCTCACCACTAGGGCAGTCTTCGGAATGCCCGACGCCGTGGCTGGGTTGTCGCCTATGTCGAGACTTGCGGTTCGCTAGGCTCGAGAAGTTCCCGGAAACCGCCTGGGCGCCCGCCTGGGCCCAACGATGGAGGAAAGCATGGCCGTCTACAGCCTTCCCGACCTCGACTACGATTACGGTGCTCTCGCGCCGCATATCGCTGGCGAAATCATGGAGCTGCACCACTCCAAGCACCACGCTGCTTACGTTGCGGGTGCCAACACGGCGCTCGATCAGCTGGCGGAGGCCCGCGAAAGCGGCAACTTTGGCGCAGTAGCTGGCGTTGAGCGTGCGCTCGCGTTCAATCTGGGTGGTCACACGAATCACTCGATCTTCTGGACCAACCTGTCCCCCGAGGGCGGCGACAAGCCCACGGGCGACCTCGCGTCCGCGATCGACAACGACTTCGGCTCGTTCGACGCCTTCCAGGCGCACTTCACGAACAACGCCATGACCATCTTTGGCTCCGGGTGGTCCATTCTGGTGTGGGACACCATCGCCAAGAAGCTGCTCATCGTCCAGCTCTATGACCAGCAGGGCAACGTTCCCGTTGGCCTGGTGCCGCTCCTCACGCTCGACATGTGGGAGCACGCGTTCTACCTGCAGTACAAGAACGTGAAGGCGGACTACATCAAGGCGTGGTGGAACGTCGTGAACTGGGCCAACGTCCAGGACCGCTTCGCGGCCGCACAGTCGGTCAACGCGATCAACCTCTAGTCGCTCCGCGACCGAAGGGCCTCACGCTTCGGCGTGGGGCCCTTTGTCATGCCCGGGGCTGGCGCGCGCCATCCGTCCCGCGCCTGTTCTCGCTGTCGGTACGTGGGTGTCAGTTCCCGTGCCTGAGGATGCACTGGTGTACCGACAGCGTGCAGGTGCGGGGGTGCGGGGGTGCGGGGGTGCGGGGATGCGAGGGGTGTGCTGGGGTGGGGGGTGCTTCCTACACGCAGGTACGCGCGCCGACCTAAGGGGTCACCACGTACGCAAAGGCCGCCTCTAGCCCCCGCGAGGGCCGTGCAGCGCCGCTCCCGGGCTAGTGTGCGTGCTGGCCGCGCGAGAACTCGAAGACCCAGCCCACCAGGCCGATCACACCGACCACGAAGGCCGGCGCCATGATCCACCAGTCGATGGCGAGTGCAGCGAATGCGAGCATGGCGGCAAAGCCCAGGACGAGCGGCCACCACGACCATGGGGCGAACACGCCCTGCTCCCCCGCAAGATCCGCGATCTCACCGTCGTTACGGTCCTCGGGGCGCTTGCCGTGACGCTTAGCCAGCATCCGGAAGTAGATGCCGACCATGGCGAACAGTGCGCCCGTGAGCAGCAGCGCGGGGAAACCGACCCACTCATCGAAGTCGGTGACAAAGCCGTAGACGATCGATGCCACCACAAAGAAGACGGCGGGAACCAGGAAGATGTTGGATTCGCGATTCATCGCCTACTCCGCCTTAGTCTCGTCGGTCGCGGTGGTGTCAACGTCGCCCGCATCGATCATGGGCTCGTGCGCCGCGTGCGCATGGTCCACGGCCGCCGCAGCAGGGTGGTGAAGGTCGAACGCGGGACGCTCGGAACGGATCCTGGGGATCGAGGTGAAGTTGTGGCGGGGAGGAGGCGACGAGGTTGCCCACTCGAGCGAGTTCGAGAATCCCCACGGGTCGTCAACGGTGACCCGTGGCGCGCGACGCTGCGTGATGTAGACGTTCCACAGGAACGGCAGCGTGGACAGTGCCAGCAGGAACGCACCCGCGGTAGACACCTGGTTCATCCACTCGAAGCCATCCTCGGGCAGGTAGTCCACGTAGCGCCGTGCCATTCCCTCAACACCCAGCCAGTGCTGGATGAGGAACGTGGTGTGGAAGCCGATGAACAGCAGCCAGAAGTGCAGCTTGCCGAGCCGCTCGTTGAGCATGCGGCCCGTGAACTTGGGCCACCAGAAGTAGAAGCCGGCGAACATCGCAAACACCACGGTGCCGAACACCACGTAGTGGAAGTGCGCCACCACGAAGTAGGAGTCAGACAGGATGAAGTCCAGCGGCGGGGAACTCAGGATGATCCCGGTAAGGCCTCCGAAGAGGAACGTCACCAAGAAGCCGATGCTCCACAGCATGGGTGTGTCAAACGTGAGTTTGCCTCGCCACATGGTGCCGATCCAGTTGAAGAACTTCACGCCCGTTGGCACACCGATGAGCATCGTCATGAAGGCGAAGAACGGCAGCATGACCGCGCCCGTCACATACATGTGGTGCGCCCACACCGTCACGGACAGCGCGGCGATGGAGATGGTGGCGTACACCAGGCCGGTGTAGCCGAACAACGGCTTGCGCGCGAACACCGGGAAGATCTCGGAGACGATGCCGAAGAACGGCAGCGCGATGATGTACACCTCTGGATGGCCAAAGAACCAGAACAGGTGTTGCCACAGCACGGCGCCGCCGTTGTCGGGGTTGAACACCTGAGAGTGCAGCTGACGGTCCGAACCCAAAGCGAGCAGCGCCGCCGCGAGCGGGGGGAACGCGATGAGGATGAGCATCGACGTCACGAGGGTGTTCCACGTGAAGATCGGCATGCGGAACATCGTCATGCCGGGCGCACGCATCGTCACGATGGTGGTGATGAAGTTCACCGCACCCAGGATGGTGCCGAAGCCACCGAGCGCCAATCCAAAGACCCACAGGTCGCCGCCGAGCGATGGCGAGTAGATCGAGTTGGACAGCGGCGCGTAGGCGAACCAGCCGAACGATGCCGCGCCCTGCGGCGTGAAGAAGCCGGCCATCGCGATGACGCCACCGAAGAGGTAGAACCAGTAGGCGAGCATGTTAAGCCGCGGGAACGCGACGTCGGGTGCGCCGATCTGCAGCGGCATGATCGCGTTCGCAAATCCCGCGAACAGCGGCGTCGCGAACAGCAACAGCATGATGGTGCCGTGCATGGTGAAGAGCTGGTTGTACTGCTCCGCGGACTGCACCACCTGCATGCCGGGCTCAAACAGCTCGGCGCGGATGAGCAGCGCCAGGAGTCCGCCCACCACAAAGAAGAAGAACGAGGTGATGAGGTACAGCTTGCCGATGACCTTGTGATCGGTGGAGGTGATCCACGTGACCACGATGGATCCCTGCTTACGCGGTGCAACGGGGATGGCCGGTGCCACCGTGCCGGGAGCGTCGGCCTCGTACGCTACGGTCGCCATCAGTTGTCCTCCTGCGCCTTCTGCTCGGTGATGTGCACCACCTGGTCGCGGCTGTACTCAATGCCGAGCTGGCCCTCATAGCCGTTGTCGCGAAGCCACTGCATGTGCTCGTCGTACTCCGCTTGTGACACCACCTTGACGTTGAACAGCATCGAGGCGTGGTACTCGCCACACAGCTCGGCACACTTGCCCTTGTAGGTGCCCTCCTTGGTGGGGATCACCTGGAACGAATTGGGATGCCCGGGAATGGCGTCCAGCTTGTACAGGAACGCCGGAATCCAGAACGAGTGGATGACGTCTCGCGCCATGACGTGGAACTCGATGCGCTTGTTCACCGGCAGGTACAGCGTGGGAAGCTGCTCCTCCACGCCCTCCCTGCCCGTGAGCTGCGCCTGCACGCCGGCGGTGTAGGTGTTGTCATCCGTGTAGTTGAAGTCCCAGCTCCACTGCTTGCCGATGGCCTCGATGGTGTAGTCGGGCTTGGCAGACGTGTCACGGATCTGAGCGATGTCTTCCGCCGTGAACTTGAACAGCACGGCGATAAGCACGAACGGGACGGCCGTGTACATGAGCTCTAGCGGGAAGTGCGCGCGCGTCTGCGGGGGCAGCTTGTTGTCGTCCTTGCGCTTGCGATAGACGGCGACACACCACAGGATCAGGCCCCACGTGATGGCACCCACGGTGAGCGCGGCGATCCAGGAACCGTTCCACAAATGAATGATGGTTCCGGTCTGGTTGGTGATCTCCGGCGTGGACGGCAACGCGCCGTTCTCGATTCCGGTTGAACACCCTGCTAGAAGGGCTGCGGCGAGCGCTACTCCCAGCCCTGCACGGGCGATTTTGGGTGCGCGCGAACGGAAGCTGTTGGACACCTCGCCAGTGTATCGCGCGATACCGTGAAGCCATGTCAGCGCCCCGCACGTATCTCGATGCCGGTGGTTCCGCTCCCCTGTCTGCGCGCGCCAGGGAGGCGCTTGCCGCCGGTATCGCCGACGGCTGGGCCGACCCCACACGCCTGTCCAGCGAGTCGCGACGCGCCCGGGCGCTTCTTGACGGTTCTCGCGAGGCACTGGCCGACGCTCTTGGCACCTCGGCATCCGACGTTCACTTTGCCTCGAGCGCGGTTCTTGGGCTTGAGCGCGTCATTGCCGGCGTGTGGACCGCGCGCCGCGGTCGCAGCGACGTGCTCGTGTCTGCGGTGGAACGCGACGCCACGGTTCACGCGGCGCAGCATGCCGCAGGGGCGCCGCCCGTGGAGGTGCCCGTGAACTCCCTGGGCCACGTGGACCGCGATGCGCTTCAGGCGGCCCTCGCCGACCCCAACGTGGCACTTGCCGCGATCCAGCACGCCAATCACGAGCTGGGCACCGTCCAGGACCTTGCCGCCATTCACGCGCTGACGAGCACGGCCAGCGTGCCGCTCGTGGTCGACGCCACGAGCTCCATCGGTCATGTCGCGGCACCAGAGGCGTGGGACGCGCTGGTGGCGCATCCCGCGGACTGGGGCGGGCCGTCGGGCATTGGGGTGGTTGCCCTGCGCCCCCACACGCGGTGGCTGCCAGCGTGGCCAGAGGGCGACGACTGGGCGCCGGGTGGCGTGAGCGTGCCGCTCGCGCTCGCCGCCGCGGTGGCGCTGCAGGAGCGCCTGCAGAACGCCGAGGACGAAGCGGAACGGCTAGGCGGCCTGATCGCGACCATTCGCGGGCGCATGGCGCAGGTGCCGGGCGTGGATGTGGTGGGTGACCCCGACCACCGATTGCCGCATGTGGTGACGTTCAGCTGCCTGTATGTGGATGGCGAGGCGCTGCTGTCTCGCCTTGACCGCAAGGGCTTTGCCGTGGGCTCGGGATCTGCGTGCACCACCAGCACCCTGGAGCCGTCTCGAGTGCTGGCCGCGGTGGGTGCGCTCACACACGGCAATGTTCGCGTTGCCCTTCACCCCGGGATTACGGCCGAGGACATTGACCGGTTTATCGACGCCGTGACCGCAGACATCGCCGACCTCCGTGCGGAGGCGGGAGCGCCGTCGATTGACTGAGGTGACGATCGACGCTCGCGGCATGCTGTGCCCACTGCCGGTGATCGAGCTTGCTCGAGCCGCAAAGAGAGCGGGCCCGGGCGACACCATCACGGTGGAATGCACCGACGTTGCTGCGCGCGTTGATGTGCCGGCCTGGGCACGCATGACGGGCAACGACTTTGTGGGGGAAAACGAAACGGACGGTGGGGCTTTCGCCCTCACCGTCCGTCTCAGGTGAACTGTTCGCTCAGCTGAACGAGTCGCCGCACGCGCACGAACTGGCCGCGTTGGGATTGTCGATCGTGAAGCCCTGCTTCTCGATCGTGTCCGCGAAGTCGATGGTTGCTCCGTCGAGGTACGGAACGGACATCTTGTCGACAACAACCCCAACACCGTCGAAGTCGCGGACCGCATCCCCGTCCAGGGTGCGCTCGTCGAAGTACAGCTGGTAGATCAGGCCGGAGCAGCCGCCAGGCTGCACGGCAAGGCGCAGACGAAGGTCGTCGCGGCCCTCCTGCTCAAGCAGGCTCTTCACCTTGGCTGCGGCGGCGTCAGTGATGACAACACCGTGAGCCTTGGTCTCGATTGCAGTATCCGTCATGGGCGGCTCCCTTCTGTCGCGTCCGTTGGTACCAGCGTACGACTCCCCTGGGAAATTCCCTACCACCTGTTATGCGCGTCACGCATCAGCGCCGCGGCGCCCACGTCTGTGCCACGCGCCTGACCACGTCCGCAAGGCCCTCAGGTCCCGGCACCCCCTCGTGGGTGGCGCTCAGCCCAGCGGCCATGACGTCACGACGCCCCACGCCCAGTTCGCTCGTAATCGCCGCCGCCGGCAACGCGTGCCGTGCCGCGAGGCGCGCGGCAGCGGCGGGCAGTCCGTGGTCGAGAGCCGTGGGGGTGAGCGGACCACCGATGGCGAGCACAACGTCGGCGCTGCCAATGGCCTCGGCGAGTCCCGCGGCGTCCGCAAGGTAGTCCGCGGCCCTGGTAAGCGTGGCGCCCATCGCGGCGAGGCAATAGGCAAGCCCGCCGGCGGCTCCGGAGCCCGGTGAATCCGACAATCGATTGAGTCCCAGCAGCGAGCCGCGAGCCGACACCGTGTCCCCCGTTGCCGCGATGGAACGCCATCGCGCCTCTTGCTCTTGCGATGCGATGGCCAGCGCGGCATCGGACTCCCTGCCGTTACGGAGTGAGGCGCTCATGCCGTGGAATCCCAGCAGCGGGCGGTCGCTTGTGACGAGTGCACGCAGCGTCAGTTTGGACAGCGTGATGCGCGTGGCCGCGGGGTCTGGCCCCCAGAGGTCCGTGGCGTCGCCCGCTGGAGTGACGTCGCCAAGCGGGATGATCACGGAGCCCTGCACCTCGTCCGCCGCGGCCGCGAGGCCCAAGAGCGCTGCGGCCAGGTCTTGTGGGTTCCAGCGGTGCGCGCTGGCGCGCGGGCTGAGCAGCAATCCCCCCGGAGTGGGCACGCCCAGAGCGCCTCCGACGCTGACCCGCTCGGGCGGAAAGGCGTCAGCGGTCCGTGGGCCGCCGTCGCCCACGGCGAACACCTCGAGCGTGGCGTCGGAGGCCTCTCCCCACGCATTCGCGGCGATGCGCCCAACGTCGCGCACGGAATCCACGCCGGGCCACCGCTCAACTCCCATTACCGCTCGCACAGGCTCCAGTCTGCCTTGCCAGACGTGAGACAATGAGCGAATGACGCAGACGTTCACAGAACCTGAGTCGTCCCCAGCGCTGCTGCTCCTGGGAACGCGTCGCGACCCGCTGTCCGAACGCGGAGTTGACTGTCCGGGCGATCTGCCTGCGGCGTCGGACCCCGATCTGGTACGGCGCGCATATGCCGCCAAGGAGGCGCTCGGCGATCGCGTCTTCATCCTCGGTCACCACTATCAGCGGGACGAGGTCATCCAGTTTGCCGACGTCACGGGTGACTCCTTCAAGTTGGCCCGCGATGCCGCGGCGCGCCCGCAGGCCGAGTTCATCGTCTTCTGCGGCGTGCACTTCATGGCGGAGAGCGCGGACATCCTCACGTCTGAGGCGCAGCAAGTGGTGCTCCCCGACATGGCTGCCGGCTGCTCCATGGCGGACATGGCGAACATCAACCAAGTGGAGGACGCCTGGGCCCAGCTTGCCGAGGCGGGCGTCGCCGACCGCACAGTGCCCATCACGTACATGAACTCCACCGCGGCCATCAAGGCGTTCTGCGGCCGCAACGGCGGCGCCGTGTGCACGTCCTCGAACGCCGAGGTGGCGTTGCGCTGGGCCTTTGACCAGGTGGGTGGCCTCGACGGTGACGGAAAGGTGCTGTTCCTTCCGGACCAGCACCTTGGCCGCAACACCGCGGTGCTGCAACTGGGCCTGAGCCTCGACGACTGCGTGCTGTACGACCCCCGCAAGCCGCTGGGTGGCAACACCCCTGAGGCCCTCGCTGCGGCACGCGTGATCCTGTGGAAGGGCCACTGCTCGGTGCATGGGCGCTTCCGCAAGGAGAACGTGGACGCGCTGCGCGAGCGTGTGCCGGGAATCAACATCATCGTCCACCCCGAATGCGCCAACGACGTTGTCACCGCCGCGGACTACGTGGGGTCCACCGAATACATCATCAAGACCCTCGAGGCCGCGGAGCCGGGCACCTCCTGGGGCATCGGCACCGAGCTCAACCTGGTGCGCCGCCTCGCCAACCGTCACCCAGACAAGCCCGTGCACTTCCTCGAAGACACCGTGTGCTTCTGCTCCACCATGAACCGCATCGACCTCCCGCACTTGGTGTGGGCCCTCGAGTCGCTCGTGGCCGGCGAGGTGCCCAACCGCATCGTCGTGGATGCCCAGACCGAGCACTTCGCAAAGATCGCCCTCGACCGCATGCTTTCCCTTCCCGCCGTGAACCCGGCGAAGGACTGACCAGTAAGGAACGCCAGCATGGCCAGCCGCAAGACCGCACCCGAGGTGGAGACGCCCGCCCCCACCGAGCCCACCGTGGCGTCGGACAAGAAGGGCCAGGCGACCCCTAAGCGCAAGACCCAAGAGGCCGCCAACAAGCGCGGTCTTGTGGTGGATGTGAAGGCAGACGCCAAGCAGCGCAGGGCCAAGGACCGTGCCCGGCGAGAGGCCGAATACCAGGCACTACGAAGTGGCGACGAGCGCAACATGCCGGCGGAACATCGCGGCCCCGAGCGCCGCTTCATCCGCGACTACGTCGACGCGAGGTCGTCCATCGGCGAGTTCCTGGTGCCGATGTCCGTGTTGTTCGTGATTCTGTCGCTGATGTTCCGTGATGGCCTGGCGGGCGCGATCCTGATTCTCGCGTTCTACGTGATTGTGCTCATGGCCGCGGTGGAGACGTGGCTCATGGTGCGTCGGCTCAAGAAGGTCTTTATCGCGAAGTTTGGCGAAGGCAAGGTGCCGCGCGGGTTCACGTTCTACGTCATCGCGCGATCGCTCAACTTGCGCCGCTTCCGCACGCCGCGGCCCAAGGTCCGTCGCGGCGAGTACCCCGCCTAATCGGCGGGCCGGGGCCAGGCCCCGCGCCGTACCGCCTAGTTACCGAGCGGTTAGGATAGCCGTATGGTCACCTATCGCTATCTAGGCAACTCCGGCCTCAAAGTCACGGAGCTCACGTACGGCAACTGGCTCACTCACGCCTCCCAGGTGGAAAACGAGCAGGCGGCCGCCTGCGTCAAGGCCGCGCTCGACGTGGGCATCACGTCCTTCGACACCGCGGACGCATATGCCAACACCGCTGCCGAAGTGGTGCTCGGCGACATCCTCAAGGGCGAGCGCCGCGACGGCCTCGAGATCTTCACCAAGCTGTTCTGGCCCGTGGGTCCGCGCGGCGCCAACGACGGAGGGCTGTCCCGCAAGCACATTCTGCGGTCCATCGAGGGCTCGCTCACGCGGCTCCAGACGGACTATGTGGACCTGTACCAGGCACACCGCTACGACCACGACACTCCGCTTGAGGAGACGATGAGCGCGTTCGCGGACATCGTGCACCAGGGGAAGGCGCTGTACATCGGCGTGAGCGAGTGGACCGCGGAGCAGATCCGTGCGGGCGCCGCGCTCGCGCGCGAACTGAATTTCCCGTTCGTCTCGAACCAGCCGCAGTACTCGATGCTGTGGCGCGTCATCGAGGATCAGGTGGTCCCCGCATCCCGCGAGGAGGGCCTCGGCCAGATCGTGTGGTCTCCGGTTGCGCAGGGCGTGCTGACCGGCAAGTACCTGCCCGGAGCACCGCTGCCCCAGGGCTCGCGCGCCACGGACGAGAAGGGCGGCGCCAACACCATCAAGCGCTTCCTGACCGACGACGTGCTCACCCGGGTGCAGAACCTGCGCCCCATCGCCGACGAGTTGGGGCTGACCCTGGCGCAGCTCGCCGTGGCATGGGTGCTGCAGAACGACAACGTGTCCGCGGCCATCATCGGCGCGTCTCGCCCCGAGCAGGTGGCGGAGAACGCCAAGGCCTCCGGCGTGGAGATTCCCGCGGAGCTCATGGCCCGCATCGACGAGGTGCTCGGCGACTCCGTGGAGCGGGACCCCGCGCTCACCGCCGAGTCCAGCCCCGCCACTCGGCTCTAGCCACTCCTAGACACAGAAGAGGGGCCCGGGATCTGATCCCGGGCCCCTCTTCTCAAAGGAGAAACAATGCTCGTACGCCTGGCAGGAACGTACATCAGCACAACGCACGTGACCCCGCATCCGTTCCCGCTGCCACCTATGAACTTGCGAGGGACGTATTGAGCCTCGCCACCCAGCCCGGTCCGTTGTAGACAAACGCCGTGTAGACCTGCAGCAGGTCCGCCCCCGCATCGAGGAACGCACGGGCGTCCTCCTGGCTCGCGATGCCGCCAACGCCAACAATCGTCAGCCTGCCCGACGCTCGCTGGGCTATGCGCGCCACCACGGCTTGGGCACGCTCCCGAACGGGGGGGCCAGACAATCCCCCTGGACCGCGGTCATGGGCGATGGTCGTGTTGGTGGCGACGATGCCGTCGAGTCCCAGGTCCAGGGCAAGGTCCACGACCGCGTCAACGTCCTCGTCCGCGAGGTCCGGTGCGATCTTCACGAGCAGCGGCACGCGGCGCTCGGGGGACGCCTCATCCGCCGCGATCCGCACATGCTCAAGGATGGGCCGCAGCGCGTCCACAGATTGCAGATCACGCAGCCCCGGCGTGTTCGGGGAGGACACGTTCACCACCAGATAGTCCGCGTACGGGGCGAGCATCCGCGCCGAGTAGGCGTAGTCGCCGGCCGCAGAGTCGGTCGGCGTCACCTTGGTCTTGCCGATGTTGACCCCAAGCAGCACCTCGCGGCCGCGAGCCGAGGCGCGTAGGCGAGCCAAGCGTCGGGCCACCGCGTCAGCGCCCTCGTTGTTGAATCCCATCTGATTGCGCAGCCCATGCACGTCCAGCTCTCGCCACGAGCGCGGGCGCGGGTTGCCGGGCTGGGGCCGAGCGGTGACGGTACCGATCTCGATGAAGCCGAACCCCGCGTTCGCAAGGCCCACCACCGCCTCGGCATTCTTGTCCATGCCCGCGGCCAGTCCAACGATGCCCGGAAAGGTGAGGCCCATGGCCTTGACGCCGCTGTTGAGCCGGCGACCTGCGCGAAAGAGCCACGGCAAGCGGGCAAACGACACCACGCCAAACCGGTGCGCCTTCTCTGCGTCGACATGGCACAGCACGTTCCGGTAGAAGAGGCGGTACATGGCACCACCGTAGTGCGGGCTAGGCTCCAAGAATGACCTCCGTTACCGCACTGTCCGACGCCGTCGATTCCCTTGCCGCCGATGCCCTCATCGTGGGCCTCACGTCGGAGGGCGCGGTTGCCCAGCACCCTCACCTGAGCGAGGCCTCGCGCTCCCAGTTGGACGCCGCGTTCGCCGCGCTTGACGCCACCGGCACCCTGGGATCCGTCACGGTAGTTCCCGGTGCAGAGGCGGTTGCCGCGCGGCGCGTGGTGGGCGTGGGAATCGGTGACGGCAGCGCCAACGCCTTGCGCGCGGCCGCCGGTTCCGCGTCGCGCGCGGTGGGAAACAAGGCCGCGCGGGTGGCGGTTGCCTTGCCGATGAGCGACGACGGCGACGCCACCGCGGTGGTTCACGGCGTGCTGCTGGGGTCCTACTCCTTCACCGCCTACAAGTCCGAGCACGAGGCGGTGGACACCGCGTGGCTCATCGCGGGCGCCTCCCACGATGCCGTCACTCGCGGCACCATCGTCGCCGAGGCCGTCAACGGGTCGCGCGACCTCGTCAACACTCCCCCGCTCGACATGTATCCCGCGGCACTCGCCGACGCCGCCGTGGCGCTCGGCGCCGAGCACGGGGTCACGGTCACGGTGTGGGACGAGGTGGAGCTCGCCGAGATGGGCTGCGGCGGCATTGTGGGTGTGGGTCAGGGCTCGTCGCGGCCGCCTCGTCTGGTGCGCGTTGGGTACGCACCGGAGGGCGCCACGGGCACGGTCGCGCTGGTGGGCAAGGGCATCACGTTCGACACCGGCGGCATCTCGCTCAAGCCACCGAAGGGCATGGAGACGATGAAGTCCGACATGTCGGGTGCGGCCATCGTGCTGCACACCGTGGTGGCGGCGGCACGCCTGGGGCTCAATGTGGGCGTCACGGGGTGGATGTGCATCGCGGAAAACATGCCCTCGGCCACAGCCCAGCGGCCCTCAGACGTGATCCGCATCTACGGCGGCAAGACGGTGGAGGTCATGAACACGGACGCCGAGGGGCGCCTGGTGATGGCGGACGGGCTCGCGAAGGCCATCGAAGAGTCGCCCGACGTGGTGCTTGACGTGGCGACCCTCACCGGCGCGCAAGGCATGGCACTTGGCACCCGCACGTCAGGGGTCATGGGAGACGACGCTGTGCGCACGGAAATCATTGCCGCGGCGGATGCCGCCGGCGAGGCCATGTGGCCCATGCCGCTGCCCGCGCACTTGCGGGAGTCCATCAACTCCAAGGTCGCCGACATTCAGAACGTGGGCGATCCCGCCGGCGGCGGCATGCTCTCCGCTGGCCTGTTCCTCAAGGAGTTTGTTGGCGACACGCCGTGGGCACACCTCGACATTGCGCGTCCCGCGTTCAATGAGGGAGCGGCGCACGACTACACGCCCCCGGGAGCCACCGGCCACTCGGTGCGGACGCTGCTGCGCTTCCTCGCGGCCCGCGCGGAGGCGTAACCCGCTTCAGCCCCCGCCTCCCAAATGGATGCTGAAGCTGGCCAAAACGCAATTTCGCCGGACTCTGCCACCATTTCGCGGTGTTGAAGGCGTAGGCCGCCGAGCGGCCTGCGCGCTCCGCGATCAGAACTGCTTGCGGTGGGTCTCGTTCCACTCGCGCATGCGCGATGGATACCCGGACAGGTTGACGTCGAACGCGGGGATCCCGAGCTTGCCCGCCACCTTGCGCGCTGTCGCCTGATCCGGGATGCGCCTCCTGGTCCACTCCCCCGTGTCCGCGACCACCACCATGGTGGTTTGGGTGACGCGAGTGGGCGGCTCGATGAAGGCCTCGCACCCGGGGTGAGATTGCACAAAGTCACGCAAGTGCTTCATGGTCTCTGCCTGGGCATCCTTGGGCGACGACGGCGCCTCCTGAGTCTTGGAGCGACGCGAGAACAGTCCCATGCGCCCAGGTTAGCCGCCGTTCGCGGTTCGCGAGCCCGCGGTGGGGTGGCAAGATGGATTCACCCACGTCCTTACAAGGAGACCTCATCGTGACCGAGTCCACCCCCCACTCGTTTGATCTGCTCGTCCTGGGAGGTGGCAGCGGCGGCTACGCAGCGGCGCTGCGGGCCTCCCAACTTGGGTTGAGCGTCGGCCTCGTGGAGGAGTCGAAGGTGGGCGGCACGTGCCTCCACAACGGCTGCATCCCCACCAAGGCGCTCCTGCACGCTGCCGAGCTCGCGGACAACGCTCGCGAGGGCGCCAAGTACGGCGTGCTCAGCTCGCTTGCCGGCATCGACATGAACGCGGTCAACGCCTACAAGCAAGGCGTCATCGATCGGCTTTACAAGGGCCTCCAGGGCCTCGTTGGGGCGCGCGGCGTCACCGTCATCCCTGGTACAGGGCGCCTTGTGGGGCCCGACGCCGTGGAAGTAGGCGGCGAGCGCTACACCGGGCGCAACATCGTCTTGGCAACGGGCTCGTACGCGCGCTCGCTTCCCGGCTTGGAGATCGGCGGCCGGGTCATCACGTCCGACCAAGCCCTTGAGCTCGACACCGTGCCGCAGAGCGCGATCGTTCTTGGCGGCGGGGTCATCGGTGTGGAGTTCGCATCCGTGTGGACGTCCTTTGGCTCCAAGGTGACGATTGTTGAGGCGCTCCCGCACCTGGCCCCCAACGAGGATGAGGCGCTCAGCAAGGGTCTGGAGCGGGCGTTCCGCCGCCGTGGCATCGACTTCAAGCTTGGTGTGCGTTTCCAAGGCGTCACGCAAGACGACAACGGCGTGACCGTGACCCTTGAGGACGGCACCACGTACAGCGCCGAGGTGCTGCTTGTTGCCGTGGGTCGCGGCCCGCGCACGCAGGGCCTTGGCTACGAGGAGCAGGGCATCCGGGTGGACCGTGGCTTTGTGCTCACGGATGAGCACCTCCACACCGGCGTGGCGAACATCTACGCCGTTGGCGACATCGTTCCCGGCCTGCAGTTGGCCCACCGCGGCTTTGGCCAGGGCATCTTCGTTGCCGAGACCATCGCGGGGCTCAACCCTGCGCCGATCGTCGAGGC
>Ga0206116_1000940_pt1 | contig 20070 bp, 15 predicted proteins | sample 3A1Ametagenome_FD_178000 | JGI IMG/M metagenome (GOLD analysis project Ga0206116, IMG submission 178000) | Enriched microbial communities from leaf-cutter ant dump, University of Wisconsin, Madison, United States - 3A1A | ecosystem: Environmental > Terrestrial > Nest > Insects nest > Nest dump...
GTTTTAAAACAAGGATTTTAGCAAAAATAACAGCATTAACTTTGATTCAATATATCAATAAATTCATATTTGATAGACCAATCAATAATATTAAAAATCAAACAATTTAATTTCACCCAACGGGTTTGATATTATTCTTTATATCGTGTAATACTGACTCCAAATCAGATGAAAAGAAACAAATTTCACAAACCGAAGAAATTATCAATTTATTAATTGAAAACGCGAACGGTGAGGTAGTTGAATTTCGTTCTTTATATGACACACTTTATACCGAAATTCCAACAGATAGCTTAGAAAAAATATTTACAATAAAATATTTAGAAAATAGAGGATTCAAGATTATTGATTATGGAAGAGGAAACTATCCACCTAATGCGCAAAGAATAATTAGCATCCAAATGCAAAATAATAACTGTAAATGTACAGTTGATAAAATTTATTACTATACAATTGATGAAAAATCCTATGAAGCAACTGAAAGAATAAGCTGCTCAAACATTTTAAATACGAAATAAAAAAGTAGTGCAGCTAACAAGGTATTACCAAAAGCATAGCTCAACGGCTTCGATTGGACATTTGTGCAAAATTCAACATTCGCAATTCTACGCAACAAACAACACTTAAGTTGTTTAAAAACTAATTCATCGACACTATCTTATATCATTATCAATCAAGCTCTTGGATAGTTTTCTCCAAGAGCTTGACTTTTTACCGAAGATACTATTTAGCTTTAATTAGTTTTATTGCCGATGTAAAACCTAACAATACCACAAACACGATAGCTCCTGACCCTACTCCGTATATAAACTGTTTGAGCATTTCCGGAACAGCTTCTAGTTGATGATGTAAAAAAGGAAGACTGTGATCTAGTATTCCTCCGGACACCAGGAACAAGGCAATCGTACCAATTATACCCAGCATACGAATCACTTTCGGCAAGGCTTTGACTAACTTATCCCCTAACCAGTTCCAAAATCCTTGACCTTTACTGCGTTTGATAAGTTTAAATCCGGCATCATCCATACGAACAATAAGAGCTACAATCCCATACACCCCAACCGTAGCCAAGAAAGCCACAATGGATACGGTGATAATTTGGAACATAAGCGGCTCTTCCATTACCGTACTCAAGGCGATAATTACGATTTCGACAGATAGTATAAAGTCAGTTGTGATAGCTGCTTTTACCTTAGTGTTCTCGGCTTGTTCAGCGCTGAGCTCCTGAATCACCTCTTGAGCCGTGTGCTCGGGGTGAGGTTTAAAGTAATGAACTACCTTTTCGAAGCCTTCATAGGCTAGATACAAACCTCCGATAATAAGGATAGCCGTAATGGCAATCGGAAAAAAAACCTCTAGCAAAAACACTATCGGAATGATAATCAGTTTATTCAAAAATGAGCCTTTGGTAATCTTCCACAACACCGGAATCTCTCTCGAAGCCAAGAAACCCGTTGCTTTTTCGGCATTTACGGCTAAATCGTCGCCTAATATTCCTGCGGTTTTTTTGGTAGCCAAAGCTACATCATCCATAAGTGCTGCTATATCGTCTAGTATTGCAAATATCCCTGAAGCCATATACGTGTATAAATTTTGCCAAATGTACTAAAATTTAGGGAAGAGTGAACAGCAGAAATAGGCGAGTTATACGTGTTTAGTTGTGTGTTTTTAGTTATCCATTAACCATTTGAATTGGGGTATCACCTTAGTAAACAAATGAACGATTCTCTGAATCTTTAACGTGTACAGTATTGACTGTTAAACTCTTTACCTCTTAAATTTTGTATAACAAATGAATAATATAACAAAAATTGTAGGTTGATGTTTTAGAATTATTCTTACATTTAGCCACCAAATCAAATTTATTACTACGAATGAAGTTAAAATTACTCTTAGGGTTATTTATAACCGCGATAACTTATGCCCAAATACCGGCATATTATCAATCGATTGACTTTAGTCAAACCGGACCGGCATTAAAAAGCCAACTATCTACACTTATCATCAATACACATACTACCGAGCTAGTCTATACCTCAGGTAGTAGCGGACTACTCGATACGTGGACTGTACTCAAACAAAGTGATTTAGACCTTGATAACACAGGGAATGTATTACTTATTTACGGATGGAATGATAGTTCAACCAACGTGACCGAACATCACTCAAGAGATGTAAATGAATCATGCCACACCAGTAGCTGTAGCGGGCTTTGGGTACGCGAACACGTGTTCCCAAAATCATTAGGCACTCCGAATCTAGAAAATGAATTTGCCGGAGCGGATGCCCATAACCTTAGAGCCATTGACTCGCAACGCAACAACTCCAGAGGAAATAAAGTTTTTGGAGCAGGAACAGCGAGCGTGCCTTCTTATTCCATCAACACTACATCTTGGTATCCGGGTGATGAGTGGCGAGGTGATGTAGCGCGCATCATCATGTATATGTATTTACGTTACCCTACACAATGTTCTCCTAATTCGGTTACCACGAGTGATTCAGGAATTGTACCTCCACCGGATATGCCGGAGTTATTCTTAGAGTGGAACCGATTAGATCCGCCATCAGCTTTCGAGATTCAGCGCAATAACGTGATTGCCGCTAACCAAGGAAACCGCAATCCGTTTATTGATAACCCGTACCTAGCTACGCTTATTTGGAGTGGTGAAGCTGCCAACGATACTTGGAATATGCTAAGCGTTGATTACTCAACTCTGGAGAATATCTACCTCTACCCTACCGCTACTAAAGACTATGTGTACATCAACAATAACAATTACGACAATCTATTTATCACCGTATTTAACCTGTTAGGTCAAAAAGTGGAGGTAAATGCTACTGCTACCTCGCTTGATTTTACCTCGCTTTCACAAGGCGTTTATATCATAAAACTACAAGCCGATAACCAAACCAAAACCGTAAAAGTGTACAAAAACTAATATTCGAGTTAGAGTAAATTAGTAAGCCATATCCAAAGAGCAGTAGAATTATTAGATTTTACTGCTCTTTTTGTTTGTTGTAAACGGAGAATTATCCTCTCTATAAAGGCTAAAATTTTGCAAGAACTCAATATTGATGCACCCTACCGATTATAAAAACTATTTTTAAAAATTTACGTTAATTTATAAAGATTCATTACTTTTATACCGATTATTTATCCACTAGTTTAAATAATTCACAATAAACCACCGTATGAAAGCAATACATCAAACCATAGGGCAATACACCTTGTATTTGTGCTTATTCTTTAGTTTAACCGCTCGTCTTCAGGCTCAAAACACGCTATCGGTTCAGCAAAGAGTAGACTCACTCAATCAGGTGGCGCAAACCGCTATAAATTCCAATTACCTCGAGGCAGGTAAAGTAACTGCACAAGCGGTTAAATTATCGCAAGAAATTCCGTACAGTTCTAGTCATATCAAAGCAGTTGGGCTGCAAGCCGAGGTGTATATGCACACCAATGAATGCCAAAAAGCCAAAGCATCCTTAGAAGAACTCAGCCAAAAAGAAAACCAAATAACCGACCTCCAAGCGAAACTCCATCTATATCTCACCCTAGGGCAATACTACTACGATTACGGCGATTATGATACTTCGCAAACCCAGTATCAAAAAGCCTTAAAGCTCACTTCCTCCAAACTTAAAATCACCGAGCCTTTAGTCTATATCAAAATCGCGATACTCTACCTTAAATCGGGCATGCATAACCAGGCAATGCAGTATTATGACCAAGCCAAGAAGCTACATCAAGCCGCACCCAATAAACAAAACCAAGCGTGGCTATCGTACTGCTACGGGCAGATTTACTACGCTCAACGCCTGTATGAGCAATCGTTGGAGCTACATCAAGAGGCATTAGCACAATTTCAAGCCCTACATCACACACGAGGAATTGCCTTTGCCCAACTCGGTCTAGGCAACACGCAATACCTACTCTATCAAGATGATTTGGCGGCTCAGAGTTACACTACCGCCTTACAACACTTTTTGAAGTTAGCTGACACCAGTGGTTCGGCTATTTGTTACTCGAACTTGAGTCGGGTATATTTAGAGAAACAAGACCACAACAAAGCCATTGAATACGCCCAAAAAGCTTTACAAACCTTAGGCTCCGGCAATTATATCACCCTCGAAGCCGGAACCTATCAGCAGCTTGCCGATATCTATGCCGAAGTCGGGCAACACGCCAAGGCAATTGAAGCCATTCAAAAAGCGCTAACAATTGCCCGCCAATCCAACAACAAAACCATCATTCGCGATTGTTATAAATCCTTATCCGAGATGTACAATGCTATAGGGCAAAACAAATCGGCTTATGATTATTTACTAGCTGCCTACCGCATCAAAGACAGCCTTTTGCCCGAGCAGTTCAACAAACAACTCGCTCAAATGCAAGCCCAGTACGAAAGCGCCCAAAAAGAAGAACAAATCAAGTTCCTTACTCAAAAGCGCAAAATGGATAGTATGCTAATGAAAGAGCAATCCGAAAAGCTACGCAAACAACAATGGTTGCTCTTGATGTCCGTTATCGTATTATTAGCATCGGCAACCGCTTTGTATTTTTACTTGTCCAAAAGACGTTTGTTGGAGCGCATACGCGAAAAAGAACTCATCCGAGAAGCCGAAGAGAAAGAACGCCAACGCATTGCTAAAGACATACACGATGATTTTGGTTCAGGACTTTCAAAGATTAAAATCCTATCTGAGCTGGCTGCTTCCAAGAGCGAAACCCAGCCTACGCTGCAATCCATCTCCACCACCTCCGCATCGCTGATTGAAAACATGAAAGACTTGGTTTGGGTGATGAAGTCCGAAAATAGCACACTCGAAGGGCTTATCGCACGGCTCAGAGAATACGTGTACGACTATCTGGAAGATATGCCCATAACTATTCACTTCACGATGCCCGACCACACTCCGAAAATAACTATTGCAAAGACGACCAATCGGAACATTCAAATGATAGTTAAAGAAGCCATCCAAAATATCGCCAAACACGCTCAGGCTAGTGCTATTTGGATGGACATCCAGATAGACAACAAGTTAGTGATTCAAATCGAAGACAACGGACAAGGCTTTGTATTGCAGGAATTCGCTAATTCAAACGGGCTTATCAACATGAAACAGCGCGCTCACGCTATGGGCGGAGAACTTCATATCGACTCTGTTCTAGAGCAAGGAACCTACCTCAAACTGACCGTAGCCTTAGACCCAGAAAAATTCTAAAAGATTACCACTTTTGTGGGATAGTAAATAAATAGAAGATGTACTAACTTTGGTACTATGGCAATACAGGTAGCAATCATAGAAGACGAGAAAGAAATCCGAGAGAATTTGCAATTGCTCATCAGCAATAGCGAAGGATTGGTGTGCCAGCACGCCTTTAGTAATGCCGAAGATGCGCTCAAAGCATTCCCTGACTTGGATATCGATGTGGCAATAGTGGATATTCACCTGCCGGGTAAATCGGGTATTGAGTGTATCAAAACCTTGAAGCCCTTGTGCCCCGATACGCACTTCTTGATATGCACTTCGTTTGAAGATCCGGAAAATGTATTCAATGCACTCAAAGCCGGAGCTACGGGCTACCTGACCAAAACCCTACAACCACAGAAGCTCCTAGATGCAATTACTGATATCTATCAAGGAGGCTCGCCTATGAACAGCCATATCGCGCGTATGGTCGTTAGTCATTTCTCGGAAGAAAGCAACCATACAGAACTCGATAAACTCTCTATCCGAGAGCAAGAAATCCTATCCGCCTTATCCAAAGGTTACCGCTACAAAGAAATTGCCGATACGCTCTTTATCAGCACCGAGACCGTCCGCACGCATATCCGTAATATTTACGCTAAACTTCAAGTCACCTCCCGCACCGAAGCCCTCAATAAAGTGTATAAACGCAACTGAAAATACTACTAAAGTGTGATTGACTTCGCTTTTCATTCTCGTTAGTTTTGAGGTATAAATTATCTAAAACTAAAACTCAAAACCTATGAAAATCACACACAAATTAAACCTACTTGCCTCGGCATTATTGCTATCCCTGAGCATAAGTATTACGAGTTGCTCCAAGGATGACGACGGAGATAAATCTTCGTCGCATGTATGCACTACTTGTCCGGCTACGCCCGAAGCTATGGCAGAGCACAACAACAGCAGCAAAGGAATTTACAAAGGCATCGTTATTGGCTCGAGTGGCACTATTAAATTCAACGTAGCCAACAACAACACCGACATCACCGCTACCCTCGTTTTGGATGGCGACACCATCCTTTTGACCTCTACCATTACTTGGGAAGCCGACCAGGCGTATGTAGCGCCGTTTGTAGGGCAATACAACGGGCAAACCGCAACAGTTCACTTCCATGTAGATGCCAACGGCGATAACGCTACCATTACTTCAGCAAATATCCCCGGACACACGAATGCAGTCTTTGTATTGGTGAAAGAAACCTCGAATGCCCTTATCGAAGGCTATGAAGGAGAATACACCAAAAGCGATTCCGAGACCGGAACCTTCAACATCCTTTTATCAAAAGCATTGGGTAAATGGGGCGGCATTGCCCGCGAAGACGGCAGCTCAGAAACCAGCGACATCGATGGGACTATCTCCCAAAGCGGAACCATCTATAACCAAGACGGTCACCAGTTAGGCACACTCAACGGAGAAACCATCAGCGGAACTTTCACCGAAAGCAGTGGAACTACCGTAACCATCCAAGCCAACCGAACTTTGTAGAACCATTTGCTATAGTTCTCATCGCCTTTTCTGGACACATCCGGAGGAGGCGATTTTTTTATTTAGAGCAAAGGGAAAAGAGGAAAGAATAAAGATACGAGCTATACAACTCAACACGAATCGCTCACAACTCCCTATAACCATCCTATCCTTGCTTCTTATCACTATCTAAAGTCTATACCACCAATATCATCATATCACTCCCTCTATCGAGATACTCTTTTTAAATATTCGCTTCATCCGTTTCAAATCCTCTACGACGCTTGGTAAAATGGTACTTGAATTCAGCTTTATAAGTTAATTTTGATAGCTTGTCAACCACCTCTAAATCAATTCTAATTTTACTACTTCTCGGATGTTCAGCAAAAGTTCGTGGGGAATCATCAGCAAACTCTTCGTTACATACTTCAAGAATAACGTTTCGTATGACGTTTTCTTGTGTTAGATTTAGATAATTGTTGCTAATACTTTACAGTTTATTTGTTAAGTCGTCAGACTCTAGAACTGCTATGATTTATTTAGAGAAAAGACTCTTCATTATAAATTGATGGCTGAATATTTTTTGAAATTTTCTGCTTGTTCCAGTACTTGTTTATAGACATCTTCTTGAGTGATTGGCGGATATCCATACTTGTGTAATATGATTATGATATCCATTTTAAGCTTTGCTTTGATATCATCCCTTTTACTCCAATCAGGGTATTTGGCGTTATCATCCACTATTTTTTTGATTTCGCGAGCTAGTTCGAGCATTTTGTCTTTATCAAACTCAAATCCATATTGCTTGCAGATAAGGTCTAAAATATCATAAAACGCTTTTTCCTCATAGTCTATTCCCAGTTCTTGGTAAGATTCCATCTCTGAACGCAACTTCAAAATAAGGTCTAACATTTGCTCTGCCGTGTCAGACTGAATAGCATCATAATCTAATATATCATTCTCACTTCGCTCATTGTATCTATTGATTAAGGATTGTAAACGCTCCGAGAAGTCTTGTCCTTTCACTTTATTTATCTTCTTGAAGTCATTAATGGTCTGCTTCAAGAGGTTTTCCAGTATCTTTATTTTGGTATTGGGCAGATTGATATTCGAAATCTTTTCGATGAACTTATCGCTAAACAAATCAATGGTATTTGCCTTATTATCGTCTAGTTTAAAGATTTCTTCTACGCCTTCGGATAGTATCGCCTCTTCTACCATCTTAGCCACTTTTTGGTTCATCTGAGCCGTGTCCGGGGCTTCGCCTTTGGTGAGTTTAAGTACAATTGATTTTACGGCAAAGTAAAAATGGATTTCATCTACTTCTGCAGGGCTAAACAGTTCCGAACCACTCACCAGATTGTATGATGATTTTAGCTTTTTGGTCACACTTACAAAAAACTTTTCCGAATCTTCTGTTATCAAAACATACTCTGCCGCTTTGTTTAAACAGTTCAATCGCTCAACAGGATTGCCGTTGTAATATAGGCTCGCATCAAATTTGCTAAAGTATTGTCTGAGCAATTCCAACTGGTCTCTTACCAATATTTCGGCTTGTTCTAGGTCTTCAAAATCATCTTCTGCTGTCTGATTGTTAAACATGCTGAGGGCTTTGTTCAGATTCTTTTTAATACCGATATAATCCACCACCAACCCTCTTTCCTTTCCTTCGTACTTACGATTAACGCGAGAAATGGTCTGAATGAGGTTATGGGTTTGCAAAGGTTTATCGATATAAATAGTATCCAAGAACGGAACATCGAATCCGGTGAGCCACATATCAACTACTATAGCTATTTTGAAGTTCGATTTTATTTGTTTGAACTGCCTATCGAGTTCTTTGCGGTCGTCTTTAGTCCCTAATAAATCCCAAAGCTCTTTTTGGTCATCTTTGTTGCGTGTCATAATCATCTTGACACGCTCAATGGGTTTGATTTCTTTTTGTTCTTCTTTCGTAAGTCCCTCAAGAAGCCTCACCTCTGCCCATTCGGGTCTGATGGCGATGATTTCCAGATATAGTTTATAAGCGATTTGGCGAGATGCACACACAAACATAGCTTTACCGGCTACGGTTGCTCCTTCTTCTACTCGCTTTTCGTAATGTTTAATGAAGTCTTCAGCTATGGCTTTGATTCTATCGGTATCGCCCAATATCACCTCCATAGTGGCAATCGCCTTTTGGCTGGCTTCTACATGGTATTCTGACGCTCCCTCTTCAAGGGCTTGTTCGTAATACTTTTCTATCTCTTGTACTTTGTTGTAATCCAGATTCACTTTTGCCGCACGCCCTTCATACACTAGCCTTACAGTAATATCATCATTGACCGATTCAAACATCGTGTAAGAATCAACCACATCCCCAAATACCTCTATCGTTTTGTCAATAGGCGTACCCGTAAAACCAACGTAAGTAGCATTCGGGAGAGAATCGTGCAAATACTTAGCAAATCCGTACGACTTGGTGACGCCCTTTTGTTGGTCTATTTTGACGTTCAAATCCAGATTCACTTGCGAGCGGTGTGCCTCGTCAGAGATACAAATAATGTTATTGCGCTCGGACAATACTTGGATATCCTCCGCAAACTTCTGTACCGTGGTCAAAAATACACCACCACTCTCTATACCTTGTAGTCTTTCACGTAAATCAGCACGTGACTCTATATTGATGATGTTCTGATCTCCTATAAAGCCCTTGGCATTGGTGAAGTCTTTCGATAATTGGTCGTCGAGGTCGGTACGGTCGGATATGATGATAATGGTTGGGCTGGCGAAGTCGGTCGAACGCATCAATAAGCGCGTAAGGTACAACATCGTATAACTCTTCCCACAACCCGTCGCCCCGAAATAGGTACCTCCTTTTCCGTCACCTTCGGGCTTGCGGTGCAGCTTGATGCTTTCATACAACTTGTTTGCCGCATAATACTGCGGATAACGACAAAGTACTTTCTGCTCTTTTTTGGACGTATCAGGGAACAATACAAAGTGCTGAATAATAGCTACCAATCGAGCAGGATGCAGCATACCATAAACTATGGAGGTCGTAGTCTCTATGCCCGATAAAGCTTTCTTTTCGTCTCCTGTAATCTTGTTCCAACCATAGAAAAACTCATAGGGCGAAAACAGCGTACCCGCCTTGTTATTCACCCCATCGCTGATGACGCAAAATACGTTGTACTTCATCAGCTCAGGTATATCTCTGCGATAACGAATGGTAAGTTGTTTATAGGCTTCAAAAATGGTAATAGACTCTTCGATAAGGGTTTTAAACTCAAAGACTACTACCGGAATACCATTGACATACAATATTAAATCTGGGATTCTGAGCTCCGAACCTTGGATTTCGAGTTGGTTTACAATCCGAAACGTATTGTTTTGGATTAGCGTAGCCTTATCTACATCTATATAGCGAATGTGTAAATCTTTCTTCTGAGGGTCATTGCGTTTGAAGATAAACCCGTCCGAAAGCAACTTACAGATATACTTGTTGGAATCATACAAGTTAGAAGCCGACTGATACGCAAGCTCATTGATGATGCTTTCGACTTCTATCTCTTCGAGATCAGCGTATCTGGAAAGCAAAAACCAACGCAAATCATCGCGCAACAATACTTCTTGGGTGCTGGTTCTAGTAAGCGTATTGCCTTGACTATACAGATACCCCTCTGTTTGTAACAAAGCGATAAAGGCGGCTTCTAGTTGAGATTCGGTGTATTTCATTGATGGCTTTTTCCAATAAATTTTGCAAGTAAAGTACCATAAAAGTAAGCAAATATGTACTTCTTAAAAATTTTTATGTTAATCATCTTATTTTTAACTTGTCTTCTTCCCACTTTGCGGGGTTGTTTTTGATATATTCCGATATCCGATAATAGGACTGTTCGTTTCGGATGATATGCTCGTAGTAGTTGCGTTGCCAGATTTTATAGTCTAGAGAGAGTATCTTTTCTACCGTTGGGGCGAATAGCAATTCGCCGTTACTTTCCGTATTACCTCCGAGACTTTCTTTTATAAGTTCTTTTATCTTATTGATAGTGGCTACTTTATAGCCTCTGATGATGGCTCCGATAGTATGAGACGGCGAGCGGAAAGCCCCTACTTCATTTTCTCCTTTTTTCTGGGTGATTTCAAGGATGCCATGCAGATGGTTGGGCATAACTACAGATTCATGAACCTCTAGATTATCCCGAACCCTAGCCGTATGATACCACTCTTCTAAGGCTATCTTCCCAAAGGCATTCAATTGCACAGTACTGCTGCGAACCTCTCCAAACAGCTCTGCTCTATTTTGGCAAACTAAAGTTATAAAATACAAACCCTCACTGCTATAATCATAGCCCTGCAATCGTATGGAGCGGCGGTGATGCTTGTCAGGAGTATAAGCCATAATCTTTAGATTTTAAAAACACCTACATACCAATATTTTCAAATTCAACATTATTACTCAACATAATTTGGGTAATCCTTTCATTATGTTTGGTAAGGAATTTATCAATTCTTCTTTTCTTAAAAAATCCTTTTGGCTTTAATTCTTCAATTTTTTTTATAAAAGTATCATGAGAAACTTGGTATGTTTTCAGTTTAATTTTTATATTTTTCAATACTTCCCTTTCTTGAAGTTTATCCTTTTTATTAGTTCTACCTATGATTACTTTTCCTTGTTCATTTCTTTTAAGAAATAAATCGGCGCTTTCTGCAATAACTTCTAAAATAAGGTTAGCTAAAAGATGTTCATATGCCTTAAATATTTTTTCAAAATTTTTTACTTTTTTATCTTCTAATGCTTCGTAGGCAAGCTCTTGTAATATTGGTCTTATATCACTCATAAATGTATGATATGATAAAATGTAGTTTGCGTAAGCTATACTGATTTGTTTAAAATTAGGTTTCTTTATTGAAGTTAATACAATCTCCGCTGAACTGTTTTCTTTGTATCTTTCAAAATAGGCATTTTCCGCTTCTTCAAAATTTTTATACGACTTTAAATTTGGAATTTCTGACTTTGAAGCTTCAATTAAGAAAAATGTATTATTCTTATCTTCGCTCAACCATCTTTTTTTAACTTCAGCATTATTTTTTCTGAATGTTTTACTGAGCACAGAAATAAAATTATATTTATCTAAAACCTCAAATATCAAATCTGCTTCTTCTTTACATAATTCTTTATCACTTGACATCAAAGCATGAAATTGTCCAAATTTATAATTTGATTCAAATCCTAATTCTTTTAATCTAAAGCCATAAAGTAGATCGGTAATCTCTATAAGAGTTGCCCAATTATGGTGATCGAGTGTTCTGAGCTGTATCTCAATTCTTTTATTTGAAATGGGGTCTTTAACATACATATGAATGCTCTTATAACCTATATCTCTTTTAATTTCATTGATATAATCTCTTGTTTTACCACCTGATACAAATTCTTTTTCAATTAATTCTTTGGCTTTATAGACCTCACCCTCATTATAAAAAATACATCTTACTCCTCCAATATCACCCATTCTGCTTAACTCCATACCTTCTTCTCTACTAAGTTTATTGATAATTGTATCAATACGCTTAAGTCTAAAAGCTATAATAGACGAAGGGTGAACATTATCTGCTATCTCACGCATAGTATTAAAAACATTTACCAACGGTTTAGAAAACGACGTTCTAAATTCCTGAAGAACTTCTAATTCTTCAGGTGTAATCTTGCCACCTCTTGCAGATATATTTTCTCCTATTTTATTTACTCTTGTATTTGAAACCATTTAAGGTGATTATTTTGTTATGAGAATTTAACTTCTTCTATAATTTTGCTAAGGCATACTAAAAGTGTTCAACTACTTCCTTCACTTTATCCCTTTTTTTAACCATTCATCTAGAGGGATAATAATACTACTTCCATTCGCTTTAGCTGGATAAATAACATAATAACCCCTATGTATATAACCACCCGAAACATATTTGTTTTCTCCATTTTCAAATTCAATTCTGGGATAAATTTTTAAGTACTCTGAACCTTTAAAAGATTCATAAGTTCTATCAATAGGTAATAATGCAATATAATCTATATACTTTTCAGCATCTCCTAATCCTAATTCCCAATTACACCATTTAGAATTAATTGCCGCAGGAGTAGCCACTAATATAAATTTATCTGCTGACCTTATTTTCTCTTTCAGACGATGAGCCGTTTCTGCGTTCGTATATGCAGGCATAGAAGAATCCATCCAATCAACATACACATCAACACCTTCCTTTTTCAAGAAGGCAATAACATTTTGTAATGTAACATACTCATCATGTTTGTGTGATAGAAAAACCATTGGTTTTGACTTATCTCTATAGTTTCCACCTCTTAAGCCAACTATATTATCTCTAGTTTGTTGTTGGTTTTGATTTCTATAACCAGCTAATTTAGAATCAGATATAAAACTCATCTTATTTAACAGTTTTAGTTATATTATATTTTTCTTTATTGTCTCTTAATTCTATTGCTTTATCCAGATAGTAATTTGGGGAATATTCAAAATCCTTCCATTTAACGGATTGTATGTAAGAACTATCTCCTAAGTATATCCAAGAGTTATTACATAGTCTTTTATCCGGTTCCTTGATATTAAACATATTATCTCTTAAAATTTGAAAAAGAAAATCTGTATTTAGTGTCCTGCAATTGCATTCTGCATCATAAGTTATATAGTAATCATAACACCCATTTTCATCAGGTAAAACAACAGCTATAATACCATTAGATAAACTTGTACGGCCATTTCTTGTATACTCTTTTAACGAGTAAGAAATTTCCCACGGCATCCATTGGTCTTTATCACTAGTAAAGAACTGTTTCATTCCTTTTGACACCAATACTATAGTTATAGAACTATCATAAATTTTATCTCGTAAAGCAGATGCAATATAATCATCAGAAAAGTCAGCCAGACTCTCTCCATCATCTTCTCCTTTAAAAATATGATCTTCTTTTTCAAGTATCTCTGTTAATTTATCAACATAATGGCGTGCTTTGGTAGAAACTTTTATTTTTCCAAACCAACTATCATCATAAACATCTAAATCTTGTACTTGAGTATCGCCATACTTATAAGACACAAAAATCTTTCTACCCATTACCTAGCAATTTTTTTAATTATTGAAACAATTTGATTTACACACTTATTTAAGTTATCTTTATCCAATGTTAAATTAGAAATATCATCAAATAACTCTTTCGTTAAATTATATTTAGAGTAATCTAATACAATTAAATCAAATATTTCCTTTGCCATATAACCTGTATATGGAATCGGTATAGGAATTAACCCATGTGATATTGCAATCTCAAATTCTCTCTTCACCCCTCTTCCATTAATTAGTTTTCCATTGTCAGTTTTATTGCCAAATAGAATTAAAGATATACCAGCACGTGAAATCATATTCTGTCTATATTCTTCCCATAATAATTCTAATTCTTTACCTCCAGAAGGAAATTGTGGGAATGGCTTTAATATCAACTGATTTTCAGAATATCTTTTAGGTTCGGAATATACAGCATCCAATGCTCCATTTATTACAGCACTCCCTACTCCTAGCCCAAAACCATTTACAACATTAAAATTCTTCTTTATTAATTCTTTAGATAAAAGATGTATGAAATTTTGAGCTTCTAAAGGCGTAAAGTCACCATACTCAATAGCACTACCTGAGATAAAAATAGAATGAGAGTTATACCTCTTTTCTATTTCTTTCAATACTAAAGTCAAATCGTTATAATTTTCAATAAGAATAGTTTGAACTCTATATCGTTCTAACTCCTTTATAAAAAGCTCTTGCTTTATCTTTTCATATTCATATTTCTCTTGACTACTACCCCAATCTGATAAACTAGTTTTCTTCATTATACAATAATGATCTTTACTCTTATCGCTATAACGATGAGTTAACCTCCCAAAAATATAATTTACATTAGGATCTGTAAAACTGAACCCAACGAATAAAAACGATTTAGAAATTAATTCAGAATTTAGAATAGAGATAAAAGGCTCATGAGTATAATAATATTTTTCATAATCTTCTTTTAATAAAACAGCCTCATTAGGTTCATCCTTATCACCATGCATTTTATACAGAATACAAGATCTGTTACCTTTATTTATAAACAAATCTGAGATATTTCTTTTGACATCTATTTTCTTTGCAATTTTGGTATGAGTATCTTCAATTAAGTCATCATAATTTGTTGTCCAAATTGTATTAAAGGGGAGGCGGGCAATAATCCTATGATTTTCAGTTTCTACATCCTTATCCGTAAATTCATCTACGATTTTTTCATTGATTCTATTACGGTTATTATTTTTATTTTTATGGAATTGAGCGAGTGAAATTAGATCGTTTTCCTCTGATATTTTTAACCCTAATTCCTCAGCTAGGTCACTAAGAAGTCCTTTCCAATCAACAAAACCTGCGGCTTTTGACATTCCTGCTCCTAAAAATATTGTTGCCGTTCCTTGTCTCAACTTTGAAACATAGTCATTTATAAATGCATTAATTCTTGGTTCATCAAAATTCATAGCTTGAGTTTTAGTGGTTATTATTTGATTTTGTCTTTCAACTCGCCAACCTCGCCAACCTACTTAACAACAACGATTTGAGTTGGGTGAGTTTGTATTTTATTGAAATTTGCAACCCTATTTTATTCAATAATGGTTCAATTATATTATTAAAAATGATTAAAATATCCTGATTAGGTTTTAAAAAATCATAATCACATATTCTATCAGGCGAAGTATGACGGACCGTTGTTCCAGTAGCGGTTCCTAAAATATAATGCTTATATTCCTTAGTTTGAGTTAGTAAATAGATGTAGTAGTTATAAAAAATATCATCAAAACAGAATAAACCTACTCGTTGGTTGTGAAGTAATATTTTAAATGAAATATTAGGTATAAAAGCAGTATTTCCTAAAGTATCACCAGCTTTACTTAAGTCCGTCATATTCACAACCAAATCTTTTTCTTTTAGAATATAATTTTTATTGATCTCACCTAAATAAAACTTATTTTTTTCAAAATTGAAACCTCCAGATATTTTAAAATTACCAGGAGATACAAGAACTTTTTCAGTTTCAATTTCTGAAAAATCTTCTCCTAAAAAAGCGTAACCATGTTTAACTTTTGCTATTGAAGTAATCTTCTTCACCTCCCACCCCTCTGGCACTTCCTTCTCCAATTCCTCATTCCATACCATTTTACCACCAGAAGATTTATACGGCTTCCCTTTTACATCAGGGAACTCAAAATCCACAAACCAGTGCTTGTACAAAGCTTGCGCAGTAGCCTCAAGCTTTTCACATATTTGTTCATTGACTTTTATTTTGTTTTCTACTGCTTGGTAATGAGCTACAATTTCACGTTGCTTTTCGATGGAGGGAATGGGTAATTCTACTTCATTCATTTCTTCCATATCAAAGAACTCGTGAGCACTTCCATGAGATTTAAAACGTGCATAACGGTCAAATTCAGGACGTTTAAACCACATCAATAAATAATCTGGATTTAAAACGTTTTCATCTTTAACTTCAAAAATTCGATACGATGGAGAAACAATACAGCTTTCCCCTTTTCTTAAAGCAATTGAAATCTTATCCCCATTTCTTGTAGTTGCTCTGTTAAACACAAATTGATTATAATGAGCTACACGATATTTCGACAAGTCAATACCAATAGTATTTGTTTGTGCCTTTTGAAAATATTTATTATTACTTACTCCTTGTAATAATTTATATCTATCCCCTTCATTGAATTCAACTTTTTCAATGATGTAGTCACCAAGTCGCCTATAATTCATAACCTAATGATTTAAATACCTTTATTACATCTTTCTTTAATAATTCCTCTTGTTCAAGTAAAGAGGCTAACTCAGATTTAAGTTCTTTCATCTTTTCATCAAAGTTGAAGTTTTCCTCTATGTTTTTAAAGTCAATGTATTTACTTGGTACTAAAGAATAATCTTTCTTTCGAATTTCATCTATATGAACACTTTTGCAAAACTCTTCAATATCATGGTACGTAGATTCAAATCCTACTTGCTGCCAATTATGGTAAGTTTGAGAAATCTTTGAAATAGTTTCCTCATCAAATTCAATAAACTTCTTCTCAAAAGGAACTCCTTCTCTTCTTAAGTCAAAAAATAATACTTCATTTCTTCTATTTCTATATTTTTTTGTAACATCATTTAATTCTATAGTGCGTTCTAATTTATTTCTATTGATAATCCACATAGAAACACTAATATCCGTAGAATAAAACATACTTCCTGGCAAAATCAAAATCGCCTCCACCAAGTCGTTCTCTATAATTTGTTTTCTGATTTTGTATTCTTCACCCCCACCAGATAGTGCGCCGTTTGCCAAGATAAAGCCTGCCACTCCGTTTTGTGAGAGCTTGCTAATCATGTTCAATATCCACGCATAATTGGCATTTGATTTCGGAGGTACTTCATAGCCTGCCCAACGTGGGTCATCCGTAAGCTCGTTATCGGCACGCCAATCTTTCAGGTTAAAAGGTGGGTTTGCCATAATATAATCAGCTTTGAGGTCTTTGTGTTGGTCATCGGCAAAGGTATCTGCCGCTTTGCTTCCCATATTAGCCGCTATCCCTCGTATAGCCAAATTCATCTTAGCTAGCTTAAAGGTCGTGTTAGTCAGCTCTTGCCCATAGATAGATACATCTTTGTTATTCCCTTTGTGTTTATCTATAAACTTTAATGATTGTACAAACATACCTCCAGAGCCACAAGCCGGGTCATATATCTTGCCCTTATAGGGCTCAATCATTTCGGCAATCAGGTTTACAATACTCTTTGGCGTATAGAACTCTCCTTTCCCCTTCCCTTCGGCTATGGCAAACTTACTCAAGAAATATTCATAGACTCTCCCTACAACATCCTGCGCTTCGTCTTTGAGCGTGTCTATATTGTTGATGGTATCCAGTAACGCCGAGAACTTCGATTGGTCTAAACCCAAACGCGAAAAGTAGTTATCAGGCAAAGCCCCTTCAAGAGATTTGTTATGACGTTCTATGGTTTTGAGGGCGGTATCTACTTTTAGCGTGATGTCCGTCTGCTTGGCGTTTTCTATGATGTACTCCCATCGAGCTTCTTCAGGCAAGTAAAATACATTCTCCGCCTGATAGAACGCCGCCATATCCACAAACTCACTTTTGCCATCGGCAATCAGCTCCTCACGGCGTTTGATGAACTTATCACTGGCAAATTTCAAAAATATTAAACTCAGTACTACGTGCTTATATTCAGACGGTTCTACAGAACCACGTAATTTATTGGCTGCATCCCACAGTATCTCTTCGGTACTCTTTGTTTGAACTTTTTTACTCATTGAATTATTACATTAAAATCTCGTAAAATTAAGATTTTAAATACTCTTATTTTTTCCGCACCCCAATACTATGAATATTCCACCAATTTAACAAATACACACATATATATTTTCACATTTTCCGATAAAACATACCCATATTGACAAGACATCAAACAAAAATCCCGAAACCTTTCGGCTTCGGGAAATAAGTTTTGGTTTAACGCATACCATTAGGAAAATTCTTTTTTAGGGGCTCAGTGATAGGGTTATACTGATTTAATCCTCAGAGTATTTTCTCCTACATTATAGGCATATACCGAGGCTGGAAGAAAACTAAGAGTCAATCCGTTAAGATATTTAGTACCTAGTTTATCAATTGTGGTTACTACCGCCTTATCCAAATAATTGGTTGCACAAAAATGGATTATGCTAGATAATTCCTGAGGTTTTTCGAAATAGCGATTGCTCCATTTAATTTCTACACCCCACAACGGTTTAAACTTTTTATCATCCACTAATACCAAATCTACTTCTCCTTCATTTTTGCCGTCTTTCCAATGCGCATACGTCAAGTCAAGGTTTTCGCGGTGCATCCACTGTGATAAGATAGCCGTTTCTACCATATTACCCATTTCATCGTCTGTGGATTTGATCGGAGAAAACAATGCTGTCCTCAGTGATGGATTGGTCAGGTAAACTTTAAAGCTGGTTACTCGTTTCAGGCGCTTAGCCGTACTGTCTACCTTATTCAGAACCTTTATCAAAAAAGCTGATTCTAAATACTCCAAATATTTTTTTAAAGTATCTTTCTGAATACCACTTTCTCTGGACATCGTTTCATAAGAAAATTCATTCCCGGTGTTATAAGCCAAGTAAGTAAAGAATCGATTCAACTCCTGAACATCTCTGATTCCGTAGAGGCTAGGTAAATCTCGCAATAGTACTTTATCTACAATATCGCTCTTCACATATCTACCCATATCCTTTTGAATCTGTTCTGACAGAACCACCTCCGGATACCCTCCGAAATTAAGGTATTCTATGAACTCATTGTTCAGTTCATCACAATTTAATGGCAAATAATAGGGTATTTCTTTATTGCCATAGTTTATGTTTCCTTTATAAATCAAGTGATTTTTATTCTTAAGATGAATAAATTCTTGAAACGTTAGTGGTGGTAGCATAAAATCTGTAAACCTACCTGCTCCACTTTCTGTACTTTGTCTTTTTAAAGCAGCCGCTGCCGAACCCGAAACGATAAATTTGGTGTCCGGATAAGTATCTACTAATACCTTTAGGTGTCTTTCCCAATCCTTTAAATATTGAATCTCATCAAAAAACACATAGCACTCTTTCAAATCTTTCAAGTGCAAAGAAGCTTGACATAAATCCAATATATCTTGTAAACTCAGATGAATATATATAGGGTTATCAATTCCTATAAAGAATATCCGTTGCGCATCCACTTTATCATCTAACAACTGCTGAATAGCATGGTACATCATAACGGTTTTGCCTACTCTTCGGGGACCCATCAACACAACAGCTCTGCGCACTTCTGTTTGTCGAACAAAAGGATAAAATAACTGAAAATAGAGTCGCCTAGACATTTCCTGATAAGAAGTCGGAACCTCCTTAGTTACCCACCACGGATTTTCATAATGCAGCCGCTCTATAATTCTCTCGGTTGGAATAAGACGATTTTTCATTTCAAAAAGTTTTATTTACACAAATATAATCAAAATAAGAAGATTTAAATATATCTATTTATATATTTTTATATACAATAAGCGTAATAACCTATTTAAAAAATATTATTTTAACCTCAAATAAGTTTCAAAACACTATAAGTTCATTTAATAAATTTCAAAAAATCCCGAAACCTTTCGGCTTCGGGATTCAGGACTAAATAACAGTCAATTGCCCAAGGTAAGAGCTGGTTGCGGCTCGTTTGTGGGTGTCATTCACAAAGGTTGCCCAGATTTCGACCTCCGCA
>Ga0206116_1000951_pt1 | contig 19881 bp, 19 predicted proteins | sample 3A1Ametagenome_FD_178000 | JGI IMG/M metagenome (GOLD analysis project Ga0206116, IMG submission 178000) | Enriched microbial communities from leaf-cutter ant dump, University of Wisconsin, Madison, United States - 3A1A | ecosystem: Environmental > Terrestrial > Nest > Insects nest > Nest dump...
GCCGCTTCACCGTCGAATCGCTGCGCCGGCACGTGGCGCTGGTGACGCAGGACACCTTCCTGTTCGCCGGTACGGTGGCCGCCAACATCGCCGATGGCCGGCCGGAGGCGAGCCGCGCCGAGATCGAGGCGGCGGCGCGCGACGCCAACGCCTACGACTTCATCATGGCCATGCCCGGCGGTTTCGACGCGATGGTCGGCGAAGGTGGCGGCAACCTCTCGGGCGGCCAGCGCCAGCGCATCGCCATCGCCCGCGCCATCCTCCGTCAGGCGCCGATCCTCTTGCTCGACGAGGCAACCTCTGCCCTCGACGCCCAGGCCGAACGCGACATCCAGGAAGCCCTCGCCCGCCTGATGAAGGGCCGCACCACCTTCGTGATCGCCCACCGCCTTGCCACCGTCCGCGATGCCGATATCATCTACGTCATGGACAAGGGCGAGGTGGTGCAAAAGGGCACGCATGAAGAGCTGATGGCCGAGGGCGGGCTTTACGCGCACCTGAGGGCGCTGCAGTTCCGGGAGGGGGACGCTGATTCTAGTTAGCTCGTTCTCTTTAAGGCTGGCTGAAACCAGCCAATTAGCCAAAGAATGTTGTCGTTGCGCGCTGTCGGTAAAGACGATACCGGACGATGGGGCCGAGCCCGCCTTCTCCTTTCCGACAGGTTTAGCTGTTCTTTAGTACTGATTGAAAATATTACACAGCTGAACCGGAGTGAGAGCATGTCTATAAATCCGTCTCGCGTGTGGCTCAAACGAGAAATTGAAGCCTTTTCGGCATCCTTGCCTAAAGGAAGCCGAGTTTTGGACGCGGGGGCAGGTAATCAGATATACAAATCAGCTTTCGCGGACCATGTATACGAAGCTGCGGACTTTGAGAAAGTGGATAAAGAGTACGCCAAAAGTACATATGTATGTGATCTTGGTGAGATCCCTGTCCCTGACGCTTTTTTTGATGCTATTGTATTCTCGCAAGTTATGGAGCACCTGGCGAATCCAGCCTATGTGTTACGTGAACTCAATCGGGTTTCAAAGCCCGGCGCGCGCATGTTTTTCTCGGCCCCACTTGTGTATGAGGAACACGAGAAGCCTTTCGATTTCTTCCGCTATACACAATTTGGTGTGCGTGCCCTTTTTGAAGGGGCGGGGTTTAGGGTTGAACGGCTATTTTGGTTAGAAGGATACATGGGTAGCCTGAATTATTTGTTTAAACGAATGCTTCGTCATTGGCCCCGGAATCCAAGGGCGTTGGGAGGCGGGGCGGCCGCATGGATTTTGGTTCTTCTGCTTATGGGGTTAACGCCCGTTCTGAAAATTCTTGTCTACCTAACTGCCCGGTGTGATATCAGACACCGTTACCAGGATACTGGTTTCCCCCTCAATTATGGGGCGATCGTTGTTAAGGAGTGAGCTAGGTAAGTACACTTTCCCGAAGCGTGGCCTCCCGACTGATAGAGTGATCGCGAAGTCTTCTATGTTACTTCAGTGTGGATGTTGTGCTTCGAATCCTTAAGCATCGGGGAAAATATGGCGAGTTTTGATGGCCGTTTCAGCTCGACACCGCTCTATCTAGATGGAGATCGTAAGCACCATCTTCTGAACGTTTGGAGATACAACACCTTTCATCGGCGAGAGAATCGGCATGGTGATCGTGTCCCCCTTCGGTGCGAGGTGTATTGGCCTACGACTCTTGAAGATATGCGGCCGGCGCTTGACAACATTGTCTTTGACAAGACGCCTTCACGAATGCTTTGCAACCTTTTCTGGCAATCTATAGATTGGACATGGGTGCGCGGGGAACTCGGACCACTTGTCGTTCACGATACCGGTTGTGGCTCGGGCTGGATGGGCCAGAAGATACCTGAATGGCTCGGTGAGCAGATTATGTACCACGGTTTTGAGGTTGTCCGTGATCCGAGGTGGCCGGATCTTACCAACGAAAACCTTAGGCTGCATTTTTTTGATGGGCTAAACTACAGAAATACATTCGGGTGCCGCCCAAATCTCGTTATTACTCAATCGGCCATGGAACATTTCCCTCAGGATTTGTCTTATGTCGATGCAATCGCCGAATGCTTGGAATCGACGGAGAAGATGCTGCAGATCCACGTCATCCCTGGCAGCGATACATTGCCATACTACGGTCCACATGGCTGGCGACAGTATAACCGTGACGCTATTCGCCGGGTGTTAGGGCGGCTTCCTTCAAGTCTTGATGTAATGGTTGTAGCGTTGGGTGCCCCTGAAGTCTCGCGGCTTTACAAGAAATGGATCGCGTCGCGCAAGACACTGCGGAAACTCAAAAAGAACTCCGAGGTGCAGGCGATCTACAAGGCTGAGTGGTTGGCGGCCATGGAGGCCTGTTCGCCGGTTGGTATCGATAAGGCCAGTTTCTTGGTGCTCATTGCGGCAAAAGGGTTGAGCATGCCCGTGTGGCCGCGTCTCATAACTCGTAGCCGTTAGTGATGGTCCATCGTAAGTTCCTCTTCCTATTGCCGAACTTAGCTCTGGGGGGGGCGGAGCGGGCTATCGTTCGCTATGCCGATACGCTGCGCCAGGCGGGTCATCACGCCGAAATACTACTCCTTGAAAATCATATTGAAGTTCCCGCCGACAGCCGCTTTGTGTCCGTTCTTCTCAAAGGGCCGGCCAGCCACGGAGTTATTTCCCGGTGCGTCTATGCACTGCTGTTGCGGCGTTGGGTTCGGCGGAGAAAATACGACCTAGTCGTATCGACCCTGCCTTTCATGGACCAGATTGCCGCCATGGCGAGAATACCCAATCTGGTCTTTCGCATAGCAAACAATCTTGGTACCGAAATCGAAGCGTTCGGCGATTCTAGACGCGCGGCACGTCGTCTAGCTCGGTACAGGCGTATCTACTCAGGTCGGCGTCTCATTGCGGTGTCGAACGGTGTGGCTAATGATCTCGTTCAAACTCTCGGGATACCGAAAGCCCAAGTTCGAGTTATATACAATCCGTTTGATTTCGAAGCCTTGCGCTGCCAAGCGTCGGAATTGCCCGATGATGTGCCTTCGCGGCCTTTCATCCTTCATGCTTCTCGCTTTGCACTACAAAAACGGCACGATGTATTGCTCGATGCGTTCAAGCGTTTAAGCCGCGATATACGACTTGTTCTCATGACGGCATCGACCCCCCAGCTTGATACGATGATTAGGGAACGTGACCTTCAGGAACGCGTTATTGTGCTTGGCCCACGCGCCAACCCATACCCCTACATGCGTGCAGCAAGCGCCGTGGTCCTCTCCTCAGATCGCGAAGGCTTGCCAAACGTTCTAGTTGAAGCGCTGGTCTTAGGGACGCCCGCGGTCTCAACGAATTGTCCCTCGGGGCCATCCGAGGTGCTTACGGAAGATTTGACGGACTTCCTAGTGCCAGTTGGTAACGTTCACGCACTTGCGTCGGCACTTACAAGGGTTGTACGGAATCCTCCAAATGTCCGCTCGGTTGACATGTCACGATTCGGTGTAAGGCGTTTCTTGATGGAAATGGAGCGCTTGGTGGAGGATATGCAGCATGGGCAATGAACCTTCGGCAACGCGACGGCCTGTGGTTTTTGTAGTTCCACGTTTCCACACCAACCTGTTCTTCGCAACTCGCGCGCTGGTGAGGGCTGGGTATCCGGTGCGCGTCATTTGCGTCGGACAGAGTGTCGCCGAGGATCACTCAGTGGTCGAACCGGAGATCTTTGAAACAGATACTAGGTTTCGCCGGCTCCTACTCTACATGTGGCGTGTTAGGCCGGCACTGATCGTAGTCCGCGATGTCGGCGGCATCTCACGCAAGGTGTTCTGGGCCGGCCTGCTTGTCGGACTGAGAATGGTCTATTATGATCAGAAACCCTTTCGATGGCGCAGATCGCTGCGGAAAATTTTCGTGGACCTGTTCAGGGGGAGACCACCTAGACGTTTGACCCCAGTGCTTGGGCTCGATCGAGCTGCGGCTCATGATCGTTGGGCGTCGTATATACCATTTCCAGTCGAAGCCCTGGTCACAAAGGCAGGCCGCCCTTCTACGGAAGATCTGAGAGTATTATGTGTGGGTAAACTGACCCAAGCTCGCAAGAACCATGACGTTGTTTTAGCGGCTGTAACTGCTGTGGCTTGCCCCCAGAACGTGGTTTTGACGTTTGTAGGGGCCTCTACAGTGTCTGTCGGCGGCGGAGCTGCGGAGACCCTCGAGTCTCTCCGTAAAGCAGTTGCTGCATGGCCATATCCGGGAAAAGCTTCCATCTTGGAAGATGTTCCTTTCTTGGATATGCCCGACCTTTACGCTTCGCATGATCTTTGCGTGTTAGCTTCATCTGGGGAGCCTCTAGGCTCGGCTCCTCTTGAGGCCATGGCTTACGGCTGCATTCCCGTAATTTCGGATGAGTGTGGTTCAGCTGGCTATATCGAGCAAAATGTTGATGGCTTTGTGACTAAAGCCAAAGACGTGAAATCACTTGCGGCAGTTTTCGATGAGCTTGCGCGAGATCCAGCAAGACGAGCCGAAATATCTCGACGGGCCCAGGTTCGGGCAGCGATCGATTTTGGACCGGATCGCTTTGTCGCGGCGATTAGGGAGCTGATGGGGGGCGTTTGAAGCGACATTCGACCAGCCTAAACTTCTCGGTCGGTTCTGTCTCATGTCTTTAGGCGACGCTTTGAGTAATACCATACCACTCTGGTCAAGAACTTAACGTCTTGTACTAATGCGTCGTACCCATGGTTACGCCGAGCCTTGGCTAGAAGTACCGCGAGTTCGGAGGCGGTAACCTCAGGAATAATCATTTCTTTTTCCAGTTCGGCTTTTTGTGCGTCGCTGGCGTTCCATAAGCGTTGCGGAAATAAATGATATCGAAAACGTTTGTCGGCCCTCGGGATCGCGTCAATATCAGGTCTCAAACGCGGGTCAAAACTACCGAGTACCGGCAAAAAAATGGTGTCGGCTTCCGAGAGCCAGCCGCCTAAATATGAGAACGAGCTAACAGACAAAACCACATTTCTCGCACGGCGGAGGGTCTCGAAATCGCTCATCTTGCCGCCGGACTGCAGAAACTCCGCGTCGGGGAAATGGCGCCGTAGGAGTTCCGAGTACCAGTCGGCGCCGAGTTGTCCCATGAAAACAGGCTTTAGTCCTGTTTCTTCTATGAGCATGCGATAATAGGCTAAAGGGATTGGGCCATACCCGGAGTGGCGATTGTTTAGAATCTCGTCACCACGCACGTTAATGATCAATTCATTGTCTGAAGGAATGTGGGTGCATTCGTATCTTTTGGCAAAGACTTTGCGCGCACTTTCTACACAAGGAAAACAGGTAGACCGCATGACAACTCGGTCCAGGCGAAAGTCTTCAATCAGCCCGTAATCAGCGTAGCGACGCAACATCGCCGGTTCGACGTGACGCCCACGGAACGAAAGGGAGCGCTTCGAGAAATCAGAAGGCAAAGCCGACATGAGTTCAAATTCAGGAATACTATAGCCAACTATTTCAACTGGTACGCATGCCGTTTCCTTTACCCAGATAGCGAGCAGTAATTGCACCATTTGGGAGCCAAGGTTGCCTTGAGACTGAATGCCTATCCTCATGTTCGAGCTTCCCGATAAAAAGTATATTTCACGACAATGTACGGAATTTAGTTCGTGTATCTATGCTATTTACTAAATTATTTACTCCATTAGGTTGGTGTATCAATCTTACGCAGTCCGATCGACCGATCTGCGAAAACAACCTCCATGTCATCAGCAGAGGCTAAAAATCGGTCAACCGCCTTTCGGCACCCAGAATATGATCTGTAGTCATCAAAGACCATGATTCCGCCCCGCGAGAGAACCGGATGAATACGCTCGATACAGACGTTCACCGACTGATACCAATCGCAATCTATATGGGCGAAGGCGATGGGCTCTCGTGGAAAAAGGTTCTCCTCGAACGTACCCGGATGGAACACAATGCGGTCCTTATCTGGCTGGATATCATAAGCTTCAAAGCCATCCCGGACGCGATTGATAAGGTCGTTTCTATATCCATAATACACCTCCCCCCCAATGCCTTGGGACTTTCCTTGCCTTATCACCTCGTATCGCTCGTGGGCATCCTCGCCATCTTCGGGGCCGGGCGGAGGAATGAGGCCGAATACATCGTAAAGGTGTAGCGGACGGTTTTGCTGCCGAAATTTGGCAATGAGGATTGCCGATCCACCCAAAGCTACTCCCGCCTCCAAATATGCGCCGGGGACGGCCTTCATCCTTACTTCTTCTAGAGCTTGAACCACGCGGTTAAGCTTCCCAATCCCAACGTAGGATAGTTTGTCCTTGCGAATCCGGCGTATGAGCATTTTAGCGTATAGCCCGCGTATCGCCGGCAAGGTGGAGACGGCTTCTATGAAATGGAGTAACTTAGAACCGGTCATGTTGAGGTCTCGAGGCTTCTCAAAAAGTTGCGCATCGTCGTGTAGGTTTTACGGGCGTTGGAGCGGACCACCTCAAAATTAAACCCCAACTCCTGCTCAATGCTGAGCGGGTCGACCAATGGGAAGCCCAGAAACTCTGCGAAACCAACCGATCGTTCGTCAACGCCGATAAGGAAACTGCGCTTGTTCTGACTAAGGAACAACAGGTGCGCGTGCAAACGGCTTCCTATATGCAAATCGGTGGAGCGGTAAAAGGCGATGAGTTCATCTGCATTTTGTGGTGCGGAAATATGAAAGCCAAGCTTTCTTGCCAAGTTTCGCAGCCGGGCCCGGGAGCCAAGTAGCCCCCCGACAACGGGCCAAGTTTCGTAGGGAGAAATCGAACCAAATACCTGATGAAGCACCATCGTTTTGCGCGCTTTTCGAAAGCGTTTGGAAACGAACTCCAGCGTTCGTGCCTCACGTTCCCAGAAATCTCCGCGTTCGGTTACCGTCACCGCTACGCTACCCTCTCTATCATCGAATTGGTCAGATTCAAGTAGTGGGCTGTCGTAAAGAACAGGGCATCCGGTCATCAGGAAACGACCAGCGAGTTCCGGAAAAGCTTGCTCAAGAAGTTTGACTGTGCGACCGCATCTCCACGAAGAAAATTCAATCCTTTCGTGAATTGCAGCAATGACATCTCGGGCGTTTTCAGTAAAACCGCGGTTACGATCCGGCGTGCCATTTAAACCAATTCCAAATGGCACGAAGCGGATGGCGTTCCGGCGTATATCGTTACCCGTCGCCCCAGGCCATACCGTGAAATCATCGCTAAGTTGATTAGCGCCTCCGAGAATAACCGTCCCCGCAGCTTGCATTGCTGAGAATTCAGCGCCCTTCGGTGCGCGTCGCGATGAAAATATCCACGCCGTCTTAAAGGTGCCAATTTGGCGTTCAATGCCACGTAAGATGAATCCATCTCCGAGATTTACTTTTTTACTCGAAAGTTCGCTAGGGATTACGTATGGCGAAAGGATAGCCCAGTTGTTACCTGTCATGATGATTCTTCTTCTCTGGGTACACGGCATAGCCAGAGGTTTGTTTTACCGTCACTAGTCCGACGGTGTTCTTCTATAAGCCAGCCACTCACTGTCAGATCTTCAGCAAACTCGCCGGTGCTTCGTGGCGGGACCCAGTTGAGTTGATCTGCCTTGCCTGTCACTCGATCGAGCTCGCCAGCAACATGGCTCACGACCATTCTCGGCGCGAGTCTGCGTAATCTTGCCAGCACCCCGCGGGCGTCCTGCAAATACTCGAATACGCCGAGTACGGCAATCACGTCTGGTTGGTTTGGTAAGGTATCGGAAATAATATCGAATCGGTGAATCTCGGCGGATTGCGGATGCAGATCATAGCCTTCATAGATCACATCCTGGCCGTGAGCTACTAACGCATAAGCAAGCTTGCGGTCACCGCACCCAAGATCGGCAATCTTTGGCCGCCCGTTGATTGTACTAACACTGGTAACCACTAGCTCGGCGGCCATGTCCGCACGATCGAGCCAAGACGAGGCTTTTTGATCGCCACAATTATAGAATCGTCGTCCGTCATCGCGAACAGCAGCCTGATAAGTACTCTTCCCAATCCGTAAACGGAGAACGGTCCAGAGCAGCGCTGGAAGATTGGCAATTAGGTCCAGGCCAGTCTTGCCGATTTTGAGTTGCCAGTACGGCAACATCAACCTGCGTGAGCTGCCCTTGAAATGCAGTAGCTTGGCCTTCGGTGATACGCCGAGAAGGGCTCGCGTTTGGGTGCGGGGCGTGTAGTTGTAGGTATCGCAGGAAAAGAAACCCACCGTTACGCCGTTGTGATTGATTGGGATCAGATCGTCTGCGCTTGGCGACCAATGTCCAACGATCGTTGCCAAAGCGTGCTGGTCACCATACCATTCCAGCATTGATAATTGTTGCTGAGAGTATACATTTTCGAGCTCTCGGAAAAACCGAATACATGCATCTGGATTTCTATTGTTGATAAATATTACCCCGCCATTGAACGGCATGTCCCGACTATAGCGCCAAGTCAACCCAACATCGATTGGCTGTTGGAAGATTTCTGTAAAGTCCTTAGCGATCAAAATATCAGTGTCAAGTAACGCAGCTGGTATGGACCAGTCTCTTCGCGCTAGATATAGTGTTTGAATGCGCGTACGTTCATACATAATTCGCTTCTGATCGATCGGTTCCGAGATGCGGCGGAACTTAAAATCAAGCGCGCTCAAATCGGTTTGAGGGCTAGTCAATATAGTGAACACATGGTTTGGCATGGCCTGACTGGCGGACTTATATAACAAGCGAATCTGCTCAGCGCCGCCAAGAGAACCGGGGGGCAGTGTTCGTCCCGGGGCGTCGGCATAGAAGACAACGATTTCGACAGTCATGTACGCAGTTCCTCAACGACGCTCGTCAGAACTTTCCGGATGCTTATAAACCCGAATATCCCACGGAGGAGTTTGGGAGGTTCGTTCAAAGTATTTTTGGAGAACCAACAAGGAGATAACTCTTTCCCTCCTCAAATCGGTAAACTGCTTAGCGTGTTCGTTCGCGTTCGAAACGATATAGCGGGCCTCGTCGGGGTGTCGGTCATAGTAATCCATTTTCTCATCGAGATCTTCGTAGTCTGGCCTAAGCTCGACGTAGTGAACCCCGGCCCGAAGTCGCCCTTCCATAAACCAAGTTTCGTGGCGCGGAGCCGGCATGAGACAGAGAGAGTTGGATGCCGTAATCCATTTCAAATTAGTGGCGACGTCGTTGCCCTCGACTGAGACAAGATATCGGTACCGTAGTTGTTCGACGGGCGAAACAAATGATTTAGGTGGTATTCCGTCAACTTGACCTTTTGTATGTCCTATATCGCAGCGCTGATTGTTGTGATGTCTTATTACTAAATCTTTTCGCCATTTTCTATTATTCAATCCACCTCGCCATACGGCTTTAGAAATCTTGTTCTCCCACGTATAGTTATCTTTAAAGAACCTGAAATTTCGAAGTTTAATATATTTGTATAAAACGGAGTTCTCGTTGTCTCCACTAATGGGTCGACTCTTGACCAACGTAGGTTGGTTTGGAATTGTGGTTAGGTCCCGAAATATGCAGGCAATATTAAAGTTAGGGCTGAAGAAATTAAGGCATTCTTTCAAATCGTAGTAATATCGGCTGCCATCATAGACATTCGGTCGGTTTGGGTTATCGATTCTGTAGAGTTTATCTTGTGATAGTTTATTGTAATAGTTGACCCTCGCCAGTATATTCTCATCGAGCGGCTGCGCTTCGATCGAGCGACGAAACGCACGGTACCTCGCAGCATAAACAGAATGAGGAATAATTTCCCGAGCGAAGCCCTTGGCATAAAATGCGATTCGCTTTAACGTTTGATCCAGTTCCATGGCTGATGGGTCCAATGCGAGGCTTGTCGTCCTAGAGAGGAATGCTTCGAAGTGCAGCGTTCCAGTTTCGGCAATTACAAGCATGCTCGCGACGGCATATCAAGCTGAATGCGGGCTAGCTTGGGAGCTTGACGAGCCGTTAGTCCTTCGGTTCGGTAATTCTGCGGGACATAGGGGGCGGGAGCGTGCAGGAGAAAGCTACTCGAAGGTTTCGGCAGCTCCCCACAAGAGAAGCGGTCTTTCGGTCTCTGATAGGGTTCCTAAAGCTCCCGCGTAATCGGCTAGTGAGCGCCTTTTATTGCCGCAGACAAGCGCCCGAGCAAATGGAGTTCCTGAAGTCTATCGGGGACGTTTCAAAGGAGAATCTTCTTTGCGTAATAGCGTTTAATTTGCCCTGGGCTGTGGAGCTAATGACCAGGACATGCGCGCTTCATCTTCCTGACTGGAGGTTGGTGATTTTTGATAATTCTAATGATCCCGCCTGTAGACGGGATAATGTGGAAATCTGCCGGGCTGCCAATATTGCCTACCTTGGTTTGCCCAAGAATCCAGAATGGAGCCCAAACCGTTCCCATGCCCTTGCACTAAACTGGGTTTTTCGCAATGTTATTAGAGCAAAACGTCCTGCCGCTTTTGGCTTTCTAGACCATGATTGCTTCCCAACGGGGATTTCTTACATTCTAGATTTCTTGCGAGAACAGCCGGTTTACGGTTTGCGCAGCCGCTCCAAAACACTTCCGAAGTACTGGAATCTTTGGGCAGGTTTTATGTTCTTTAATACTGAAAAGATCGACGACGCTAAACTCGATTTCAACCACGATCAGATAAGAGGACTCGATACTGGTGGCCGAAATTGGGTAAAGCTATATCAGTTCTTGGATGAAGGACTTCTGGTTAGTGCGCGGAAGGGTATGAAGCGTGTGGAATCGGTCGATGGCGGCACATATTTTGAAGTGCCAAGTCTCGATGAGTTTTTTTTACACGTTTGCGGAGCGTCGTATCGAAACTATGGCGAGGGGTACATTCCTTCAATTCGCAAAGTAGTCGAGGCGGCATTAGCGCAAGCCGAAAGCGCGGGAGACGCGGCTTCAGGTATATAGGTCGCAATACAATTCCTGCCAGCGGTTCGTGGCGGCGGTGAGGTCGAAGCGGGTGGCAAGCGTCTGCGCTTTGTCGGCGCGGGCCGGCAGGTCGGCGATCACCGTGGCGAGCGCGGCGGAAAGATCGTCGGCGTCGCGGCTGGCGACGGCGCCGGCGCCGGTTGCCGCGATGTGCGAGGCGATGCCGGTGTCCGGCGTTACCACGGCCGGCAGGCCGGAGGCGAGGGCTTCCAGCGCCGCGTTGGGCATCGGGTCGTAGAGCGAGGGCAGGGCGAAGAGGTCGGCGGCGGTGTAGACCGGGCTGACGTCGTCGAGGCCGCCGAGCAGGCGGATGCGCTTGGCGAGGCCGAGCCGGTCGATGCGCTCGGCCAGAACCTTGGCCTTGCGGTCGCGGCCGGCGATCAGCAGATGGGCGTCGGCAAGGCTGGGTGCGCGCAGCGCTTCGACCAGCTTGAAGGCGCCCTTGCGCTCGAAGCCGGAGCCGACGAAAGCGATCACCGGCACACCCTCCGGCAGACCGAAGCTTTGGCGCGCGGCCGCCTTTTCCTCAGCGCTTGCCGGCCGGAAGCGGTCGAAGTCGACGCCGTTCTCGATGACGCGGAGGCGTTGCTCGGGCACCTTCAGCCAGGTGCGCAGCTCGTCGGCAACCAGCTCGCTGTTGGCGACGAACAGCGTGCGTCCGTCGGCCACCATGCGGCGCTCGGTGTCCATCACCAAGCGATGCATCGGGTCGAACTTGAGGGCCAGGGCGCCGAGCGGGCCGCGCTCGCGGCCGAGCCGGTCGACCCAGGCGGCGTGCACGCCGTCGCCGGCTCGGAAGATGTCGGCGCCCACCAGCCGTTCGTGGCTCTGCACGAGATCGAAGCCGCCTTCGGCGATGAGGTCGCCGACCGCCCTCTGGAAGTGGCGGTTGCGGCCGGCGCGGGTGAAGCCGCCGCGCGCCACCTGCTGCCGCTTCAGGCCGGGCGCGTCGCCGCCGGCCCAGTCCTCGGCGATCACCGTCACGCTCTCGCCGGCCGAAATCAGCGCGCCGGCGGCGGTCAGGATGAAGCGCTCGGCTCCGCCGTGCGGATCGAATCGCTTGCGGATGATGGCGAGCCGCATCGCTCAGCGCTCCCAGCCGACGGCGAGATAGCGCCAGAAGGTCTCCTGCGCCTTGGTGGCGGCGGCGGCGAAGCCGCGCGCGCCGTCGAGAAAGCCGGCTTGCAGGATGTAGTGCTTGAAGAAGGCGAAGAGGCAGCGGACGATGGCCGGGCCGAGGCCGCCGCGCTTGCCGCGGGCACGGCGCACGCTGGCCGAGGCCAGGGCATAGCGGCGCTGCTTGTCGAGCACCTCGTCGATGCCTCGATAGCTCAGGTGATCCATGGCGGCGGCGAGGTCGGCCACCTTGCCGTCGACGATCAGGCTCTCGTGGACGATATCGGTCGAGAAGCGGGCGCGGTCGCGGCGGGCGAGGCGCAGCACGCGGTCGGGCGACCAGCCGCCATGGCGCATGACTTGGCCGAGGAACTGGTTGCGACGGTCGATGCGATAGCCGTCGGCGGCCGGCGCGGCGAGGACGGCGCGGATCTCGGCGGCAAGGTCGGGCGGAATGCGCTCGTCGGCGTCGATCGACAGCACCCAGTCGCCGGTGGCAAGGTCGAGCGCCCGCTGCTTCTGCGGTCCGAAGCCGGGGAAGTCGGGCGTCTCCAGCAGCGTGGCGCCGGCGGCTCGGGCGATCTCCTGCGTGCCGTCGCGGCTGCCGGAATCCACCACCACGATCTCCTGGCAGAAGGCGAGCGAGGCGAGGCAGTCGGGCAGGTCGCGCGCTTCGTCCTTGACGATCAGAATGGCGCTGAGGCGGGGAGCGGTCATGGCGCGTCTCCCAGGAGACTGTGGAGGCTTTGGAGCACGCGCGGCGGCGGCAGGCTGTCGACGCAGGGCTGCACGGTGCCGGGCGGTACAAGCGGGCAGTCGCGCTTGCGGCAAGGGGCGCAGGGTACGCTCGCTTCCAGCACGACTGCGTGGCGGCCGGCGACGCCGGTGAGGCCCGGCTTGGTGCTGAGGAAGAGGGCGACGGTCGGCCGGTCGAGCGCGGCGGCGAGATGGGTGAGGCCGGTGTCGCAGCCGACCACGGCTGTGGCGCGGCCGATCAGGCCGGCCACCTCGCCGAGCGGCGCGCGCGGGACCAGCTCGGTGCCGGGCGCCCCGGCGACAATGGCGCGGGCGGTGGCCTCCTCGACGGCGTCGGCATAGGTCACCTGCGGCCGCAGCCCCTGGCCGGCGAGGGCGTTGGCCAGCTCGATCCAGTTCGCCGTCGACCAGCGCTTGCTCGCCCACGTGGTGCCGTGCAGCAGGACGACGGTGGGATCGGGCTCGCCGGCTCCCCTGGCGATGCCGTAATCGAGCGTGGCAAGGTCCGGCTCGTAGCCGAGAATGGCGCCGAACAGGAGGCGCAGGCGGTCGATGGCGTGGCGCTCGCGCGGGACGGGGTGGCGCTCGCCGTAGAAGCAGGTCGCCAGCGGCTCGCGGGCGCTCGCCGCGTCGAGCCCGGCAACCCGCGCGTCGGCGAGGCGGGCGACCAGCGCGCTCTTGATGAGGCCCTGGGCGTCGATGACCAGATCGTAGCGCTCGGCGCGGATCGACCGGATCAGGGCGCGGGCGGCGCGCCAGCTGTCGGCCTTGAACGGCGCCTTGCGCCAAGCGCGCAGGCGGATCTCGTGGACGTGGCGAACGCCGGGATGCAGACGGACGAGCGGCGCGAAGGCCGCCTCGACGCACCAGTCGACGACGATGTCCGGCCGTGCCTTCAGCGCGTCGGTCAGCGCCGGCAGGGCGTGGACGACGTCGCCCATCGACGACATCTTGACGATCAGCACCTTCATGAGGGCTGCGCCAGCAGGCGGTCGGCGGCATCCGAGACCAGCGCGAGGTCGAGCTTTTTCAGGCAGTCGAGGTGGCCGAGCGGGCATTCCCGCTTGTGGCAGGGCGAGCAGGCAAGGTGCAGCGAGATGAGCTCGCGCCGGTCGGTTAGCGGCGGCGTGTTCTCGTAGGAGGTGGAGCCATAGACGCCGACCACCGGCACGCCGACGGCGGCGGCGACGTGCATCAGGCCGCTGTCGTTGGCGACCGCGATACGGGCGCCACCCAGGAGGTCGATGGCGTCCTCGAGGCGGGTCTGGCCGGTGAGGTCGATCGCCTCCGGCACCAGCGCGGTGATCGCCGCGCCCACTTCCCGGTCCTTGGCCGAGCCGAGCAGGATGGTCTTGAGGCCACGGTCGGCGAAGTGGCGGGCGAGGCCGGCGTACTTGTCCTCCGGCCAGCGCTTGGCCGGGCCGAACTCGGCGCCGGGCATCAGCGCTGCGTAGCCGCCGGCTTCCAGCCCGTGGGTGGCGAAAAGGGCGGCCTGATTGGCGGCGTCGATGGCAAGGTGCGGCTGCCGGAAGGCGCCGCCGCCGGCCAGCAGATGGAACATTTCCGCCGTGCGGCGCTTGCGCTCTTTGGGGAGCGGCACGATGGCGTTGAGGAGGCCGTAGCGCATCTCGCGCAGGAAGCCGACGCGGGTGGGAATGCCGGCGAAGAAGGGCACCAGCGCCGATTTCCAGCTGCCGGGCAGCACATAGGCGCGCCCATAGCGGCCTCTGAGGGACCGGCCGACCTTGAAGCGGTCGGCAAGGCCGAACTCGCCGGGCTTGAAGGGCGCATCGATGCGGTCGCGTGCCTCCGGCATGCGGCTGATCAGCGGCGCCGCCCAGGCCGGCGCCATCACGTCGATCGGCGCGGCCGGGTAGAGCTCTTTCAGCGCCGACAGAAGGCACTGGGCCATGACCATGTCGCCGACCCAGCGCGGTCCGATCACGAGGATGCCTTCAGCCATTCCATATACTCTTTCACCCCGGTCGCCACGTCGCGGAAGGCGCCGTTGTAGCCCGCGCCGCGCAGCCGGCTAAGGTCGGCCTCGGTGAAGCTCTGGTAGCGCCCCTTGAGGTGCTCTGGAAAGGGAATGAACTCGATGGCGCCCTGGCCGAGCGAGCCGATCACCGCCTCGGCGACGGCCCGGAAGGGTTCGGCCCGGCCGGTGCCGCAGTTGAAGATGCCTGACACGCCGCGCTTCCAGCACCAGAGATTGACGTCGGCGACGTCGGCGACATGCACGAAGTCGCGCCGTTGCTCGCCGGGGCCATAGCCGCCGTAGGCGTCGAACAGCTTGGGGTTCTCGCCGGCCTTGACCTGGTTGAACAGGTGGAAGGCCACCGAGGCCATGCTGCCCTTGTGGCCCTCGCGCGGGCCGTAGACGTTGAAATAGCGCAGGCCGACCACCGGCGAGTGATCGGCAGCGGTGAAGACGTTGCGCCGCACATAGTCGTCGAACAGCTTCTTGGAATAGCCGTAGACGTTGAGCGTGCGCTCGAACTCGGGCTCCTCGCGGAAGGTGTCGCCGCCGCCGTAGGTGGCCGCCGAGGAGGCGTAGAGAAACGGGATCTTGTTGCGCAGCGAATAATGGAGCAGCGCCTTGGAGTAGGCGTAGTTCACCTCCATCACGAACTTGCCGTTCCACTCGGTGGTCGCCGAACAGGCGCCCTGGTGGAAGATGGCGTCGATCTCGATCACCTCGTCGCGCTCGATGCGGGCAAGGAAGGTGTCCTTGTCTTCGTAGTCGGCGATGGCGAGGTCGGCGAGATTGCGGAACTTGGTGCCGTCGGTCAGGTCGTCGACGACGAGGATGTCGCTCCGCCCCTCGGCATTGAGAGCGGCAACGATGTTGCTGCCGATCATTCCGGCGCCGCCGGTAACGATGATCATGCGGTTGTCCTCAGCAGGGCGGCCCCTCGGGGCGCGGTCGGAAAATCTGGTAACACTTTTCGGTCCGATGCTCTAGAAGATGTGCGACTGTCCCAAGAGGAGCTTCGCAAGCGCTGAAATGCCCGACGCCGGTCTTTCCTATCATGCCGCCGTATCGAAGTTTTCCGCGCTGACCGTGCTGGTGGCCGGCGACTTCATGCTCGATCGCTTCGTCCACGGCAAGGTCAACCGGGTGTCGCCGGAGGCCCCCATTCCGGTGCTGAGCCACGGCCGCGACGACGTCATGCTGGGCGGTGCCGGCAACGTGGTGGCCAATGTCGCCGCGCTCGGCGGGCGAGCCGTGCCGGTGACGGTGATCGGCGACGACGAGGCCGGCGCGCAGCTGAGACGCCTGTTCGACGCCCGCCACATCGGCCATGACAGGATCATCTCCAGCGCCGCGCGCAGTACGACGCGCAAGACGCGCTTCGTGGCGCAACAACAGCAGCTCCTCCGCTTCGACGAAGAGGTGGTGTCGCCGCTCACGGCGGCCGACCGCACTTCGGTGCTCGCCGCCTTCGCCGCCGAACTGCCGCGCGCAGACATCGTCATCCTCTCCGATTACGGCAAGGGCGCGCTGGCGGACGGCGTCGCCGCCGAGCTGATCGCGCTCTGCCGCGCCGCCGGCAAGCAAGTGCTCGTCGACCCCAAGGGCAAGGACTACGGCATCTATCGCGGCGCCACCGCCGTGACGCCCAACCGCAAGGAGCTCGGCGAAGCCACCGGCCTCCCCACCGGCTCGGATGCCGAGGTCGAGGCGGCCGGGCGCCTGTTGCGCGAGACCTGCGCGCTCGACTTCGTGCTCGCCACCCGCAGCGAGGAAGGCATGAGCATCGTCGAGGCGGGGCGGACGCTGCACATGCCGACCAAGGCGCGCGCGGTGTTCGACGTCTCCGGCGCTGGCGACACGGTGATTGCCACCTTCGCGCTGGCGCTCGCCGCCGGCTGCGCCACCGGCATGGCGGCCGAGATCGCCAACGCGGCGGCCGGCATCGTCGTCGGCAAGCCCGGCACGGCCCAGACGGATCCGGACGAACTGCTCGGGAGTCTTTCGGCGGCAGGCCGCTCGGACGGCCCGGCGGATCGCGACGCCATCACGCGCCTCGCCGCCGCCTGGCGGGCGGAAGGCCTCAGGGTCGGCTTCACCAACGGCTGCTTCGACATCCTGCACGTCGGCCACGTCGCCCAGCTCGAAGACGCCAAGTCGCGCTGCGACCGGCTGATTGTCGGCCTCAACACCGACGCCTCGGTGAAGCGCAACAAGGGCGAAGGGCGTCCCGTCAACAGCGAGGACGATCGGGCGCGGCTGCTCCTGGCGCTGAAGGCGGTGGACGCGGTGGTGCTGTTCGACGAGGAAACGCCGCTCGACCTCATCAAGGCGGTGATGCCCGACCTTCTGGTCAAGGGCGCCGACTACATGATCGATCGGGTGGTGGGCGCCGATTTCGTTCTGGGCCGAGGCGGCAAGGTGCATCTGTCGCCGATCGTCGCCGGGCGCTCGACCACGGCGACGCTGAAGAAGATCGTTTCGCTGGGATAGAGAGGGATAGGTCGCATGTCCGGACTGCAGGACTACCTTGAGACGTCCATCGAGGGGCTGGCGGCGCTGAGGGCGCATGATCTTTCCGGCGCCATCGAGCGGGCGATCGACATCATCGTCGCCGCGCTTGCCGCCGGCAAGCCGATGCTGGTCTGCGGCAATGGCGGCTCGGCCGCCGACGCCCAGCATATCGCCGGCGAGCTGGTCGGCCGGTTCCTCAGGGAACGCAAGGCCTACAACGTCATCGCGCTCGGCACCGACACCTCGGTGGTGACGGCCTGGAGCAACGACTACGCCTTCGAGACGTTGTTCGCCCGCCAGGTGGAGGCGCACGGCTGCAAGGGGGCGGTGTTGCTTGCCATCTCGACGTCGGGCAACTCCAAGAACGTGCTCGCCGCCGCCGAGGTGGCGCGCCAGCAGGGCATGACGGTGATCGCGCTGACCGGCGAGGGCGGCGGCAAGCTCAAGCCGCTGGCAGACGTACTGCTCGACGTGCCCTCGCGCTTCACGCCGGTGATCCAGCAAGGCCATCTCTGCCTCTACCACTATCTCTGCGGCGCCATCGAGGAACGCCTCGTGGGGATGGCATGAACCGCCGGGCCGTCAACGATCCCCGGCTGCCGGGCACCGATCCGGGCCTCTGGATCGAGGCGGCGGAAGACGCGGCGCACTTTGCCGGTCGCCCCGCGCTGTTCCTCGATCGCGACGGCGTCATCAACGAGGATACCGGCTATCCCTCGCGACCCGAGCACATCCGCATTCTCGAGGACATCGTCGAGCCGATTCGGCGGGCCAACGCCTGTGGATGGCCCGTGGTGGTGGTCACCAACCAGTCGGGCGTGGCGCAGGGGCTGTTCGGCTGGAACGATTTCGCCGACGTCACCGCCCACATCGACGCGGAGCTGGCGACGCGCGGCGCCCGGCTCGATCTGGTGCTGGCCTGCGGCTATTACGGCCAGGGACGGCCGCCGCTCAACGTTGCCGATCATCCCATGCGCAAGCCGAACTCCGGCATGTTCGTCGAAGCGGGGCGGCTCACCGGCCTCGATTTCGGGCGTTCGCTGATGGTCGGCGACCGGGATACCGACTTTCAGGCGGCGATCGGCGCCGGGCTGTCGCGGCTGTTTTCGCCGGCGCCCGCCTACATCGGCCTGCGCCTGGCGCCGACGGCCGACCCCGTACGCCCGCTCGCCGAGGCGACGGGGCTGATCGGCTGAGCCGGAGGGGCGCCTATCAGTCGCCCAACAGCCGCAAGCGGTAGCGCAGCAGGGAGAGGTTGAAGCGCGCCGCGTAGGACAGGTCCGACAAGCGGACGCGCAGGCTGTTGGCGGTGGTCTTTTGCCACACTGACAGCGCGCCGCTGCCGTCGCTGGCCGAGACGTAGCTTTTCTTGAGATGGTGCGACTTGCGCCACAGGGTGCCGATGTCGGTGACGTCGGCCGGATCGCCGGGTTTGCCGTGGAAGGCGATCCTCGGCAGGTTGTCGGCTCCGCCAAAGAACAGCCCGCGAATCTGCTTTTCCGGGTCGGCCTGGTCGTTCATCCTGCTCGCAAGGTCATGGGCGGCGGCGCCGGTCATGAAGAACGGGTTGAGCGAGAACTCGCCGGTGGAAGGCGGCGGCGCATAGCGGCGCAGGTAGAGGCGAACGATGTCCGCCTCACCGCCCAGGATCAGGCGGGATACGCGGTCGACGTCGACCGCCCGGTTGAGGAACCAGTCGTCTTCGAGATGAAGGAAGTAGGGCGCGTCGACCTGGCTCCACACCCACTTCACCGCGCGGGCGAAACCGCCGGTTTCCGGCGTATTGACCTGCGCCTGACCGCGACTGTCGAAGGCGTTCAGCAGGCGCACCACATCGTCGCGCGAGGCGGTATCCGAGCCGAGCGGGTCGACGTTGGCGATGATGTGGATGCCGTCATAACGGCAGAAGCAGCGCTTGGCGAAACTGCGCAGCGTCAGTTTCAGCACTTCGGGCCGCGTGATCGCGGTGATGCAAACGGTCAGGTCTCGCAAGGCCACCCCAGACGCCCCTTGTGGCAACGAGGCGGACCATAGCCGAGGCGTCCGGCGTTTGCACTCCCTTGTTCAGGGCGGTGGAAAAATGGCGCGTCCCGACGATCGCGTGTGGGACGCGCCTCGTTCTTTTAGCGGAAGACGACGTCCAGGATCTCGTAGCCTCTTGCGCCGCCGGGGGCGGAGACTTCCACCTGGTCGCCGACCGACTTGCCGATCAGGGCGCGGGCGATGGGCGAAGAGATGGAGATGCGGCCGCCCTTCACGTCGGCTTCCGCGTCGCCGACGATCTGGTAGGTCTTTTCTTCCTCGGTGTCCTCGTCGACGAGCTTCACCGTGGCGCCGAATTTCACCGTCTTGCCGGTGAGCTTGGCGACGTCGATGATCTCGGCGCGCGACAACATGTCCTCAAGCTCGGAGATGCGGCCTTCGTTGTGGCTCTGCTGCTCCTTGGCGGCATGATACTCGGCGTTTTCGGAGAGGTCGCCATGGGCGCGCGCTTCGGCGATCGCCGCGATGATGCGAGGCCGTTCCTCGGATTTGCGCCGCTGCAGCTCGCTCTCCAGAGC